>Ga0326727_10002653_pt1 | contig 60049 bp, 39 predicted proteins | sample MB2enrmetagenome_FD_207643 | JGI IMG/M metagenome (GOLD analysis project Ga0326727, IMG submission 207643) | Lab enriched peat soil microbial communities from McLean, Ithaca, NY, United States - MB29MY | ecosystem: Environmental > Terrestrial > Soil > Wetlands > Peat | place: USA: New York...
CTTTGCTCCACGCTTCCTTCAGACCCCACCTCGCGATGACGCCCTTGCGCTTCGCTATCACTTCTCCTCCATCAGGATGTGAAGGGGACTTACACCCCCAAGCTGTCAATCATGCACGGCGTACACTAACCCAAAGGCCGCCCGAAAGGCGGCCTTTCCTCTGAATGAGGGTGTTCACGTCGTGGGCGGTAATTCCCACACTTCCTTCCGCGAAGGACGCAGTGCGCATATTGACGGTCGGGCTTGCGCTACAAATCCAAGAGTGGTCCGCCCGCCTAAAGTGCTGGTACAGATTAAGTTGATGGGCCCACGGCTGCGCAAGCACACGGCTCAAAACCCCGAGAAGCTGTGAGAATCGACCGCGGGGCTGAGGAGAAGGAACTGCGTAAAGCTGTGCATTGCGGATATCTTCCACGGGGAGCGGCAGTGCAGGCAAGTCGGCGGATTCGCAATTCAAGCGATGGTCTAGTGCACCGGCCTCCCACGCCCCTGGGGCCGGGCTAATTTGATCCTCCAGTTCCAATTTAGCCTCAACTGACATTATTGATACCTATTCTTATTCTTCTTGCGCGTTTTATGCATGAAGCGGCGTCAAATGGATGATATATGATTTCTTTGATTGGAGAATAAAGATGCTCCTGCGGTTCTCCGCCTCAAATTTCACCTCAATTCGCGATTTCCAAGAAATCTCCATGATCGCAAGCTCACTCTCTGGAGACCCGTCGGCGACCATTGAGACACCGGCACTCTCTCAGCGTGTGCTGAGAACTGCCGCGATTTACGGGCCAAACGCGTCAGGGAAGACAAATCTCCTATGGGCACTGCGATTCATGCGTGGCGCTGTACGAGACTCACATAGCCAATGGGATCCCACCAAGGAGATTAAGAGGCACCCGTTTGCCTTGGACGAATCACAGACTCGCCCGACTGAGCTTTCTATCGACCTAATAATCGACGGCGTCAGATATGAGTACGGGTTTTCAGTTGATAACGTGAAAGTCCTCAGTGAATTTCTTTACGCATATCCCGAGAAACGCCGGCAAATTTGGTTCGAGAGGAGCGCGGAAAGCGAGCGAATCAATTTCGGGAAGAACTTTACCGGAGAGAACCGCACAATCGAGAACCTTACCCGGCCTAACAGCCTCTTCTTGTCGGCCGCGGCACAGAACAATCACGACAAGCTGATGCCCATCTTTAAGTGGTTCGCTAACGACTTGGTCTTTAGGGCGAATTCCGGGAGTTCCGGTGCGTATGAGCGGACAATAGAAATGTGCAGTAAGGATGAAAGCACAAAGGAAAGGGTGGTTCAGCTCCTCGCCGGAGCGGACGTCGGAGTGGTTGGAATCAACATCACCGAGGAGCAGCCGGATGAGAAGTTCAGTTCATTTGCGGTAAAGTTTAGCAACCTTCTTTCCGAGTTCGCGGACGAGCCAATTGAGATCCCAGCTTTTGATCAGAAGATCCGCAGCGTGACGCTCCAGCATAGAGCAGGCGTTGCGCTCCCCGTTTCCATACCCTTGTCAGAAGAGTCGGCAGGGACGCTCTCTTTCCTCGCAATGATTGGTCCGGCGATGGAGGTCCTCTCCTCAGGTGGAGTTCTCTGCATCGACGAGATTAGTGCGAATCTTCATCCCTTGCTGGCGGAGGAGATCGTTAAGATATTCAATCGCGGCGAGACAAACCCCCTCGGAGCACAGCTGCTTTTCACCACTCACAGCACCGAACTACTTGGTGCCGGTGTGCTTCGCCGCGATGAGATCTGGTTTACTGAGAAGGACGACCAAGGAGTGACTAGGCTTTACCCGATGACTGACTTTAAACCGAGGCGATATGAAAATCTTCAACGCGGGTACCTTCAGGGCAGATATGGGGCGACACCTTTCATTCGTTCATCGGTACTGACAGGAATTGGCGATGAAGCGCAAGAGTAGACCGCTAACACGCCGCCCGCCACGTCTTCATCCGCGGAAGAGGATTCTGGTCATCTGCGAGGGCGCCCAAACTGAACCAAGCTATTTCAGTGGTCTAAAGAACGTCGAGCAGGCACGTGCCGTGGAGGTCGAGATAGACGACTCCGGCGGAGTCCCAAAAACACTAGTTGAGCGAGCGGTAGAGCGCAAAAGGAGCGCTTCCAGGGCCGCGCGGAGCGTCAAGGACCAGAACCTGCTGTATGACGAGATCTGGTGCGTGTTTGACGTAGATGAACACCCAAAACTGGAGGACTCAAAGCAGCAGGCCTTAGCGCATGCTATAAAGCTCGCCATCTCGAATCCTTGCTTTGAGCTCTGGCTTCTTCTCCACTTCAGGGATCATAGGTCGAGCATCGAGCGCCATCTCCTTCAAGCGGAGTGCCGAATCTGTATGCCGAAGTTTGTTAAGTCAGTAGACTTCAATCAACTAAAAGATAGGGTCGACGCGGCTGTTGAGCGCGCGATACAGCTCGAGAAATGGCAAACGGAGCGATACAACTTTGGGCAGAACCCGTCGACTACCGTTCACAAGCTAGTCCAAACTATCAAGGTTAATGGCAGACAATTATCCATGCCGCCTGCACCAGCTCCCAACTCCGAAGCCAGTGAAGAACAGGCCGGGCCCATCCCGTAGGGAGAAAACGGAAACTGCCGGGGACGAACCCTGCTCCTGAGTGCAACGAAGGGATTGGGGGAATCCTAGGAACCCAGGCCACCACCGTCTTCTCCGTCCAATGGAACCGACGCGAATCTCAACCCCTCAGTCACGCCCCACAGCCCATCCACCAACCCAGAATCGCGCTGTACCGATCTCATCCCTGCACGGGTGGTTTCCCTGCCGGGGTTAGCTACTTCAGCAGCAGCGCGAGGACGAGGATAACAAGCACCGTCATGAACCGTGGGCGCCCCAGCCTTACTGCGGCGGGTGGCCCAGGTTTTGGAAGGTGACTTCCGCCACTGAATTTGGGTGCCCCAGGTCTCGATTCTGAGACCTGGGATAGCACGAACTCAGGCTGGCCAGGTGCTCCAGGCCGATCACATAGGCTCAGCATCCCGCGCTTCAGCCGCCTTGCGAACCGCCTCGGCATCCGCGATGTCCTGCGGCCTTCCGGCGGCCAGCTTCGATGCGATGAGATCGGGAGCGGAAATGAAGAACGCCTTGAGGCCGCCTTCGGGATCGATGACCCCTTCGACGCGCCGCTCCCAGGCCGCGTCAAAATCGACGCCGGGGATCTCAGGGAGAATGTCGAATCCGTGCGGGTCGCGCCCAAAACGGAAGAAACTGCCACGTTCGGCAAAGTCTTCCGGCCGAATCCCCTCAAGCGCCGCCCCGAACGCGGCGAGCGCGGCGTACGTCGCTCGGGCGTTGGCAGGGTCGGCTTGAATGAAAAGGTCTATGTCTTTCGTAAAGCGGGGCTGTGCATGGAAGATGACCGCATATGCGCCCACGATGAGGTATCTAACGCCATGGGCATTGAAGGCGGACAAAAGGTCTTTGTAATCTTGGTACATCGGGCTCGATCTCCCAACCTTTCAGCGCATAGGCAGTGCGGATCATCTCTTCCACTGCGTCCATCCGTTCGTGCACGGGCCGGCTCTGCCAGTAGCGATACTCGTCGGCCTTCATCTCGTCAAAACTCGTGTATCTGCGGAGGGTCGTGCCCATACTTCATTGTCCCATCCTGTCGAAGCGTTTTCAATGGGGCCGGCGCGAAGCCGCCAGCTCCGCCTACGCCGCATGCCGGATGGCAAGCAACGTTACATCGTCGACACCGGGGTTGGCGCCGGCGAAACAGCGCAGATCCTCGAGGCATGCGGAGACCACATCGGCCGCGCAGCACGCGGCCAGCCGCCTAACCAGATTCGTCAAGCGTTCGATGCCGTATTCGCCGTCGTCTCCTTGCGCTTCAGAAAGACCATCTGTGAAAAGGAAGAGCAAGCCGTCCGCATTCAATTGCAGGCAGGAGGAGGTGAACGAGGCCTCGCGGAACATCCCCAGCGGAAACCCGGTCGACTCGAGCAGCCGCACATTGCCCTGCTCAACGGCAATCACGGGCAAATGGCCTGCATTGAAGAGCTCTATGTTGCCGAGTTCCGCGTCGCCGCCGGTGTTGGCGCGCCCGCAGACCAGCGTGGCGTATTGTCCGGCGAGCCCGCTGCCGCACAGGAAGCAGTTGATATGGCCGACAATCTCAGCCAGCGGAAGACCCATGCCGATCAGGCTGCGAAAGAGCGCGTGGAGCTGCGTCATCCCCATCGATGCCGCCACGCCCTTGCCCGAAACATCGCCGAGCATGAAGAAGAGCTGCCCATTGTATGGGTACAGGTCGCAATAGTCGCCGCTGACCGGTCCCAGGGGCGCGTAGTGATAGCTTGTTTCCCAACCGTCGACCTTCAAGTCCGCAGGCGGCAGCAGGCCCCGCTGCAGTTCCGAAGCCAGGTCAAGATCGCGCTGAAGCGCGGCGCGCTCGTGCCCGGTGAGATGGTCGAGGCAATAGCGAATCAGCGGATCGGCCAGCAGCCGGTCCCGCTCAACGGTGTCGTGGCAGGCTTCGCACAGGCCGTAGGTGCCGGAGGCAAGTCGATCCAGCGCGGAATCAACCTCGCGCAACAGGGCTTCAAGATTTGCGTCTTCCGGCGTGAGCGCAACGACCGATTCAAGGCGGCGCTTCCGCTCCTCCAGTTGGTTGTGCAGGAAACTCATTTCGGCGGCTGCCATCGAAGTGCCCTCAATGCTCATGGAAACTACGCATTTTGGATTCGCGAGACTGCGCTGCGGAGTCAATAATTTTCAGCTGCCGCGCTGTCTCCTCGGGGCAAGTTCAGCCAGCGGGCGCCCCCGGCCCGCCATCATTTAACGCGAGGTTCAATCTATGCCCGATCCGAGCCCTAACATCGAACTATGGCGCGCGAAACGCTGCACGTGAACCCCCGGGTGCCTGGGCGCCTGAGACAGTTGGACGGGCTGCGCGGGCTGGCTGCCTTCGCGGTCTTTCTCTCGCATGCGCTGGGGTTTGCATTTATTTCGAACACAGTCGTGGGACGCGCAGTCGAGTTTCCGCTGTTGCGGCCGCTATGGGACGGCGCGCCGGCCGTCACGCTTTTCTTCGTTCTCAGCGGGTTCGTTCTCACGCTCCCTTATACCGGCCCCACGGCGAAGAGCATCGACGCGCTGCCTTTTCTCATCCGGCGCGTCTTCCGCTTGTACCCGGCATATTGGGCGGCGATTGCAATTGCGCTGGCGTTGCGTGAGCTTGTTTTCGCGCCGCAGGCATTCGCCGGCCTCACGCCCTGGGCCAATGGGTTGTGGCGCCTGCCCATCACGGCGAAGACGCTCCTTGAGCATTTCGCGATGATAGCTCCGGGAATGCAGACCGATGCAATCGACCCCGTGATCTGGTCGCTGGTTACTGAGATGAAAGTATCGCTCGTCTTTCCGGCCGTGCTGTTTGTGGTAGGGAAGACGCGAAGGCCGGTCTACGCGGGTGCGATTCTGGCGGTCCTCGCGGCCTGCGATATCTTCTTCCACGTTCTCGGGCTGTTCGTGATCTTCTTTGCCGGAGCGTTCCTGGCAAAATACAGGCAGTCGATTGTTGAGGCGCTCGGGCGGTCGCGGGCAATTCGCATACTTCTCGGCTGCGGCGGGTATCTGCTCTACGGCTCGGCGTGGATCTTTGGATTTCTTCCGGTCGAGGCGCTGCGCTATACCACCGCGGCCGGAGCAACGATCTTTGTGGCTCTCTTTCTGGCGAGCGGCTCGCTTGAGCGGTTCGGTACATTGACGCCGATAGAGTTTCTCGGCGACGTGTCCTACAGCTTCTATCTGATCCACCTCCCCATGCTGCTGGCGATTTTCTCAGTCCTTTATCCGCGGACGCACTCCCCGTGGCTGTGCGCGATGGCAGGCCTGGTGAGCAGCCTGCTCGCGTCATGGGTTCTGTTCAAGATCGTGGAACTGCCCGGTCAGAGGCTGGGGAGAGCGCTGAGCAAGAAGCGAATGAGCTGGTGATCAAGGCAGGCTTTCCCCAGGTTCCGCTGCGCCCCGGCGCTTAGTCGCGCTCCCAGAAGTGGGGCGGCTCGATGCCGAGAGCGCGCAGGTAGACGTATCCCTGGCCGCGATGATGGATCTCGTTGTCGAGGGCGTACTGAATCATGGCGATTCCCGTCATCTTCCACTGGCCGAAGGCCGTATCCTCTTCGGCGAAGCGATGCGGCGGAATGGTGGGGAACTTCTCGTTGAGTTCCCTGGTCTGTTGATCCCAGAGCGCGAGAATCTCGCTCTTTGTCGCGGGCTTGGGGCCGCCACCGTACTCAACCCACCTGCCGGTGGCCACCCCGTCGACGATGGGCACGGCCATGCCAATGAACTCCTGCGCCATCACAGCGAATGGCCGCATACCCCCCACCGAAAAATTGAATAGCTTGTCTTCAGGGAATGCTTCGATGGTCCTGCGAGTCAGCCTGCGGTGGCCCTGCCAGTTATTAAGCAGATCGTCGGCTGAGATCACGTTCACGGTTGCTGTCGCGGTTGTCATACTTCACCTCCATGTGGCCCTTTGAGGGCTCACAAGTGAAGATAGCGGCAATTCCCGACAGAACCTGTCGTAAATTAAATGCAGGATAAAAACTGCGATGTACGACCCGATTATGCGCGTGCTGACGGTGCTGGAAGTGTTGCAGGCGCGCGACTATGTGAGCGGAGCGGAGCTCGCCGAGCGGCTTGAAGTGGACCTGCGCACGGTTCAACGCTACATAGTGCGTCTGAAGGATCTGAGCATTCCCGTTGAATCGTCGCGGGGCGTGGGCGGCGCGTACCGGTTGAAGCCGGGGTTCAGGCTGCCTCCGCTGCTGCTCACCAATGAAGAGGCATTTGCGCTCTCGCTGGGGCTGCACGCGCTGCGGCAGGTGGGGCTTTCAGCGTTTGCGCCGGCCACTGAAGGAGCGCTGGCAAAGCTGGGACGCGTGCTGCCCGAGACGCTGAGAGAGAGCATCAGGACAGTGGATGACGTTGTGGCCATTGAGCCGGGACCGTGGGTGGTGACAACGTCAGTTGAGTATTTGATTCGCGCAGCATCGGCAATCCGCACCGGCCGCCGGGTGCGATTCGACTACCAATCGCATGAGGGTGCCGGGTCGAGGCGGCAGATTGAACCCTACGCGGTGATGCATACTGACGGACGCTGGTATCTGATCGGCTACTGCCTTACGCGGAAGGCGCTGCGCACGTTCCGGCTGGACAGGGTGTCGAATCTTGAGTTGGGCGTCGGGAGCTTTCGCCGGCCGAAGGACTTTGACGCGCGAAAACACATGAATGCAAGCATGCCGTTCGTCCAGACGCAGTACCAGATCGATGTGTGGGTGGAGATGCCGATTGCGGAAGCGGAGCAGATGTTTGCGATGTGGAGAGTCGCGATCGAGGAAGAGGACGGTGGTACGCGGCTGCGCTGCGGACGCGACCGGCTGGAGATGATTGCGGCGATGCTGCTGAGCACGGGGCAGCGGATCGTGGTGCACAGCCCGGATGAACTGCGCAGAACTTTCAGGGAGATGGCGCGGCTGGCAAAGCGGGCGGCAAAAGGGACGAAGAAGCGAGTCGGCAAGCCGGCGAGTTAGCGTAACCAGGTGCGCCGTCTCAAATCCCTTCGCCCATTGAGACGTAGGCGGCGCGGCGCTCGAGATCGATGCGATAGGCGGAGCGCTCGGCTTCCTCGTCGGCAAAGGGCTGCGCGCGGCGGTCCTGGACCCGATGGTCCTGCGCACACAACCGCTCTTCCAGTTCCTCAACGCGGGCGGAGAGAGCGATGAGAGCGTCGGAGAGCGGATCTTTGATGTCGTGCGGGTCGGTGATGAGCATGCGCTTGCCGTTGCGGTAGACGATGTGCGCGGGAACGCCAACGACAGTGGAGTTGGGCGGCACGTCGGTGAGGACCACGGAGCCGGCGCCGACGCGGGAGTTCTCGCCAACGGCGATATTCCCCAGGATGTTGGCGTTGTTGCCGATGAAAACGCCGTCGCAGATGGTGGGGTGGCGTTTGCCGTGGCCTTTGCCGGTGCCGCCGAGAGTGACGCCCTGGTACATGGTGACGTCGGAGCCGACGATAGCGGTTTCGCCGATGACCACGCCGGCTGCGTGATCGATAAAAAGGCGGCGGCCGAGGAGCGCGCCGGGATGGATGTCGACTCCGGTTAAAAAGCGTGCGACCTGGGAAAGTATGCGGGCGGGCAGATAGAGTTTGGCCCTCCACAGTTGGTGCGATGTGCGATGGAACCACACCGCCCACAAGCCCGGATAGCAGAGCAGGACCTCGATCCGGGAACGCGCGGCTGGATCGCGCTCCAGGACGGAGTTGATATCTTCGCGAATGCGGGAAAGCAGGGACATAGGGGCTAAGGGACTGAGGGACTAAGGCAATAGGGACTAGGGACTCGGAACTAGGGGCCAAGGAACATTGCGCCTGCGTTTAAGTCGCAAATTGACGCCGATGCTTTAGTCCCTGGTCCCTCAGTCCCTTAGTCCCTGCCTTTACGCCGTCACCGCAATCGGCTCGGGTTGGAGCGCGATCGCCTGCTGGCGCAGCGGTTCAAAGAGCACGCTGGAGAGGTAGCGCTCGCCGAAGCTGGGCAGGATGGTGACGATGAGTTTGCCCGCGTTCTCAGGCCGCGCAGCTACCTTGAGGGCCGCGGCCACGGCAGCGCCGGAGCTGATGCCAACGAACAGGCCTTCTTCCCGCGGCAGGCGGCGCGCCATCTCAATGGCTTCATCGTTGCTGATCTGGATAACTTCGTCGATGTTTTTTGTGTCGAGGATGCTGGGGATGAAGCCTGCTCCGATGCCCTGAATTTTGTGCGGGCCGGGCTTGCCTCCGCTCAGGACCGCGCTGTCTGTCGGTTCCACAGCAATTGCCTTGAACGAGGGCTTGCGTGGCTTGATGTAGTTCGACACGCCGGTGATGGTGCCGCCTGTGCCCACGCCGGAGATGAGGATGTCGACCGCGCCGTCGGTATCTTCCCAGATCTCAGGGCCGGTGGTGGTAAAGTGAATGGCCGGGTTGGCGGGGTTATCGAACTGCTGAAGGATGTAGCCGTTCGGCGTCTTCTCAAGAATCTCGTTGGCCTTGGCGATGGCGCCCTTCATGCCGTTGGGGCCGGGGGTGAGGACAATCTCCGCGCCGAAGGCCAGCAGCGTGACGCGGCGCTCAAGGCTCATGGTCTCAGGCATGGTGAGAATGAGCCGGTAGCCCTTGACTGCAGCGACAAATGCCAGCGCAATGCCCGTGTTGCCGCTGGTGGGCTCGATGAGGACGGTCTTGCCGGGAGTGATCTTGCCGGCTTTTTCCGCCGCCTCGATCATGGCAAAGCCGATGCGGTCTTTCACGCTGGAAACGGGGTTCTGGCTCTCGAGCTTGGCCACCACCGTTGCCGGCAGCCCGGCAGCCACGCGGTTGAGTTTGACGAGAGGGGTCTTGCCAATGAGTTCAGTTACATGCTCAGCAATGCGCGCCATTGGGAATCTCCTTTGGCCGGGGACAATGCGCCCGGAACGCTCAAAAAACTGGATGTTGGGGGTAGCGGTGCAGCTTTTCGTGTGGGAAGAAAGCGCGAGCAGGCGCACATCGGCATCGGAGCCTGCACCAGGGCGGTGTTAGCGACATCGACGCATGTACATAGCCTAGACCCGCAGGGCGGAATGTGGCAAGCAGAGAGGCATGGAGTTTAATCGATTGCAGCGCAAATCGGAGGCGAGGCCCTGTCTATCCGGCCAGCCGATCCCATGACTTCACTCGCCAATCACCCGACACTGGCGGCCAGGATGGGATTCCGGACCAATTTACCGGCCTAAAATGGAGGGGGTGCCGGAACGCCCTGCCGGATTGGAACTAAATCTGGTGCAGGGTTGCGCCGGGAGGTTGATGCGATGAACACCGCGGAGGGTCTAAGTCAACTGGAAGGCCGTGTCGTCAATGGGCGATTTCGCCTTCTGCACTGGCTGGGAGGCTCCAAAGTAAGCGCCGTTTACCTGACGGCATTCGAAAGCACACCCCCTCGAATGGCTGTGTTGAAGCTGGTGGCGGCCGCCGCGCCCGATGCTGAAGACCGGCTGGCCGGCTGGACCGCGGCCGCGCGGCTCTCCCATCCCAATCTGATTGCCGTTATCGATTGCGGCCGTTGCGAGATTGACAACTGCTGGTTTGTTTACCAGGTCATGGAGTATGCCGAAGAGGTTCTCGCCGAAATTCTTCCGGCGAGGCCTTTGACCGTCGATGAGACCCGGGCCATGCTTGCGCCGGTGCTGGATGTGCTGGAGTATCTTCGGACCCGGCGCCTTGTACATGGACGGATCAAACCATCGAACATCCTGGTGGTTGACGACCGGCTGAAGCTCTCAGGAGATTCGATCGCTCTGGCCGCCGGCGGAAGAGCGGGACGGACCGAGGCCAGTGTATATGACGCACCGGAATTGGGCCGCGGGGCCGTAACGCCGGCTGTAGATGTATGGGCGCTGGGCATGACGCTGGTGGCGGCACTGACGCAGAGGCCAGCGCAGTGGGAGCGGGGGACTGAAAAGGAACCCGTAATTCCAGCAGGGATTGCGGAGCCTTTTGGGCAAATCGCCCAGGCGTGTCTGCGGTTGGACCCGGCCAGGCGATGCACGCTGGATCAGTTAAGAACGATTCTCGAATTTGGATCGGTTCCATCGGTTGCGGCGAAGAGTCCGGAAAAAGCCAACGCGCAGGCTCAAACCAAACACGCCGGCAGTTGGAAAGCGGCTCTGGTTGCCGTGCTTGTATTGCTGGTTGTGGCAGGAGCCGCGCTGATGGTACGCAAGACGGAGTTTCCGGCGACGGGAACAAGGGGCGGTGTACAACAAACTTCGCCATCCGATTCCGTTTCAACACCGGCGCCGCAGGCGGAGACGGAAAAGCCATCGCCATCAGGGCGCGACAGGCCGGTGGTACCGGTGACCAAGGCGGGCGCCGGGCCGGTCTCAGTTTTGCAGCGCGCCGGGAGTAACGGTGTTTCGCGGCGCGTAATTCCCGATGTGCCGTCCGCAGCGCTGCAATCGATTCGCGGCCATGTGGATGTGGGCGTGCGCGTGACGGTGGACGCCGCCGGCAACGTTACGGACGCGGCGCTTGAGTCGCCGAGCCGAAGCAATTACTTCAACCGCGTTGCTGTCGACACAGCGCGACAGTGGAAGTTCGCAGCAATGCCCAGCGAGGCGACGGCGGCAGGGTCGTGGAGCGTGCACTTCGAATTTCGTCAGGACGGAATCGATGCGGGGGCGAGGCCGGAGTAGCGAGTCGGCAGACTAGTGAGCCCGTCTCGCCAGCTTGTTATCAGAAAGCACTGACGACTCTTCTATGTTGGCTCCATCAGTTTTGAACAAGAGATCGTACGATGTGATGCCATCGTCCCAGCCAACTTCCCGGATCTCGTAGGCGCCTAATTTAACCGTGGAATCAACGGCGGGTTTGCCGAGAAGTGTTGTAAACTCACCAACCTGTTCATGCACTCTGTCAGAGTCGACAAGGCCGTAGTAGAAGTGAAATTGTTCGATCAATCCCGACTGATCCACATTCAGAAACATCATCTGCGCTCCACCAAAGCTACCAAGCTTCAAAGTACAGGTTCTGCCGCGCCAGATGCAAAAGTCTGAACCATCAGGTAACTTTGCACCTAAATTCAGTTTGGTTTGACTTTCGATTTTGATCTGTCGCAGCAAGTCGAGCGGATGTTGGGGAGTGCCTGTGGCGCAGGCCGCGATCGTATTCGCTACGAAAGCAAACAGGATAGATGCGATCGTTATGGACTGCTTCCTCATTCGGCCCTTCCTTTCGGCGCATAAATTATGTCTCATAAAATACTGGCAGCCAATCGCTCACAGCCCGTGGTGAGCGATTGACCAAATTTAATCGAGCAGCTATACCCTACGATTCTCGCATCAGCCGGTGTTCCTCAGCCCAGCCGAGATGCCGCTGATGGTTGCCGCGATGGCGCGGTTCACTTCAGGCGTGTCTTCGCCGGCACGCTTGCGGCGCAGCATGTCCACCTGGATAAGGTGCATGGGGTCGACGTAGGGGTTGCGCAGCTTGATGGAGCGCGCCAGCACCTGGTTGGACTGCAAAAGCTCCTTCTGTCCGGTGACGGCGAGGACGGCTCTCACGCTGCGGTGGAACTCAGCCTCGAACATGTCGTAGACGCGTTCGCGCAGGTCGGCATCGGGCACCAGCGCGGAGTAGAGCCGCGCGGTGGCCAGATCGACCTTGCCGAGTGCCAGTTCAACGTTGCGGATGAGGTCGATGAAGAGAGGAAACTCGCTGGCCATGGTGCGAAGCAGAGCTGGGCGATCGCTGGACGGCGCTGAAGTCTCGCCGAGGAACTGCTCCACGGCGTAACCTACGCCGAACCAGGCGGGAACGAGAAGCCGCGACTGGGTCCAGCCGAAGACCCAGGGAATGGCGCGAAGATCGGACAATTTCGGAGACGCGTTGCGGCGCGCCGGCCTGGAGCCGATCTTGGCGTTCTCAAGCTCGCCGACCGGCGTGGACTGCTCAAAGTAGGTGACCACGCCGGGATCTTCGAGGATGTGCCGGCGATAGAAGCCGTAGGAGAGTTCCGAGAGCTCGTTGAACGCGGACTCCCACTCGAGCTTGAGCACGCCGGTAAAGTGGCCCTGCGGATCGCGCGCGTTGGGTCGGGCGAGGGCGTCGAGCGAGGCGGCAATCATCAGCTCGAGGTTGCGCTCGGCCAGGACTTCGTCGGCATATTTGAAGTTGAGCACTTCGCCCTGCTCGGTGATGCGGAGCTGGCCGTCGAAGGCGTCGAAGGGCTGGGCGAAGATGGCGCGATGCGTGGGCCCGCCGCCGCGGCCTACGGTGCCGCCGCGGCCGTGGAAGAGACGCAGCTTGATGCCGGCCTCGCGCGCCACCACGTGCAGATCGCGATGAGCGCGGAAGATCTCCCACGTCGAGGTCAGCATGCCGCCGTCTTTGTTGGAGTCGGAGTAGCCCAGCATCACCTCCTGCCAGTTGTCCCAGCTCGCGATGAGCCTGCGGTAATCGGGCCGGCTCCAAAGGTCGCGGCAAACGCTGGACGCATTGCGCAGGTCCTCAATCGACTCAAAAAGCGGGACGGGCATCAACCCGGGGTCCCCAGCGACGGGTCCTGGTCGCTGGGGTGGGAAGTCAGGGTCGGTTTCCGAGCCCTCAACGTGAACGCCGCCGAGCCGCGCCAGGCGGACCACGGCAAGCACGTCGTCAACCGTGGATGCGCCGCTGATGACGTACTGCCGGATGGACTCGGGCGAGCAGCCGCCCTTCACCTCGGCAATAACGCGGAAGGTCTCAAGCACGCTGGAGGTCTGCTCTGAGAGGCCCGCGGGCAACGAGGGCGCGACCGTGTCGGTGATCGCCTCCTGCAGCGCCTCGGCGTGAATGCGCGCGTGCTGGCGGACGTCGAGCGCGTGCAGATGCAGGCCGAAGGTGCGCACCTGCAGGATGAGCGGATCGATGAGCGTGCGGGCGATGCGGATGCCGCCATTGGCCGCGAGCGAGGCGCGCAGGGTTTCGAGATCGTCCAGAAAGTCCTGCGCGGAGCAGTAGGCAGGCAGCGCCTGGGTGAGCTTGTCGTGCTCGCGCGAGAGGGTAAAGGGCATCACCGGCAGCGCCATGCCGCGCGTGTGCGGCTGGCCGGTTTCGCCCAGCGTGCGCTGGATGCGGGCCTTGAGGCAGATGGCGAAGCGGCGATAGTACTCGAATTCGTATTGCGCGCCGAAGAGCTGCGCCTCGGGCGTGTGCACCAGGGCCACGTAAGCGTTCAGCCGCGCCAGCAGCTCGTCGCTCACCGGGCGCTGCTGGGCGCTGGTGGTCAGCAGATCGATGATCACGTCGAGCCGGCGCTGATAGTGGAGCAGCAGATGCCCGCGCGCAAGCTGTATTGCGTCGCGCGTGACTTCGGGCGTAACAAACGGATTGCCGTCGCGATCACCGCCGATCCACGAGCCGAAGCGCAGCAGCAGCGGCAGCTCATGCGGCTCGATGTCGAGATCGTAGGCCGCGCGCAAAGCTTGAGAGATTTCGCGATACAGGCCCGGGAGGGTTTCAAAGATCGAGACGTCGTAGTAGTCGAGCCCCATCTTGATCTCGTCGTAGACGGTGGGCCGCCGCGAGCGAACCTCGTCGGTCTGCCACAGGCTGGTGATCTCGGCCAGGACAAGCTGCTCGAGCCCGGCCAGCTCCTGCTCGGGGATGGGGATGCGGTCGAGGGCTTCGAGGAATTCGCCGATGCGGCGGCGCTTGAACATGACGGTGCGGCGCGCGGCCTCGGTCGGGTGCGCGGTGAAGACGGGAACGATGAGCACGCGGCGCAGCCATTCAAGAGCTTCGCTGGCGCCGATGCCCACGCGACGCATCTCGCACAACGTGCCTTCTAATGATCCGCGCTGCCGTCCGGCCTGGCCGCTCAGTCGCAGGGCCACGCGGCGGCGCTTGCGGTGATTCGTTTCTGCAAGATTGATGAGCTCGAAGTAAAACGCGAAGGCCCGCGTGAGCAGGATGGCGCGTCCGGCGGGAATGGAGTGAACCAGCTCAAGTGAGGCTGCGCCCAGTCGCGCGGCGTCTTCAGTGCGGCCATGGGCCTCGGCGTCGCGGCGGCGAATGGTTCCCTGGCGCAGCGCTTCGACGTGCGAAAACAGGTCGTCGCCGGCCTGCTCGCGCAGCACCTCACCCAGCAGCATGCCCAGCGAACGCACGTCGCGGCGCAGCGGAGCTTCTTTCAGGTCGCCGGATTGGGCTTCGAGTTCAGCCAGCCGCTGCGACCAGCTCTCAGGGTTCCACAAAAGGGCCATCGTGATTTGATTATGCACGATGCGCGACGGAGAATCAGCGGCGGAAGTGGTCTCCCGGTTTGGAGTTGCATTGAAAGGGCACAGCTTTGCAGGTCGCGGGAAAACGAAAGGGGAGGTACGAAGTGTCAGGGCACGACTTCACAGCTTGGCGAAAAGAGCCTGCGCGACGGAGTCTTGTATCAGGGCACGACTTTAGTCGCGCCGCAGACAGGCGGGTGGTCCGGGTCTTTGGTATGCAAACTTGCCACAATCGGGGGTGCCCCGGGTCTCGATTTTGAGACCCGGGAAACCACAACCGCCGGTATTCCGTCAGACAACGCCCGCCTGCCCATCCAGCTGCACCGTCAGTTCTTCCCACTCCGCGGTGAGCGCGGCTAGCTGCCCACGGAGACTCTCAGCCAGCGCCGTCAGCCGTTGCGTTTCAGCAGCCGAGACGTAGACGCCGAGTTGCTGTTCGGTGTGCTCGATTGAAGCTTCCACGCGCGGGATCTCTTCTTCAAGAAACCGGCAGCGGTCCTGCATCTGCTTTTGCTTGATGGGATTCAGGCGCCGGGTTCGCGAGGCGTTGGCCGGCTCGTAGCCGCCTTCGATGACGATGGTGTTGCCGGTGGAATCAACCGGAGCAGAGCCCGCAGGGGCTAAAGCCCGGCTTATTCTATGGTCCGTTTTCGGCACGACTGAAGTCGTGCCCTGATACAAGGCCTGGCCTGAGCTGCTGACGCCGGAAGGATGGGGCGCGGATAACCGCAGATCCTTCGCTTCGCTCAGGATGGCAGCGCTGGAGGAGGCAGCCGCGGCGAGCGCTTCTTTCTTGCGCAGGTAGTCCTCGTAGTTGCCCTCGTAGGATGTGATCGTGCCGTTTTCCACTTCGAGCACCCGCGTGGCCAGCCGGTCGATGAAGTAGCGGTCGTGCGAGACGAAGATGACGGTGCCGCTGAAGGCGGCGATGGCCTCAAGCAGCACGTCTTTGGCGCGCATGTCCAGGTGGTTGGTGGGCTCGTCGAGCAAGAGAAAGTTCGAGGGCGAAACCAGAATCCGCGCCAGCGCAAAGCGGTTGCGCTCGCCGCCCGAAAGCACGCCGAGGGGCTTGAAGACGTCGTCGCCCGAGAAGAGGAAGCAGCCCAGCAGCGAGCGCAGCTCGACCTCAGGCACTTTCACGGCGGCGCGGCTGATGTCGTCCAGCATGCGTGCCTCGGGGTCGAGCACCTTGTACTGGTCCTGCGCAAAATACTCCGCAACCACGTTGTGGCCGAGCTTGACCGTGCCGGCAGTGGGCTGCTCGTCTCCGTTGAGCAACTTGATCAGCGTCGACTTGCCGGCCCCGTTGACGCCCACCAGCGCTACCCGGTCGCCGCGCTCGATCGTGAAGCGCACGTTGTTCAGCACTTGCTTGTCGCCGTAGCTCTTTGCCAGTCCCTCGGCTTCAGCCACCATGCGGCCCGAGGGCGGCGGCTGCGGAAACTTGAAGTGGATGACCGGCTCCTCTTCGGGAACCTCGATGCGCTCGATCTTTTCCAGTTCCTTGATGCGGCTCTGGACTTGCTTCGCCTTGGTGGCCTGGTACCTGAACCGATTGATGAAGGCCTCGAGGTGCTCGACCTGAATCTTCTGGTTGCGGTAGGCGGCAAGGAGCTGCGCACGCCGCTCTTCTTTTTGCGACAGGTACTTGGTGAAGTTGCCCTGGTAAATGGTGAGGCGCTTGTTCCAGATTTCCACGGTGCGGTCGATCGTGACGTCGAGAAAATAGCGGTCGTGCGAGATGAGGATGTAACCGAACGGGTAGCTCTTCAGGTAGTCCTCGAGCCAGTTGCGGGTTTCAAGGTCGAGGTGATTGGTGGGCTCGTCGAGCAGCAGCAGGTTGGGCCTGGCGAGCAGCAGCTTGGCCAGCGCGATGCGCATCTGCCAGCCGCCACTGAATTCATCGGTCATGCGCGACCAATCCTGCTTGCCGAAGCCGAGGCCGGTCAGCACCGAGCCCACCTGGGCGTCGAGCGCGTAGCCGTCGAGGACGTGGAAGCGCTCCTGCACGGTGGAGTACCGCTCGGCGACGGCGGCGTACTCGGGGCTCTCGTGGTCGAGCTCGGCCAACTGCGTGGCGAGGCGTTCGACCTCGCCGGCCATGGCCCGGATCTCGTCGAAGACGGTGAGGCATTCCTCGAAGACGGTGCGGCCTTCCAGGCGCAGTCCCTCCTGCGGCAGATAACCTATGCTGATGCCGCGCGTGGTCTGGAGCGTGCCGTAATCGAGAGTCTCGAGGCCGGCGATCGCCTTCATGAGCGTGGATTTGCCGGCGCCGTTGGCCCCGACGAGGGCGGTTTTCTCGTTGTTGCGGATGAGCCAGTCGGCCTCGAGAAAGAGGACGCGAGGGCCGAACCGCTTGCCGGCGTTCTGGAGCGAGATCATCTATTCCCAGTTTATCGATAGAGGGCGCGCAAAAATCCCATCACAGCGGTTCGCGCCCAGCCAGATGTATCATGGCCGCGAATTTACGTACATAATCGAGGCTGATATGAATGAACCAGCCGAGACGCGCCCGATTCAGGCGGACAGCACAGTTGCCCTGTGGCTGACTGGGTTGGCTTTCGCGGCAATTCACATCGCATTTAGCGGCCGATACGGCTTCCACCGCGACGAACTGCTGAGCTACAGCAACGCCATGCACCTCGACTGGTGTTATGTGGTGTACGCTCCGCTCACTGCGTGGCTGGCTCGCGCCGAACTGGTTGTGTTCGGAACCAATCTGATGGGCTTTCGATTTTTGCCGGCGGTCGCAATCGCACTGGTGAGCGTGCTCGCTGGCTTGATTGCCCGTGCGATGGGCGGGGGCCGGCGCGCCATGCTGGTGGCCGCGGTGGCCGCGGGGATCGCGGGGCCGACTTGTTTCGCGGGCACTTTCTTTTCCTACATGTCGTTCGATCTGCTGTGGTGGGTTTTGGTGGCGTGGGCAACGGCCCGGCTGCTTCAGACCGAAGATGCGCGCTGGTGGATCGCGATCGGCGCAGGCATGGGTCTCGGCCTGCTTACGAAGTACACGATCGTGTTCTTTGCCGCCGGCCTGCTGGGTGGAATGTTGCTGACGCCGAACCGCCGTTCTTTTCGCTCGGGGTGGTTCTGGTGCGGCGTGGGTGTGGCGCTTGTGATGTCGCTGCCGGTAATCGTGTGGCAATTTCAGCACCATTTTGTCGCCCTGGCCTGGATGAAGAGCATTCACGCGCGCGATATTCGATGGGGCAGGACTGACTACTTCATTCCCAACCAGTTTTGGAATACAACCAGCCCGGTGACCGTGCCGATATGGTGCGCCGGCCTATGGTTCCTGTTTGCAACCAAGGCGGGTAAGCCCTTCCGCGTGCTTGGCTGGATGTACTTGATTACGCTGATTCTGTTTGTGATTGCGCGAGGACGCGACTACTACCTCGCGCCTGCGTACCCGATGCTGATGGCAGCCGGTGCGGCTTGGGGCGAGAATTGGGCGTCCTCGAAGAGCCAGCACGCGCAGAGGAGGATCGCGAGAACTGTGTGGATCTCGCTCACGGTGGGCGCACTCGTGGTGTTCGCGCTTACGCTGCCCATTGCGCCGGTGCAGTCCACTTGGTGGCGGGTCGCCGACGCGACCAATCACTGTTTTGACATGGAATTCGGCTGGCCGGAGCTTGCAGCCACCGTCGCCCAGGTTCGCGATTCCCTTCCCCCCGAAGAGCGTGGCGCCGTAAGGGTGCTTGCCGGCGATGAGGGCGAAGCCGGGGCTGTAAATTTGTATGGACCCGCCTACGGGCTCAAAGAAGCAATCAGCGGGATGAACTCGAACTGGCTGCGCGGATACGGCGATCCTCCTCCGCAAACGGTGATTGCGGTCGGCTTTAAGCAGAGCGAACTCGACCAGATCTTTGCCCGGTGCGAAGTGGCGGCACGGCTTTCAAATCCCTACGGCATCGTCAACGATGCCATTGGAGGCCGCGCCCAGGTCTACGTTTGCCGCAACATTCGCCAGCCGTGGCCGGAGTTCTGGAAGCATTTCCAATACTATGGGTGAACCGCAGAGCCGCGGGATAAGGACCCGTGCCTGAATACCCCTGCTCCCTGCCAATGAATCCGCAATGGTTCAAGGCCTGATCTCAACAGGCGTGCCGACGGGAACCATGCTCCAGATCTCGTCGATCTCTGCGTCGGTCACGGCGACGCAACCGAGGGTCCAGTCATAGAGCCGATGTGAGGCCCCGAGCCAGCCCATGCCGTTGGGCAGGCCGTGGATCATGATGGCCCCTCCGGGAGAAACGCCCATCTTTTCTGCGCGCTTGCGGTCGCCGGGATTGGGATAGGAGACGTGCAGCGCCTTGTGATAGTGGCTGGCGGCGTTTTTTTCGTCGATAACGTAGAGTCCTTCGGGCGTGCGGCCGTCTCCTTCGCGCTCCTTTGGCGCCAGCCCTCCTCGCCCAAGCGCGACCTTGTATGTGCGAATGACCTTGCCGCCCGCAAGCAGTTCCATGGTGTGATCTTTCTTGAGAATCAGGATGGAATCGGCCTTGGCGGGAGCCGGAGTCTGCGCGGAGAGAGGTGCGGCGCAAAGAAGAAGCGCGCAGGCGAGATGGCGCCAGAACGCGGTGAGCCCTTGGCTGGGGATCATGCCGACATCATAAATCGGGAAGTGGCGGGGTGAGCCGTGTGGCGAAGGGGGAATTCGCTTAAGAACAACTGCAGATACCCATTCGGCTACGATAGCTGGGCTATCTCCGCTCAGGGCGGGCTCTCGACTCCTTCCGCTGCGCTGCGGTCGCCCGGTGAGGAGTCAGCGCAACTGCGGACTGGCGCTGGCTTTCGTGGCGTTGGCCACAGGAGATGCGGCTGCAGTCGCGAGCGAAGGGCCCTGGTCAATCAGCCCGGGCGCATGGGGAATCTGGCAAACCGCGTAGCCCTGCTGGTCGTAGGGGCAAACCATGCCGTTGGGCGCAGCGCCGTGGATGACGGTCCAGGTTACCGGGTACTCGTGTGCGAGGCGGGTGAACTGCTCCGCGTTGAAACTGTTCAGGCCGGAGGTGGCGTCGCTCATTTGTTTCCACTCCGTGGCCAGGTTGGGGAACATGGCGACTACGCCGGCGTCTTTGTGGTAGTCCGCCAGCGCGGAGCGCTCGCTGAGAGCGCGGAATCCGTGCACATCGACGCCGTCCACCCAGAGGTAGCGGGAATCGAGGGCGAAGATTGCGTCTTGGGGCGTGTTTTGGCGAATCCACCGGGTGGTGTTGAGCCACGCATTCGAGCCTGGAAACAATCCGGGAACCTCAATGCGCGGGCTGTCGGGATAGGTGGCGTAGCCTACGTAGCTCATGCCCACCGTAATACCGGTGAGCAGGACCGGCAGCACCCAGCGGAGTCTCTTTGCCGATGTGTATTCGCCGATGAGGCCGGCCAGCAGCAGCATGAAGACGAGAGTGATGAGGTGAAAGCAGCGAAGCGGCTGAAGCCGCGCGTACATATCGAGATTGTGGGTTGTGCAGATGATGGCGCCCGCCACGATGGAAACGATGCCGAAGGGAATGAGGACGAAGCTGAGGCGGCGGAACTCCTTCGTGGCGCCGCGCAGATTGCCCTTCCAGAACCACAGCAAAAGTGCCAGCGGCGCGAGCAGCCCGAGCCAGTGGTACCAGGTCCAGGTGGAAAGGAAATAGAAATCGCGCGAGTTGAGCGCCTCGCGGTACGCGCCCTCGGCGGGCGCAAGGTGGAATCCGGCAGGCATGATGCCGAGCACGGCGCCGGCCACCGGAACCGGCTCAGGCGCGTGAACCTGGCTGCGCTCCATCACCCACAGCAGTGCGGCCGGGAAGACCACGTAAGCAGCCATCTGCGGGTGGATGGTAGCGGTAACCAGGGTGAGCACCATAGCCAGCCCGTAGCGGCGCGACAGAAATGCGGTGAGCGCGAAGATGATGAGCGGGGTCGAAAACGAGCGCGCCGTCAGGTAAGAGTCCATGAGCAGCAGCCCGGTGTTGGTAACCGGAATGGTGAGAATAGTCGCGATGACCAGCACCGACGCCCAGCGGGCGCGTGCCGAGGTGAAGCAGACCGACGCCAGACACCAGCATGAGACCAGCAGCGCGAAGGTTGTGAGGATGTACCAGAGGAAGACCGTCCAGTCCATGGAGAGATGGGCGAGCCGGGCAGTCCATGCAAGGATGGGCGCAAACAGCGAAAGATGCCCGTGGGACTGGAAAAATTCGGTGCCGTAGGGGAACAGCGCGGGGTGCAGCAACTTCTGGGCCGCCGGGATATAAATCTCGCCGTCCTCGACGCCGAAATGATAACCTGCGATCCCAATGGCGCCGGCGGTGACAAGAGCGATGCGCAGAAATGGAAAAGACTTGTCCGGGGTCTTGATCAACACGGTCTCCGAGGCAGGCATCTAACATAGACGGATCCTGCCCGGCGGCAAACCGAGAGACTGCCCGGCGCCCACGCGGGTCGGGCAGGAAGAAAGGAAACCGGCGAAATTAAAACCTGCGGTCTACGAAGGATAAATGACCAGGACACGCGTGCCAAGAACAATTTGGAGATTTATTTGCGAGCCGTTAAATGATTGCGGCTGGCCATCCGGACTGTGGATTCAGCGCCTGTGGCCTCCGGGTGGTATCTTCGCCTGAAGATATATGCTTTGTTCAGCAAGAGCGGCGCGTTGCAGCCGGAAACGGATGCGGCGCAGGCTGGCGATGAAGGCAATGGGGCATCCCATCCAGAAGGGCTCCGGCAGGTCTTACGATCAATCGCACACAAATCAACCCGCAAGTGTCAGCTGAGCTCCTGGAACATGAACTGACCTTTCGCGATCCGGCTGGGCAGCTCATGTTGACGCCCGATTGCGCCTTGAGGCGGGTTCACCCGGCATCGGCCGCAGAGGCCGGGCGCTTTCTTGACTCGGCCCTGAGGAAGCAGCTTGAAGCATGCGGCGACCTTGTAGTGAGCGAGATTGTCGCGAGCGAGGTTGTGGAACCAGGCGCTAGCGGGGTTTCAGCAACAACTGAAGAAGGCGGGTTCTGGCTGCGGCATCCGCGCATCGATCCCATCAGCTACCCGTGGGAGTGGACGCCGGCGCAGTGGCGGGCCGCGGCGGAGCTGACGCTCGCCATCGCGGGCAAGGCAATCGATGCCGGCTGGACTCTGAAGGACGCCACCCCGCTCAACGTGGTATTTGCAGGCACGCGGCCGGTGCTTGTTGACGTGCTGTCGTTTGAGCCGCGCGACCCGCACTCCACTGTTTGGCTTGCCTACGGGCAGTTTGTGCGCACATTTCTGTTGCCGCTGGTGGCGGCAAAGTATCTCAGCTGGCCGCTGCAGACCACGTTTTTCTGGCGCGATGGCTTTGAGCCGGCGATGCTGGCTCGGGCACTGCCGCTGTGGCGCCGGTTGAACCCGGATTTACTGGATGTGGTAACGCTGGCGGCGATGCTCGAGGGCAAAGCCGGAGCCAAAGCGAGGCCGGCCGAGGCGAAGGCCGATCCGGAGCTTGCAAGACTCATACTGCACAAGCGGCTGGCGCGACTCACAAAGCAGATTCGCCACGCCGCGGGTGGCGAAAACGCCAGCGGGTGGAGCAGATACAACCAGAGCGCGAGCCATTACCAGCCAGCGGACGTTGAGCTCAAGCAGGCGTTCGTGCGAGGAGTTCTGGAGCGGCTGCGGCCGGCGCGGGTGCTCGACATCGGCGCCAACACCGGGACCTATTCGCTGATGGCGGCAGAGGTTGGGGCCGACGTGGTGGCGCTGGACAACGATACGGCGGCGCTTGAAGTGCTGTTTCGTGCAGCCACAAAGCAAAACAAACCAATTACGGCAGTTGTGGCCAACGTTGCGCGGCCCACGCCCGCGGCGGGCTGGCGCAACAGCGAGCAGCATTCGTTGCTCGACCGGTTGCGAGGCAAATTCGATCTGCTGCTGATGCTGGCCGTCGTTCACCACCTGATTCTGCGCGAGCAGGCGCCGCTCACTCATATTGCCGCGCTGGCTGCCGAGCTGACCAGACGATGGCTGGTGGTGGAATGGGTGCCACCCTCAGATCCCATGTACCAGGCGTGGCTGCGCGGTCGCGACGATCTCTACGGACGCCTTGGTGAAGAAGACTTGACCGGCGCGCTCGCGCCATTTTTCACCGGGATCGAACGGCGTGAGCTTGCCAATGGTCGAGTGCTGTTGCTTTTTGAGAAGGGGCAGGGAACGGAGATCAGGGGTCAGTGATCAGCGGGACTGTGAAACAGTTGAAGAGAGCGAAGCTCAGGCTGCCTTTTTCACTTCGGCGATGAGCCGCTGGTATGCCGGGACAGAACGAAGCGCTTTAAAGGCCGGGTCGTACTCAACATAAATCATCCAGCCTTCGTGATCGCGGAAGGCGCTCTGGAGAACGGCGAGCGTGGCAGCGTTGTCTCCGAGAGCTGCCAGGCACCGCGCGCCGTCGACCTTGCTGCCCGCGTAGAAGGCGGTGTCCTTGATTGAGCCGCAGGCGCGCAGCGCAGCCGCATAACCTCTGGTGTGGTAAATGTCGAGGGTATTTTGCTGCATTGCCGGATCGGAGATGCCGCGAAGGACCCACTCGAACTGCTGCGCGGCGCGTGTTTGATCGCCCATGGCCGAGAAGATGTACCAGAGCTTGTAATGGGCGGGAAGAAAGTTGGGGTTCTCGGTGAGAACTTCCTGGATCTGTTGAACAGCCTCGGGGAAGCGTTCCTCGTATTCATAGAGCCAGGCAAGGTTGGTGCGCAGAATGGGCGAGCGCGGATCGACGTCGAGCGCGGCCTGCATCTGCTGCTCGGCCTCGTCGAAGCGCCCCGCTGTCATGAGCATCTGCTCGTACCAGTGATGAGCATTCACGTTTTCGGGCTCGAGAGCAACAGCCTTGCGGAACTCAGCTTCGGCGGCCGACTGGTTCCACAGGTAGTACCAGTCAGAGAATCCCAGCGCCGCGTGCGCCTCAGCCAGCGTGGGATCGAGAGAGAGCGCCTGCTCGGCGGCGGCCCAGGCCTGGCTGCGCGCGGTTCCCGGATCCATCCAACTGTATTGGCCCATCAGATTGTACGTGTCGGCAAGCTGCGCATAGGCCTCTGCGTACTTGGGGTCCAGGGCCACGGCGCTGCTGAAGCTCTCAATCGCCTGCTGAAATCCGCTCTTGGAACGCTGCGACAAGAAGTACAACCCCTTGAGATAGGCGTCGTGAGCCTCAAACTTGCCCGGCCGGTACCTGTTCTGCTGGAGCGCGGGGACGTGAAGCGAAAGCGCGTGACCCACCGATTCGGCCACGCTGGACTCGAACTCGAACTGGTCGCTGAGGTCTCCCTTGAATACATCGGCCCACACCCGCGACTGATCGCTGATGCGGATAAGTTGCGCCGAGACGCGCACCGCGGCTCCCTGCTGTTCAAGACTGCCCTCAACCAGGTACTGGACATTGAGCTCGCGGCCAATCTGGTCCAGCGACTTGCTGGTGTTGGCGTACGTGCGGGCCGAAGCCGGCGCAATCACCCGCAACCGTCCCGGAGCAAGCGCTCCAAGCCGCGCGATCAACTCCTCGGTAATGCCGTTGCAGATATATTCACGGGAAGCATCGCCGGTACTGTTCACGAAGGGCATAACCGCGATGGAGATGACCGGCATGTGGGTATCGTGCCAGCGCATGGCGAAGAAAACGGCGCCGGTGAGCACGACGCAGACCAGGCCGGCGGCAAAAATCGCTTTAAACGACGGTCTGTGGGGGACGTGTGCGGCCGGCACAGGTTCAACCGGAGGGGGTGTAACCGGAGGCGCGGGAGAAACAGAGGGAGGCTGGGGCTCGACTGCTTCGGAGACCAATTCGACCTTGGCCACGAAGCGGTAGCCGCGACTGCGGACGGTTTCAATATAACGAGGCGACTGCGAGTCGTCGTCAAGCGCCTCGCGCAGCTTGCTCATGGCCGCGTTCAGCCCGTCCTCAAAGTCAACGAAAGTGTCGTTGGGCCAGAGGCGCTCGTGGAGCTCCTTGCGGCTGACCAGTTCACCCCGGCGTTCGGCCAGAGCCAGCAAAAGACTACGCGGTTTCTCCTGTAAACGTAGGGGCCTGCCATTCCGGGTCAGGTCTCCGGAATGGAGATCGAGAGTAAACGGCCCGAAGCGGGCCTGGGCCCGCATAGATGAAGGAGACGTTACCATTGCCAGTGAATTCGAACAAAGGGGCCCGGTCCATGGATGAATCGTAAGGGTCTTAAGTAGAAATACGATATCACAATCCAGAGCGAAACAGTGCAAAATCGTTAAGTACCTTATTAGAATCAACTATTTATGAGTTCAGATAGAATTCAGCCAGAATTAAGGTGGCGTCCATTGACCGCGCCAGTCAGGGCTCGTACCTTGCAGACATCCGGGAGCGGTGCTGATACAGCCGAGACTGTTTCCCCTCCCCAGGAGAGTTCCCCAAATGCGGCAGAACAGAAAAGCACGTCGCTTAGGGGCCCAGTTTCGCTATGCCGGCTTGCCGGTAATGGCCTTTGGCTTGGTTGTAATGGTTTTTCTGGGCCTACACACTGCGCATGCGCAGTCGCCGATTGGAACGGCAGAGTCCTGCTTCGAAGCCGGACCGGACCATGTTCCAGCCTTCACAGCAACCCCGGTGCCGCCGGTGCGGCCCGGATTTCCTGCACAGTTTCGCACCCAGGCTCCCGCCGCAGATTCAGCAGCGGCCGTAAGACTGGTGCCCGCAGGATTCACACCTCTCAAAGCCCTGCCCATTCACATGTTGAATGCAGGGAACAGGGACCGGTGGACGCCCACGCTGAAGAAATCGCCTGAACTCCTCGCGTCGGCACGCTGACGCGGATCAGGAAATGGCGTGTCCGGGACGCACTCAGGCAAAGTCAACGCGACCAATGGGGGAGCGTTGACCTTACTCGGCGCCGGGCGCAGATCGATTTTCCTGATCGGACGTAAAAAACACGCGGCTTCCCCGCCGTTGTGCAGTTGTGTATCCCGATCCGCTATTGTATTGGGCGCATTTTGAGGCCGGGACGGGCGCCTCAATGAGCGTGGTGCGCGAGCCCCGCGAGGTATCCCGCCAGGAAGGCGCCAGCCAGCAAGAACAGCCCGATCGCATATTTGACGATTGCCGCCTGACTGAAAAGCGGCCGGGCGCGGGCTGGATAAGCGGCCGCCGCGCCATCTTCCGCGATGTTAAGAACGCTCTGAATCGCCGGATCGGATGCGACCGGACCGGATGCGACTGGCACGGGCGCGACTGGCGCATTTGGCTCGCCCGTTGCTGATGCGCCGGGCCGGACGAACTCAGGCACGTAATGGCCTAGGGGAAGAACGATCTGCAGAGGATGATGCTGCCAGTCAGTCTGGTACAGGCGCAGAAGTTTCTTGCGCAGCAATCGCGCGGTGACGCGGACAATAGGGTCGACGTGCGAGTCGAAAGTGGACTCTTTGCGGCCGAGGGCGTCGATTGCGATGGAGAATTCGCGGATCTCGTCTGAGCGCCCATCGAAGTATTTGCTGCAGATGAACGTGAGGAAGCGGACCAGGCTGGTCGAGCGGGAAATCTCAGGATGGCTGAGGACGCGTTCGAGCTCCTCGCGTTCCTCACGATAGTCCTGCGGGGCTGGTGATACCGGCGTCTCGCGGGACGCAGAAATCTCAGTCTTCTCGAGATCTTCCCACAATGAGCCTTGTTGCATTGTCTTTACCGATCGTCCCGGCAGCCTGCAACTTCTACGGGTCCGGCCCCTTCCCTGAACAACTCTCAGTCGCGGGGAGGCGTCCGGAATCCAGCCTGGGGATTCAATAACAACGAATCATAGCACTTTGAGGGAACGACCCAGGGGCGGTGTAGTGGATCAGCTTGAAGGGTACGGGCTTCGGCTTGAAGGGTACGGGCTTCGGCTTGAAGGGTACGGGCTTCGGCTTGAAAGGTACGGGCTTCGGCTTGAAGGGTACGGGCTTCGGCTTGAAGGGTACGGGCTTCGGCTTGAAGGGTACGGGCTTCGGCTTGAAGGGTACGGGCTTCGGCTTGAAGGGTACGGGCTTCAGCCCGTACATGAATCGAGCAGAATAATCGCGGGCTTTAGCCCCTGAGGGATTGTTCTTTCAAACTGACCCACTACCAGGGCCGGCGCATGCAGGGGCCTGGGGGCCCCTGCTCCCTCCGTTCGACCGGGACCGCTTCAATTCGTATAGATGCGGACGTAATCGACCAGCATGTTCGCGGGGAAGACAGTGGTCGAATCGGGACTTCCCGGCCAGTCGCCGCCCACCGCCAGGTTCAGGATGATGAACTGCGGGCCTGCGTCGAACGGCCACGGGGTCGGTGACCAGGCGGAGTCGGTCGACTTGTAGGTCCCGTAGATGTTGTTGACCGGGTCGTCAACGTAGTACTGGATCTGCCCCTTCGTCCAGATCATGCCGTAGCTGTGCGACGCCGCAGCTGAAAACCCGGATGGATGATACGTCTGCGAGCCGCTTTCCACATTGCTGCCGGTGCCGCCATGCACCGAGCCGGCGATCCAGTCATAGCCTGGAGGAGTGCCGCCGACATACGGCGGCGGGTTGCTGCCGTTTATGTGCTCCATGATGTCGAGTTCGCCGCACGCAGGCCAGGAGATTGTCGCAATATTGTTCCCCAGCAGCCAGAACGCGGGCCACATGCCCTGTGACTCAGGCAGCGTCATCTTCGCTTCAATGCGGCCATATTTGAAGCTGAACAACCCCTGCGATTTGAGCCGCGCCGAGGTGTAGACACTGGCCGACGGATTCAGCCCGATAATGTGCAGATAGCCGTCCGTCCCAACATAGGCGTTGGGATTCGAGGGGTTGCACGGACCAGTGGTCGAGGCCCACGCGCAATAGGTTTCGAGCTCATTGTTGCCGCAACAGTCGGTACCGGTATCGTATGTCCACACCTGGGGATTGGGTTCGGCGTTGGCGTTGGTTGAGTTTGAGAACTCGTCGCTCCAGACCAGGGTGCCGGATGCGATGTTGGGCGAGAACGTCTGCGTGGTGACCTTGCTGTTGGCATCGCCCGGGGCCGTGGCGATTGCATTCACCGTGAGGTTCGACGCGACCAGGAAGGGCGCTTGGTAGATCTGCGACGAGGTCGTGGGCGTGGAACCGTCCAGAGTGTAGTAGATGGTGGCGCCGGCGGCAGTTGAAGCGAGCGAAACAATCACTGCGCCGTTTTGCGCCCCGTTGCCGGTTGAAGTTGATATGGTCGGCGCGGCGGCCTGCGGAGTGGTGGGTTGCGTTGGGCCCGTGGAAGTTGAACCCCCGCCGCTGCCGCAACCTGCCAGCAGAACAGCGAGGACAAGCACGAACCGAAAACGGAAATTAGAGAAGGATGGCATACGAACAAATCTCCTCGACCGGAAACATTAGAAGGTGTTGAGCTGAACCGTCAACCGGCTTCACGGGTGCAGGCCGCTGCATGCGACGCGCGTGCCCTCACGCCCGCGCAGTACTTCTCTGCCGGATCAATAAGATAGGATGTCTCATGCGAATTCGACGGCTTGCCGCGGGCGTCTGCCGGGCGCTGATTCTATTCATTTCAATGGGCACGGTCGCCAGTGGGACCTGCCTGAACGCGCAGGGTTCGACCACGCAGAGTCCGCCGGCGCAGCCTGCCCAAACTGACCAGAAGCCGGCGCCGCAGAAATCCAAGCCGCCGGTGAGGCCGATCGACGCGGCCGCGACGGTTCCCACCCGATTCGACTTTCTGCGCGGGGCGTACGGGCCCTTCCGGGCGAACAACGACCTGCTCTACTACCACCTCGATATTCGCGTCGACCCGGCGAAGAAGTTCATCGGCGGCAAGAACACTGTCCGCTTCAGGATGCTCAAGGACGGGACGCGCATCCAGCTCGACCTGAGCGAGAAGCTGAACATCGACAAGATCCTGTTCAAGGGCGCGCCGCTCAAATACGAGCGCGACACAGGCGCGGTGTTCATTGACTTTCCTGAGACCCTGCACGCGGGGAAGGTATACGAAATCGAGTTCTACTACTCGGGAAATCCTCCCGAAGAAGGACGGTTCGGCTGCATCACATTCAAGAAGGACGCGTCGGGGCATGACTGGATCAACACGGCATGCGAGGGCGAAGGCGCGAGCGTGTGGTGGCCGAATAAGGACCAGTGGCGCGATGAAGTTGAGAGCATGGATATCGGCGTGGCCGTGCCCAACGGGCTCACCGACGTATCGAACGGACGCTTTGTGGGCAAGACCGACCTCGGCGACGGCTACACGCGCTGGGACTGGCACGTGAGCTACCCCATCAATAACTACGATGTGGCGCTGAACATCGGGAACTACGTGCACTGGGGCGAGAAACTGGGCGATATTCCGCTGGACTACTATGTGCTGCCCGAGGACCTCGAAAAAGCAAAGGTGCAGTTTGCGCAGGTGCCCGCGATGTTGAAGGCCTACAGCCATTACTTTGGGCCATATCCCTTTGCGCGCGACGGCTACAAGCTCATCGAGGTGCCGTACTCGGGCATGGAACATCAGAGTGCAGTGGCCTATGGAAATCTCTTCAAGAACGGTTACCTGGGACGCGACTGGGCCGGCGTAGGCATCAGCCTGAAATTCGACTTCATCATCATTCATGAGAGCGCGCACGAGTGGTTCGGCAACAGCATCACGGCCGACGATGAGTCGGACATGTGGATCCACGAGGGGTGGGCGACCTACATGGAAGGCCTGTATGTGGAGTACCGCTGGGGCAAGGCCGACGGCATCAGGTATCTGAACGGATTGAAGCCGAAGATTGTGAACATGCGGCCGATCATCGCCGAGCATGGCGTGAACTCCGAGCCGACCGAAGACCAGTACTTCAAAGGCGCGCTGATGCTGAATACGCTGCGCAGCGTGATTGACGACGATACCAAGTGGTTCGCGCTTATTCGGGGGTTTTATCAGCGGTACAAGTACCGGAACATCATGACGCCCGAGGTGGTGAGCTACTTCAACCAGCATTCGGGCATGAATCTGACGCCGATCTTCGACCAGTATCTGCGCCAGCCGCACATTCCCCGGCTGGAGCTGTTGTTTGGCGAAGCGCCGGGGCTCGTCGGCTACAAATGGATGGCCGACGAAGAGGCCTTCAGCATGCCGGTCCGCGTGGGCACGCCAGATCGTTGGCAGATCATCCATCCGACCACGGAGTGGCAATGGATGAAGACGCCGCTCGCCAAGGATGACTTCCAGGTGGCAACGGATTTGTATTACGTGGATGTGGACAAGCAGTAGGTCGCGGGGTGTGGTTCGTGCTATCCCAGGTCCCAAAATCGGGACCCTGGGGCACCCGGCACGGACGCCCGTTTGGACACTCGATTAACTCACCTGCTTCAACTAGCCTTGAAGGAAGCAGGGCATGTAGCTCAACGGCTAGAGCAGGGGACTCACAGTCTTAGACGGGGTATATTAGTTAAAGATGAACAAGCTTGCATGCCCGCATATTTTCAGCGGCTTAAGGAATTCCTATCTAACCCCGTATTGGCCAATCTAGACCAACAGTCGCTATAGAATTGGTTACAGTCTCGACAACTCCAGATACAGGCGCGCGTTCAACAGGTGACGTGTTCCAAAAGGCCCGTAGGTCGGTGCCGAATGCGTAGAGAAAGAAAGACAAACGCACCTGACTTAGGGCGGCCAGGTGAATGTCCCATTTGGGTCAAACCTTCCCTCGCCGCGTTTTCAGTCCCGGGGTCGCCGGGGAAACAAGCCCATCCAACTCGCCGCAGGAACATCAGCGGACTTCCACAGCGCGGTAATGGTGGTCGTGGGCACATTGTAGTAAAAGACGTTCAGCCCGCCATGATTTCCATATCCCAGGAGCCGGCCTTGCGTCTTCTCATCTCCCCAAGCCTCGCGCTTGTCGGCGAGGGCCTTCTCGCCGGCCGTTCGAAACGCCTCTTGAGCTTTTTGCGCGAGGCTTCTGCTTCCAAAAACGCCGGCAGCAGGCTGGAAACAGGACACATCGTGGGGGATGACGATGTGTCCATCGATGTTTTCATTTTTGAGCAACTGTTTTGCTGTCGCGATTAGCTTCTCAAGGCCCCTGCGATTACCAGTTGCGAAGAGAAATCTGATTTTAGAATTTCTAAGAGTCTGCACCTTCTCCGTCGGGAGCGGTTGAACGTGCTCCTCATTGACTTCCCAAAGACCTCTTTCCACTCCGAGCCATTGCCGAAGTACAGTCCTCGATTGACCGGCGGAGCCAACGTTGTCGTCATAAAAGACAATCGCGCTTCCTTTTTGAAGTCCCTCAGCGTCTCCAAGAATATTCTGTGGGCATAGTCCCTGTTGCCTCAAATCGGGCCACAGGTAATTCAGGTGATGCGAACTTGTAGTTGGCCCGCCAAGCGGCACCCATTGACTATGAAGGGCCTCATCGCCCCAATCGGCCAGCGCATGAGCAAACGCGTCGGTGATCGATGCCCTGTCCCAATATCGAACATGCCGCAAAATCGTAGCCGCAAGCGGAATCTCTTCAGCCGCAAACTGAAGCAGCCAGTCCTCCATTCTGTGCCGTGTTATTTTTTCGTCAGTATGAGATTGGTAGCTCACAAACCGCTCGGCCATTTGATCCAGCTCGTGTGTGTATTGCTCCAGTACGACGGCCCTTCCTTGCCTGCCCTGCAGATAAATCTCCCGATTATGCAGCCAGTCGGGGATCGGTGAAGGTTGAGTGTCTTTTCCCCGCTCTTGCAACATGGATGCCGATTGTTCAAGGTGCTTTATGTTTACCTTGGTCAGGCTCCAGGACCAAGGCTCAAAGCTAAGCTTAAACTCCTCGCGAATCAAATCTCGCGCCGCAAGGTGGACGGCAACCGCAGATTCAGGGGGACAGAAGACATAACCCGTGATTTTCTGGTTTTCATAAGCTTCAGCCCAGTTGTCAACTTTGAACAACTCGTCGAAGAATTTAACGCCAGAGCCCTCATCGCCGACGAAAAACGTGGTTCTACTGGCAATACCCTGGGGCTCCGGAAGATCGATAATCAATGACGAATCATGCAACTCGGCTGCGAGCGGTGGCTGTCCAAGTGCTATCAGGTATTCTTGTGCCCTCGCCCTGACTCGGCTCCGGAATGCCAAGGAATCACGCGTGACATCGCGACCAGTGACATTCGCAAGCCGCCTCCAAGCCCGCCCAAGCGTGCTCTGGGTAACCCCGTCCTGCTCATCCAAGCCGACAATCCGGTAGGAGCCAAATGCGAAGGCGCGAACGAAATTCCTTCTCCTGACCTCCTGCACAAGTTTCTGAGCACACTCGACCTCAGGTTTCGGGATTTCCTGGGCCGGCCACCTGCCCTCCATGAATTGGGCATCTGAGAGGGTGATGTATGTGGAAAGCTTGCGAAATGACGGATGGTGTTCCTGGAGGATTTCTAGAGCGTTTACCAACGCACCCTCCAACGCGCGGACCTTGTGATGGTTGTACAGCTTGTCGTAGAGCAAAACCCGGCTGAGAACGAAATCTTCGAATACCTTCGCGCCGCCCTGCTGAACTGCGAACACCTGAATCGATTGATTCGCAGGCAGACCCTCGACTCCCATGTACTCCTTAAGGTGCGGGGCAGGGACATTCACAACGCAGAGCTTTTCCAGCAGCCTATCTGTGTCGATAGGCATTGCGAGCCCCGCCATGTAGCAATCGCGGGGCATGTAATCCAGTTTGTCGGCATCGAGTGCTCCCGAAATGATCTCGTTCATAAAGGGACGGTCGGGAAACCGTCCACGCACCACGAGCCGAGCAAGAGTACTCGCCAACTCCTCCTCGTTGTCTTCCCAAAAGGGGATCTGCGCGAGCTTCAAAACATCCACAAACTCTGGCAGGAGGATAACCAGCGCCGACAATAGCTCTCCGACAGCCGGCGACTTTACCGCGTGAAAGTGTTCCATGGCATCGCGGCGAGCCGACTTCATTGAACTTCCATTGCTGAGCGTAAGTCGATCGAGGGCACGTTCTGAGACATGGCTCAGAAAGCAATGGCCGATATCATGAAGAAGCGCCGCCAGACGCAGTACCACCTCATCCATTCGAGAAACAGGTTGTTCAAGCGTCTGAAGTGATTGTGCGTTATTAGCACGCGCGTTTCGATTGACCGATTCGATAACTCGTTGAGCTTGGTACAGGGTCCCGAGCGTATGTTCAAATCGGGAATAGCCAGCCGCCGGGTAGATTAAACCTGCAAGACCAAGCTGATGAATCCCACGAAGCCTTTGCACAACCGGCGAATCGAGGACGGCAAGCTCCCAAGATTCGACCCTGATTGTGAACCAAATGGGATCGTTAATGACCTTGAAGCCACGCGGCTTCCGGCGGCCCCGAACGGAACTGGTATATGATTCAAGATCGCCAGCAAATGCCTTTTGGAGCTCCCCGCTAAGGAGCCCCAGACTAACCGGCAGTCCATCCCATAGCGGTCGCGACATAGGACTGGTCCCGTCCTGAAAACGCAGAAATTCAGGCGCTCAGTTTCTGGAAAAAGCTCTCGGAGAGATCATTGAATATGGCCCCCTGAGGAAACTCGCTGAGCATTTCTCTCCCTTCGCTGATCGTCACCTTGATCTCGATCCGCCCGTATGAAGGGTTTGGATAGCTGATCATAAGGTCGCGCTGGGCGCGCGCAAGGAATTGGTCGAGCCACCCGCTCTGTCCGTAAAGGGGGTCATAGTCGACATCGGAAGAATCCACATCCAGGACTTTGCTCTCTTTCACTTCGGCCAATACTTGTCGAAAGGCTCTATGTATCTGGCTAGCGGCGATTTCTTTTCGGCCGGCAGCGGCAAGGCCCGCCAGCAACCCCTCTGCGAACTGCCGCGCGGATATTGTTTCGGACATCCTGAATTCACTCGCCATAAAGCCCTCCTCCAATAGACGCAGGCAACGGAAATCGCGTGCAAAATCGGCTCAAAACGGTCTGTTTGGATTCATTGTCGAAGGCCCCAACCGGTCATTCGTCTCACTTCACGCCGCCCGCGGTATCCGGTCAGAAGATTTCTGAGTTTAGCAGATCGCTCTGACCAGGGTCTCGCAAAACAACAGCAGACTGTGTGTCAATTTAGAGTATGCTAGAATTATTTCCATTTTTCAATGGAAAATGATGATTTTTGTCACAGTATCATGTGGATATTAAATATGAACTGGAAAGAAGAACTCGGCATCCAAATACGCCAGGCGCGCCAAGACCTGTTCCTCACACAAAGGGAACTGAGAGAGCGTGCCGGGGTACACGTCAATATGATTGGCCGATACGAATCCGGCGACTCGGCCCCAGAACTTGACAAACTGATTCAATTGGCAGCCGCGTTAGATTTAAAGGAATTCCAGATTGGTGAGCACACAGTCCTCATTCGAAGGATCGACGCAGCCGATGCTCAAGCGCAACCGAAGCAATTGCGGTTGGAATATGGGAGGGAGTATGTCTTTGATGCAGCAAACTCTTGCGTGAAAATTCAACCAAGTAGGGAAGGGCTCTTTATATTGCCGCAGAAGCGCAAGGCAGCCGGTTGAAAAGAAGCTGGGCGAACCTCATCGTCGTGATCAACGTTGCCATGGCACACATGAACGACCTTGCGCGCGCTGTCTATCACGACCTGCGAAGAAAGATGGAGCAGGTGGCCCACATCCGAACAAGGCACCAAGAGTGGATGCCCCAAGCCTGGATTCTCAGACCTGGGAATGCACAAGCCTCAATCCCGCGTTTCCTGGGAGGCCAACGTCAACCCAAGCCAAAATGCCAAACAAACGGCCAAAAACGAATAGGTCCTCAAGAGTCGGCTTGCGACTACCGATCCGTCGCCTCAACGGACGAAATCAGGGCAACGCACTCATTCTGCTTGGGCTCCAATCTTGTGACCCTCCACCGCACACCGCCTCTCACCCCGCGCAAATCTCTACGCTGCCATTTGCATGCAATTACACGCTTCCGGCGCACAATGGAATTGCAATGGATCGAACCACGACTCTATGGACCATGAGGAACATCGCCGGCACTGCCATCGCCAAAGCTTCAAGGCGCGCCGCATCTCCAGAACTGGTTGCATAAACCGGGCTTTGAAAGGGCACGGCTTTAGCCGTGCCGTAAAAGCCGCGAAAAAATTGGGCTTTAGCCCCTGAGGGACGTCCTCGGTTGCATCAGGCATATTTATGCAACCAGTTTTAGCCTCCTCAAAACCGCGCAGAAACTGCACAGCTGCGAGCTCCCTCCAACAGAATCAACAACTTGAAGCATTCAAAGCCATACAGTTTCTGTACAGATCCGTACAGTTTCTGTGCAGATTTGCAAAGTTTCTGTGCGGCTCTTTGCGCTTTACACCCTATTGCGGGTCGAGTTCGAAGGCGTGCGGTTTTGGCTGCGCTGACTTGCGCTGATCGGCGACAAGCAGCGCGTCTTTCTCTTCGAAAGCTTTATTCATGCCGGCTTCGTCGGGGACTTTGGGATCCTCAATTGCGACCACGAAGTGCGCGTCATCAATCCACGTGCGCTTGGTTTCACTCCAATCGATGTCGCGAGCCTGGTCTTCCATAGGCGTGGAGTAGAGGGCGAGATTCACGCCCTGCTCGAGCTGGCCGCGATCGAAGGCAGCCACAGCGTGTCCATCGATCTTGAGCGTGTAACGCTCGGCGGTGAGGTGATCGACGCGCAGGATTTCCTGATCCATGTCTGCCAGGTCTGAGACGCTTAGGACGAAACGCACCAGGCCATTTTCGAGATCGAGCGGCAAGGGAAGCGAGCCGTCGAGCTCGGTCCAGGTGAGTTTGCCGTCTTTCAAACCGAGTGCAGAGACTTCTGCGTTTTGAGCCGAGGTTGCCGACTGCTGCGATGCATCCAGGTGCACGTTTGCAACTATTGGCGAGAAGCCCCAACTGCGCGCGAGAGCCGCGGCCATGATCCACTGCGCGGGCTCGCTGGGATGAATGCGATCGGGAATAAGCAGCTCGGCAAACGACGGATTCAACTCCGCTGCCTTCTCAGTGAGCCTGTTCATCGGCGTGTTGAAGTCGGCGTAAGTGAAATGATTCGACGCGGCCAGTTCGCGAAGCCATGCGGTGTAGCGGGTCATGGTCTCGTTGTAGTGCGGGAACTCAGTTCCGTGCGTAGTCTCGTCGTAGGGCGTAGGCGAGATAACCGTAATGCGGACGCCGGGCAGGTTCGATTGAACCGCGTCGAGCAGCTTGCGATAGCCGGTTGAGTAGATGTCGAGGTATTTGGGATCGAAGGGCGAGTAGAAGCCGTCGTTCATGCCCAGCATGATGGTGACGACGGTTGGCTGGTGCGGTAACAGGTCGCGCTTGAGACGAAGCTGCGTATCACCGGTGTAGCCGCCGTTGACATTATCTCCGGGGACGCCCGCATTGAAGAATGTGACGTGCAGGCTGGGGTAGCGGGTGAGGAGGAAGTCCTCAACGTAGCGCGTGTAATAGCGCTGAGCGGTGATGCTATCGCCGTAAAAGACCACGCAATCGCCGTCTTTGAGCGCGAGCTGCTGCGCGGGAAGGGCCGGCGTGGCGGTTGCAGCGAGAAGGAAAATGAATAACAAATAATTGAGCTTCATGCGATTTCTGGCTCCGTGGTTTCCCGGGTCCCAGAATCGGGACCCGGGGCACCCAGCTTTAGATGTTCGATCAAAAACTTCACTGCTAATAGTCGACCTGGTAGGCCGCGCCCTTGAGCGCGATGGGGTCTTTTTCAGCGGAGTGGAAGTGTATTTTAAGAGGAATTCCGGGCGTGACGTCGCGCGCGTCAATCTCGCCGGCGGCCCAGCTCAACCCGCTCCAGACAATCTTGTCGTAGTCGATTTGGATGGGGATGGCGCGGCCGGCCTGCGTGGCTGAGAGAGCGAAGACCTTGCCCATGTTCTCACCCGATGGCGGACCGCCCGCCCAGGTGCGGCGCAGATAGCCGTCGGGAGTCATCTCCTGAATGATGATGCGCAGGACGCCATGCGATGGCGGGTCGGTGGTGGCGTCGATGGATCCAGTTCCGGAAGGTTCAAATGAGATCTTCACCGGCTCGATGGCGCGTGGAATGACAACGTCGGTCTGGATTCCGAAGTCATAGGCCGGCGCGGCATAGGCGCCGAAGCCGACCATGGCCATCTGGCCGGGACCGAGAGTGATTTGACTGCCGGCGAGACGCGACTGGAAGCCGGCATCGCGGAATTGAATGCGGCCGATGTCGAGTGAGGGCTGATCGGGCGCGAGCTTTGGCAGCTTGATGGTGGCGACGTTTTGCGCGGGGTTCATCACAACGTAGACCGCGCCGCGCGTGGTAACGCCGCCGAATCCGTATGCCTGAACGTCGCCGGGAATTCCGCCAAACGTGCGAATTCTGCCGCGGCCCTGCAATTCAAAGAAAAGTTCTTGCGCGCGTGCCATCCACGCTGCGTCGGCGCCCTGGATGAGTTCGAGGTTGCCATGGACGGTGTTGACCCAGCCGCCGCGCGCCATCATCAGCAGGAATGCGCCCTTCCATGCGTGCAGGCCGCGGTAGTAGATGGTGCCCGTTTTGCCCACCATGAAACCGGTTGAGTCAATGCGCTCGAGCGGGAAGCCGGACTGCTCAAAGCGGCGCACCGAGTGGTCGCTGTAGATATCCATCGCGCGCCAGAAGTTTGCCTCGGGCACGTCGCCTGGCCGCGGGTCGCCGGTGTATTGCATCTGGAAGACCTGGAGCCAACGCAGATCGGCGGGGTCGTGGAAGGGCAGCGGCGAAAAGGTGTCGTCGAATGAGCCGCCAAAGCCGTTGAAGGCGATGAGCACTGCCTCAGGGTTCTTCACGCGGAATTTGCGCAGAGCTTCACGGAATGCGTCCACGTTGTGCGCCTTGATTTCGGCTTTGCTCAGGTGGGCCGCATCGTCAGCGGGCGTGGCGGCATTCATGTCGGCAAAGTCGAACTTGAACATGCGAATGCCATGGTCGTACCAGTACTGCAACACGTTAATGAAGTCGGGAAGATAACCGCCCTCAGAGAGTGACATGGAACCGCCGCCGGCGGTGAGCGAGTCTTTCCATGCGGGGGCGGCTTGAATCTTGACCAGCGTATTCGTTTCGAACCACATTCCTGGTTTAATGCCGTTCTCCTGACATTTTTTGATCCACGCATCGGGACCGTTGGGCCAGTCGGGCTTGCGCCAGGTGCGGTAGCCGCCATCGGGCGCGAACCAGAAGGCGTCCATCATGTAGTAGTCGAAGCGCACGCCGGCCTTCTTAAGCCGCAACAGCTCGTCGAGCTCGCGCATGGCGAGCTTCTCAGTGAGGGGGATATTGTCAGAGAGCTCGTCGTACGACGACCAGTTGTTGTAGACGGAGATCGGGGCCTGCAACTCGGCTGGCGGCGGCTCGGTTTGCGCGCGCGAGGCGGAGGGCGCGACGAAGATGCAGGCAAGAACAGCGCACGCAAAAAGCGCGCGGAGCGAAGCAGGGCGGTGGAGTCGCTGGTTGTTGCTGGTCATGGTTGGCCCTCGTGATGTTTGAGCGGTTGCATGTGGGAGTAGTCGGGTGGCCCGAGAAGCTTGCGGACAGCGCCGCCCAGTGTGGCTGCGTTTTGAAGTCCATGCCATTCGCGGAGGGTGTGACCGTCAACTGAGTCGATGAAAATTTGACCAACCGCCACGTTGTCAGGTGCAGGCCCAGCATCGCGCCTAATGTCGAGCGAATCAGGATACACATCGTTGAGATCGCGCAGCGCATTAGCAAGGTTCTGATTCGCGCCGGCGGGCAAATGTGCAACAACCTTCAACCGCTTTGAACTGTATTGGCCAGCCAGGCTGCGCAGGGCGAGGAGTTCTGCGCGGGCATCGTCTGAGAACAAACGATTTGCATCGAGCGCGGGATTGATCCACGCCTCGATCAGGATTGAATCCTGTTGCTTTTCGTTTCCAACCTGCGCGGCGGTGCTTCCCAACTCCATCCCCTGCGCCTGGAGCGCATCGAGCGAGAGGCTCTTCTTGTCGCCGATTGAAAAAACCGGCTGACCGTCGAGAATGTATTTGTTCGCCGAGCTTTGCCATGGAGTCTTGATGCTGTAAATGAGCGGCGACGTGGATTCAATCGTGTTGCCAGTAAAGACGATTGGCGTTCCGCCGGGATCTCCGGGGCCTTCGATGGCCGCGGCGCCGGGCACGGGCGGTTTCCAGTGAATCTCATTGTTCGCAATGGTGAGGCCGCGGATGGTGCCGCCGTCCCAGGTGCTGAGGTAGATGGCGCCCTGCAGCACGGCCATGCGGGGACTCAGGCCGTTGTCGATGCATAGATTGTCTTCGACCCGGCTGTCGCTGGTAACGTAGCCGGCGCCGAAGACGGAGATGCAATAGCCCTGGGTATCGTGCGCGTAGTTACGCTCAATCACGTCGTGCTGGTTGTCCCAGTCGATGTCGTAGGCGCCGCCGTCGACTCCGGGGCTGTCGGTGAGGTAGGCCTCGTTGTCGGCCACGACGCAGGTGTTGCAGGTCCACATCCAGATAGCGTCGGGCGTGCCAACATCCTGCGTGGGCTGCATGCCGATCTCCCATGCCGCGCTGGTGCGGATGGAGCTGTGCGAGTCGCGGAAAAGGACAATGCCGTCGCCGTAGACGTCGTGCGCGGTTGAGTTGCGAATCTGGATATTCGTGTTGAGAGGCGAATCGTCTTTATAGGGAAAGCTGCCGCCGCCGGCCAGGATGCCGGCCCACTGATTGGTGTGGGCCGCGTCGACGCCGTCGATGAGCACGTCTTCGAAGAAGACGCTAATGCTGCCGGGGCCGACGATCACCAGTCCATTGTCTTTGTTCTTGAGATCGCCGCCGTAGACGTCGTGAACATAGAGGTTCTTGAGATAAAGATGATGCAGCGTGCCCGTGTCTCCGCTAACGAATACGCCGTATTTGTTGCCGCCCGCGATGTCGAGTGAATCAACTTGCCAGTATTGCTGGTTAAAGAGCAGCAGCGCCTGGCGGGCGGTTGAGGGCGCGACGATCTTCGGCCGGGAGCCGCTGCCCCAGGCGGTGAGGCGAATGATCCGTTCCTCGGTACCGGAGCCTTTGGGCGCGAAGGCGCCACTGCAGGCTGTGCCGCGGGCCAGTGCAATGGTGTCGCCAGGCGCGAACTCGTGGGCCTCGGCAGCGGCGAGATTGTTCCAGGGATGTTGGATCGAGCCGTCGCCGTTGATGGCGGCGGAGCAGTCGATGTGGAAAGTCTGCGATTGCGCAGCCGTTTGTGCACGCACAGCCGCGCCACTCAGCAGGCAGACGCAGAGAGAACAGGCGACAATAAGTTCCGGCGTACGCCGACCGACGCCGGAAAAGAAACGAATCACGCCACGAATCTCCACCACCAAACTATCGTAGAACGCGCACCCAGCGTCTTGCGCGCAAGGTGGCGCCGGCTCACTTTCGGGATCTCTTCAGTGAGGGGGGAAGAGATCCCGAAGCAAGCCAATCAATACCAACGATTAGAAGTCGAGCCGGATGGCGAACTGGCCCTGCCGCGGATTGTCCTGCACGCCGTTGATCTCGCCAAAGTTAGCGGCACCGATAGATGCACGGTTACCGCCGCAGCCCTGGATGTCGTAGTAGTGTCGGTTGAACAGGTTATAGAAGTCCAGGCGGACCGAGACGTTGAACCTTCCGTCCGGCCCGACACGGTTGTTCTTCATCAGGGTCGAGTTCTCGTTCGACTGGCCTGGGCAGCGCAGGCGCGAGTTTGTGGGCGAAGGCGGCAGGACGCCGGCAGCGGGCTGGCTGGCCACGCTGGTCGGCATGTAAAAGTCGTTGCTTGGAGCCTGGCCGCTAGCACCGACCGGCACATAATGGCGCGGGTTATTCGTCTTGAAGTTGGTAATGTTGAACTGCGGATAGATATTCCCCCACAGCGGCCAGTAAGCATCGGCCGCACCGACCTCGAACGGCTGGCCGGTGTAATAACTCACCAGGCCGCCGATGGTCCAGCCCTTGACCAGCGTGTTCACGAGCGGGCCCTGCGAGCCCAGCCACAACTGTCCCTTGCCGAGCGGCAGATTATAGGTGACAAAGCCTTTGACTACCTGCGGCGTGTCGTAGCCGGTGAGGGCGTGGGCTGCGCCGTGCATGTGCTGGAAGTCTTCCACTCCGGTGTAACCGTTGTTATAGTCCTGCTCCGAGGCGAACGAATCGCCCTCCTGGCGCGACCAGTCGTAGCTCATGTCCATGGTGAGGCCGCGACCGGCGCGCTTTACGACGTCGACCACGAGCGAGTCATAGTAGCTCTGCCCCAGCGGCAGGCCCACGTAGTTGATGTCGGCGCAGCAGCCGTACCAGTAATTTCCCTCGGACGCAGCCATCTGCGGCAGCGGAGCCAGGGCTGCGAGTGGCGAGCCATAGAAGTTCGGATACGGGCAGGCTACCCCACTGACGGATCCGTACCCCGACGGGCAGTACATCCAGTTCCAGATGCTGAAGCCAGGGTTCTGGTCAATAAGACTGACGAAGTTCTCAGAGGTGGTTTCGTTCCACGCCAGCGCTGTATCGGTGAGGTGGTGGCCGCGGTTTCCTACATACGCAATCTCGAGCCGGGTGTTGGGCGTGAGCTGCTGCTGGATGCCGAAGTTGAACTGCTCGCTGTAGCCCAGTTTCAGCGCGCGCGGATCCACTTCAACCGGGAAGGGCAGCATGGTTGAGGGGTCAGTAGCGAGAGAGGCTTTGGTCACGACGCCTGGATAGTTGCCACCGCCACCCTGAGCATCCCAATCAAAGTTCTGCGCCGAGCTGGCTCCGAGCTCCGGAGCAAAGCCGTCGGGCACGCCGCCAAAGAAGGTGACACCGACAGGATTGTAGATGAGCCCGTACGACGCGTGCACCACGACGTTGGGGAAAAGCTGATAGGCGATGCCAATTGTGGGGCCGTAGTTGTTGTCGTACTCGTTCTTCTCAAAGCTGTCGCCGCCGCCCTTGGCGAAGACCAGCGAACCGGGCAGCGGGGCGCCGTATACCGAGGTCAGTTGCGGGTCAACTACCGTCGGGTCGAAGTTGGCCCAGTTGCCGTTCATCTCCTTGAAACGCGTGTTGTAGACCCAGCGCACGCCGAGATCGACGGTCAGCTTGGGCGTGAGCTTGTAGCTGTCCTGGGCAAAAAGGTCGATGTTCTTCTGCCGGCCATAGAGGTTGTAGGCCACACTCTGCGTCGCGCTGTTCACCAGGCCCAGTTCATAGGTTGCGAAGCCAAAGCCGTCATAGGGATACCCCGCTCCCGCGGTGTTTTGATAAGAGAAGTTGAAGGTGTACGCGCCCGAGCCGGAGCGGTAATTCACATCATGGGAGATGAAATCGCCGCCAAAGCTGAAGCTGTGCTTTCCCTTGGTCCAGGTAACCGAATCGCCGATAGTGACAATCGCGCCAGCAATGTCGCCCTGCCAGGCATTGCCGATATAGGTTTCGCTGATTGCGTAGGCCGGGTTGTCGCTGAACGAGATTTCAGGGAAGTTGACGGCGCCAGTACTTCCAAATCCGACCTGCGAGTTCCAGTTACCCGGATCGGCGGGCGTGCTGCCGTTGTCGTCGAAGGCATCGGTAACGTTGAAGACATTCAGCAGGTTGGGCGTGAAGGTGTGCGACTCGCTGATGCGGTACTGCTGCTGATGGTAGAACTGCTCGCGTATGTTGGAGAGCGGGCCGCCATTGGAACTGCCTGACTCCCATACGCCGCCTCCGTCATCGAGCAGGCGCGGCTTGTGATCGTAAATCCACGATCCGGTCAGGCGATCCTTGCCCGTAAGCACGTGATCGAGCTTGACTACAAATTCGTTGGGCGTCTGGCTGGGCGTGTTCGAGAGCAGCGTCCGCTCGTTATTGGTAATACCGCCAAGGTTGGGCGCGTAATTCGAGTAGAAGGAATTTACCTTCTGGGCCACCAAGCTCATGCGGCCGCCGGGAATGGTGTTATTGGTGAACTGATTTCCCGTCGTCGGGTCGTAGATCATGCCTTCCTGGGCCTGCAGCGTCTGGCCGGCGTTGTTTTGCACCATGATCGGCGTTCCCGGGCAGCTTGTTCCGCTGCAGGGCACTGTGTTGCCATTGTTGGTCCAGAGCGGATCGCCGAGCAGCGCCTGGAAGTTGCCCGTCAGAAAATCGGCCGTGGGCACGGTTGCGCCGCCGCTGTTCAATCGCCAGTCTTTCCTGTCGAACCGCTCGAAAGTGCCGAAAAAGAATGTCTTGTTCTTATGGATGGGACCGCCCAGGCTGAATCCGTAGTCCCAGCCGCGGTCTTTGGCCTTGGGCGTGTGATTGTAATTGTCGGTCCAGGTGTTGGCGTCGAGAATCTCGTTGAGGCCATAGGTGAATGCGGATCCATGGAAGACGTTGGATCCCGATTTAAGGTTGAAATGCATAAGACCGCCACCCGTGGTGGCGCTTGCCGCATCAATGCCGCTGGTCTCAGCCTGCACCTCTTCGACGGCCTCCATGCTGGGCCCGCCGTCCATTGAGTCTCCGCGGATGTTGGAGGTGCCCGACGTTCCGTCGATCGTGTAGTCCTTGACGAACCACTGCCCGCCGTTGACGACCGCGCCGTAGGGCGAGCTCTCGAGCGAATAACCCGGAGTGATCTGCACCGCGAAGTCCTCAATGAATCGGCCGCCGCCGTAGATGCTGAGCGGAAGAGCATTGACCACGTCGGCCTTCATATTGGTACCTACCGATGCGGTGTCCATGTCCAGGATCGGCGCGGCAGTGGTTACGGTGACCGTCTCGCTCGTGGAACCCACCTTGAGCGCCACTTCGACGCGCGCCACCTCAGTGGAATTCAGGATGATGTTGGGCCGCACGAATGTTTCGAATCCATCGCGCTTGACCTGGAGCGTGTAGGTGCCCGGGAAGAGGTTGGGAATGACATAGTTGCCGTCGTCATTCGAGACCGTCGAAGCAGGCACGTTAGTGTCTGAGTTGGTGGCCGTGACATGGGCGCCGGGTACGATTGCGCCGCTTTGGTCGGTTACAGTTCCCGTAATTGTGGCGCGATTCGCCTGCGGCCATGCACCCTGGCCGGCGAGCAGAACCGCGGCCGCCGCCAGAACTGCGAATCTTGTTTTCACTGTCAGTTTCATAGAGCCTCCCCATTTCTCGACGTGGTAAGTCATGCGAAGCGTACGTTGGTTTTGTTGCTTCGTTCCTTATTCAGTCATTGCCGGCCGCCGGGGTCCGTAGTGCCGTCTTTGTTTTCGAGCCGTACTTCGACCATCCCCACGGCTCCCGGCGTCAACACAATCCCATTTGCGTCGGCTTGCGAGCCGGCGACCCGTTCATTCGCGGAGTAGAAGAGCGTAAATCGTCCATCGCCTTCATCGATCAGGCCCAGCGGCGTCCTTACTTCGGTGGCCCAGATGCCGTTGCCCGTTTGCACAATTAACTGTAATCCCGTAGACCAGTGAATGCCGTCGCTCGAAAACATGTATCCGACCGAGTTCGGCTTGTGATTGTCGTAGACGGCGATGTAGCCGCCATCTGTGAGCCGCGAGACGATCGGGTTCTCAATAAACGTGGGTTCCACCGTGAGCGGATTCAGCGCCGAGCAGCGCTTCCACGGTCCCCCAATTCGGGGAGCCTGGGCCAGCCCGACCTGCCATAGCGTGATGGGCAGGCTCTCGGTTCTTGCGCTGCCGTAAAGGGCATACCAATTCGTGCCGGCCTTGTAGGGGAAGAATGAGTCGGTTCCCTGCAGGCCCTCCCACGGATCAGAATCCCCGCCGCGCTGGAGTACGATGCCCACGTCCTTGTATGGCCCTCCGATTCCCTCTCTCCCCGGGGTTTGTGAAACCGCGCGCCAGATACGTCCCTCGTGATTTGTCAACCATCGCTTTGGCGTATCGGGCGCTGCCTGGTACGCCACGTAAAACAAGTTCCAGCGATCCTCGCCGTCGTCGAAGACCGGCATTGGCGACCACAGCGCCGCGCGCGGATCCTTACCGGTAAAATCTCCGCTCGACTCGCGCAGAGTGCTGATCCGCTGCCAGTGCTCACCGTCGCGGCTTGTCCAGTACGCCAGCTTCATCCGTACCCAGTGGGGATCGCCAACCATCTCCGAGGTGAAAAGGTGATAGACGCCGTTCTGCTTGATGACTCTTCCGCCTTCAAACCCGTATTTGTTGCCCTCGGCCCCCGCCGATTGCGTGGTAAGTACCGGATGGTCGAGCTGGCGCGTGACAACCAGTTCCTGCCTCGTGGCCTGTGGCAGTCCCGCGCTCACCACAAACAACAGAACCGCAAGGCATTTGAGCGAGTTCGCCACTGCCGGCGTCATCTTACCTTAATCTCCTCAAGCCCCACGGGACCTGGCCCGCAGATTGCCGCCCCCCCCTGCCATCAGGCGAGCGTACACAACGCAAGGGCTCGATTTTCAGGGCCGTCACTGGTTGTAGGCGCTCAAGAACACGATCAACAAGGTAATCGAGGTTATGCGCTACGTTAACGGCTCTGGAAACAGGGCTCTGACGGGCTGAATCCCCCAAATGGCTTGGTTTAATTGCAAATAGTGTGTCCGGATTGTTGATTGGCTGGCCGCACTCGAAATCCCATCCGACAGAAAACACCATATTGATGCCGATTCTCTGGTGCTGGGAAGAGTGTTTGCAGCCCGGAAAGGGACACAAATAACCGGAACTAACCACGCAAATAACCGTTAGCGACCGGACCTGTGGACACCTGGTTCGCGTGCGTGGCAATCCTTGACACCGGCTACAACGGCGGATTACGTTGAATCTCGGTTAAGAGAAGTGCTTTGCCCTTCTTGTTTTGCGCTTCCCTGCTCGGGAGCTCGAAGTGGTTCAACACCCCAATCCGTCCAATGGTTTCTCCACCTATGAAAAGCGCGAGGAACTTCGCAGGATTGTACAAAGCAAGCTTTTTGCGAGCTCGCCAAAAAAGATCCGCTTTCTTGAGTTCATTGCCGAGCAGACCTTTCGGGGCAACAGCGAAAAGCTCAACGAGTACCTGATCGGCACCGAGGTCTACGACCGGGGCGCCGATTTTGACCAGCAGAAGGACCCGATTGTCCGCGTCCAGGCGCACGAGATTCGCCGCCTGCTGAAGAGATATTACGAGGACGAGGGCCGGGGCAACCTCATCCGCATGGATTTGCCGGCCGGCCACTACGTGCCGGTCTTCACGCCCTTTGAGCCGGAAAACGGCGCCGAAGCTGTGTCTGCGGCACCCGCGGTCACCCTTACGGCTGAAACAGCGCCCGTTCAGCAACGATCGAACCGGGGGCTTGTTGCGCTCGTCGTTATTCTGGCTGTGCTGTGCGTGGCGTTTGGCATTCAACTCGCCCGGCAGGGCTCAACTGCAGCCGGACCGGCGCCTGCCCAGCATGCGGCCGCCGCTTTGCCCCCAAATCTCGACTGGTTCTGGCATCCCTTCTTGCCACCTGCCGCGGCTCCGCTCATCGTCATTCCCAACCATCCCCTACTGCGCGCGGCGCACGGGGGCGACAGCGAACAGACCATCGCCTCGGGCCACGAGATTCCCAAGAACAGCCTGCCCGAGTTTCGCGACACCATTCACTTCCGCGAACTTAAGCGCTTCATCTTCGTGCCATCGCTCACCGACTTCACGTCAGTGGGAGAGACGATCGGCCTAGTGGATCTGTGCGAAATGCTCTTCCGCGTCGGTGATTCGTGCCAGGTGAGCCAGTCGCGGCTTGTTGACTTCGACCAGATCAAGAACAACAACGTAGTCCTGCTTGGCGGCAATCAATCGTGGAGCGGGCGGGTGTTCCTGAATGTGGAAGGATTCCACTTTCAGGACGGCGTGATTATCAATAGCAGCCCGCGGCCCGGCGAAAAGCCTCTCTACAAGCCGGAGTTTGACCCAGTGACCAACGAACTCACGCGCGACTACGCGTTGGTTCTCATGCTCCCCAACGAAAAGAAGGATAACCGCGTCCTGCTGATCTACGGTATCTATACGCAGGGTTCGCAGGCGGCCATCGAATTCCTGACCAGCCCCGAAAAAATGTCCCAGCTGCGCAACGCCCTCGCCGCGCTGTCACAGGATCACAAGACGATTCCGCCTTATTTCCAGGTTCTGCTCACCACCACGGTCGAAAATGCGGTGCCCGGCGATGCGTCAATCGTGTCCGTGCGCGCGGTGACGCATTAAGACGCGGCGCTCGGAGATTCCTGGGCAGCCGGGCAGCGGCGCTCTATTAACTCACCCGATTCAACTAGCATGGAAGAAAGCTGGGCCTGTAGCTCAACGGTTAGAGCGGGGGACTCATAATCGTAAGGCTTTGATTTTGCATGACTTAGCAAGCATTTGCGCAGATCTGCGCAGACGCGCAAAAGGCCCATTGAATCAATATCTTGTGATTGGATTTGGGTCCGCGCGGCTCCGCACCCGCATGCAGCGATTTGCAAATCGAACCAGCACCAGAACCGGCACCGGTTTTACGCATGGGTCGGCGCCTGCGCTGCTCGTTGGGCGAGGTAGTTTTGGTCTGACCGCAAACAATCGGCAAGGCCAGCTCCAGCATCGTGACAAAGATGCCCGTAGAACGCGCATGCAAGCGCCACGCGAGCAGCGGCTCCATGCATTGGCGGAGGAGGACGGGTTCGAACTGCTGACCTTTGGGTTATGAGTCGGTCAGAAGCCACTGATTCTAAATAAGATCAACAACTTAGCTCGGCAGAATCCCGCAAAAACGCGGCAGAGTCTGCAACCCTGGCGCAACCAGAACTAGCGCGGAATCCGTTAGCATCCAGGTGCTGATCACCGGGCGAATCCCGTCAGTGGATTTTCGCCTTGCATTCTCCTATACTCTCTTCATGTTCGCCCCCGACGCACATATGCCGCCAGGGCAATCGCATTTCAAAATAGCTCCAGTAGGCGGAATATGAAGTCATCGTCCCAACCTGCGCGTTTGAATTTTCCTCTCAGGGAGCCTTTGGATCCTTCTTTCTGCATGGCATTGATGGCCATGTGGCGCATCACGGCCAGATTATGCGGGCCGTGCCCCATGCGGCTCCGGTCCTGATCCTCGTTCATGACCACATCCAACCGCCAGTGCAGGCTGTTTTCCACGCTCCAGCGCTGGCGCACAACCCGATTAGATCGCTCCGGTGACAGGACCCGGCTGAGCAGGTAGTAGGGAGTTTCGGTGGTGGTTTTGTCCGCCGTTTCGCGCACCCGAACCACTTTGCCGATGGCCTTCAGGCCCGGCCATTGGTGCTGCTTTTCGAGCCAGTCGATCTCGGTTGACACCGTCGCCGTGCGCGTCTCGATGCGCCCGTGGTCGGCCTCGACAACGGGCGCAGCGGTGCTCGCTTTCAGCTCCGGATCGTCGAGCAGCAGGACCACATCGTCAAACAGCGTGCCTTGATTTCCCTTCAGCGCCAGCGCGTAGTCGCCCTTCTGTTCGACGATTTGCTCGGCAATGTTGCGCTGGCAGTTGAGCGCATCGGCGGTCACGATCGTGCTTTTCAGCGCCAGCATCCGGAGCAGCCTGGGCACCGCCGTAATCTCGTTGGACTTGGCATCGGTGGCGATCTGCGCCAACACCAGCCGCTGCTCCGCGCCCCAGGCCGAGACCATGTGTAAGGGCGACTTGCCGCTGGCCCGATCAAACGAGCGGCGCAACACCTTGCCATCGATGGCCACCACTCCCTGCAACTGTTCCGAAAACTGCGCCATAAACCGCTGAAACTGATCGGGGTCGAGATTGCGAAACAGCCGGCTGAAGGTGTCGTGGCTGGGCAGGCCGTTCGACAGAGTGAGAAAGCTGCGCAGAAGCGGCTTCTTGGCCTCAGCAAATAGGGCCATATCTACCGCACCCTGACCGCCGCACAGCACGCAGCACAGAGCGATCATCAGCAGTTCGTGAAAGTCCTGCAACGCGGCATTGCCGCTGCGCGGATCCTCAAGCCCTTCCCAACAGGCGCCAAACTGCTCCAGTGTTTCTTTGCCGAACATGAAATCCCCCTGCAGGAAACTTCATGCCTGGCAACTCTCTCCGGAAGAAGCAACCAAGGTCCGTGGCGACTCTGGTTCAGCCCAATTTCAAATGCGATTGCACTGTGACTACAAGGACGATGCTCGTCTCGGCACCCTCAGAGTGCGAAAAGGAGAGGTCTGCAGATTTTCATTTCTGAGCTCTGCGGATTGCAGCAGCAATCGGCGGGCCTTTGCCTCTGCACTACTACGATTCTCCCAATCTAAGACCTTAGATTCAAAGCGACCGACAAGCTCTCAGGAATGTGCTTCTCCAGGCACGGGACTTGAACAAAAAGATCTATCGCCCGGCCCGGACCAGCCCGGAGGGCGGCCGATCTGCGGGCGCGGAACCCCATGCTTTATTCGGCTCCCGGCCCATGTGGAAGCGCAGTTCGCCGCCGGCCAGAATGTCAGCATGCGTGAACCACGAGCGTGTGAGCGGCTTGCCGTTCAGCTCGACGCTTTGCACGTAAACGTTCTGGTCAGAGTTGTTCTCGGCAACAACGGTGAACGTCGTTCCCTGGGCAGGATTGCGCATCGTCGCCCGGTTTACGAGCGGACTGCCGAGCACATAGACGCCCGTCACTGCGTTCACAGGATAGAAGCCTAGCGCAGCGAAGACGAACCATGTGGAGATTTGACCGCAGTCGTCGTTGCCGGGCACGCCCTGCGGCTTGTTGTCGTAGAGCCGCGCAATCTGCCGCACCCGCTCCTGCGTCTTCCAAGCCGCGCCGGCGAAGTTGTAGAGATAGGGGATGTGGTTGCTGGGCTCATTGCCCTGCGCGTCCTGGCCGACCATTCCGGTGATGTCGGGCGGAGACTCGAGAATGTCTGACGGCGCAGCAAAGAGCGCATCGAGCTTCGCGATGAACGGCTCGTCGCCCCCATAGAGATCGATCAGTCCTTTCACATCCTGCATAACGTTGAACGTGGCCTGCCACCCGTCGGACTCCGTGTAGTCTTCCCAGTATTCCTGGTCGGGGCGGAACGGTTCGCGCCACTTGCCGTCTTCTGTCCTGCCGCGCATGAATCCCGTGGCGGGATCGAAGAGATTCCTGTAGTTCTGGCCGAGGCGGTAAAACATTGCTGCGTCGTCTTGCTTGCCCAGCAGCTCTGCCATTGCGCCCACGCACCAGAAGTCGTAGGCGAAATCGAGCGTGCGGGAAACGGACTGCCGCTGCTGCCCCGCCGCCACATACCCCAGTGCGCGGAATTGTTCCTGCAGCGCCTTGTTGTCGTTGGCGGTTGCGCCCACCATCGCAGTGTCGCGCATGGCAGCGTAGGCAGCCTCAACGTCGAAGTCGCGCAGACCGCGGGCGTACGCGCCCACGATCATGCCGACCACGTGAAAGCCGGTCATGCACCAGGTCTCATTGCCCCACAGCGGCCAGACGGGCAGCGAATGCTGATCGAGCTGGCGATAATCCGCGAGCAGCGTCTTGACGATATCGCCGATGCGGTGCGGCTGCATCAGCATGAGGAAAGGGAATTCCCCACGATAAATGTCCCAGATTGAGAGCGTGGTGTACTTCGTGAAGCCCGGATTGGGATAGTTTTTGTGGTCCTGGCCGCGATAGGCGCCGTCCACGTCGTTGAATGTCGCCGGCGCCACCAGGCCGTGATACGCGCCCGTTGCGAAGGTCTGGTTCAGCGCCTTGCTGGGCAGCTCTGCGTTCAGCACACTGAGCGTACGGCTCCAGTCCTGCTGATTGGCGCGCACCACGGCGTCGAAGTCCCAGTGGGGAATTTCGGCGGCGAGATTCTTTTGGGCGCCCTCCACACTTGTCGCGGAGATTCCAATACGCACTACCAGCGGCTCGGCGGCCGCGCTCCGGGTCCCGGCAGCCGTGCCCTGAGTAAAGATCGCCTTGATCTGCTTCCCTGAGATCCGGTCTCCGATTGCGGCGCTGCGTGTGGCGCCATCCTGCTGCACTTCTACGGACGCGAACGGCCGAGAGAACTCGATGACAAAGAAAACCTGCTTATCCGCGGCCCATCCGTGCGTCGAACGCACGCCGCTCACGCGCGTTCCGCTCTCGATGCGCAACTCGGCCGCGTAAACTTCACAGCCAATGCCGTGCACCAGATCGAGCATGAGGCCGCGCCGTGTTTCCGCCGCCAGCGCCGGATAGCGGTACCGGTGCATGCCGCAACGCGTGGTCGCCGTCAACTCGGCATGAACATCCGGCGTGTCCAAATGGACCGCATAATAGCCGGGCCGTGCCTGCTCGCGATCATGAGAGAAGGCCGAGCGGTAGCCGCGCCCGGCCTCGTTAAAGACCCAGCCGGAGCCCCCGCCGATGGCCTCGATCTGTGCTTCCGCCTGCTGGCCAGGGTCGCCGGCGTTCCAGCTCCAGTTGCGTCCTTCGACGAGCGGCATTAGCAACACATCGCCGAGATCGGAAGCTCCGGTGCCCTGCAGATGAGTGTGGCTGAAACCCAGGACGTAATTATCGAGATAGTGATAACCCGAGCAGTGATCCCACCCGGTGAGATCCCACTGGCCGTTCCATTTCGCCTCGGGCGCGCCGCTGGTGTCCGGACTCAACTGCACCATGCCGAAAGGCGCCACCGCGCCTGGGAACATGTGCCCGTGCCAGCCGGTGCCGACCAGGGGAAGCACACGCTCGAGAAGTCCCTCCGCGGTTTGCGCGCGTTCCTCCGCGCTCGCCCAGCGATACGACGGGATCATCGTCCCCGCCACGACGACGGCACCTGTCTTCAGAAAATCGCGTCTGCGCATAAATACTGTTCTCCTCGAGCCCGAACCATTTACCTTAGATCATTCATGGCCGATGAGTCGAATCGCCGCGGGGGTACCAAGAAGACACGATGACATCCGATACAGTTCAGATCACGCGGCGCGCCGTCCTGCGCGGTTGCGCGGCACTCTGCGCCGCAACTGCTGTTCCCGCTCCTCTCCGTGCGCGCACATGGTCTCCGGCAGACGGGCGGCCCGGCCTGGCGGACCGCCATTTTCAAAGCCCGGTCATCGAGTCAGTGATTACGCGGGTCAGGGCGCAGATCGCCGATCCGGTGCTCGCTGCGATGTTCGAACGCTGCTTCCCCAACACCCTCGACACTACCGTCTTTCCGGGTACGCTCGGCGGCCAGCCCGATACCTTTGTCATCACCGGCGACATCGATGCGATGTGGTTGCGCGATTCTTCCGCGCAGGTTACCCCCTACGTCGACTTCGCGAAAGACGATGCCGCACTCGCGCGGCTCATCGCGGGCGTGATACGACGGCAGACGCGCTGCATTCTGATCGATCCCTATGCGAACGCTTTCACCCGCAGCACCTCCGATCCACCGCTGAGCTGGGCGGTCCACGACCAGACGGAGATGAAGCCTGGCGTGGCCGAGCGCAAGTGGGAGATCGATTCCCTCTGTTACACCATCCGGTTGGCGCACGCTTACTGGAGCGCCACCGGCGACACCGGCCCCTTCGACGCGGCGTGGAAGTCCGCAGCATGGCGAATCGTTGAGACCTTTCAGCAACAGCAGCGTCTCCACGGACATGGGCCTTACCATTTCGCGCGCCTGACCACCGTCCCCTATGACACGGTAGCGCTCGACGGCTACGGCAACCCGGCGCGGCCCGTGGGAATGATCTTCTCCATGTTTCGCCCCTCCGATGACGCCTGCATTTATCCGCTTTTCGTGCCAGGGAATCTCTTCGCCATCCGCTCCCTCGAGCAACTCCGGGAGATCAACGCCGCGAGCGTCGCGGACAGTAAACTCGATGCCGCCTGCGACGAACTGCTCAGGAGCGTGCGGACCGCTGTGGTGCAGTTTGCAACCGTTCAGCATCCGGTCCTTGGCGATATCTGGGCCTATGAAGTGGACGGTTTCACCAATTACCTGCTGATGGACGACGCGAATGCACCGGGACTCGTCAGCCTTCCCTATCTTGGCTGCTGCGATCTCCGCGATCCGCTGTACCAGCGAACGCGGCAGTTTGTGCTCAGCAGCAGTAACCCGTACTTTTTCACGGGCACGGAGGCCATGGGCGTCGGCAGCCCGCACACCGGGCTCGAGAAAATCTGGCCGATGGGTATCATCCTGCGCGCGCTTACTTCAGTTGACGACCGCGAGGTTCTGCAATGCCTCAAATGGCTGCGCGACACGACGGCCCGCACGGACTTCATCCACGAGTCCTTCGACGCGAATAATTCCGAGGAGTTCACCCGGCCGTGGTTTGCATGGGCGAACACGCTTTTCGGCGAGCTGATCGTGCAATTGGCCCGAGCGAAACCACAATTGTTGCGCCAGCCGCTCTGAGCCGCGCCGGGGTTCCGGGCTCTACGTTCGGCGAAACGATGTGCGACGGCAGGCTCGACGTGCACTATTCGCGCTCCGTCGCCGCCACGTAATCCGAAGTCTTCGCCCGATAGATACTGACCACGTGATTCTGGAGGGAGCGCGGTTAAGCAGAGGAGACCGCCTCGACTGCATCTGGACTATGGTCCGGTGTCCCCTCAGATCGGTAGCGGGAACGCCGTTTGCGACTGCGACCCTCACCTGAAGTGGGGCCACGGATTCGGGACGCCATGCTGAATTCCCGTTCCCGATCGATTCTCGACGAGTGCTTAGGCGATCAATTGCTCATTGAGAGCAGTGATGCGAAGTCACGGCCTGGATGAGTATGTGCGGGCCCGCTCGCAAATGGTACAGTCTTCGCATGCGACTTGCTCTTCGTGTAAGTTCATTGCTTTTGCTGCTGGTCCTGGGTGCACTTCAGCTAGAAGCCCGCGTACTGCGTGTTGAGATTGCTTCTCGCACCGACGTCCTGAACGGCAAGGCATTCGGAGACGCAGGGGCTTACGAGCGCATCATCGGACGCGTTTACTTTTCCCTTCCCGTGGCCAACCCGCGCAATCGACAAATCGTTGATCTTGCGAACGCGGTAAATCTGAAGGATGGCGAGGTCGAGTTTTCCGCCGATTTCGTTGCCGTTCGCCCCAAGGACGTAAGGAAAGGCAACGGCTCGATGCTCCTCCAGGTCCCCAACCGTGGGCACGCAAGCCGCATGACCTTCGTTGAGGGCGGCGACAACGATCTTGCCGGAGAGGATGGGGACGCGTGGTTACTGCGCCGGGGATTCACGGTGGTGAGCCTCGGTTGGCAATGGGACGCAACCGGGCCGGGCGCCTTGCGATTGTACGCGCCTGTAGCACAGGAAAACGGAAAGACGATCACAGGCCTGGTGCGCGGAGACCTGATGCTCTCGCAGGCAATGCAGGATATTCCCCTCGGACATTTGATCGTGGGCCGAATTGGCGGCAGCGAATACCCGGTCTCCGCTCCCCACGATCCTCGCAATACTCTCACCGTTCGCAACTCGCGCAATGGACCTCGCCGGGTGATCCCGGCAAGTGAATGGCAATTCGCGCACCTCGTCGACGGCAAACTCGTTTCCAGCGACCGGTTTATTCATTTGATCGGGGGATTTCAGCCGGGAAAGATTTACGAATATGTTTACATCGCTGCCGATCCGGTTGTAGCTGGTTTGGGATTCGCTGCATTTCGCGACTTTGCTTCCTATATCAAACACGCTCCCGATGTGATCGCTCCCGCCGTGCGCGTCTATGGTCAGGGAAGTTCGCAGACAGGCCGCTTCTTGCGCGATTTCTTATATCAAGGGTTCAATGCCGATGAAGAAGGACGAATTGCTCTCGATGGTGTCCTGGTCAATATTGCAGGAGCCGGCCGCGGCAGCTTCAACGTTCGGTTCGCCCAGCCATCGCGGGATGCCCAGCCTACTTCGTCGATCTTCTACCCAACTGATCTTTTCCCCTTTACGGATCTGCAGGAGCGGGACCCCATTACCGGGGAGGTTGGGGGACTGCTTGATCGTGCAACTGCCGACCAGGTCGTGCCAAAGATCTTCTTCTTGAGCACATCCTATGAATACTGGGGTCGCGGGGCTGCGTTGATTCACACTTCCGCGGATGGAAAGCGCGATGTGCCCCTGTCCGACCATGTCCGCATCTACCACTTCACAGGACTCCAGCATGGGGGCGGACCTTTTCCACCGGAAAAAGGAAGCGGAGACCTTTTCGGACAACAACGGCAATCGACGCTTACGGCGAAGTTTCTGGGGCGCGCCATGATCGTCAACCTCGATGCATGGGTGCGCGACAATACAGTGCCGCCTGAAAGCAGCTATCCGAGGATCGATAACGGAACGTTAGTGCCTTTGAACAAGTATGCATTCCCTCGAATCCCAGGAGTAAATCTGCCGCATGAGGCGAGCGAGGCATGGCGACTCGATTTTGGCCCAAACTGGAGGCAGGGATTTCTCACCCTTCAGCCTCCAAAGGTCGGCGAGCCCTTCCCGGTCCTTGTGCCCCAGGTCGACGTCGACGGTAACGAGATCGATGGCGTGCGCCTGCCCGAAATTACCGTTCCGCTGGCAACCTACTCAAGCTGGAATCTGCGCGACCCTTCGATCGGCGCGCCGGATCAACGAGTTGCTTTCGAAGGCTCTTACCTGCCGTTTCCAAGAAACGCTGCTGAACGGGAGAAGACTGGTGATCCCCGCAGGTCAATTGCCGAACGCTATCCGAATGCAGGGGACTACGGCGCCCGGTACCAGATTGCGGTGGACGAGTTGATCAAAAAGCGCTTCATTCTGCCGGAAGACCGGGCAGCATTACTCAAGCGCGGAGAGCAGGAATGGGCCGAAGCCACGAGGTAGTGTCTGTCGTCCGGAGATTTGCTTTGGCAGGTCGCAGGAATGCCTTCTTCCCGCCGAGGGCTTGTTCGGCCACGTAGAAGACCAGTTGATGGTCTGAATGCATTTACGATTTGCTATTCGGTTGTTGCCTGACGCTCGACGCGCCCATTAAGCTTCGCCCCGCGCATTTTCAGGATTACTCCGGGAAGACGCCCTTTTCCGTCACATATCTGATGAATAGGATTGAGATATGCTCGAGTCCGCTCAATGCGTTCCGGGGCCAGTGGCTCCTGCCAAGCCGCTATGGCAAACTGAGAGAGCAACCGGCACGAGAACCGGCACCAGACCGAAATGAGCCCTTGGCGGGGATGCTTATGGATCGCATAAACAATTGATATATAATGAGATGTCGACAATCAGGGCCTGTAGCTCAACGGTTAGAGCAGGGGACTCATAATCCCTTGGTTGGGGGTTCGAATCCCTCCGGGCCCACCATAGAATCAACGGCTTGCAGCTATCTTGAAGACTCGGCATTTCCCTTTTGTGACGTGATTGCGACTTACCGGAAACGGTCTCGGTCTCTGGCTTACGGCCAATGGATTTTCGTTCGCCAGGGCGCGCAACTATTCCAGACTCTGATGCCGGTAGATCATGGCCGCTGTGCGTTTGTATGGCCTAAGGCGCGCATGACAAGCGGCAGGTCAAGCCCGCATGCATCAGGCGCGAGTTCACGTGGCGATTCTGACGGTTGCTTCGTCCTGCTCTGGCCAGGAAGTACTTCTATTCGGCGGCAATCCAGCTCTCTTCCATCCCATCGCGTGGTAAACTGTGGCGTTCTATGCAATCTTTTTGATTAAGCCCGCTGCCTGCCCGGGGAAGCCAGCAAGTCTGGGCGCTCTCTTTGGCGTGCACTGGGCGTTCTTGCATCTTGTCCGGCCGCGTAGCTTGTTTTTGCCGGGCGAAACCTGCAGCGAATCTGCCCCATCGCTGCTCGCTTGAAAGGTGAATCCAGCCGGCGCCCATGTTCCCGCCGGCTCCGGGCGAAGGCGAGATGATGGCCCGGCAAGCCGGCTAATCGCCACAGGAAAATCCGCTCGCCGACCCCGTCCCTGGCAGCTTTTGAGCAGAACTTCTGCAACAGGAGCTCGATCCAAATGGCTAAGACAGGAGCGCCGCAGGAAGCGGCTGCAAGCCGGCAGAGGGCATTGTGGCCGGTTTGTCTGGTTTCAATCGACGAAGAATTTCTGAAGCTTGTGACCATCGAGATCGAGCCCTGGTGCCGCGTGACCCAGCGCTCAGAATACGATGGACTGGCGCATTGGACGCAACGGCAGGACAGCGTCTCCGCCATCGTTCTCGATATTGACACCGAGGGCAAAGACCCGCTCGGCGGCCTTCGCGTCCTGAACGAGTTGCGGCGGCTCGACGCCAATCTGACCCTCATCTCCGTCAGCCGCGCCGCAGCCCGCTCGGTGGAAAAGCAGGCGCTCGAAGCCGGGGCGGACGCGCATTTCCGTGCGCCGGTGGACGTGGGCGAGTTGCGAACCGCGCTCGTGGAGTTGCTGCGCGATCGCGTTGCTGTGGCCAAGCGCAACCAGCTATTGGAATCCAGCCGCTTTCAGGATTTCATCGGCTCCAGCGAGCCCATGCGCCGTGTCTACGACGCCATTCGTCAAGTGGCCGGCAGCAACATCAATGTCCTGATCCGGGGCGAAAGCGGCACTGGCAAGGAATTGGCTGCGCGAGCTGTTGTGGCTCTGAGCCGACGAGCAGACAAGCCCTTCATTCGCCTGAACTGCGCGGCGCTGCCGGAGAACCTGATTGAGTCGGAACTCTTCGGCAGCGAACGCGGCGCGTTTACCGGAGCCACCGAGTCGCGCCCCGGCCAGATCGAACTGGCTGACAAAGGCACGCTCTTCCTCGATGAGATCGCCACTCTGGCGGTGGACCTGCAGACCAAGCTGCTGCGGGTTCTGGAAGATCGCCAGGTGCAGCGCCTGGGCGGGCGCACGTACCGCAAGATCGACTTCCGCCTGATTTGCGCAACCAATGAGCCGTTGGAGGAGATGGCCCGCACCGGGCGTTTCCGCGAAGACCTTTACTACCGGATCCACGTGATTCCCATCGATCTGCCGCCATTGCGGGATCGCCACGGGGATATTCCACTGCTCTGCGAGCATTTTCTTCAAATACACTGCCTGGCGAACGGGGTCCCGGTAAAGCGGCTCACCGAGGATGCGCTGGCCGTGCTTGAAGAGCACACTTGGCCCGGCAACGTGCGCGAACTTGAAAATCTTGTTCAGCGCCTGGTGGTGACCGTGCGCGGAGATGAGATCGGCGTAAGCCATTTGCCCCCTCGCGTGCTGGCTCAAAGCATCGCCGTGCAAGAGGCCATCCTGCTGCCGGCCGAAGGGACCGACTTCGACGAAGAGATTAGCCGCCTCGAGGTTGCCCTGCTGACAGCCGCTCTCAGCCGGTGCGGGGGAAGTAAAGCCGCCGCGGCACGCCTGTTGCGAATCGACGGCCAGCGCATCAAATACCTGTGCCGCAAATACTCGCTTTAACCGCAGCAGGGTGAAAAATTATCCCTTGATGGGTTAATATTTAACCCAATCGGTAAAGCTGGCCGTTCTTCTCAAAAATTCTCCCCCCTTCGCTAAGTGCTGTGATTTCTTTGCGGTAGAAAATATTTTGCCATCAGTTCCGGTTTGGCACGCGAGATGCACTTAGGTAGGGCGTCGGAACACAATCAAAGTTTCTGGGGAGAGGACATTATGGCAATCGAAAAGAAGTCGCTGATCTCGAGCAGCACGGCTGCGAGACCCACCGCCAGCTTGCTGGCCAACACCAAGTTGATCAACAACAAAGTGATCGCCGGCCGGGCGCTGACTGGTAAGGCCGGTGCATTGACGGGCAAGGCCGGTGCGTTGACGGGCAAAGCCGGTGCGTTGACCGGCAAGGCTGGCGCGCTGACCGGCAAGGCTGGTGCGCTGACCGGCAAGGCCGGTGCGTTGACGGGCAAGGCTGGTGCGTTGACGGGCAAGGCCGGTGCGCTGACAGGCAAGGCCGGTGCGCTGACAGGCAAGGCTGGCGCGCTGACGGGCAAGGCTGGCGCGCTGACGGGCAAGGCTGGCGCGCTGACGGGCAAGGCCGGTGCGTTGACAGGCAAGGGCGGTGCGCTGACGGGCAAGGTCTACGTCTCGTAGACTGAGCAATTCGGCCGCAAACAGGTTGCGACGCGGCTATCGAAAAAGGATGCGCGGAAGGGTAACAGGAAAATAAATGGTCCCTCCCCGGCCGATTCGATCCTAGATTCGGCTTCGAAATACAAATGCGAAAAAGGCAGCCAATTCTCCGGCTGCCTTTTTCATTTCACCATAGATGCGCTTTCGCCAGATTGTAGACTGAGGCCGCAAAACGTTGCATAAGGCTGCGCCGCTTGCCGAAGATTTTGGCCTCACCTGAACTGCCGAAGGGCGGATTGCCCGCCGAGGCCGGCAACGTCATGCGGGAGCAGTAGAAGACAGGCATCTTGACGCCCTTGTATTCCTGGCTATGAACCAGACCCTGCGGAAGGCTCACTGCATCGCCCCCGGGAGGGGCCAGGGGCATCCTCACAATGGAGAAACTGCCCGGCAGCGCCAGCGCGACTTCAGCACCGGGAGGAATGCGGTCGAGTGTAGAGACGGGAACGTAGACCCTGACCATACGCGGACCCGCCTCTGCCAGGTCGAGCAGGGCCTGGCCGGAGCCGACGCTCTGGCCGAGCAGCGCGTCGGGATGCTCGGTGAGCACGATGGCATCTTCGGGCGCGGTGACCATCAGCGACGATCGCGCCTCGCCCGCCAGAGAACTGGACCGATTTGCCGCGTCTTGCTCGGCCTCCGCGGGACCGATGCTTTGCCCCTCCAATTCGGCGTTGAATGCCTGGAAGCTGGCATCGTGGGTTTGCGCCACAGCTGCCTCGGTCATGGAATCAGCCGCCGGACTGGTCATGATGAGCAGGGCCTGACCGGCGCGTATCGATTCTCCCTCATGAACCAGTACCTCTTGCACACGCCCTGAAACAGTCGCGTGGACGGTATCGTAGCGCGCGGGCTCGATGACGAAGTAGGCACTCTCGCGGTCGCGCCACAAAGGCACGAATAGAATGGCCACCAGCAGAGCGGCGGCAGCAAAATGAACGGGGCGCAGGTCCCGGATCGTTGCGATGTGGTGCTGCCAAAAGCGTGCGGCTGCGCCGCGCAGAGCTCGCAATCGCGATCGGAACATCAAGAATGCCAGTGCGCCGGCAGGAATGAGGGCGAATTCAGCCAGCCACTTTGAGGAGATGTTGTAGGAGAGGCGAATCACAAAGAAGAGCAGGGTGTAGCTGTAGATTCCCGAAATAATCGCGTAGAGAATAAAGAACGGCGCGCGTTTGCGCGGTACGACAATCATCTCCACCGGTAAACGCAGCACGCGGCTCTGGAACCACCCGGAAATGAAGGCCGTCGATCGCTCCTTTAGATCGGGAATACCGATGGATTCGGTGAGGAAGTAGTAACCGTCCAGCTTGATGAGAGGATTGAGATTCATGACCACGACGGCTATACCGGTAATCAGGATAATC
>Ga0326727_10002655_pt1 | contig 60034 bp, 49 predicted proteins | sample MB2enrmetagenome_FD_207643 | JGI IMG/M metagenome (GOLD analysis project Ga0326727, IMG submission 207643) | Lab enriched peat soil microbial communities from McLean, Ithaca, NY, United States - MB29MY | ecosystem: Environmental > Terrestrial > Soil > Wetlands > Peat | place: USA: New York...
CGTTTGCCTGGTGGACCTATTTTTTTCCAGCCAATGCGGGCTCGAACTTTGCGCATTGGCTTATATCCTGAACGTCCCCGTACTCAGCGCTCCATTTCTCCATCCTGTCGTATATCGAACTGCCTGCGTAAAAATCGATAACCCCCATGCGCTTTATCTTCTCGACGTCCTCCTCGGGAAAAATCCCCCCGGCGGTAACCCGCACGTTATGAATCTCCTTCCTTTTCATTGAATCGAAAAGCTTGGCGAAGTCCTCGACTGTGGCCCCGGGCAAGGTGGTTATCCCGATGTGGTCGACGCTTTCCTGAAGGGCGCAGACCGCAATTACTTCAGGGTCGCTCAAACCGGCGTAAATAACTTCGAACCCCGCCTCGCAGCAATCATGGGCAAGTTTGAGCATTGCATCTTCATAGCCCTCGCCAAACTTCGCGATCAAGACCCTTAGCTTTTTCTTCCTGCGCATGCTCATCCTTTGCAGTGTGAGTGTTTGATAGTTCACCCTGAACGGCGTCGGCAGTGACAGCCCTAAACGGCTCTGCGCCAACGAATACACCATTTTTTCGCAAATTATACAAATCAATATTTGCCCGCCGCCATCCCGGCTTTGCAAATCCGCCCGGAATGTCCCCCTTCCGCCACTCCCTGCAAATTCGGCTGGCCGGCTTACCGGCACAAACGGCGCAATGTGTTAAACGTTTCACAATTACGACGTCAAAACTACAAAACATTACACGGTAATGATTTCAGGTTTTGAATCCCGTGCCGTCTCTTTGGATACACGAATCTGTACGAGCGATTCCGAATTTTGGAGGAAAGCGCAGCAACCCCCATCGATCTAGGGCTAATGCGGTTTTCTTTCTTCAGACTTGACGCCGGGGCCAACTTGGCGTAATCGGTTCATTTGTGAAAGTAATCCCATTGCCGGACCACTCACATTCCGTTTCCCGTTCGAGTACCAGGGCCAAGGAGAACGTTCAAACTGCTATGGAGGTCAAAAAATGAAGGAAAAAGTTCAATCGCCTATCTGTAAAGTGTCCACTCTGGACGACAATCAAATCAGGACCTGCGAAGATGAATTTTGCTGGTGGGGCCCTTCTCCGGAAGAAGCCAGAAAGGCCGTGGTGCAAAAACCCAAAGGCCTCATGGACAAGAGAACCACCATCAAAGACGCCGTAGGCAAGTACGTAAAGGATGGCATCAACCTTGCCATAGGCGGATTCGTCAATACCAGGCCTCCGGTTTCCCTTGTGCACGAAATCATCAGGAAAGGCGCAAAAGATTTAACCCTCTCATTCCAGTCCAATTCGATCTGTCCTGAACTGCTTGCCGGGGCAATGCTCGTCGCCCCCGATCACCTGTCGATCAAACGGGTCGAACTCGCCTGGTGGGGATATGAGGTAATCGGTATTGCTCCACTTTTCCGGTATCTGAACGCAAACAGCATGATCGAACTCGACGACTACACCAACTACGGAATGTCAGCGCGATTCAAAGCAGCCGCAATGGGGCTGGAATTCCTGCCGGTACGCGACCACGGGGGAGCGGACATGGAGCTGGTAAACCGCGGCAAGATGATCCAGAGCCCCTTTTCGGGCAAGAACACATACCTCGTCCCGGCCTGCTATCCCGACGTCGGAATTCTCAATGTTACGGCGGCCGATATGCATGGGAATTGCCGCATTTTCGGCGCGCATTGCACCTGCCCCGAAATCGCAATGGCTGCCTGCCACACTATAGTTACCGCCGAGCAGTTGATTCTCAACGAAAACATCCGCACCTATCCGAACCTCACGGAGATTCCCTACACTGCGGTAGATGCGGTTATCGAGCAGCGTTTCGCCAGCTACCCCGGAGCTTGTTACGGCAATTACTGGTTCGACATGGAACACATTCTCATGTTCCGAAGCGCATCCGAAGAGTTCAGAAAATCCGGCAATAAGGACGCCCTCAAGAAGTACTATGACGACTACATCTTCGGGTGCGAAACCTATGACGATTTCCTGGCCAAGATCCCTTACAAGACATTGAAAAAAATCAGGGACATGGATGGCGGCCAACCTACGATCCTGTCCTGATGCCCTTTTCCTGTCGAAATGCAGCTTATGAGCTTATGACGGAGGAATGAAACATGCCTGAATATACACCGTTCGAAATGATCGCTTATACCGGTTCCAGAGTCCTCGAGGACAACACCATTGTTTTCGTCGGCACCGGTCTTCCAATCATCGCATCGATCCATGCCCAACTTACTCACGCGCCCGGCCTTGGGATCATTTTTGAGGCCGGCCCCCTCACCCCGATCCTCGAAATGGGCATGCCGCTGTCTGTCGGCGACACCAGGGCATGCCGCAAGGCTTGCTTCCTCAAGGGGCTTTCAGCGGTATTCGAGTTAACCCAGAGAGGTCACGCAGATTTCGCTTTTATCGGCGGCGCGCAGATCGACATGTACGGCAACGTCAACTCAACCTTCGAGGGCGGCACCTATAAGGCCGCCAAGACCCGGTTTCCGGGGAGCGGCGGCGCCGGCGCGATGGCGGCCAATTGCGAAAAGTCGATTATCATCATGGCCCTGGAACCAAGGCGATTTACCCCCAAACTGGACTTTCTAACCAGCATAGGCTACGGGGACGGCTCGCCGGATTACAGGGAAAAATCCGGCGTCATGGGGTCCGGTCCATACCGGGTCATCACAAACGAAGCTCTATTCGGTTTTGATGAAAAAACCCACCGCATGATGCTGCTGGAGGTAGAAAAAGGCAAAACCGCCGAGGATATCCAGAAAAAGGTGAGCTTCGAGCTGCTTATTTCATCCGACCTGAAGGAAATGGCAGGACCCAGCGAAAAGGACCTCAAGCTTCTCAGGGAAGAATGCGACCCGGACGGCTACTTCCTTGCCAGAAAGCTGAAATAGCCCCCCATTTCACAGGACCCTGACCGGTATTTTAAGGCCTCCTCTCCGAGCGAGAGGAGGTTTTTTTTCGAGCTGGGCGAGGCATTGGCAACTGATTTGCCGCGCACGCAGCGCCGGAGGCCCGGGTGACTTTGGCGCCCGGGAAGAGTAAGATTGACTGAAGTGACCGTTGCGATCCAGGCGCATTTCAGCTAGGATCATTATCTTTAGAGTACATCCGCACGCGAATGGGCGGCAGAGGGTCTTTTCAGCGCAGCGGCACAGGAAGTTTTCCGCTGCATAGTGTCTATTCCCTTGCTGCTGCCTGTCTTCGGCCGATAGGGTAGTTTCTTGTCGCTTGCCCCAGGCGATTATCCATTCTTCTCGCTAACCGCTAACATATCAGCGAGGATGTTCCCATGCCCGACCCAATGAAACCCGAGCAAACGTCAGAAGCCGTCCGGACAACCGAAAATATAAAGAGTCTCGATACCCTGGCTGCCGATATTCAGCTTCATATCGTCACAACTTTGGGGGATGAGCTCTACGGGAAAGATAAATTTCGCTATTTCTATGGGTTGGCGTACAGCATCCGCGACCGGCTTATCAAAATGTGGCTCGATACTCAACGTGAGTACTACGACAGCATGGTCAAAAGGGTATACTATCTGTCGCTCGAATTCCTGCCCGGAAGATTTCTAATGAACTACATCACCAACATGGGCATAGAACAAGGTTGCCATGAGGTGCTCGAAAAGCTTGGCCTGGCCATGGAGGACATCGAGGAGGTTGAATGGGACGCGGGGCTGGGCAATGGTGGCCTCGGACGCCTTGCTTCCTGTTACATGGACTCCATCGCCAGTCTCAGGATCCCGGGCTATGGTTATGGAATCCTCTACGACTATGGCATCTTTTACCAGAACATCGTAAACGGTTACCAGGAGGAGAGCTGCGACAACTGGCGCCGCCAAGGCAACCCATGGGAAATAATCAGACGGGAACTCCTCTACGAGATTAACTTTTATGGCAGGAGCGAAGCCTACCTCGATGCGGAAGGCCGTCAACTCTACCGCTGGGTGGACACACAGAATGTGATGGCCATGCCGTGCGATATTCTCATCCCCGGTTACGGTTGCAGCCATGTCACCAACATGAGGCTGTGGGCTGCCCAGTCCAGCCGTGACTTCAACCTGACCGAATTCAACCGGGGCGATTATATCGGCGCCATGCACGACAAAGTGATAAGCGAGAATATTTCCAAAGTGCTCTATCCCAACGACAACCTGGAGCAGGGCAAGGAACTACGCCTGAAGCAGCAGTACTTCCTGGTGGCGGCAACCCTTCAGGACATCATGCGCAGGCATAAGAAGCAGCACAGTACCATGGAAGGATTCGCGGACCACGTGGCAATGCAGTTGAACGACACACACCCTTCCATTGCCATCGCCGAACTGATGCGGCTCCTTCTGGACGTGGAGATCCTGCCCTGGGATCAGGCCTGGGACATCTGCACCAAGACCTTTGCGTACACAAACCACACCGTGCTGCCCGAGGCACTGGAGACTTGGCCCGTGGAACTTCTGGGGCGCTTGCTGCCCAGGCATCTCGAGATCATCTACGAAATCAACCGGCGCTTCCTGTTGGATGTGGCTGCCAGGTATCCTGGCGATGTCAGACGCGTGGAGAGCATGTCCATTATCGCGGAAGGAAATGAGAAGAGAGTGCGCATGGCCAACCTGGCCATTGTGGGCAGCCATTCGGTGAACGGCGTGGCCGCCCTGCACACAAAAATACTCAAGGAAAATCTGTTCAACGACTTCCACCTGTTTTATCCCCAAAAGTTTAAAAACATCACAAACGGCGTCACACCCCGGCGATGGCTCCTGCAAGCCAACCCCGCGCTTTCAAGCCTTATTACCGAGGCCATCGGGCCCGGCTGGGAGTGTGAACTGAGCAGGCTAAAGGGCCTGATTCCCCTGGCCGACGATGCGCAGTTCCGCCGGGACTTCGCCGATGCGAAGCTGCAGAACAAAAGGAGGCTGGGCCGCTACGTGCTGCGAAAGATGGGCATGGGTATTAATCCTCACTCCATGTTCGATTGTCAGTTCAAACGCATGCACGAGTACAAACGCCAGTTGCTGAACATTTTGCACGTCATAACACGGTACAATCGCATCAAGGAAAATCCGAACGGCCAGTTCGTCCCACGTACGGTGATGATCGGGGGCAAGGCGGCCCCGGGCTATTTCGTGGCCAAGCTGATTATCAAGCTTTTCAATTCCGTAGCCGAAGTGGTCAACAACGACCCCGACGTGCGGGGCCGGCTGCGGCTGCTCTTTTTGCCCAACTATTGCATCTCCCAGGCAGAGAAGATAATTCCGGCGGCTGACCTCTCGGAACAGATATCAACGGCAGGCATGGAGGCTTCCGGCACGGGCAATATGAAGTTCGCCATTAACGGGGCGCTGACCATAGGCACCCTGGACGGCGCCAACGTGGAGATCCGGGAGGAGGTCGGTCCGGAGAACTTCTTTCTCTTCGGGCTGAAAGCCGAGGAAGTAGAGCATTTGAGGATAACGGGCTATGACCCGGTCAGTTTCTATGAGAATGATCCCGAACTCAGGCGCGCCATTGACCAGATTGCCTCGGGAGTTTTCTCGCCCGGCGAGCCGTGGTTGTTTACTCCTATCGTGGATGCCCTGTTGCGTCAAGGCGACTATTTTCTGGTCCTGGCGGACTACAGGAGCTATGTAGACACTCAGGGCAAGGTAGACCAGCTTTTCGAGGACAAGGAGGAATGGACGCGCAAGACCATTCTAAATACCGCCAATATGGGCAAGTTTTCAAGCGACCGGGCGGTGCTGGAATACGCAAGGGAGATATGGGGCGTGCAGCCGCTCTACAAGTAGCCTCAACCTGGGGACGTAAAAAAGCCTGCCCCCCAGTCACGAGCTTGGGCGAAGGTATCCTTGACCTGGCCGATATCCATGAAGAGCTTCTGAGTATGGACTTCAAGCGCGGGCCAGTCTGCGTCCTCAAGGCATTCGAGCAGCCTGAAGAGAGGCCGGTATTCGTTGTTGGGGTCGCCTGTGAGCGCTGACTTGAGTTTGGCGTCCAGCGGCAGCAGTTCCACCAGGCTTATCATTGGCATACCCAGAATAGCGTCCATGAGCGAGAACAAACCCATCAAGAACAGGGTCCCCGGGTTGAATCCCCAATAATCATAGTGTGTCGTCAGCAACTCGAAGAACTTGGCCCGCTGCAGTGAAAGCGCCGCGAGTTCCTGCGGCACTTCGTCCTTCCCGGCCATGTCGACAATGAGCACCGCGTGCAACCAGCTCTTGAGCTTCAACCAGCCGAGCATCCTGATGGCCTGGTCGATGGACTGGATATTTTGCCGAAGCCCGAACCACGGGCTATTCAGGTACGCCAGTAGGCGAAAGCTGATAGACACATCCGTTCTGATGGCCTCACCCAGCGCCTTGACATCCGGATCATCGGTTTCCATGAGACGCAGGAGGTTAAGGCGAGAAACCACATTGGAAGCGAGCTTGCGATCTCTCACATACTCGGGCTCTTTGAAAAACGGCCCCTGAAACAGAGTAAATTCCATATCCCTGGCAACCTGAAATTGTTCAACACTTTTGACCCCGCGTGCCATCATCACGGCGTGGCTGGTTTGCATCCGGTTAAGCGAAACCTGATCGGGTTTACCCGGACTGAGATCGAAAGCCAGGATGTCAGCTCCGGCACAGGCGTCGGCAGACAGGGGCATGCCGGGTATGATTTCCAGGACAACCTGATAGCCTTGACTGCGCAGCTCCTGCAGGGCGGCATCGAACCCGGAGGCGCGGGGTTCGCCGGGAAGCACGCGCACCACGCCGTAGGATGGAGGGAGGGCATACGGTACACCGGCCATAATGCTGGCATCATCGAAACCCACCATGATTTTCTTGCCGCGCTGCATGGCCTCCTGGAGCCCTACGTATGCGCTGGAAAACAGGCTGGCCACACTCTCCTGCTGGGGGAATATTTCGTAGATGCCTTCTTTCTGTTCACCTCCCAGCAGTTCGTATCCCCATATGCTGCGTTTGGTGTCGAGAATGGGCTGTTTGGTGAAAAATATGGGGCTTTGGACCGATGTGCTATCGTCTTGAGTCATGGAATTGCCGCTCGAAAAATGTGGGGCGATTGGAAATCTCTATTCCGTTAACTTCTAAGTAGCACATCCGCTGTGAAAGCGTCAAGGGCATGCATTCCGGACAGGTAATCGATGTGAGTGACGGTAAGCAGTGAGCAGACAGGACAAGGGCACTTGTAGTGCGTACTAGTTTCGAGCACAGACAGGGGGCTCCGCCCGCACCGTGTCCACTGTTCACTGTTCACTGCTCACTGCTCACTGCTCACTGCTCACTGCTTTTCGGGCCTGCTCGTCATTGTTACCGGTGGTGAGGGTTGCATCAAAAAATAGCGATAATTATTACCTTTCCATAATGGTTCTCTGAAATGTTCACTCGGCCACGGGATAGTGGAACGGCACAGTCTCTGTGCAATAGACCACTGCAAAGCAATTATCACTAACCCTTAAAAAGAGATTTCTTATTACATCGTAAAATTTTGGAGTGTCATATGGGATAGCTGCAAAAATTATTTGACTTGTTTGCCTTCATCCTCGTGGCAGCACATTTGATGGCTCTGTCCGGTCTTGCTTCGACTCGGACTGTCCCAGGGCCGGTAACACCCGCGCCCGAGAAAGTTTCATCCGAAAAAATTGCCGGCGGCCAGACACGGCTGCCCGGCCACGTGCTGGCTGCCCTCAAAGGGGCAAAGCCTATGCCGGCATCGCCAGGTACGGCTTCCGAGCCGCTCACGCTCACCGTCGTCCTGAAGCACACCGATCAGGGCGCGTTCGACGCTTATCTGCAAGATATCTACGATCCGAAATCTCCTGCTTTTCACCGTTTTCTCAAACAGGACGAGATAGCTGAAGCGTTTGGGCCAACAAGCGAAGAGTACGAACAGGTATTGGATTACCTCTCCGCCAAGGGATTCAAACTGGTGGAGGGCTCTGCGAACCGCCTGACACTTACGGTAAGAGGCTCGCGTGCTCAGGCTGAGAGCGCATTTGCATTACACATTGGCGACTACCGGCTCGGAGATCGGAAGTTCTATGCAAACGACAAGGACCCTGCGATGCCCACCCGCATAGCTTCTTCTATTCAGGCGATAGCCGGCCTTTCCGATTTAGCGCGCCCCCGGGCCAATAAGGATGAGATTCACAACTTGTGGGTAGCCATCCGCAAAGAGTTTTGGAAGGTCTTTCAGGTTAAGACAGCAGATATTCCCCCTTTCTTTCAATGCGGCACTTTCCCAGAGTTTTACAGCTTCACTCCACTATGTAACCTCACCGGCGGGAGTGCCGGTGGTTTTCCAGGTGACGGGCGCGAATCCTCAGCTCAAGACGGTCCAGACGGGTGCAAACGGACAGGCAACATTTTCCTATACTGCCGTGAATGCCGGCACCGATACGGTTTTGGCATCGGCGACGGTCAACACTGCCGCTCTAGTTTCTAATCCTGTTCAATTTACCTGGACCGCCGGGCTGCATACGACCTTCCTGACTCTGAATCCGAGTCCCACAGGTGGTACCTTGAACACACCGGTAACTGTGATTGCATCGCTTACGGACCTGTCTGTGAAACCTGCGGCACCGCTTGCCGGTGAATCCGTCGTCTTGACTCTTGACGGCGATATCTGTTTTGGCACAACGGATGTAAACGGCATTGCATCTTGCGTTGTTACTCCAACGGTTGGCGGGATTGGCACTCTCACAGCGAATTTTACCCAAACCTTTCCATATCTGCCTGCTTCTACCTCGAAGGGATTCACTGTTAGCGGATTTGCTACAACGCTGAGCTATACCGGCCCGACCACGTTCACAAACGGCAATACGGCTACCCTTTCTGCCGTGCTCACCAGTGCTCTGGGTAATTCGCCGATTTCCGGGGAGATTGTCACTTTCGCTCTCGGAAGCGGCATCGGTGCACAGACATGCAGTGGAACGACTGACGGCACAGGTAAGGCCAGTTGCAACATTGCCGGCGTGAGCCAGCCGGCCGGTCCGGGCACATTGAAAACCTCCTTTGCCGGTGACGGGACCTATCTGGCTTCGTCGGTTTCGACCGGCATTACAGTCAATGGGTCTGTTTCAGTGTCCGTGTCAGTACCGAACCTGTTCGGGCAGACGCTGGCGGAAGCTTCTACTGCCCTCCAGGGAGCGGGACTCAAAGTCGGCACGGTGACTGGTAGCGAGCCGTTTATCATGGGGACCGCTCAGTCTTCATCGAGGGTCACATCGCAGAATCCGGCGCCCGGGTCCCTGGTTGCACCGGGGACTGCGGTAAATCTAGTCGTGTCGTCAGAGTCGTCCAGTGAGGCGCCCAAACCGGGAAAACCCAAGATCAGCGGCAAGATTACCGCAACAGGGCAGGACCCTTCAGGGGCGCTCTTTGTGGACCTGGAACTCACCGATACGGGCAAAGGGGATGCCGTCAATGTTCAAATCAGCCGCTTGAAGTTGCATACGCTTCGCGGCAAGGGAAAGGTAACCTACGATGCTGCCTTGTCGGGGCCATTGCCCCTGGAAATCGGAAGGATCGATGAAGGGACTTCGACCACGGTGAGGTTACTCTTCAACGTTCCGCCCGAGGTAACCAGATTCTCCATAGAAGAGACTGGTACAATGCAGAACACAGCCGGCAAGCGTTTCGACTTTACGATAAGTCAGCCGGTAAACTGATGCCGAGAGCGGGACACGGAGGTCGAATGATGCGGACACGATGATTGCGACGGTGGATTAGAACTGTTTATCCTGCGTCATCTATGGATTAGTCCTTCGGATGTTGCGGGGTCCTCAGAAAGGCAAAGCCCCGTACGGGGCTTTGCCGACAGGGGATGTTCCCTGGAGTATTGCAAATTCAGTGGAGCGCGAAGCGGAATGCTGCTCTAGTTCGAACTGCTCATCACCAGTGCTTCCAGTTTTTCTTTCCTGTTGAACTCATCGGCGAATACTATGGCGGCTTCGCGGGAAGGAAAAGAGCCAACAAGGATGCGGTTCCATTTGGCGGCCCCGAGGTCCAGCGTTTCGATGCGGGGCGAATATCCCCTGGATCGCAATTTCTCGATAAGCACCTGTGCGTCCGTTTCTTTCAATGATGCCACAAGCAGCGTGTACTGCTCGGCGGCAAGTCCCACCGTCCGAGGCTTGTCCGGCTGAGGGGCCGGTGGTTTTTCGGCCGGCTGCTTAGGTGCGGCTGCACGCCTTGCGGGTTCTTTCACCAGCTCTTTTGCCGAGTCAGTCACAGGAGCCGCAGGAGCGGGTTCGATTGCTTTCGGCACGGCCGCCAGGGGCGCGCCCCCTTTATGGGTCAAATCCTCATAGTAGTTCAGTGATTCGAGCATTTTCCTGGGGTCTTCCCAAGTTTGGGCAGCCTTGGCGGAAGGTTGGGCTGTCTGTTTCCCAAGCCCCAGAAATTGCAGGAATTGACCCTTTATGGAAGAATCATCCGAGCTGACCATGGCCACTCCCCTGCCGACAAGAATTCCCAGGGTAAACATAAAACAAAGAGCCAGCACAAGGCTCGATGTATAAAGAATAAGTTTATTTCTGCTCAGATCGAAGCGGTATTTTCTGCCGTCCTGCCAGGAACGGGGCGGTTCGTCCAGATCCGTGTTGACGACAACCAGCTTCGGGCGAGTCATTTGTCCTTCCCCCTGTCGCAGTTTCTGTTCTCGAAAAGACTCGGTGGGTTGCGCTCCGCTTACCCATCCGTCGGGTCTTTTCATTGTTCAGGGCGTCCCGGCGGGACATGAAATACTACATTTTTTGAGGCGCCGTCACTCCGAGAAGCCCCAGTGCGTTTCCGATCACTTCTTTAATTGCCAGAGCCAGGCAAAGCCGCGCTTTGGTCAGTTCGGCGTCCTCGCTCAGGATTCGGTTGTCATGGTAATAGCTGTGAAACAGGGACACCAGTTGGTGTAAATAATATGGAATATAGTGCGGCTCGAGTGATCTCGCGGATTCTGAAAGAAGTTCCGGATATTCCCCGAGCAGCTTGATTATTTCAAATTCCTGCGGAACCTGCAAGAGGGAGAGTGTTTCATCAGGAATCTCCCTCCAGTCAAATCCAACTCCTCGCTCCCGCGCAACCTCGAAGACGCTGCAAAGGCGCGCGTGGGCGTATTGCACGTAAAAAACGGGATTATCGTTGCTCTGGGCCTTTGCGACCTCCAGGTCGAAGTCCAACGGGCTGTCCGTGCGGCGGGTGAGAAAAATAAAGCGGGTTGCGTCTTTTCCGACCTCATCGACAACCTCCCGCAACGTGACGAACTCACCCCCCCTGGTGCTCATTGCTACAGGCGCACCCCCGCGCAGCAGATTTACCAGTTGAACGAGAACGATACGCAGATCATCTTTCGACCGCCCGATCGCCTGCACTCCGGCCCGCATCCTGTCCACATATCCGTGATGATCCGCACCCCATATGTCTATTACCGATTCGAAACCGCGTTCAAATTTATCCAGATGGTATGCAAGATCGGCGGCAAAATAGGTGCTCGCTCCGTTTGCCCGCACCACAACCCGGTCCTTTTCGTCACCGAATTCGGTGCTCCTGAACCAGACCGCCCCTTCGTCCTCGTAGATAAAGCCGCGCCCTCTCAGGTATTCGATCGTCTTTTTGATGGAATCCCGTTTGTGCAGTTCGCTCTCGCCGAACCAGTTATCAAAATGGACCCCGAAAACATCCAGATCGTCTTTAATTCCATCCAGGATGCTTTTGCCGGCGTAACCGGTAAAAACCGGGAGAGCATCCTCCAATGACGTGTTGCGGAACCGGTCTCCCTGATCCCGCATGAAGTCCTTCGCAAGTTCCCGCATGTATTCACCCCGATAATGGTTATCGGGGAACTCGATATCTTCGCCAAGCTCCTGCCGGTAGCGGAAATAGAGGCTGCGGCCCAGAGTATCCATCTGGTTTCCAGCGTCGTTTATGTAGTACTCGCGCTGTACCTGACAACCGCGGGCCTGAAGAATGTTTGCAAGCACATCGCCTATGGCGGCCCCCCGGCCATGCCCTATGTGAAGCGGACCGGTAGGATTAGCGCTCACAAACTCCACCTGGACCTTCGGGCCCCCTTTGATTTCAAGCCTTCCGTACTTATTGGGACTGTCGAGTATCTCTCGAATAATCCCGTACCACGCCGCCGGCTTGATGAAAAAATTGATGAAACCCGGCCCGGCTATTTCGATTTTTTCGAGTATGGAACCGGAATCATCAAGGTTGGCTACAATCTCAGAGGCGATCTGCCGGGGGTTGCGCTTGAGATGCCTGGTCAGCCCAAGCGCGATATTCGAGGCGTAATCCCCGTGCTCCGGAGTTCTGGGAATGTCGAGTTCTATGCTGACTTGCGGCTTGTTGTCCTGATCCCCTATGACAGACTTCAGCGCCTCAGCTATCATCGATTTGAGGCGGTTGCGAACGATGCCCATGGTGTTTGTAATCCTTCCCAGACTGGTTTGAGTCATGCCTATATACCACAGGAATCAGGGAGCGAGAAGCGGGAAGGAATAAATGCGAAGCGGGGAGCGGGAATGGTGAATGGGTGAGTAGGTGAATGGGGAAAAACGAAGTATAAAGTTTTGGCGTGTTGCAGGGGATCGTTACCCCGTACCGGCTTTCGCCGGAATGACGGGCTGCAGGTCTTTACCCATCCGTACTTAGTTGAGGCTGCACCAATGCCTCACGCACCGGTACATTAACCACAGAGGGGAAGATTCTCACCATAAATCAGGGAGGCAAGCCTCGGCATTTGTGGTGATCAAGCCGGACTGCAAAATAAAGACAACAAATCCGCGCGGAGCGACCAATCCCGGATCGAGGCGGCAGCGGGCCTCTGAAGGGCGGCAATTTCAACCAGGGAGCCTGGTCTCGAGCGCCATGGCGATTTTTTTCTTCAGCTCGGTTAAATCAAAGCTCTTTACTACGTAGAAGTCGGCCGCAATCGATTTCATATCTTCCTTGAAGGTATCGTATGCGGTCGACAGGATGACCGGTAGATCATAAAAATGGTTTCGGATGTCCTGGAGGATGTCCAAACCGTTGTAGTCTACCATCTTTATGTCCAGAATGACTAAATCCGGTTTTTCATCTTCGATTGTCTCAAGAAGCTTGTAACCACTCTCTGCCGTGATGACTTCGTATCCGGCTTCCTTCAGTTCCTCCGAATAGAGAAGCCTGATGTGTTCCTCATCATCGACAACAAGGATCTTCGGCATAACTCAGTCCCCTTCTCCTCTAGTCCCACACCTTAGTAATATAAGGCTTGTTTTCCTCGAACATCACGCACTCATTTTCAATGTGTTCTTCAGCCTGCTGCAGTGACATCCTCTCTGTTTTCTTCACGTACGAAAGCACTTTGCCGAGGTAAAGCGGGAGCAGTCCATCGAGCAGGTTGAGCCTTTCGCCGGGAGACATCCTGCGATAGGCAACCGCCGAATCGAAGAGAATGGTCAACCAGGTCTGGGTCGGAAACGAAAAATGCTGAAGCCCCATCGACCGTATTTCCTGGAGTTTGGGGACTACCATTGGACCGTAAACCTGCTCCCATAACCCGTAGTATTTGTCGAAGCCTTCGACAAACATCTCGTGCAGGCGCTTTGTATTGATGTCAACCGGAAGCGGGGTTTCAACTTCCTGAAGGTCGGTGCCGGACAGCGCCGTCGGTTTGCTCCATTTCACCTGTTCCCAAAAATTCTGATACACCTGCATCAGGTCGAAAATCGTGCTGATCACTTCGTGGAAAAGCACCGTAAGGTGCATGAAACGATCCTTGAGCCGATGCACCTTGGGCGCGCCCATGAACGCCTGAACGATCGGTAGCCCTGAGGCGAGCGCTATGTTGGCCATCCATACGTCGACCCCGAAACTCTCGACCGCTTCGCTCCAAAATGGAGGATTGATGTAGGTGTCAAGTAGTTTTGGACTTATGCCACAATCCCCTGCGTTCGCCTGCCGCACCCGCCTGCCATACAGACACCGGAGCAGCGGGTAAATTATCGAACTCGTAAGTGTCGCCTCATATTTATGGCGAACGTAGAGCGGGCAAACGAACCCTGCCCCTTTGAGAATCGGCGCCCCGAGGTTTCGAATCCACACAGGGGATATGTTCTTTATGTCGGCTTCTATGATTATCAGGGCTTTAGGGTTGAGCTGACGAGCTTTTTCGAAAAAATTTCGAATATTTCTCCCTTTGCCTCTGAAGCCAGGTTCAGTAGAAATGTAGAGCCTCGACGTAGTTGCCGGTGCTGAGAAAAAAGCTTCCCGCGTGCCGTCGCTGGAATGGTTATCGGAGTTGACGATGGCGCACTTCAAGTCCGGGAAATACCGGGTCAGACCTTTGTCCACCTGCTCGGTAGTCCTGGCGATGCTTTCGACCTCATTGGCCGAGGGTATTCCCACTACCACATCAGCACTTGTAATCCCCCCCGGATTTTCTTCGTAAAATGCCATCTGCTGCTCCTGCTCTATTTACGAGGGGTTGCGCCGCTACCCTTCAAATACTTAAAAACATCAGCATCGGTGCTGAGCAAAAAAGAGCTGTTGTTGCTGAAATTGCGATACAATTCCAAAGTCTTGTACAAAGAGAAGAATTCAGGGTTTTTGCCGAATGCGTCTGCATATATCCGGGTTGCCTCCGCGTCGGCTTTGCCTCGTACTTCCTGAGATTTCCTGTAGGCTTCCGAGGTCAGCTTCGCCAATTCCCGGTCCATCTGGCCAAGAATCGCGGCCCGCTCGCCTTCCCCCTCGGACCGGTACTGGGCGGCAATGCGCTTGCGCTCGGAGATCATTCGGTTGAAAACACTCTGCTGCACGGACTCAATATAATTGATGCGTTTTATGCGAATGTCGAGCAGTTCCATCCCGAATTCAGGAATGAGCCGCGACGCGTCAGCCACCATCTCGCGGGTGATTTTTTCGCGGCCTTTCACGAGGTGATCGGTCTGTTCAGGGGTCTCAAACCCGGAAGTGAGCACCTGAGATTCGGAAAGACCCGCCTCGTGTAATTTCTGCTTTGCCTCCTCCCAACCTTCGCTTCGCACCAGTTCCACAAGATCATTGTTGGAAACATGATCGCGGACCACGGAGTCTATTATTCCATCGAGGCGGCTGTTGGCGGTCGATATCGATCCGACCCGCTTCAGGAAAAGCAGCGGGTCCTTTATCCGCCAGCGAGCAGTGGTATCCACCCAGATATACTTTTTGTCCTTCGTCGGAAACTGGTCGGGACGCCCGTCCCATTTCATTATGCGCTTTTCGAAAAAGTTCGCCGTCTGGATGAACGGGATCTTGAAATGGAGTCCCGCTTCGGTGATCGGCTGCCCAACCGGGGCGCCAAGCTGGGTAATTACCACCTGCTGGGTCTCGCTCACTACGAAGAAGGAAGCTGCGACCATTATCACCAGAACGATTAACACCGCTGCACCTATTTTGGCCCCGCGTGGAACCATATTATTTCCTTTCCATATCCAGCCTCCAGCACTTACTGGCCTTTAGGCTGCGCCTGAGGGCTTTGCGTTTTTCCACCCTGTTCGCTGAGTTTGTTAAGATCGAACAGCGGCAGAATGTTTTTTTGGGACTCGTCAACTACGAACAGATGGTCTACTCGCCCCATCAGGGCTTCGAACGAGTCGAGGTACATTCTGCGGCGTGTCACATCCGGAGCTTTCTCATACTCGGCAAGGATATCGAGAAAACGCTTAGCTTCGCCTTCGCTCTTGTTCACCCGCTCCAGTGCATAGCCTTCGGCCTGAGTCACCGTTTGCCGGGCCTCGCCAACGGCCCTGGGAATCTTCTGATTGTATGCCTGCTGCGCATCGTTTATCATCCGCTCCTTTTCCTGTCCGGCTTCGTTTACCTCATTAAATGCCGGTATGACAGGGTTCGGAACATTTGCGTTCTGGAGCTTTACTGCCATGATCTGGAGGCCCGTCGTGTAGGCGTCCATGATTTCCTGGATTTCAGCCCTGCACTGATCGGCTATCGAAGCGCGGCCGACAGTAATTACCTCGTCCGAATAGCGATTTCCGACGATCCGGCGCATCACGGACTCAGAGATATCATCCAGGGTCAACTCTACTCCGCTTAACTTGAAAAGGTACGCAACAGGATCTTTTATCATGTACTGAACCGTCCACTGGACGTTTACAACGTTAAGATCGCCGCTAAGCATGATGGACTCTGCTTCATACCCCTTCTCCACGAATTGGGAGCGTACGCCGGGCTCCACCGTGTGGTAGCCGTATTCACGCTGGAGGACCCGTCCGGTTATTACTTTGGTCACCGAATCGACGCCGAAGGGGATTTTAAGATGTGGCCCAGCTCCGGCCGTACCAATATATTTGCCAAATCTTTGAAGGACCGCCGTCTCCTCAGGTTCGACCGTGTAATACGAACTAAAGCCAACCACAATAACAAGGACTAAGACGGCTATGATAATAATCAGGCGGAAGGAAGATGAAGGTGAAGACCTGAATCGTTCCGAGATCCACCTCAAGACCTCTTCGAGGTCCTGCGGCGGACCGCCTTTTTCGGGTGCCCGTCTTACGGGTGGTCTTTCCCAAGCCATGACATTCTCCCGGCGAAAGCCAGCGGCTTCCGCGAAAAAGATTTCCTCTACGAGTCCTTTTTGTGCAGGACTTCGAAAATGTAAGCAAAGACAACCAAAAGGCCGGCAATGAGAAAGATGAGCCACACGCCCTTTGCCGGAAAAAAGGTCCGTGAAAGCAGGACACCAAAAACTAATCCAAGAATGATCCTTATGAGCAGGACCGACGGGCGCATATTTGTTTTGACCATATCAGCAGTCGTGTTTTCCTTCCCGGGCCACCTTAAGGATGAACATGAGGACTCTAATGGGATTGCCGAGTAATGTCAAGGGTTTCACAAGGAGCCCCTAACCGCCTTCCCGGTAATGCCAAACCCGCCAACTGACCTGATCGCCGTGCGGAAACCTTGCCTATTGTCAGTTTAAAACTCCTGACAATCAATCGTTTTTAATGCCGGCGAAGTATGCTATTAAGGACTGAATTTGGGGGGGCGTTTTCATTTTCCAAGTTTTTTGGCAATCCCTTCAGGAGGAGAAAGGGAACGGTTTTGCTTTCCGCAGGCCGCTAAACGAGAGCTGAGGGGCAGGTGTCGGGTTTTAAGCAATCTCTGGATTATCTCTACGGGCTTCAAAAGTACGGGATCAAATTCGGCCTGAATTGCACGGAAAATCTTCTTGCGCGGGCCGGAAATCCGCACTATAAGCTCCGTTTCATTCATATCGCCGGGACCAACGGCAAGGGATCCACTGCCGCTGTTCTTTCCCGGATTCTCCGCAACCATGGAATCAAGGTCGGCCTGTATACTTCGCCCCACCTGGTGCGCTTTACCGAACGCTTCCGCATAAATGACGAGGAAGTCACGGCGGAAAGGATACTGCGGGTTTTTGAAAAAATCCGGGCAACCCTCGATGGCAGCACCCATCCCACTTTTTTTGAGATGGTAACCGCGATGGCCTTCCTCTACTTCGCAGAAGAACAGACCGATTTGGTAATTGCAGAAACCGGTATGGGAGGTCGTCTCGATGCGACAAATGTCATCACCCCAGAGGTCTGCGTGATTACCAATATCGGATTCGATCACCAGGAGTTCCTCGGATCGACTCTTTCCTCTATTGCCCGCGAAAAGGCGGGAATTATCAAGGAAGGTGTTCCCGTGGTAACTGGTGCGCTCCAGCCCGTGGCGCAGGGGATATTGAAAACCACGTGTATGAATAAAGCCGCACCCCTGTACCGGTTCAAGTCTGATTTCCGCGTGAGGCGCAACTCAAACGTGTCGTTTCGATACCGAGGCATCAGAAGGCAGTTTCCCTCCCTGAGCCTCAATCTGAGGGGACCACACCAAGTCGGCAACGCGGCGCTGGCCCTTGCAACCCTCGAGGTTCTCGAACAAAAAAGCCTCATTTCACTCTGGCCGGGGACCGTGGAGCGTTCGATGCGCGAGGTGAAATGGCCGGCCCGGCTCGAGATTCTCGACACAAACCCGACAATAGTGCTGGACGGGGCGCACAACCCGCAGGGCGCTGAATCTCTTCGCGATGCTCTTAAGGTAAGCTTCAAGTATAAAAAACTTCATCTGGTCATGGGAATAATGGCTGACAAGGACATACTAGGGATTCTCAGACGTCTGCTCCCTATGGCTGAGACCGCAATCTTCACCAAGCCCCGGTATGCCAGGGCCGCAAATCCCGATGACATTCGCAAGATGGCCAGGCCCTACATACAGAGGTATTACGTAATCTCAGACCCGGCTTCAGCCATTGCGGAAGCCAGGCATCTGGCCAACCCTGATGATCTAATCTGTATTACCGGTTCGCTCTATTTTGCCGGAGAGGTAAAGGAAATTTTCGGAGAGCCTGCCCTGTGAGAGAGATCTCTATTACACACCCGTTCTCTAGATTTGCCATGATTCTTTTATCTCTGGCTTATATTGCCCTCCAGCCGGTCTTAGCCCGGGCGGATGGCCCGCAGCCGCTTATGGGCGGCATGAAGCAGGCCGGATCTACCAAGTCCACATGGACAATCGAGGCTGACAAACTGACGTATGACCAGGAAAAACAGCTCTACGAAGCCGACGGAAATGTAAAGATCAGTGCCAAAGACAGAATGATAGAGGCTGACCATGCATCCGTGAATAATCAAACACGGCTGGCCGATCTCAGGGGCAAAGTCACAGTTCAGTATGGGAGAAACTGGGTCAAAGGCGAACACGTAACCTGGAACCTGGATTCCGAAACCGGGTGGGTGGACACCGGGATTTTATTTTTCGCCGAGAATAATTTTTTCATTCAAGGAGAATCGATAGCCAAAGTCGGCCCCACCGAATTTGAACTCAAGAAGGGATTCATCACCAGTTGCAATCCGGCCGACCCCGACTGGAAAATCCAGTTCAATCAGATGACGGTTACGGTGGGCGGAACGGCTTGGACGCGGGATGCTTCCTTTTGGGCTCGCAGTACGCCCGTCGCCTATTGGCCTCTACTCGGCATGCCGGTCGAAAACGAACGACAGTCGGGCTTTCTGATTCCCTGGGCCGGGGAAACCACCATCAATGGTTATGAGATTGAACTCCCATATTACTGGGCCATCCGCGACGACATGGACGCGACCTTTTATGCCCACTATATGGAAAACCGCGGGGTTATGGGAGGAATTGAATACCGCATAGACAACCCCGAGTGGGGCAAGGGCATCTTCATGTTCAATTATTTGCACGATCAGGCTGATCCGTCTACTTTGGCGGATGACGGCTTCCCCTTCGTGACCCAGAACCGGTTCTGGTTGCGCGGCGATTATGACGTTAATCTGCCTTGGAATATTCAGGCGAAAGTCGATCTGGATTTCGTAAGCGATCGGAATTTTCTCAATGAATTCACACAGGGATCGAGCGCCTTCTACAATACTGACTCAATATTTCGCCAGTATTTCGGCCGGGGCCTTCTATATGACCAAACATCTCTTGTGCGCGAATCATCCATTTACCTCGAAAAAAAAGACGAATCGGACTTGCTTAGCCTGGACGTTCGATACTGGCAAAACCTGCAGGGCGGGCAGGATGTCACAACGGCCCAGAAGCTGCCGGCCCTCTCTTATACAATTGTTCCGAAATGGATTGACGGCACGCCCTTCTATTACACTCTCGACAGTTCGGCCGTAAACTACTGGAGTCCGCAGGATACTACCGAGCAGCGGCTGGATGTATATCCCAGAGTCTACTATCCCCTGCGTTGGGGTAACTACCTGGATATAGAATCTTCGGCAGGTTTTCGCAACGACTCCTATGCAATCCAGTGGCAAAACGAAACTCTCAACAACTTCACCGGACGCGCCCAACCTGGCGCCAAGCCGGTAGGTTCTCTCATCAACCCTTATGCGGTACAGTTCCAAAACCTAACTCTCAACGAGAACGAATTCACCGAGCGCACCGTACCTGATGCCAAGGTGGAGATGAGCTCGCGCGTCAACAAGGAATACCAGGTTGATTTCATGGACCTTACGGCCGTCCAGCATGCCATTCAGCCGGAGATTTCCTACGAATACGCGACCCAATCCACGTTTGGCAACCAGACTCCGTTAATCGACCGGCTCGACCAGGACCAGGCCAGAGACGGCATTCGCTACGGTTTTACGACCTTCCTCACCGGGAAGGAAGTAGCCAAGGATGCCAATGGAAATCCAATTCTGGACGCCGATGGAAACCCCACGACATTTTACAGAGAACTGGTCCGATTTCGTGTTTTTCAGTTCTTTAATGTCGAGCCACCTTCAGTGCCGGAACCGATATTTCTCACACAAAATGTCATGAGACAGGGATTGTCACCCGTTGGCTTCAGGCTGGATATTACGCCGAAAAAATACTTCTCTATTTCCTACAATGTGGATGTGGATTGGAATTCGGCCGGACAGGGAGGGGCCCAGAGCCTTTACATGAGTCTCGACAGCGGTAAGGGGCAGGTTGTTACTATCAGTTACCAGGATATTCCGGGCCTCGCAGTAAACGAAGTCTCTCTCATTACGAATCTTAAAGTATATAAGGACATCTATGTCAGCACCTGGCATGATTATTCCCTGGATGCCGGGATTATGTTCCTGGAGGGATACGGGGTCAGGTATATACGGGGGTGCTGGGGAGTGGGCGCCGGGTATGAGAAGCAGGGCCTTGATAACCGGTTTGTCTTCACGCTCGACCTGCTTGGGCTTGGCTCTTTGGGCCAACAGACGTCGTTTTTCTTCAGACCGCAGTTCAGTGAAACTCTCCCTGGATATCAGCGTGCCGAGGTATGGATGCTGACACATTAGCAGGATTTTCCCCCTCAAAACAAATACCGGGTTGACAAGCCATCCACATGCATGTATTATTCGCTGCTTCAGGTTAATTCTTTCAGATTCCGGAGTGCTGGCCGATGAAAACGCAAAGCGCAAAGTTCGAACCGCAAAAGCGCAAATGGATAATCGTTGACGCTGAAAACCAGGTGCTGGGCCGCCTTGCAACTCAGATCGCGATGCGCATCCGAGGCAAACACCTGCCCACTTTTACTCCGCACGTAGATCTAGGCGATTTCGTAGTAGTGGTCAACGCCGACAAGGTCAAGCTGACGGGCGATAAATGGAGCCAAAAAACATACTACCGCTACAGCGGCTATATGGGCGGAGTCAAAGCCACCGACGCCCGAAAACTCAACCAGGAAAAACCCGAGCGGATGATCCGCCTGGCAGTCTGGGGAATGCTCCCCAAAACCCGGCTCGGCCGCAAACTGATAAAGAAGCTAAAAGTCTACACTGGCTCTGCTCATCCTCACGAGGCACAGCGGCCCGAAGCTTTTAAACTTATCGAGAAATACAGCTAGGAGACATTCTTAGATGCCCGAACAACGCTTTTATGCCACCGGTAAAAGAAAGACCTCAATCGCGCGGGTTTGGCTTCAATCAGGAACGGGTCAGATCGTTATAAACAGAAAGTCGGCCGATGAGTATCTGGACAGGGAAACGAGTAAAATGGTAATTGCTCAGCCTCTGGTCCTTACCGGTACGCTCGGCAAGCTCGACGTGTCCATTAACGTGCTTGGCGGTGGGATTTGCGGCCAGGCTGGAGCGATTCGGCACGGTATCTCCAAAGCGCTTCTCGAACTCAATCCTGAGTACAGGGAGGTTCTGAAACGGGCCGGTTTCCTTACCCGCGACTCGCGCGTCAAGGAACGCAAGAAGTATGGCCGCAAGAGCGCCAGAGCACGCTTCCAGTATTCGAAGCGTTAGTCCCGGCCCCTGGATCGAACCTGTTTTCTCTGCTTCTCCTCCGGAGCCGATTTTCCATCCGGGCAACCGAACCGATTTTTCGGATTGAATATTGGGGTGCTGCACCAAGGTGCACGCGCCCCTCATTTTTATCAAGGGGGAGTTCCATGGTGAGGGTCGCCATTGCCGGTGCATCCGGCTACACGGGATTTGAATTGGTGCGCATACTCTGCGCGCATCCGTCGGTCCGCGTCTCCATGATCAGCTCCAGGCAGCGCCAAGGACAGCGCATCGACGATTTCTACCCTGCCCTCAAGCGCCACTGCGATCTCGTGTTCCAAGACACAGACCCGGAAAAGCTCGCCGCATCATCGGATGTAGTCTTTACAGCTCTGCCGCATGAGGCCGCCATGGACATAATCCCGGGGCTTCTGGATCGGAGGGTAAAAGTTGTGGACCTGAGCGCTGATTATCGGCTCAGGGACCCCGAGGTCTACGGAAAGTGGTACTCGGCGCACAAGACCCCCGGGCTTCTAGAGGAGGCTGTCTACGGGCTCCCCGAGCTATATCGAGAAAAAATCCGGACTGCCCGCCTTGTGGCGAACCCGGGCTGCTATCCGACCAGCGTTATCCTGGCAGCAGCTCCGCTTCTTTGGCGCGGGCTTATTGATCCCGAAACGATAATTGCAGATTGCAAATCGGGAGTCTCAGGCGCCGGGCGCGGCCCGTCGCTTGGCGTGCACTTCTGCGAGGTAAACGAAGGCTTTAAAGCTTACAAGGTGGCCGAGCACCGCCACACGCCCGAAATCGAGCAGGAGCTGAGCATTCTTGCCGGAAGACCGGTAACGGTCAGTTTCACCCCTCACCTTGTCCCGATGAGCCGCGGCATCCTAAGCACGGTTTACTCCAATTTGAAGCAGGGATTCGGGGAAGGCGAGGTAGAGGAAGCCTTCCACAGCTATTATAGAGATGCTCATTTCGTTCGCCTCAGCAACCGAGGCGATCTGCCCGTGTCGCTTCAGGTGAGGGGCAGCAATTACTGCGACCTCGGCTGGCGGGTCGATGAGAGGACTCGGCGGGTGGTGGTAATCTCAGTTATTGACAATCTCACCAGGGGTGCATCGGGCCAGGCCGTCTGTAACATGAACATCATGTGCGGCTTGCCTGAGGACACTGGCCTCAAAGAGGCGCCCTGGCTGCCGTAAGAGTATTTGAAACTTAAAATGAATGGGCGTGATACTCAAATTCAGCGCAACATAAAGCTCGTTCTTGAATACGACGGCTCCGGATATCATGGATGGCAACGGCAGGCCGGGTCAATCTCCATTCAGGAAGTTATCGAATCGCGCCTTGGAGTCATGCTCGGAGGCAGGGTGGGTATTCATGGGTCCGGCCGCACTGACGCCGGAGTACATGCAAAGGGACAGGTAGTTAGTTTCCGCACACGGACAAGCCTCAAGGCTGATGAAATCCTGAGGGGGCTAAACAGCCTTCTTCCGGACGACATCGTCGCGCTGAAGGCCGAAGAGGTGGGCGAGTCTTTCCACGCGCGTTTTTCAGCCGTGAGCAAGGTGTACGAATATCACATACTGAACCGTGCGGTACCTTCGGCGCTCCTGCGCAATTACGCCTGGCACGTGCGACGTCCCCTTGCGCTGGCGCCAATGGAGGAGTGCCTGAAAATGATTTGCGGCCTCAATGACTTTTCCGCCTTTATGGCCTCGGGGTCCCCGACATCCTCGACAGAGCGCAATATGCTCAGGGCAACGCTGGAGCGCCCAGTGCCCGACCGGCTGAAGTTCACATATGAGGCGAACGGCTTTCTTCGGCGCATGGTCAGGAACCTGACGGGTACGATAGTTGAGGTCGGTAAGGGGAAGCGCACGGTGGACGATTTTGAACGCGTTATCAGGAGCGGAGACCGCAAGCAGGCCGGACTGACCGCTCCTGGACATGGTCTATATCTCATTTCTGTGAATTACCAGGAGAGCGCAAAATAATTTCACTTGAGGACGTAAAATGAGAATATCCAGAAGAATCGGCAGGATTAAACCCTCGGCGACTCTGTCAATCAACGCCAAAGCCAAAGCACTCAAGCGAAGCGGCGTTAGTATAATTAATTTCGGGGTTGGGGAACCTGATTTCGATACTCCTCAGAACATCCGTGACGCCGCGATTGAAAGCATCCACAGCGGTCAGACCCGATATACGGCGGTCGGAGGGATAGACGAGTTGAAGGACTCTGTCTGCCGTACCATCAAAGCCGACTACGGCCTCTCCTATGGGCGGGAAAACGTTCTGATCTCCTGCGGCGGAAAACATGCTCTCTACAACCTGTTCATGACCCTGCTCGATCCCGGAGATGAAGTCATAATCCCTTCGCCTTACTGGGTAAGTTATCCGGACATGGTCGATCTCGCCAATGCCAAACCGGTCATAGTGAGTTGCCCGGAACAAGACGGATTCATACTCAGGCCCGAAGCCCTCGAGAGGGCCATCACCCCGAACACGCGGCTTCTGGTCCTGAACAGTCCGTCGAATCCGACCGGCAAGTACTATGGCCCTGACGAGCTGAGAGCCCTGGCCGAAGTGCTTCTGCGTCATGAAAACGTACTGATCGCCAGCGACGATATTTATTACCGGATTCTTTTCGGCGGCCGGAAATGGGCCAACCTCGGGATGGTCGAGGAAAAGCTGCGCGACCGCCTTTTCATCATAAACGGCGTCAGCAAAAGCTATTGTATGACCGGGTGGAGAATAGGCTACCTCGTAGGCTACCCGGCAGTAATAAAGGCCGCGACGGATTTCCAGAGCCAGGTTACCAGCAATGCGAGCTCCATCTCCCAATGGGCAAGCGTCGAGGCGCTCAACGGCGATCAGCGTACCGTCGGGGAAATGACGCAAATTTTCGAAAAACGCTGCAAACGCTTGCTGGAGCGCATTTCCGACCTCCCTGGCGTGACCTGTCCCGAGCCGGACGGCGCATTCTACGTCTTCCCAAACTTCAGCGCTTACTTCGGGAAAAAATCAGGAGGACGGACAATAAACGGATCGCTCGATCTCGCCGACTATCTTATGGAGGACGCGCACGTAGCGGTGGTCCCCGGGAGCGCCTTCGGGGAAGACAATTGCACCAGGTTCTCTTATGCGCTCTCGATGGATGAAATCGAGCAGGGATTCGACTCTATAAAAAGGGCACTGAAAAAACTGTGCTGATGTTCGGGCCGCGAGTCGCGGCAGCCGACTTGCCCGCTGTCTTTGACCGCGGGCGGTTCCGGCAGGCGGTGTCACCGCCAGGCCGGCAGTCCGGACCTACAATACATGTGCTCGCGTGAACTGGTATAAGAATTCCACTATCAGCGAGGTGTGTCTTGTCCGAGATGGTCGGCCGCTTGAGACCGGGACTCTATTTTTTTCTTGTTTTGATTTGCTTCTTCGTCTTCATTCCGGGGCTTTTCACACTTCCGCCCATAGACCGGGACGAAGCGAGGTTTGCGCAAGCGACGAGCCAGATGCTCGAAACCGGCGACTTCGTCCAGATATATTTCCAGAACGAACCCCGCTATAAAAAGCCAATCGCCATTTACTGGCTCCAGGCCGCAAGTGCGGCGCTTTGTGGAAGGACCGAATATCGAAAGATCTGGCCGTATCGACTCCCATCCGTCTTCGGAGCAATTTTTTCTGTCCTGCTCACGTTTGTCCTTGGAAAGCGGCTGTTCGGTGAGAGAGCCGGCCTGCTCGGTGCCGCTTTTTGCGCAAGCTCGCTTCTGCTGGTCATTGAGGCGCACCTTGCGACAACAGACGCGGTGCTGCTCGCCACGGTTGTTGCCGCCCAGGGAGCTTTGAGCAGGTTTTATATACGGGGAAAAAACGAATCTCCAGGTGTCGCAGCTTTTCTAACTTTCTGGACGGCACAGGCCATAGGGATTCTTGTGAAAGGCCCGATTACTCCGCTTGTCAGTGTGCTGACCATCGGTTGTCTGATTGCGGCGGACAGGGACGCGCGATGGCTGAAAGCAATGAAGCCGCTTCGTGGCCTGGCGATAGTGGCCGTAATTGCAAGCCCATGGGCGATTGCGATTGCCCTAGCCTCAGGTGGGGCTTTCTTTAAGCAGTCGCTGGTGGGTGACATGCTTTCAAAAGTGGCTTCAGGGCAGGAATCGCACGGATTTCCACCGGGCTACTACCTCCTTCTAATGCCGCTTACCCTCTGGCCTGCATCGGCGCTGGCCGGAGTATCAGTTTTTCAGGCATGGAAATCGCGGTCTGCTCAAGCGGTGAGGTTCTGCCTTGCATGGATAATACCCGCATGGATTTTGTTTGAACTGGTCCCGACGAAGCTTCCGCATTATATCCTTCCAGTCTATCCCGCATTATGCCTTCTCGTCGCGCATTCGATAATCTCCAGCGAAGAGGGCAAAGCCCGCGAATTTGACTCCAGGCTTGTGAAAGCCGGGTTTGTTTCCTGCCAACTGGTCATTGTGCTGCTTGGCCTCGGCGCGCTGGCCCTGCCCTACTTTCTGGAACATCGCTTCGAACCTGTCGGCCTGATCCCGGCAGTCGCGGCGATTGCGGCGGCTGGGCTTTCCATCTGGAAATTTTTGAAGCGGCAATACGTCCATGCCGCTGCTGTGGCAATCGCCGCAACAGCGCTTGTCTTAGCTCCTTCACTTCAGTGGATAATACCCAACCTTGATCGACTGTGGCTCAGCAGGACCGTCGCCAATGCCGCGAAGCAGCGCGCCTGCGGGAATGTCATGCTCTGTTCATCGGGCTATTACGAACCCAGCCTGGTTTTCTTGCTCGGCACCCGGACCCTGCTTACCAGTCCGGGAGGGGCGGCCATTTTCCTCCGCGACAACCCCGGAGCCATGGCTTTGATAAATAGCGGCCAGGATGACGTCTTCAAGCGGGAGATAAAGAATCTCGGTGTGCAGGTAAAACTGGCGGGCGCATTTTCCGGGTTTAACTATTCAAATGGAAAAACTATGCTGTTACGTTTATATGGTGTCCGTTCCGACGCACAGGCCGGAGATTGTCAGTGACTCCGTTTCTGATATCCGATTCTCGAATCCGGCTCTCGGTAAAGATTTGGCTTTTGATTGGACAGATTTAAGAGTATTTAATTAGCCTTTTTCCGGCGACAATTCGGATGGGGGCAATCTGGCTCTCGGGGGACAAGCTGATGAAAAGCACCATTTCCTTTATAATTATTCTGTTCATTTGGGCGCTGACTTCGGCCTCCTTTGCCCAGCAGTCCAGACCTCTTCCGGTGTTCCCGCAAAGCAGGCAGTCTGCGCGGCCGGAGGAGACAGAAAGGGCAAAAAAGCTATACCAGCTACTCAGGAAAGAAAACCCGGCACTCATATGGAACAACTGCCTTGCCGCAAAGGCATCCTCACGCGCCAGGCAATTGGTAACCGAGCGCTATTTTGAGCACGAAGACCCTAAAACCGGGAAGAACCCGGTCTGGAAGACGGTCTTCCAATGTTTTTCCAGCAACAGCCTACGCTCAGCAGGTGAGAACCTGGCAAGAGGCATCGATCCTTCGGCAACCCCGGCAGATGTTCACAAGGCCCTCATGGAAAGCCCCACGCATCGCAAAAACATCCTGGATCGGCGCTTCAACCGTGTTGGGGTCGGGTGTTATGATCGTGTTTGCGTTGAATTGTTCGCCGGTATTTAGCAAATCGCTGCTTTGTGCCGAAACCCGCCGATTTCGAACACTTACATTTGACAGCCCCGATCCTTTCCGATAGCATTCCATACTAAAACGGATCCATACTGATTTTGATATCAGCTCGATTTGCCGAGGTTTTCCAGTCGTCTTTGAACCGCGCGTTCAGGGGAGAAGGATGATAATTGGTCTAGACGTAGGTGGGACTCACACGGACGCTGTGCTGATCGGAAAGGGCCGGATTTTACGTCAGGCCAAGGTCGCGACCGATCATTCCAATCTTTTTGATTGTGTATGGACCTGTCTGGACAAAGTAACCAGAGACGTGCCGCCCGGAACAATCCGCCGCGCAGTCCTCAGCACTACTCTTACCACCAATGCCATTGCTGAAGCAAAGCTCGCAAGAACAGGCGTTGTTGTGTCGGCCGGACCCGGCATTGACCCGGCCGGTTTCCGTATCGGCAGCCATTACCATTGCGTATCCGGATCGATCGACCACCGGGGCAGAGAGATTCAGCCTTTGCGGGAACAGGAAATCGAACAGATAGCCAGACGATTTCTCGATGAAGATGTCCGCCAGGTCGGAGTCGTGTCAAAGTTCTCTGTGCGAAATCCCAAGCACGAACTCATGATGGCCGAGATTTTTCGGAGTTCGTGCGACCATATAGTCATGGGCCACCGCATTTCCGCAAGCCTTAATTTTCCGCGCCGAATCGCCACGGCCTGGCTCAACGCGGCTGTCCAACCTATTCACAAGCGTTTTTTTCAGGCAGTCAAGGATTCGCTCAAAGAGAAAGGCCTCGAAATCCCTATCTTCGTGCTCAAAGCCGACGGGGGAACTATGAGTCTGGAAGCCACCATAGAAGTCCCTGGACAGACGATTCTCTCCGGCCCCGCAGCAAGCGTAATGGGCGCTCTTCCCTTTGCCTCAGCCACCGAAGACACTCTTGTCTTGGATATAGGGGGTACTACGACCGATATGGCCGTGCTCGTCCGCCGGGTACCGCTCTTCGAGCCGCTGGGGGCCAGAATCGGAGGGCATAGGACACTCATCCGCGCACTTAAAACCAGGTCGATCGCTCTCGGAGGTGACAGCGCCGTGAAAGTGGTGGACGGCGAGCTTCTGATAGGCCCCGAGCGCAACGGCCCGGCGATGGCCTACGGCGGTCCCTCCCCAACGCCTACTGACGCTCTTTTTGTCCTCGGAAGGGCACAAAACGGTGACGCACAAGCTTCTCGGCTGGGTTTTCAAACGATTGCCAATCAACTCGGAATCGCCATCGAAGAAGCAGCACGCCGAGTTTTTGATTCGTCCTGCGAAAAGATAATTTCCGCTGCCCGTGAAATGATCGACGGTATCAACAGCAGGCCTGTCTATACAGTGAAAGAATTGCTTTCCAGCTACAAGGTCGAGCCTGTCGAAATCCTGGTGCTCGGGGGGCCCGCGCCCTTCTTTGCTTCCCGCCTGGCACAGCTTACGGAACTTCCGGCAAGCGCCGTTCCGCAATGGCATGTGGCTAATGCTATCGGGGCGGCCATGGCGAGAAATACAAGCGAAGTAACTCTTTTCGCCGATACCGAAAGAGGTGTCGCACTGGCTCCCGAGGAAGAATTCAGCCGCCAGGTTGGCAAGGATTTCGACCGGGAAGACGCGATCGCCCTTGCCTTTGACTTGCTTCGGGAAAAGTGCCTGAAAGCCGGCGCTTCGGAATCCGAACTGGATATGGAAGTTGTCGAGGACTCTCAATTCAATATGGTCCGGGGTTTTTATACTGCCGGGCGAAACATTCGCGTAAAGGTACAGACCAGGCCAGGGCTGATCCCGGAGTATCGGGAACTGGCGCAGTCCATGTTCAATTACTGCCTTCTGCCTGAGGCCATTTAAGGCTAAGAAAATGCTCTCATCAAAGACCAGAACGGGCCTAGTATTTTTCCCCGCTTTCGACTGGGCGATTAGCCCAACGCATCCGGAGCGAGAGGAACGCCTCCTCTACACACAGGACCAGGTATTCGAGGAGGGCATTCTCGACATTGAAGGGATCGTTGAATTCAAACCGGATATTGCCACCACACAAGATATCCAGCGGGTCCACTTCTGCGTTCCCGATGAGCTGAGCGTGGTCACCGAATCGCACCTGATAAGCGCCGGGGGCGCGAAGACGATCGGCGTGCAGGTTCTCGAAAAAAATATCGAACGCGGTTTCGCCCTGGTTCGTCCTCCCGGCCATCACGCTATGAGAGTGGTGCACGGGGCCAGAGGCTTCTGCAATATCAACATCGAAGCTATAATGATCGAGTACCTGCGCCAGACCTACGGTGTTGACCGCGTGGCGATAGTGGATACCGACTGCCACCACGGTGACGGCACTCAGGACATTTACTGGCACGATCCCGACACGCTCTTTATATCCGTGCATCAGGACGGGCGAACCCTATACCCGGGGTCCGGATTTCAAAGCGAGTTTGGCGGCCCGGGAGCGGCCGGAACAACAATCAATCTGCCGCTGCCTCCCCGGACGTCCGAAGAAGGGTTCCTCTATGTGCTTGAGAACGCAATCCTGCCGATTCTGGATCAATTCAAACCTGATCTCATTGTGAACTCAGCCGGCCAGGACAACCATTATTCCGATCCGATCACCAACATGAGTTTTTCGGCGCATGGCTACGCCGAGCTGACAAAGCGCCTCCAACCGCACATAGCCGTTCTCGAGGGCGGCTATTCCATAGAGGGCGCTTTGCCCTACGTCAATGTGGGGATCATCTTGGCAATGGCGGGACTCGACTGCAGTGGGATTCGAGAACCCGATTACGAACCGGAGAAGCTGCGCCAGGGACCGGAAATCACGCGCTATATCGAAATAGTCGCCAAGGAAGCCCTCGATGTCTGGAAGCAGGGCACTGGCATCAGGGAAGATAACCGGAAGAAGAACAAGCTGTTCCAGCGGGACCGCCGGATTTTCTACGATACGGACCAGATATCCGAAGCTCAACGGGAAGTTGTCCGAGCCTGCCCGGACTGCAGCGGTCTTCTCACAATAGACTCACAAACCGACAGCGGCCGCCGAATCTTTGCTATTCACATCCCTCGAAAGGGCTGCAAAGAATGCAGGGAAGCCGGTTATAAAGCATATGACTCTACCGATGTAAGGAGATATAATAGGATCTTTCTCCAAGACAGGACTTGTGACCAATATTTTTCGAGAAAATAGTCGATTTCGCCATGAAACCTATCTGCATAAAGAATTTTACTTCCGAGCAGCTTGAGGCGTGGGTGCACACTCTCGGTGAGAAGCCCTTCCGCGCCCGCCAGCTCTTCAGGCATCTTTATGCGCGAAATATCTCATCATGGAGCCAATGTACGGACCTTAGCCGAGCCTTTCGCGCTCAGCTTGAGTTCGGCTCGGTGCTTGACGCTCTTTCCGTGTCCCGGATTGACGAAGCCCCTGACGGAACCCGCAAGTACCTGTTTCGCCTTTACGATGGCAATTTCATCGAGTCCGTGCTCATTCCCGACCCGCCAAGATGTACACTCTGTTTATCCAGCCAGGTAGGGTGCGCGCTCGGGTGCAAGTTTTGCCTGACCGGAAGCTTGGGATTCAAACGCAATCTCGATACCGCCGAGATAGTCGACCAGGTATGCCAGACACTCCGAGACCCAGTGCTGGGGCCGCAGATAAACAGCCTGGTATTTATGGGAATGGGAGAGCCGCTGGCAAACTACGACCAGGTGGTCCGGGCCATCAGCATCATAACGGACCCCAACGGACTGATGTTCTCACACCGGCGGGTGACCCTTTCGACCGTAGGACTCGTCCCGCAGATGCGGCGGCTTGGGATGGAAACATCCGTAAACCTTGCGGTTAGCATTCATGCCGCCAACGACAAGCTTAGGTGTGAACTCATGCCGGTAAACAGGACACATCCGCTTGCCGAACTTATGCGGTCCTGCCGGGAATATCCGCTTGCGCCAAGAAAGCGGATAACGTTCGAATATATCCTGCTCGACGGAGTAAACGACAGTCCGAGACAGGCAAAAGAGTTGGTAAGGATGCTGGAGGGTATGCGCGCAAAAGTGAATCTCATCCCTTTTAATCCCCATCCGGGATCTCCTTACACGACCCCGAGCGAAGAAAGAATCCTGGGCTTTCAGGATGTCTTGCGAAAAGCGCATCTAACTGCGATAATCCGCAGAAGCCGTGGAAACGAAATAGGCGCCGCGTGCGGCCAACTCGCCGCCACTCCGGGGAACAATTCCAAAATGCGCGAATCCGGTGATGGCACTAACCCGGCGGCTTGAGCTCTAACATTCGGGGATATTGACCTTGGGACCTGATTTTAGTAAACAGAACGGCCTGCTTCCAGTGATCGTCCAGAGCGTTGAAAATGGGAAGGTGCTCATGCTGGCGTACATGAACGAGCTGGCCTGGAGCAAAACTATCGAGACCGGAAAAGCCCACTATTGGAGCAGATCCAGGCAGAAGCTCTGGATGAAGGGCGAAGAATCCGGAAACGTTCAGTTCGTTCGCGAAATTTCCATAGACTGCGACTCCGATACCATTCTTCTCAAGGTGGATCAGATAGGGGGAGCGGCTTGCCATACAGGCTTTGAAAGCTGCTTCTACCGATTTTTCGAAGACGGCCGCTTTGAAGTGCGGGGAGTTCGCGTTTTTGACCCCCGGGAGGTTTACAAGAAGTGAAACAGCTCATTCTCGGCATTCCGAAGGGAAGTCTTCAGGAATCCACTCTTAGGCTCTTTCAGCAATCAGGCTGGAAAATATCGCTTTCCGACAGAAACTATTTTCCAGAGATCAATGATCCGTGCATAAGTTGCTCGATCTGCCGCGCCCAGGAAATGTCACGCTACGTCGAGAAGGGCACGTTCGACGTCGGGCTGACCGGCCGCGATTGGATAATGGAAAACGACTCCAAAATTCATGTGGTGACCGATCTGGTTTACTCAAAGGTGAGCCAGCGGCCCGCCAGGTGGGTACTTGCAGTTCCCATGGACTCCAGCATCCAATGCGAAAAGGACCTGGATGGGAAGAAAATAGCGACCGAACTGGTCAACTTTACCCAACGCTACTTTCAATCGAAGGGGGTCAGGGTAGACGTGGAATTTTCCTGGGGCGCCACGGAGGCCAAAGTCATTTCCGGCCTTTGTGACGCAATCGTGGAAGTTACCGAAACGGGCTCAACAATGCGCGCAAACGGCCTCAGGATTGTTGAAGAACTGATGCAGTCCAATACTCAGCTCATCGCGAACCTCGACACATGGCAGGATCCCTGGAAACGCGAAAAGATAGAGCACATCGCTCTGCTACTCCAGGGTGCACTCCGTGCCGAAGGCCTCGTCGCGCTCAAGATGAACGTACCGAAGGAAAAAATCGGTGGTGTGGTCGAGATGCTCCCAAGCTTGAATGCTCCCACTATCGCACACCTGTACCAGTCCGATTGGCTTTCGGTTGAGACCGTAGTTTCGAAGGACCAGGTCCGCGAACTCATACCCAATTTGATCAAGAGAGGCGCTGAAGGCATTATCGAGTATTCCTTGAACAAGGTGATCTGAGAGATGAGACATCCAGCGCTTTTGTATTTTGCTTTTTTAATGGTGATTTCAGGCTGCGCCGGTACTAACACTACCAAGCAGCAGCCGGATTATTCGGCCCGCCAGCTTCAGAATATGGGCGAGAATTACCTTTCAGGCGCAGACACGGCGAACGCCTTGCAATACCTTACTCGGGCCGAGCAGAAGAGTCCCAACGACCCCGTCATACAGTATGATCTCGGATTAGCTTACGACCAGCGAGAGTTGCCGGACAAGGCGCTCTCACATTTCGAGAAAGCACTCAAGATTAAACCCGACTATCCCGAAGCTCTGAATGCCATGGGCTCTATCTATGCCAAACGAGGGCAGGTCGAACTCGCCCGGCAGGCATTCCAGAAGGCGCTGGACGATCCTTTTTACAAGACCCCCGACGGCGCCGCTTACAACATTGGGAGGCTTTACGAAAAAAAAGATGATCTCGATAGGGCGCTGACCTACTACCAGCAGGCCGTAAAGTTCAATCCGCAATATGGGTTGGCGTGGCTTCGGATTGGGCGTATTCAAGAGCAGTTGAACAGGACCGATGAGGCCCGGCACGCATACGGAAATGCCGTCAAAGGAGCGCCCGATCTGGCCGAGGCCCATCTGCGCTACGGCATTATGTGCTACCAGGCGGGGGACATGGAAGCTGCGCTGTCCTCACTAAGCCGGGTGGGGAAACTTGTCCCCAATACCGACATGGCCGATGAGGCCAGGAGGTATCTCGAAAAACTCAACGCAGCCAACCGGACAAAGATTCGATCCCGGGGCTCATCCTACACGCCCCACGACGAAATCGAGGTCATCTCGAACGGGAACATTCAGCGGCAACAGACAAATGAAGCGCTCCCATCGTCATATCCTCCCCAATTGCCGCCACCATTGATGCAGGATGGGGGCAGTTCGCAGCCGGCGCCGGTTCAGCAGGAGATTCCAAAAGAAACGCAAGCGTCTCCGGCAAAGAAAGCCCCGGTCTCCGCCGTTGGTGACGCCCCGGCACAGGGACGTATCGCTGAGGATTCGGGGACGCAAGCCTACAAATACATCGTCCAGGTCGGGTCATTTGTAGATAGAGAGAAAGCTGAAGAGATCAAGAAGAGCCTTGATGGAAAAGGCTACAACGCTTTAGTCAAACCATTGAAGCACAAGGTGCTCGGGAAGGTTTTCGTCATCCAACTGCAGCCGGTCGCCAGCGTTGCCAAAGCCACCACTTTGATGACCCAGCTCAGTAATGAGGTGGAGGGCGAGCCGACCATCATTAGAGTGCCTGCTCAGTAGAATCAGAGAAATCCGTCCAGTTTCGTGAAAACTATTCGTGTGGCGCCTCAAGTTGATAAGTGCTGTTAATTGAAAAGGAAAATCTTAGGTGATCTGTAGAAGACTGGAGGAGATGACCTCATTCATTGTCATGGACGTTCTGGAGCGCGCCCAAGAAATGGAGCGAGCCGGAGAATCCGTGATTCACCTGGAGGTGGGCGAGCCGGATTTCAATACGCCTGAGGCCGTTAGACTCTCGGCGATAGAGGCCCTGCGCCGGGGCGATACGCATTATACACACAGCCTCGGGACCCCTGGACTTCGCGAAGCCATTTGTAACTATTATGCTCAGACATACGGCGTTGACAACATCGCTCCCGACCAGGTAGTAGTTACATCCGGGACCTCCCCTGCCTTCCTGATAGGTATGAGCGCCATCCTGGAGTGCGGGGACGAGGTGATTCTGTCCAATCCTCATTACGCCTGCCATCCGAATTTCGTGCGGTTTCTCGAAGCAGTTCCGAAAATGATTCCGGTCTACGAGGAAGACGGTTTTCAGTACAGGCCGGAATCCATAAAGGCTGCGATTACTCCCCGAACAAAGGCAATCCTCATAAATTCGCCTGCAAACCCGACCGGAAACCTGCTCGATGCAGATCGGATGGCAGAAATAGCCGATATCGGCACGATGATCCTCAGCGATGAAATTTATCACGGCCTCGTATATGAAGGCCGCGCGCGGTCAGTATTGGAATTTACCCGAAACTGCATCGTCTTTAACGGCTTTTCCAAACTTTTCGCGATGACTGGATGGCGGCTTGGATATCTGATAGTGCCTAGGTACATGATCCGCCCGGTACAGAAAATGGTTCAGAACTTCTTCATTTCTGCAAATTCCGTCGCCCAGGCCGCCGGCTATACTGCACTCACAGACCCCAGCGTCCGGGAAGAGATCGCGAAAATGCTCGAAACATACGACCGGCGAAGACAGTTTATGATCCCCCGGCTACGAGAGCTCGGGTTCGGAATAACTGTTGAGCCGACTGGGGCCTTCTACGTGTTTGCCAATGCGCGCAGGTTTACGGAAGATTCTTATTCTTTCGCCTTTGAAATCCTCGAAAATGCAAAGGTCGGCATAACGCCGGGAGTCGATTTCGGATCGAATGCCGAAGGCTACGTCCGCTTCAGTTATGCCAATTCGATGGAAAACATCAAGGAGGGACTTGACCGCATCGAACGCTATCTCAAAAAACGTAGCTGAACAGGTGACCAGGAGAACCGGCAGAGGTAGAGGCCCCTCCGGCCTCGATCCACGGCCGGGCGATCCTGGTTTTGTTCATTTACCCGGGAGTTTCTATGGATGAAAGTGAAAATACTTTCGTCATAAAATCGGCTGAATTCATCACATCCGCGGTGCACTCCGACCAGTACCCACAGGATGAATCGCCCGAGATTGCGTTCGCCGGCAGGTCAAATGTCGGCAAATCCGCGCTCATCAATTGCCTGGTTCAACGAAAAAATCTGGTCAGGACAAGCCGTACGCCGGGCCGCACGCAACTCATCAACTTTTTCAAAATAAATGATTCTTTCCGGTTCGTTGACCTGCCCGGATACGGATATGCCAAGGTCTCACAAAGCGTGCGCGCAACCTGGGGGCCAATGATCGAGACCTATCTCGATTCGCGCGAAAATCTCCGTGGGATTGTCCACATTATGGACTTGCGCCATCCGCCCACGCCGGATGACATAAGTCTCTGGTCCTGGCTGAAGGATAAAAAAATCCCGGCAATCCCCATCCTGACTAAAGCCGATAAGCTTCCCCGAGGAAAATGGAACCCTCTCGCCCAAACCGCTGGACAGCTTCTTGGAATATCGCCTGCGGGTCTAATCGTCTTTTCAGCGCAAACCCGACAGGGCAGGAACGAATTGCTCGATAGAATCAAGGAGTTGGTCGGAAATTAATTTGCCGGTTTCAGCAGAGGTCCCTCTCACTTCCTTCTAATAAATGCGCCACCGTATCGATGAATTTGTGGGCGTAGTTGAAAAACCTAGGCAATAAAACTTTCCTCTACACCTCCATATTGTTTTCTTAGCTTTGGTTTCTCTATTTTCCCTGTCGGATTGCGGGGGACTGCGGCAAAAATTATTCTTCTCGGCCTCTTGTACTTCGGAAGGCCCTGGCAAAAATCCTGAATTTCCTGCTCGGTGAGTTTCTGGCCGGCCTTGACCTGCACCACCGCTGTAGAGATTTCTCCCAGACGGGGACTGGGAAGGCCGATCACCGCCACATCCTGGATTTTGGGGTGGGCCTGGAGGAAATCTTCGATTTCCACCGGATAGATATTCTCCCCCCCTGTTATGATAACGTCCTTTTTCCTGTCTACGAGCCAGATGAAACCATCTTCATCCTGGCGCGCCATGTCGCCGGTCAAAAACCAGGAGTCGTGCAAAACCTCTTTAGTCGCCTCGGGGTTCTTATAATACTCCTTCATCACACCCGGCCCCTTGACCACCAGTTCGCCGATTTCGCCTCTGCCGACCTGATTGCGCCCCGCATCGACTATTTTGAATTCCCAGTCAAAACCCGGCACCCCGATTGCCCCGACCTTATGCATATTTTCCATTCCGAGGTGCACGCATCCCGGGCCCGTGCATTCGGTCAAACCGTAGTTGGTGTCGTATTGGTGATGGGGGAAAATTTTCATCCATTCCTTTATCAGGCTGGGAGGAACAGGCTGTGCGCCAATGTGCATCAGCCGCCACTGGTCCAGACGGTAATCATTGAGATGCACATCCCGGCTCTCTATGGCAAAGAGAATATCGAGTGCCCAGGGAACGAGCAACCACGCGATGGTTACCCCTTCTTCGGAAATCGCTTCAAGAATCCATTTAGGTTCAATACCTTTCAGGATGACCGCTTTTGCCCCGACAATGAAATTGCCAAACCAGTGCATTTTGGCCCCCGTGTGGTACAGGGGAGGAATGCAGAGAAAATTGTCTCTATGGGTCTGGTGGTGGTGGCAGTTTTCCGCGTAGCAGGCAAATTCCAGGTTCCTGTGTGTAAGAAGCGTAGCTTTGGGGGTCCCGGTAGTTCCGGAAGTAAAGTAAAGGGCGGCGCTATCTGTAATATCGATCTCGATTTTAGGGTCAAACGGTTCTCCCGAAGAGAGCACTTCATCATACGGCTCGGCATATACGGGCCGCAACTCCTCAGGACCTACAAATACAAAAGTTCCCACTGCGTCCAGTTCGGACTTGATGGCATTGACACGTTCTATAAACTCTTCGCCAAAAATGAATACCTTGGCTTCGGCGACCTGCGAGCAGCGTTTGATAGTATCAGCATCGAACCGGAAATTCAGGGGAACGGCCCAGGCGCCCGTGCGCAGAATCCCAAAATAGATGGGCAGCCATTCGATGCAGTTCATCATCAAATGCACCACTCTGTCACCTTTTTTGACGCCTTTTTTCAACAAAGCATTGGCTAGCTGGTTTGCCTGGTCGTCAAAAGTGGTCCAGGTGATTTCCTTTCGCCCCCCATTGGCCGGTTGCCGCTCAACAAGCGCAGTTTCCGTTCCGTACATCCGAGCGTTCCTGGCCAGCATTTCAGTGATGAGCATGATCGATTCCCTTTTCCTCGCTTGCGCAGCAGATTCTGAGAGTTCAACACTCGAAACCTCCGGCCAGGCCACAGGAGTGCCATCCGAAATTCTGGGCACCCAAGCCCTCGACCAGCGCCGGGTCAAATCGTCAAACGATTATCATAAAAAATCATGGGGATCAAGGCTGCCGTAAAAGCCACGGCTATTCGATGAGGCTGCTTCGGAAAGTTCAATGCATTCGGAAAATCAGTTTAGCCCGAGACCTGAGATACGAGACCGAGACATTGCGAAAGGCTAACCCGTGTTTGAGCCGCAGACTGGCAACGGGCTGCAGAATATAGTCTTGAATGGCCCTGAGGAGTTCTCGTGCGCCGTGTTCCCGGGAAAACCCGTTCCGCACCAGATGCTCCACGGCCGCGTCACTGAGGCGGATAACGAGCCCCTTTTCCCTCAACCTGTCGTTGAGCCTTTCCATGTGCAGTCGAACGATCCTGTTGGCATCCAACGGACTCAGCGAATTGAAAAAGATCACCTCATCAATCCGGTTGAGAAACTCCGGTTTGAAAAAGCGCTTAAGCTCCTTGGCGTGGGCTGTTCGCGTTACGGTCCCGGCGCTTTCGTCCGGGTCAAAGCCGATCGTGGAATCGGAAAAGAGCGAAACGCCGAGGTTGGAAGTCATGATGATGATAGATTTGTCAAAATAGGCTTTCCTGCCTTTAGCATCAGTGAGGATGCCCGAATCGAAGACCTGCAGAAAGATATTTACCAGCAGGGGATGTGCCTTCTCGATTTCGTCCAGAAGGATGATCCGGTAAGGGTCTCTGCGGATTTCATCTATGAGTTGGTTCTGGTCGTCATAGCCGACGTAGCCGGGCGCCGCGCCGATCAAACGGGAGACAGTGAATTCCTCCATGTACTCCGACATGTCGATGCGGAGCAACTTCTCTTCGCTGCCCAGCAGCACCTCCGCCAGCACGCGGGCGGTCTCGGTTTTCCCGACCCCGGTCGGGCCGACGAACAGGAACACTCCATCCGGGCGTCCTTCTTTCATCTTCAGGCCGGTCATGGAGGGCACGATTTTTCGCGCCAGTTTTGTGATCACGTCCGGCTGGCCTATGATCTGCTGATTCAGGGTGGCTTCCAGGGCCTTCAGTTTTTCCTGAAGGGTTGCCGAGATGGTAGAAATCTCCACGCCGCGCGAATCCGCCACTATTCTCAGAAAGTCCCACTCATCCACATGCGGGAAGGCCTCCCCGGTCGACCGGGGTTGGAGACACTTGTGTGAACATGCCCGATCCAGCAGGACAATCGCCTTGTCAGGGAGCATGCGATCCCGGAAGAACCGCCGGACTGTATCAAGATGCCGACAGATCCCCTCGATGTCTATTGTCACCTGATGATACCGGCGGAAATCTTCCGCCCTGATACGCATGATCTGGACAATGTCATTCAGCGGCAACTCCGGCAGGTCGATCTTCTGGAAGAGCCTGGAGAACAGAGGGATGGAACCGATCTTCTTTGCGTACTCCTCCGTGGAGGCGGCGGCGATAAGCCGCACAGCCTTAATATCGAGGATCGGCTTCAACATTGTGGAAACCTCGGGCGCCCCGCTTCGTGCCATGCCCTCGTCGAACAGGGTGTGGATATCGTCGATGAACAGGATGGCCCCCGCGCGCTCAAGCAAAGAAAGAATGTGAGACAGCTTCTGGTCGAGCTGGCCCCGGTTAGCGACACCGGAAAACAGGGCGGTTACATTCAGCTCATAGACGGGCGCCCGAAGAAGCTGCACCGGGATGTCGTCCGTGCTCAGATTCCGAACGACCTCGTGAACGAGTGCGGTCTTGCCCGCGCCCGGATTACCGACGATAATCGCATTGTTGCGTTCCATGCAACTGAGGATTTCGATGATTTCCGCCACTGCCCCTTGCCGTCCGACGATGAGCAACGGCTCCCGGCTGACCCTGTGCTTGAGGTCGATAAGCTCGGGGGGCAGATTTGCAGACGTAGTTGGTGGGGGTCTCCGCCAGTGTTTCTCTCCGGCCGCTTTCCGGCCGCTTATATCGTCGCCCGAGACCAGGATTTGTTCGAGCTGATTTTGAAGGCGTTCCGCCTCACCCGTTTTCCCTGACCCTTCATGAATGCTTATCAGCGCCAGGTAGGGATAAAAAAGGCGCGGCGCCTCGCGGAGCACCCGGTTCAATGCCGTCCTTGCTTCCTCATTTTTGCCCAAGTTCAGGAGACAGCTCGCCTCAAGATAGTCCAGTGTCGAGTTCCTGCCTGCCAGGGACCCGGGGCTCCTCTGGTATTGATTGAAACGATACTCAGTCAAGGCTGCCAGCGTGGCGCCATGATCTCCGGCTCGCCAGCGTGAGTACGCAGTCTCCAGTGTCTCCAGCGATTTAGTCTCCAAAATGCCGTTTTGCGGCGCCGCAAATTGCCGCCCGGCGGAGGTCATGAGAAACAGTTCGTGATAGTGCAACAGAGCCGTTCGGACGTTATCGTCCCGAAGAGAGGTTATCATGCCGGTTTCAGAGCAATAAGCGAAGGGGTCAGCGCCTGGGCGCCATTCATGCAATGATCCATCCCTGAAAACGTAGAAGGGAAAAAGGTCGATATTGATGTCTGTGGCCGGCGCATGAAGCTGCGGATGATCCGTGGCTGCGATGATGATGTTCTCGCGCCAGAGATCGGGGTCGGTCGCATAGGACTTGACTCTCAGGCCGAGACGATCCACCAGATGGTCCATGTAGGCGCCGAAGGCCGGTGTGAAACCGTGCAGAAAGCCATCCCTGCCCCCATACTCCGTCTTTTCGGGCAACAGCAGCATGAACGTCCTGAGATTGCGGAAAAGACTCAGGTAGTTGACCCGCTCCGCTTTGTCCGGAAAGATTGCGGATGGGAAATGACGTATAAGGAAGTCATGAAGAGCGAGGTTTATCTCTTCCCCGAGCAGCGGACAATCCGCCCGCATCTCTTCGACGACTTCCAGGTAGAAGCACCGCAGTCCGATCAGTTCGCTTATCTGGGCAAAGTTCAGAAAACGGACAAACCGCAGAAAAATAGCCCGCAATTCCTCAAAGGAGAGGTCGTCCGGCTCATTGGCCCTCTCCCTGTCGAGGATGACGGGGAAGTGTGAAACCTTCTTGAGCAGCAGTCTGCCGGTTACGGTGAACATGGTTTTATCCAAGTCCCGATTTTTCTTCCCTCGCCGCAATCGACGCATACCCCAATCGCTTGAACAGCTTGGCGTATCGTTCCTCCACGAGATTTCGCCCCTGGTCCCGCGCCTTGGTGACGGCCTCATGGTACAGATCGATCGTGCGGTCGGAGTAGGTCTCCAGCTCACAGGACTCGTAGAGGCTGAATCCCTGCGGGTCCCATTGGAACGTGTTGGGATAAAGCCTCGCCACGCCTTGCATCCATCGGGACTCTACGGCTACGATCTCGTCGATTTTGACATTTCTTTTCAGGGGTGGAATGATACCCTGCATGCGCGCGTACTTTTCGGTCATCGGGTTGCGCTTCTGTTCGACGGCCTGATTCAAGTCGCGCAAGTATGATTCCAGGACTGGTTCGGGAAGCACCGAATGGCTCATCCATCGCATAAGACGAAAAGCCCCGGGTGACCGCTGGCAGACGGTCGCCTCGGAGGCCTTCACGCTATGGAACATTTCCCATTCTATGGCGACAATCTGCCTGATGGTTTCTTCTTTTTGGTCCACGCTCACGCTTTGTCCTGCCCCCTCGCCTGGATGCGCGCAGGTCTACAATACTCTTCCATGCCTCAAAATGGAGTGTTGTGGCCCACAAAACATACCAAACCCTCTTTTTCGACGATTCCTTTCAACCGATCCATATGTTCATCCGAAGGCGGCGTCTGATCCGCAAACTCATAGACCTTGCCGGTTTTGCGGTATTTCGATTCTCCAAGCCGATGAAAGGGAAGGATATTGATGACTTCGAGGCCTATGTTACTGACGAACCTGGCGGTAGCCCGGATGTTGTCATCGGAATCGTTGACGCCGGGGATGACTGGGATCCTGATAATCAGGGCGCCGTCCCAATCGGCCCTGGCCAGCGTTTCGATGTTTTTCAGAATAAGCCCGTTGTCGACACCGGTCAGATTTCTGTGTCCCTGAGGGTCCATCAGCTTGATGTCCACAAACACCCAGTCCACGTACTGCATGACTTGCATGAAGAAGTCCGTGGGCAAACAGGCCGTGGTCTCGACGCATGTATGGATGTATGCCTCCTTGCACTTCCTGAGGACGGTCGTAACGAACTCTCGCTGGAGCAGGGGTTCTCCCCCGCTGAAGGTGACTCCCCCGCGCGATCCCCAGAACTGGCGATCCCGCTGGAAAATTTTCATCAGGTCGTCCACAGTGTAGTATTTGCCTGCAATCGTCAGCGCCTCGTGCATACAGGCCCCCACACACTCCAGCATCGTGCACTGATCGCAGAACTTTTGCCGGTTGTGGACCATCCCCTGTTCGTCTTCACCGGGGGTTATTGCGCCATGTGGACATGCCTTCATACAAGCCCCGCAGCGAAGACATTTCTTTTCGCTGTAGAGCATGAGGGGCTTATGCGACTGGCCTTCCGGGTTGCAGCACCAGCCGCAGCGAAGCGGGCATCCGTTCATGAAGACCGTTGTGCGTGTGCCCGGCCCGTCGTGAACCGAGTGTCCCTGAACGTCGAAGACCAGGCCCCGAAGCTTTCGCTGCTCCTCCGCGTCCAGCACCTCGCTCGTTTCGATTTTGACCGTTATCTCCGCCCCTGACGTTTCTGTGACCAATGACATGATTTGCCTCCCGATCCCCTCGCGGTGATTTGTTCAGGCGCCTCCGGCCCCCGCCCGAAGACGCCTGAACGCCTGGCAGTTGAAGAAGCTTACGCAACGGCAGGCTCGGAGATCTTTTCGTCAGCGCCTTTGGGCTTGGGCGCGAGCCCCAACGGAAGGCAAAAGGCCAGCACGATGGAGACGCAGAATGACCCGAGCGCATATTCAATCGAGTAAGTGTAAGAACCGGATATATCTTTCAACAGGCCCCCGATGAAGGACCCGGTGAAAGGGCCTATGCCCATTACGATCAATGTGGCCAGACCCCAGATTTTCCCCAGCGTCTTGCGGCCGTAAATCGCCCCCGTGTATCCTACGACGCCTCCCGGCACAATGGCCCAGTATACGGCAAAGATCACGCAGGCGATGTAGGCGAACGCCATGGAGTGGCCGGAAAAGAGCAGGAGGATACATGCCGCCACGCCGGTGAGAGGCCCGATCACCAACATGATCTTGCGGCCTTTTACTTCGTTGCCGACCGCCTTGACGATCTTGTCGGCCACGATGCCCATGATTGGCATGCTGAAGATCCCAACGAGCCCGATTATGGCGTATACGCCCACCGCGGTGTCACGGGGCCAGCTCAAATCCTGCACCCAGTAGCTCACGACCTGGGTCCAAATCAGGAATTCGCCCATCATGCTGGTGAGAAAGGTGAGGATGGCCGCCCAGATAGCCCATCTGGAAAAGGCCTCCCCCACGCTCCACTCATACTCGGCGGCGGCCTTTCCGCCGGCAGGCACAGGCATCTCGCCGAAGGGTTTCACGCCGTAATTTTCCGGGCTTTTCTTGGCCAGAACCACGGCCAGGATCAGGGCAATAAAAATAATTACAGACAAAGTGACCATTGCCCCACGCCATGGATGAGGATCATCTGCGCGCAGGGCGGCTTTTGTAATATAAGCCAGCACGAGCTGAGCCATGGGAGCGCCGGCAAAGGCAATGCCCCACATGGTCGCATATGATTTACCGACGTACCATTTTCTCACCGAGACCGTGGACGTCACCCAAAGCATTCCGGTGGCTATTCCGGCCAATACTCCAAAAGTAAACAGGTAAGCGAGGTGGCTGCTGACCATGCTGGTGGTGTAAAAACCCAGGCCGCCGAAGATTGCTGCAATTAGGTATACGGGCTTGGTCCCCCACTTGTCCAGGATCATCCCGCTGAAGAAAGCGGTGATGGCATAGCAAACCATCATCAATGAGTATCCCAGGGTGACCTGTGCCTGCGACCAGCCCAGATCGGCGCTCATGGGCCCCTTGAGGATGGCGAAGGTCGCGCGGTAGCCAAACAGGCAGAATACCGCCAGCCAGGATGCGAAGACCACCGACCATCCATAAAGTTTTGCATTCTTTTCCGTTGCATGTTGAACGCTCATGGCGTCTCCTCCGAATGAACGCGCGTGCTCGAGTTTTCTACGGGCCCGAGGCGAGCTCTCTTTATCCTCACGGGAAATCCGCGGGGGATACGGGAGGCGCTTGACGCGCCCCCCGTCAAAGACAAGCCCCCGGGTGTTCAGTTCTATTTCCTTCCTGCGTACCACTCACAAGTCACCGCAACCATGTCCGGATAGGCGAGCCATTCCGGGGACTCGGCCGAACACAAGCCAAGGCCGATTCTCTCGGTGTTGAGCTTAAAGTTGACGCAGTGCATGCATTTGGGCAGACGCTCGTAGCCGGGGTCGATTTCGTCCGCATTGACCCGCATTCCCGTAGTCCGGTCGATCCCCTTGGCCACGTCGATAGGGATATAGTTTACACTATTTCTGTAGATCTTTATCTCTTCCATGATTTATCCTCCGTAAGGTGCCTTTTCGATCTAAAGCGCTTCATATTCGGTGCGCGCAATAAGCTCATCTTGAACCTGCTTGCCAATCTCGACCCAGTACTGTGTAAACCCGGCCACCCGGACCATCAGGTCGCGGTAGTTCTCGGGGCGTGCCTGGGCGTCTTTGAGCATCTTGGAGTCCACGACGTTGAACTGAACGTGGAAACCACCTTTGCGCATGTAGGCCCGGACCATGTCGAGGAGCTTTCTGGCGCCCTCGCTACCCTGGATTGCCGAGGGGTGGATCTTGATGTTGAGCTGGGAGTTTTGTGACATGCTATGGTCCCAGATGGCAGCGGAGTTCATCAGGGCAAAGGGACCGTTGCGGTCCGTCCCCGGATAGGCCGAAAGCGATGCATCGGCGAACGTCGTGCCATGCAGGCGGCCGTCGGGTGTGGCCAGTGCTGCCGACCCCATCGCGCCGTGCGTGGAGACCGAGATCTGGCAACTGTACATCTTCTGCGCATAAAGGGACTCTACGGTGTTGCTGTGCCGGCAGAAGAAATTCTCCCACTGCAGCAGAATGTTGTCTACATAAGGATCGTCGTTTCCGTACTTCGGCGCCTGGAGACACTCGAAGTGCATCTTTTCGTATTTCGCTTCGGCGCCATCCTTCTTTTCCTGATCCATAATGGAGAAGGAACCGATTTCATGGGCCGTTTTGAAGCCGAAGTTGTCTTTGATGGCCTGCCGCATATCGTCCAGCGTATACTTCTTGTCATCGTAGACGAGCTTTTTCAGCGCCGCCATACTGTTGACCATGGTGACGGTGCCGGCGCTCTCCACGTTGAAAGTTGCGTTGTAGCGATAGCCCAGTTCATTGATGAGATGACCCTTGTCGAGACAGTCCGGCTTGAGCATGGAATTGAAGACGGCCATGTTATTCTTGCGCCAGATGTCGTGCTGGATGTTGTTGGTCAGAGCCAGCACATCCACGGCCTTGTCCCAGTAAGCCTGGTACTGTCCCCAGAGTTCCTCGTAGGTCTCAAGCTTCTTGCCGTGAGGTGCAAATACCCTCTGTCCGGTTCTTTGGTCAACTCCGTCGAAGAGGACCAGTTCGAGTATTTTGGGCATGGAGAGGAAATGGACGCCTACGCTGGTGGGCTGACCCGCTCCGCCCGGGATCCAGTATTCCTTGCCGTTGAGGTGCAGCGGCATCCAGCAACCCGGAGAGGTCTCGAGACATCCTCCGATGGCCCAGGCACGCGCCTCTTCCGTATTCATTCCTTCATGCCCGTACTGATTGCAAAGGAACTCCATCGCGCCCCGGTTGTTCATGAAGGCGGGGTATCCCACGCCGGTCTTGATAACGTCGGCCCCCAGCATCATGTAATCGTCCGGGATGGTCTCGTCGTAGAGCAGCGCCAGGGTCGGCTGGGGCATCGCATTGCGGGCGCCGGCTTCGAGAACCAGGTACTCCAGACGGTTGCATGCGGACTTGCCGTCCTTCTGCACGCCTGCGATCGATACGGTGTTGAAAGTGTTGCCCGAGAGCACGCCTCCGACGACGCCCATGGATGCAAAGCAATCGATAGACGTCTTTACCACTCGGTCCATCTCGAGGAGTTCCAGGACTTCGTCTTCAGTAATACGCCCGGCCTGGATATCCTGTTCGAACCAGGGGTAGAGGACCTGGCCGATTCGACCCGGGGACATGCCCGATATGGCGTCTTCATTAACCACTGCGAGATGAATAATTTCGATGAGTTGGAAGGCCTCTATAAAGGTGCGCGGCGGATTATGGGCAATCCACTGCAGCCTTTCGGCCATCTGCTCGTATTCTTTTTTCTGTTTTCCGTCTTTTTCCCGCTCCGCCAACTGACGGGCGTGCGCGGCGTAGTTTTCGATCCATTTCTGGACGCCTTCCACCGCCAGAATCACCGCCTCGTAGTTGTAAAGGCGGTTCATGCCCACCATTCCATCTCCATCGGCTTTCCCGGCCACTTCCCGCTTGCGTTCCTGTGCCATCGCGATGATGCCGTCGAATCCGTACTCGAGCGGATAGTAGTAGTTGATGACCTCGCGGCCCTGGGGCAGAGTGTAGCCGGAGTCGAACATGCAGACTACCGAGCGCATGATGGCTTCTTTCACTTCATAATCGGGAACCATCATTTCGTACTTGTGCCCCAGATCATCGACGGACTTGCCGTACCACATCTTGGCCAGTTCCAGCATGATCGGTATCTCTTCCTGCCGGATGCCGAATTTCCCGGCAATGGAGACCACCTTGCCAAAACTCTTGACAACGTTTCCGCCGCCCGACCCAAACTTCGAGTGCTCGTCCACGCTGGTGGACCCTCGTTTGAGCGCTTCCTGGTAAAATTCGTCCTCCTTGGCCATGTAGAAGCCCTCGGAGAGCCAGGGCATAGGGAAAGATCCGCGAAAAAAAGCTGCTTTGTGCATAGTGAGCAGTTCGCCCGGAAATATGACCGGTGTCAGGTGGGAGAAGGCGGCTTTCAATGCACGGGCCCGCCGCACCACCGGGACCTCGCTGTCCCACTTGAAGTACTCGCGCGTATACCAATAGGGAAACTCGTTATCGGCGGAGGAAAGAGCATCCATGTAGATTTCTTTCAGCCGCTCGATCCTTGGATGGGACTTCCATTTCACTTCACGATCCACCACTTCACCCGGTGCCGTGCCACCATACTGGAACTCCAGGCTCCGGCCCGACTCAGCCATGATGTCCTTGAACTTCTTTGCCATTTTGTTCTCCCTTTTTTCTTTAAGTATTAGACAGGTTTTGCGGATCGTTGCGCCGATGGTGTATAGCATGGTGAATACCAACGGCAGGCTGCATGCCGCCAGGCAAAGAAGAGATGACTTAACCTGCCGTAAAATTTGCCTTATTTCAATTTTAGTTTCCAGAAACGTGTCGCCGGATGGTGCGGAACCCCTGTAAAAAACTTTTACAGAGACCCGGATGGATCAGCAGGTAGGACGGAGCATGGATGAGCCTGCACAAGCCTTGTAGGCGCTCGTGTTAACATCTTTTTGATATCAAAAGATTAGACACCGGTTGGCGATTTGGAGGCGGCGGAGTTGAAACTTATTTTGAGGCGCAATGGATTCATGCGGACTGCGGAAGGCAGTGGATCACTGGGCGCAGCCGGAGAACGCGGCGCCGTAGGCTGAAAAGAGGATCTGCGGCGACCACTGCGACATTCGCGTGCCGGGCGTCGCGTAGAGATGCCCGCGAGACTATTTCTTGTTGCGGGTTCTGTTGCAGAGGGTCTGTCTTGTGATCCCCAGCAAATCGGCGGCCACGCTCTGATTTCCCCGTGAGCGCTCCAGTGCTTCCCGTATCAGCATTTCCTCCATCTCACGCAGGGTGGGCAAGTGCTCCATGGAACCCAACACAGCCGTGTCCTGGCTGGAATCGTCTTTCGGGGCGGTTACTTCCGTATTCTTAAGCCCCATATGCCGCTTGAAAGTGCCCAGCGATAACACCCTGGACTGATGCTGACCGACGGCATCGAAAACCATCGAGCGAAGCTCACGCAGATTGCCGGGAAAGTGATACATATCAAGCAACTGGAACAGTTCCTTTGGTGGAGTCGGCTTGGCCTTGCCCATGGTTGAGGCGGCTTCGGCAAGAAAATGGTGGACCAGCACCGGGATGTCATCCCGCCTGTTTTTGAGGAGCGGTAAATTGATCTGATGCACAGCGAGCCGGAAGAAGAGGTCCTTGCGGAATGTCCCCTCTGCGATCATTTTTTTGAGATCTTTATTTGTAGCCACCACGATATTTGCATCCGTACACTTCGGCATATCGGAACCCAGGGGGTAGTACTCTTTTTCCTGGATCAGCCGAAGAAGTTTGACTTGCGAGGAGTTGTCCAGGTCGCCGATTTCGTCCAGAAAAAGTGTGCCGCCTTGAGCCTTTTCCACAAGCCCTTTGCGGACTTGCGACGCACTGGTGAAGGCGCCCCGCGTGTGGCCGAACAGCGTGTCCGTGAACATGGTATCGTCCAACCCTGCCACATTGACCGCCACAAACGGGCCCTTTGGCCGGGCGACATTGTGCGCGGCTCTAGCCAGGAGTTCCTTTCCCGTTCCGGTCTCTCCGGTAATCAGAATCGGTTCGCCCGACCCGGATATGGCCTCGACATATTTGAAAATTGCAATCATGTGCCTGTTGCGCGTGACAATGTGCGAAAAGGCGGAGGGGTTCTCGGTCCCTTCGCTCAGGAGGTGTCTCTTGAGCAGACTGTACTGCCGCCTCAGCTCTTTGAGCTCTATTACCAGCCTCACGGCGGAGAGCAGGCGGTTAGGCTCCAGCGGTTTCAACAGGTAGTCGACGGCGCCTGATTTCATGCATTCCACAGCGATGTTTACGTCATTCAACCCGGTGACCACCACCACCGGAAGATCTGGATTGCTCTCCGAGACATTCCTAAGGATCTCCTGCCCGCTGATGTGGGGCATGGTAAGATCCAGCAGGAGCATCTCTACGGTGTGCTCCTGGATGTATGGCAGGACCTGGCGGCTGTCCTGCAGGCTGACGAGATGGGTGAACCCGGCTGCCTGAAGGTTGACCTCGAAGCTTTTCAGCGCTGCCGGTTCATCATCTACGAGCAGGATGGGATCCTGAGGATGCAGCGTTCTCATGCGTCGGCCTCCACAGTGCCTGGCGTTGCAGGAAGAAGGATCGTTGCCGTGGTTCCCCGGCCGACCTCCGATTCGAAGCCGATCTTTCCGTGGTGCTCCTGTATGAGCCTGAGGGATACCGACAGTCCGAGCCCCGTGCCGCCAGAACCGCGTTTCGTGGTAAAGAAAGGGTCCATGATCTTGCTCATATGCTCCGGCTTGATCCCGTGCCCCTCATCGCAAACCTGGATTTGCACCTGTCCTTCATCGCTCAGGTACTTGGTCGAAATACGGATGGCGCGATCCTGGTCCTCCAGGGCATGGCAGGAGTTCTGGATGAGATTGACCATCACCTGCTCGAGCCTTTGGAAGCTCCCGGTTATCCAGGGGAGCCCCTGGCCGTATTCGACCTGGAGTTGCCTGGTGGAATGCATGATATTGTTTGAGACCAGATTTAAGGAGGCCCGCACCACTTCATTGACGTCAACCTGCTCCGTCAGCTCGGAAGGGTTATGTCGAGCAAAGTTTTTAAGATCATCCACGATGACCTTGATCCGGTTGGAGCTTTTTCGAACATCTTGAATGATATCTGCCAGATAGCCTTTGAACAGGGTGTAAGGCATTCCGGCGATGCGAAAATCTCCGCAGGTGTCCAGGTATTCGTCCAAAATTGGCTGCACGCCCTGCCAAGCGTCACGCAAGATCGGCGTGTTCAGCATGATGGAGTTGTTCGGGTTGTTAATCTCGTGCGCCACACCCGAAACCAGCGTCCCAAGGGCAACCAGTTTGTCGGCTTCGATTAGCTGTTCTTCCTGTCTGCGCTTCTCATCGGCGATCCGTTTGCGCTCGGTGATGTCGCGTACATAAATGAAGTCCGCAGGACGGCCCTCGTAGTTGACGACCCCCGCATTGAGTTCCACGTCCACGATATTTCCATCGCTGGTAAGGGCCCGCGACTCGTAGATTGACTCCAGCTTCTCACCCTGAATCCTGCGCCTGTAGCGGTCCATCACCACCTCGCGCTCTTCATGGGCGATGGTTTTCTCATATTCCATTCCAACCAGTTCCTCGCGGCTGAATTTGAGGATCTCGGTCATCTTGTCATTGGCGAATCGGATCAGATCGTCCTGGACGACGATGATCCCGTCGCCGGCGCGCATAACGAGGTTGCGGTATTTCTCCTCGCTTTCGCGAAGAGCTTTTTCCATCTCTTCCTTTACTCTTATCTGGTGCAGGAGCTGCTCATTGGCATTTTTCAGCTCCCTGGTTCTGTCCTGAACCATTCGGTTGAGGTTTTCCTTGTGGACCAGCAGCTTGTCTGTGGCGACAACCCTGAGGGTAATGTCCCGAATGAATCCCAGGATATATTTCCTGGATTCCATTTCCAGGAGGTAAAGCCTGAGTTCGAGATGGAGCAGTTTGCCCCCCTCAAGGGCCATGGTGGTTTCGATGATCTTGTACTTTTCCGCTCCCACCTTCAGGACAGTGGATTCGTACCCGCCTTCGCAGTCCAGGCGGAGAATATCCCCCGGAGACGCTGCCGCTATAGCCCCCCTCCCGCATTTCACGATCCTGCAGAACGCTTCATTGAACTCCCTGAAGGCATCCGGCCGGCCGTGGTCATCTATGGCATGCGTGAAAATCCCGTCATTCCCGTAATCGAAGATCAGCCTGAACTTCCTCTGGCTCTCCCGCAACTGCTTCTGTATCTTGCCCAATCGGAACACGTCGATGTAGCCGATGACGGTCAGCATGCACAGGAGCAAAATCAGGCCTGTCCACAGGATGATATTCCTTGCGTGCAGAGCTCCCTCGACCAGCTCTTTTTCGCTCACCGACGCCATCACAATCCAGCCTGATTCCTCCGATTGCTTGGACGTCATGAATTTGGGAATCTCCTGGAAAACGTACTGACGGAATCCGACTTTTTCCGCCACCATTGCTTTAATAAAGTTGTACCCGGTCAAATCCTTCAGCCTCAGGCTTCGATCCGGATGGCCTATATTTCGGCCTCTCTCGTCGGTGACGGCCACATATCCCGTTTGGCCCACCTTGATCGGCAGTATGTATTCCTCAATAAACTTCTCCCAGTCGATGGAACTCCCCACAAATCCGACACAGTTACCCGCCTCATCTCCTACCCCGGCAAGGATCACGAATGAGAGTCTGCCCGAAATCGGAGAGAGAGTTACCTCCCTGGACAAAAAAGTCTTGAAGCCATTTTTTTCAAACTCATCCCAGCATGCAAACCTCTTGATGTTCGTCAGCCCCATTTTGGCAAAATCAGGTGAAGCGGCAATCACTTCTCCATCCCGATCGGCGATGAAGAAGCATTCATACAATCCATGCCGCAGGCTGGGCATATTGAGCAACGAGGAGATATTCTCCGTTTTGCCGGCGATGATATCCCGTACCCGTTCAGACTCCGAAATCAGCCCTATGAGGTTCTTTTTCTCTCTGAGCCAGCAGTCCACAGTCTCGGTGGCCCCTTCACTGATGGCTTCAAGGTACTTTCGCGCCATCTCCTTGGACTGACCGATATTCAGGTAGGCATGTATGACAATGAGCAGGATTACAACGACAAACATCAATAAAGTCGAGATAATAGCAAGTTTTTCTTTGAGGTGCAGATTGGAGAATTGTTTCACTGGCCCACTCCTCGACGAATCAGCCATTTCAGGACGGTGTATTTCGATTCCGCATTTTTTATTTAAGTGAGGGCTTCTCTATATTCCCCCAGCTCCAGAAGCCGTTCGACTTCTGCTCGGTAGGATGGCTGGCGAAATCAGAGCAAGTGACGAAACTTGCCTTTTTCTTGAGCCATAGGAGGTATGCTTCCAGCTTTTTGAGCATCGCTTCGCCGTTCGGATTTTTCAACCACGCGGGGAGACTCCATGAGCTAAGATCACTGAATTCCCAGGGATGGAAAAAGATATTCAGATAAGCGTTACTATTAAGCGCCCACGACGACATCACCTTGAAAAGCCGGAGGGGCGTGCGCTTAAAGCTAAGCCAGAAAAGAGGATACCGTATTACAGGGCTCGTAGATATGGGAAGGACCAGCAAGCCCTTTGAGCGGTAAGGCAAGCGAGGGTTGAACAGATTCATATATCGACCGGGGAGCCATATCGGGTTCTCGGAAGAGTCATAGGTATACCCTGCGGCAAGGATGTCATCATGGCGGACAGCGCTCAACCGGGGGCTCCGAAATCCGCATACCCTTTTGCCTGTCAATCTTTCCAGTTCAACGCGAGAAGCCGACAGGTCGCCTTGTTTAAAACCTGAATGATTAAGGCCGTGGGATGCTATTTCATATCTTCCAGCCATTCCTGCCATCAGGTCCGGCCGGCTCTGCGCAAATTTTGCGGTCACAAAACAGGTTGCCTGGACATCCAAACTGTCAAGCAGGTGAAGCAGCCGGACCAGTCCTTCGCTTGTGACTGCTATCCCTTCCTCAGGGCTGATCGACAAACCGTATTCACTCGGGAGGTCGAACTCCTCGACATCGAAGCTCAGCAATACACGTTTAGTCATACTGCCCCTTGAAGTTCCTCCACTTGATATGGAGCAGATCCCGGAACATGGCGAGGGACATAGAGGGAAGACGCCACCCACTCTTATATTCATGCTCTCCGCTCGCCCGCACCTCGAACTCATCAACCCAGAGGCCGCATTTGCGAGCAAGAAAAAGAATCTCCGCATCAAAACTGAACCCGCTAACGTTGCTTTTTCTAAACAGGCAATTTGCGGCCTCCCGGCGAAAACCTTTCAAGCCCGCCTGTGTGTCCCGGAAAGGTAGACCCAGAGCTGACCTTACAATCCAGTTGAACGATCTTCCCATAAGTGGCCTTATTATCGTCAACTCACCTGAAAGGCGCGAGTACAAACTGCGAGACCCGATCGCTATATCTGCGCCCTCCAGTTTTTCCTTTATGACTTTCAAGTAATCAGTGGAATAAGCCATGTCGGCATCCATGAAGCAGTATGCATCTGCATCCATCGCCTCGAAGCCGGTCCTGATCGCATGACCTTTTCCTTCATTGGTTTCATAACCAACAAAGGAGACATTGCCTGTCTGGCGCTCACGGAGGGATGTCTTGATCACTTCAACAGTGCCGTCAGTGGAACCATCGTCGACGAACAGGAAATGGAAGTTCGGGTTTTGCACTGAAAACTCGATCGCTGAATCCACAGCCTGTCCGATGACCTCTCTCTCGTTAAAGGCCGGCAGAATCACTGCTATCTTCTCGATGTTGATTTGAGAAGGCCGCGGCAAGGGCGTTTCCGATACAAAAGGCACCAGAGCGGTCTGTCTGATGGCTACGAGGGTCGCCACCCAAAGTGTTAAAGTACTGAGCAAAACAAGCCCGAAATCCCGAAGATACAGAAACGGCCCCGTGTCTATCGATGTCAAAATATGGCTCACTGCAATGAACCAGAACACAGCCTTCCACCTGATAGGGATATGCCCGTATGAATACCTCTCCCAAAGTATGACAAGGAGCACCATCACAAGCGGGACAGCCATCGAAACGTAATGAGGATGAAAAACAGGGCTTGCCACAAACATCAACGGGATAAAGGCATAGATGAAAGAAACCTCTGCCATGGTTGCATCCACTTTCCCAGAATACCATCGGCCCTTCCATCCGGATAAAAACAGGGTAATCGCCAGCATGATAAAAACTATGGTCCAGTGCGCAACGCGGACGCCCGGATTGGCGGTTTTCGGGCGGCTTTTTTTATCGGGATGCATAAAGTTATGCAGCACGACCATCGGGGAGTTGCTGTCCGTACTCGTAATTCCCGTAAGCTCTCCCCCGCGGCTGCCTCCGGCATCACCCCTGATCCCCGCAACAACGATTTCCTGATAGAATGATTTATACGAGGCTACTGTCCTCTGCGGACCGAGCACAATGACGGGCACGAGAATTAGCCCCACCAGGAGTCCAACGGCGCTTCCGGAAAGCATGCGCCAATCACGGCGCCATAAGGCGAAGGCCAGTATAATTGCCGGGAACACTTTCACGCAAATTGCAGCGGAAAGCCAGAGGCCGGCGCGAAACCTCCTGCCTTTGAGTACAGCGGCAGCTAAGCAGCAAAACAAAAATACGATGAGCAGACCCACCTGCCCCCGCATTTGGCATCGCCCGATAGCCGGAAGAAGGACCAACAGGGGAGCGGTCCGCAATGCCCACCAACGCAGTGAAAAGCGGCGTCCCCTCCCCGCGGCAAGGTTCCTGAACGGATCTTCCATGGTCCGGGCAAGGATTCCGATGCCGATAGCCCCAAGAGACATGGTAATGATATACCAAATCCCCACACTAAGTTCGTAAGGCAGGTATCCCGTCCTGTCTTGTCCATGAGGAGGGTCTGCGAGTGGAGTCATGAGGATGGCGAACAGAGGCGGGTATAAGTAATGCCAGTCATTATCATCGGTTATTTTGTACATATCCGCACCGGTGCGGACCGACCACGCGGCTCTCAGGTAAGGACCAATATCGGTCATACGCCTGTTTGCCAACGCCCCGCGAAATTCTACCATTGCGCCGAAAAGAATCACCGCAGCAAGAAGCAGGCAAAGCCCGGTCACATGGAGCTTCGAAAGAGGCTCTGAAGAAGTCTTTGCAATGGGCGTTAGAACGGTTTTACTTTCCACAGCTAATATCCATGATTTTAGGATCAGTTAAACAACTCTGCGTGAGCGCTATTAATCGGACCGCATTTTGAGGTCTGATTATGCACGAAAAAACTGCGAGAACAACCCCCAAAGGCCGAAAAACCATACGATGTCCAAATCGAACATGCAAGTGATATGTCAATTCCGCTCGCTCCGAGCCTGAATTGCCCGAACCTGGAGCTGCAGCCGTCAGGACGCCGTCGGCTGAATGCGCACACTTAGCCACTTTGAACACGACATCTCTCGATGTCGAATTTGCGCAGCAGTATTGAATAGCTGTGACAAGTGCATAACATTTTTATATGTATGCTCTGCATTAATTAAGATTGAAAGGAGTCCTGCGAGATGGAAAACAAAATGACAAAGAAAAACATAGCGGCGCCCGATGAGGTGCGGACTTTTCCAAATGGGAGACTGGAGCTGGCAAAAGTGGGCGGAATAGTTTTCGGAAAAGCGACCCTGCTGCCCGGGTGGAAATGGTCGGAAAGCCTCAAACCGATTGCCGGAACGGAAAGTTGCATGGCCCCGCACACCCAATACCACGTCTCGGGCAGGCTTCACGTGGTAATGGATGATGGAGACGAAGATGAATTCGGACCGGGGGATTTCAGCAACATCCCTCCGGGGCACGATGCGTGGGTTGTCGGAGATCAACCGGTGGTGGTGATCGATGTAACCGGAATGAAGGAATACGCAAAAGAAACGTCCATCGACGAACGCGCAGCGTGAGAAACCGGTCGCGGACATGAAGTGTTCCCCTTCCTCGCTTCATGATTCCGGCATCAATTATTGCTTTGTTCCCCGGCTACGCTCTTGAGGATTTCTTCGCGCGCTTTTTCGTAAAACTGGTCTTCTCCGATTTCGCCGTGCACGAACTCCTGCCATGCCGTGAAGTTCTTGAAAAAGCATAAGCTCTTGCCCGAATCTACGCACGCCTTCCTGTAAATCTTACTGGCGATCCTGGCCTTTTCCCCGGAGAGGTCTTCTTGCGATGGCTCAGGAGCATCTTTGTCCATATCGGACCGCAAGTATTTGCCGAATGCCTGGTCCAGTTCGGCCAGTTCCTGTTTGGCCTCGACGGAGAGCTGAGTCTCGGTTATTTCGCCCTTGAGGAATTTCTGCCAGCCGGGCATGTTTTCCCAGCGGCAAACCTTTATGCCCTCCTGGGCATGCCCGTCACAATAGGTTTTGTTCGCCTTCTTTATGCGCTCCTGCTTGCTTTTCATTCCCCTCACCTTTTCTGAATAAAGTACGGCATAACGGAGTTTTTCGAGACCTATTATCTACCAAGTCATTTCTTTTGGCAAGGTTAACAATCGCAGGATAACAAGTGACGGATGGGCGAGAACACGGATTTCAACATCCGATGCATTATATCCGCGATACTCTTCATGCCGCATCAGGCAATCGGGCGCAGGTACCGCCGCGTTGGCCCGTTTCCATTAGATCTTTGAACATCAGAAGGCAACCTGCCACTTCCCTGGACGGGTTGTCTCCAAAAAACCTGGCAACGGCGAGCCCCAGGCGGCCGCCGGGAGGAGCATACTTAAGCGATATGGATTGTAAACCAGCGAGCCGTCCACCGGTCTTCCTTAATGCAATTCGGTCTCGGTTTTGTGATTTCAGCGCGCGTGGGTTGGTTTGTAGGCAGTGACTTTGCACTTCCTGGCTGCCTTCACGAGGGATATGTCCTGTGTTGACAGCGGCAGATCAAGCCTCATGGCGAGGTCCAGGTATGAAGCGTCATAGGCTGAAAGCCGGTGTTCCCGCGCGAGCGAAAGGATCTCCTTGAGCATGCGCTCGGGGGGTTCCTGTTCCACCGCTATGGGCAAACCGTCCAAAAGCTCGAGAAAGCGGACGACTGAAGCCAGGCTGAGACGCTTTTTCCTTTCGGCGACAAGCAGGACATTGCCCACCTCTAGAGGCCATATTGCGGGGACAAAGGCCTCCCGGCCTCGAGGCTTTCGAGGACGGCTTCCGTATAGCCGTTTCCCTCATCCTCGAAACACCACGACATGACGACCGAATTATCGACGACAAACCGGGCGGACATCAGCGCCTTCCTTCATCGATCATATCGCGAATGGAAAGCCCGTCGAGGCGGTGGCCGCTTCGAAACCGTTTCAACTGGTCGATAATGTCGCGCACGGGCACCCTCTTCGAGTAATCGGCGGGTTGCAGCGTCGCCACAGGCACGCCATGCTTTGTGATCGTTATCCTCTCACCCTTGGCGACACGCTCCAGCAGTTGAGCGAGGTGAGTTTTCGCCTCATAAGTCCCTACTGTTTCCATAAAGCACCTCCGGCATACCAGTCTGCTACCAGTCTAATTCGCGCCACCTGAAAGAGAAAGCTGATTTTTTGCATTCCGACGCCCTCCTACGTGGTTTCCATCATAGAGCAGCCCTCAGAAGGGCGTCGAGAAAGTCGAGCGAGGGGTTGACCGCCAATTTTTCGAGACATCGGCTGCAAAACTGCCCTTTTAGAGACAGGGGGCAGGAACTATCCTGAGCGCAAATACCTAAGGGCGTTCGATGCCATATTGGGGGTCCTGAATGTGCTCTCCTTTGCACCGGGGGCATTCCCCAGGTGAGGTAAACCGGCGCCTGCCATCGATCACTACTGAATGTAAAAATTGTGAATAACGGCACAATCTCCGCTATATAGGATCACGCCTGATGGTTGAGTGGTTGATATGTTCGTGTGTTATGTCCTTGCGCCTCCAGTGAAATGACATTTATAAACACAAATGCTTACAAATCTCTTGACATCATAAGCAAATCTGTTTATATAAATTTATGAACTCGAATCAATTCAAAGCATGGCTAAAGAAGCAAGGTTGCAAATTCGAGACGAAGGCGGGCACCAGTCACATTATTGCCCGCCTGGGTGACAAGAAAGCAGACTTGCCCATGCACGGCGGCAACAAGGAACTCGGCACAGGATTGGTCGAGAAAATCAAGAAGCAGCTTGGATTGAAGTAGGAGGCCTGTCATGTTGATCTATCCAGTCCATCTTGAGCCCGACGACAACCATACGATACTTGCAACGTTTCCCGATGTCCCAGAGGCAGTAACCTTCGGAGATGATGAGGCCGACGCCAGGGGTCACGCTGTCGGCGCCCTCACTGCCGTCTTCTCAGCCTATATGGACGACCGTCAGCGTATCCCCATGCCCTCTCCCCTCAAAGGGCGGCTCGGCGTGATCCTTCCCGTGGGGCTTTCGGCAAAAATTCTTTTGTGGAACGCTATGCTTGATGCAGACCTTCGCAAAGCAGACCTGGCCCGCAAGCTCAACCTCTCCCCAACGGTCATAGACCGCCTGTTAAGCCTTACCCATGCCAGCCGCATTGAGCAGATCGAAACCGCCCTGGCGGCATTGGGCAAGAAACTGGTTGTTGGCGTGCGTGAAGCGGCTTAGTGTCCTTTTGGGTGTGTCGAGTGGAGATACCCAAAACAAAGGTACATCCGAGGCAGAGGCAGGAACTATCCTGAGCACTAATAGCTAAGGGCCTTCGATGCCATATTCCGGGTCCTGAATATGTTCTCCTTTGCATTTGGGACATTTTCCCGGCGATGTAAAACGGTTTCGGCCCTCGAATTTGAAACCACATTCCAGGCAGAGCGCCGGGGTTATTTTGAGCCTCATATTCTGTGATTTGAGTGAACGGCCAATGTGCTCGAGGTGTGCGTAAACCTCTTTTTCGCTGATGCGAATGATTTTAGAGATGCTCTTTGCCCCGTACTTCCCCTCCGACAAAAGGACCATGATCTCCTGCCTGATCGTGCTCATAGACGGCTCACCTCAAATCCTTACATACAAATTTATTTCGCTGACTGGTTGCGATAGAGGACAGATCGGCATCCCTCTTCCTGCCCTGAAGGTATATTCTCATGATATTGCATGATTTCGTTCTTTGTGGCTCTTCGTGCGGATATTATTCTAATATACTCCTCTATACTCCACAGGATCGGTGTTCTTGCCCCGAAAGGTATGCACCATGACAACAATCGTCCCGTTCGGCAACATCCCCAAGGTAACCCAACGGACCTTGCCGGTAAGGGACTCCATTCTTCGCTCACACACCGGCTATTCCGGCGCCACCACGGCTCCAAGTGTTATATGCCATGAGCTGTACGTCATTGACAAGGCTCCAAATACGTGCTTATAATGTAATTACATTTCATGGAGTGGATAATCTAATGAAGACCCGTTTGGTCCGTATTGGAAATTCTCGTGGCGTCCGTCTGCCAAAGCCGCTCATCGCTCAAGCCGGCCTGAACGACGAGGTTGAGCTGCATGTCAGAGATGGCGCCATAATTATTGAGCGTGCCTCCACCCCACGGGCAGGGTGGGCTCAGGCTGCCAAAGAGATGCATGAACGTGATGAAGATTCATTACTGGATCCGCCTGTCGCTACTCATTTTGATGAAAAGGAATGGGAATGGTAGTGGCTGAGCAGATTGGAAGAGGTGATGTTTTCCTGGTCAGTCTGGACCCGGCTCGCGGGGATGAGATCCAGAAGGCGCGCCCCTGTGCTATCGTCTCGCCGGATGAACTAAATGCGAATTTACGGACATTCATCGTGGCGCCTCTTACGACCGGGGGGCGTTCCTACCCTTTTCGTGTGCCCTGCAAGTTCCAAGGCCGTTCAGGCCACATAGTCCTGGATCAGATTCGCACCGTTGATCGCGAGCGATTGATACGGCGACTTGGAAGGCTTTCCTCATCCACACTCGGCCGTGCCCTGGCAATTTTACAAGACATGTTTACACCTTAGCCAATGACTTACTCTCCTTACATCCAGAAGAGCACACCCGCATTATCCCGGCCTTAGTGTCATAGCCCGAACGCATGTTGCAGCGGTAATAGACGAATTTACAGGACGGGGTCCCGACGCATTTGACCGGCTCGGCATCGGTCAAGATTTTCGGCGTAAAAGAGTTCATCGTTTCAAATGCATCCATTGGAGGGCATCGAGATGACCATTCGACATAACCATCCGTTATTATTAGAACTTATTCCTGAATAAATCATCCCAAAATCGTTGTGATGATTGAGACCATCGGGGAGGTATCAGGGGGGATAAATCCACACTCCAAGTCGGGGGTTCTTGTTCGGCCTTATGCGTCGCACACCCGATGTGATGTTCAAGGGCCGCGCTTCTTCCAGCGACTTAGACTGCTTGGAGC
>Ga0326727_10002656_pt1 | contig 60011 bp, 46 predicted proteins | sample MB2enrmetagenome_FD_207643 | JGI IMG/M metagenome (GOLD analysis project Ga0326727, IMG submission 207643) | Lab enriched peat soil microbial communities from McLean, Ithaca, NY, United States - MB29MY | ecosystem: Environmental > Terrestrial > Soil > Wetlands > Peat | place: USA: New York...
CAACCGGTCCCGCTCTTTCCCACTCAACATCAGCATCTCCTGTTTTTCCATCCGTTAAGTTTGACGGAGTTCAACAGGACATTTCTACTTTGCTGAAATAGGACATTCTCATTTTGCCGCGACATCTTTCACCGTCCTTTTTGTCTTCGTGCTCCGGCGGGTGTATACTCACCGTCTCTATTCATTTTGGAGCTTCCATGTCTGATGCCCTGATCGTTCATCGCCTACACTTTGCTTTCACGGTCACATTCCACTATCTATTCCCGCAGCTCACCATGGGGCTGGCACTGCTGATTGTGATTCTGAAGAGCATCGCCCTGCGGACTGGGGATGAGCACTATAACCGCGCCGCGCGCTTCTGGATGAAGATCTTCGGTATCAACTTCGCCCTGGGGGTTGTGACCGGCATCCCCATGGAATTCCAGTTTGGCACGAATTGGGCGCAGTTCTCCAAAGCCGCCGGAGGCGTGATTGGGCAGACGCTGGCGATGGAGGGCATCTTCTCCTTTTTCCTCGAGTCGAGCTTTCTGGGACTGTTTTTGTTTGGCGAAAAGCGCTTAGGCCCCAAGGGCCACTGGTTCGCTGCCTTCATGGTTTTCCTGGGCTCGTGGCTCTCGGGCTACTTGATCGTCGCCACCGACGCCTGGATGCAACGTCCAGTAGCTTACACTTTAGGACCCAACGGCGAGATCATGCTGAGCAGCTTCTGGGGTCTGCTGTTCAATCACTGGGCTCTGTGGCAGTACGTGCATACCATGAGCGGAGCTGTGATAACCGCTGCTTTCGTTATGGCCTCGCTGGGGGCGTTCTATCTGCTGATTGGGAAACACCAGCGCTACGGGCAGACGTTTGTGCGCATGGGTGTAATCGCGGGCGTCATTGCTGCCCTATTCCAACTGTTCCCCAGCGGCGACGGCCAAGGCCGTCTATTGGCGCGCCATCAGCCCGTCACCCTAGCTGCTATGGAAGGCCTGTTCCACACGCAAAAAGGAGCGCCCATTGCCCTGGTTGGACAACCCGACATGGACAATCAGCGTCTCGATAATCCTCTTCTGATCCCCCGGACGCTGAGTTTCCTCACCTACCGGCGTTGGATGTCGGAAGTGAAAGGGTTGGACGCGTTTCTGCCGTCAGACTGGCCGGACAACATCCCCCTGCTCTATTACTCCTACCACGTCATGGTGGGGCTCGGCACAATCTTCATCGCCATCATGCTGATTTGCGCCTGGAAGTTGTGGAAGGGAACTCTGTACGCCTCGCGAGGAATGCTCTGGGTCCTCATGCTCTCACTTCCCTTCCCTTACATCGCCAATACTGCCGGATGGATGACCGCGGAGGTGGGACGCCAACCCTGGGTGATCTATGGCCTAATGCGCACGCAGGCGGGGACCTCGCCGCAAGTGTCATCGGGAAATGTCTGGTTCACTCTTCTCGGGTTCATGGGAATGTACGCCGTGCTGAGTATCTTGTTTCTGTTTCTGATCTTTCGTCTAGTTGAAGAGGGGCCTAAGGAGTCATAGGAATGGAAACGGTGTGGTTTTGTTTAGTGGCAATCATGATCGCCGCCTACGTCGTGCTCGACGGGTTTGACCTCGGCGCGGGCGCGGTCCATTTTCTGGTCGCCAAGACGGACGCCGAGCGCCGCTTGGTCGTCCGCTCCATTGGGCCCGTGTGGGATGGGAACGAAGTGTGGCTGCTGGCGGCCGGGGGAACACTTTACTTTGCCTTTCCGGCTCTCTACGCCTCCGGATTCAGTGGCTTCTATTTGCCGCTTATGATCGTGCTTTGGCTGCTCATCCTGCGCGGCATCGCCATTGAATTCCGCGAAAAGGTGGACAGTCCCGTCTGGATCAAGTTCTGGGACGCGGTGTTCGCGGCCGGCAGCCTCCTGCTGGCAGTCTTCTACGGCGCTGCCCTCGGCAACGTCGTCCGAGGGGTCCCACTGAACGACAAGGGATATTTCTTCGAGGCCTTGTGGACCAACTTCCGCCTGGGAACTGCTACCGGCATTCTCGACTGGTACACGATTCTCGTCGGGTTGGCGGCTTTGTCCACACTCTCGCTCCACGGCGCCCTTTGGCTCGCGCTGAAGACGGAAGGCCGCGTACACGATCGTTCGCAAAGCTCGGCACGAGCCGCATGGTGGGTGGTCCTTCTCTTGACTTTTCTCGTCACCGCCGTCACTTTCCGCGTCCAACCCCAAGTTCTGAAGAACCTGTCGCAGCATCCTGCGGGATATGTTTTCCCCCTCCTGGCCTTAACCGGGCTTGCAGGAATGGGATGGTCTATCCGTCACAAGGATGACCTCCAGAGTTTCCTCGCCTCCTGCCTTTACATCGTAGGTATGCTGACCAGTGTCGTGTTTGGACTGTTCCCCCTCGTCTTGCCTGCCAGTACCGGCTCCGCTTATTCATTGACGGTCTATAACGCCAAGGCCGCCGACTATGGCCTGCGTGTGGGTTTGGTGTGGTGGATTATCGGCATGGCGCTGGCCACCGCATATTTCGTGTATGTCTACCGCAACTTCGCCGGCAAGGTCAGACTGGAAAGTGAAGGCGGCTACTGAATCCCACTGCTGTCCAAAACAGGAACTTTGGTGTTGGCCCTGAGCGGCTGTGCCGCCTGACTTGCGGAAAGCCTCTGGCTTTCCGGCCAATTCGGCGCCTCTGCCTTTCCACAAGTCAGGCGGCGGAGCCACAGGTCATCAACGCAGATTGGAAGCGGATTTGGACAAGCTTGACTGGGTTCAAACCCCTTCGGGGCTCAAAAACCGTTCCGGTCTGGGTCCCCCTCTCAGCACCTGCGCTTACGTGGCTGGCTTGATCTGTTCGATGAGCCGGACGGCTTTGGGGCGATAGCCGCTCCGTGTCCGAACGTGGTAGCTCTTTAGGTCTTGGCCCACCAGTTTCACCGTGATGGTACGCCAGCCGCGATTAGGATTTGGCTGTGGGTAGTAACTGAGCGAGTACAGGTGTTCCAAATCATCCCGGATGGAAGCGAAGGCATCCTGTTCTTCTTTCCAGTTTTTGGCAAAATAGACCTTGCCCCCCGTCGTGGCGCTCACACGTTCGAAGATGGCGGTCGAAAGCGGGTCGAGCCGGGCTTCCTGGGTGCTAATCATATAGATGGGGATCCCTTCCGTTTGGGCCATCTCACGGACGCCTTCGGGCCCCACCGCACTGGCATTGTCAGGACCGTTGGAAAAGACGACGACTACTTTTCGACCCGAAAGCTGAGCAGCGTCTTTGAGGGTCATCAGCAAAGAATTATAAAGTGCGGCATCATCTCCTGCCACGGTGGACCGGATCGAGTGGATGACTTGCGAACGATCGGGAGTGAGTAAACAGGCCCGGGAGAAGTTGCGGCTATAGGAATAGAATGCCACCCGGGCGGGGTTCTCCAGCGACCGGACGAATTGAGCGATAGCGTCCTGAGCAAAAACAAATCCCCGGTACATGTAGTCGCTGGTGTCGAAGAGGATGAAGACACTGGCGCCAGCTACCAAGGACGAAATCTGCTCTGGGGATTCTTTCTGGAAGAGGTCGGGGGAAGAACCGTTGTTGCGAAGTCCGTGGACTTTCGCAGTTGATGCCGCTAATGCCGGTTTGTCTTCACCCGGTTTATAGTCTTCCAACCTTCGCGGGGCTTCATTCTCTTCTCCGAAGGTGGCAATCTTTTGCGGAATCCCGTCCTCGTAAATTGCAAAGTCCCAAGGCGTGAGCCGAGTTACATAGTTCCCTTTCTTGTCCGTCACCGCCACATCCAACTGCACCATATTGACTGTGACCTTAAAAACCGTCACATCAGGTCCGTTGTCCTGCGCTGTCACCCAAACCGCGCAACTGGAGAACGTACATAGTAAAGACATAGAAAGCAACAGATGCTGTTTCGCCATAGGTCCCTTTTCAACCCCCCGACATTGGCTGGCACAGGCACAGCTGCCTGTGACCAAAGCCCCGGAAGCATGGGCAAGAGTGCCTGCGCCACTGAGTCCCGCACTGCCCGCCCTTCAAAAAGTTTCGTGCACCCCGGAAGCAGATCCACTCTTCGCCAGGGCAGGGATTTTGCCCTGCCGAAACTCTTCCCCCGTTTCCCGCAAGGCGCGGAGCAGTGCGGGCCAATCCTCCAAATCGGTGGCGGCAATCTTCTCCACCATGCGGCGGGTTAGCTCGGGTACCAGGAGGTGGAGCATTTCCGGTGGATAGCCGCTTTCATCCGCCAGCCGGGCCCAAAATAGGTTATTGGAATCCCATGATTCACCCATCAAACGGCTGGAATAACCCATCAATGTGGGAAAAGGTTTCCCATTCAGCAGTTCGCGGGCGTAGGTCTGCTCGAGTGTGGGATGGGGCACACCAAAGTCCTCCGACAAGCGCTCCCAACTGACCTCCCCGGGATAACGTTGGCAGAGCTTCGCCAGTTCCTGCCCCGCGGTTCCCCAGTTTTGGGCTGGAGATCTACGCCGGTACTGCGCTGTCAGGTATAAGACTTCTGCCGGCGTTATTCGGGAAAGCGCCTCTTCCGTCTGCCCGCGGCGGAGAGCCTCCTCCACTTCCGAAGCCCTCTGAGGAAGCATGCGATCCGAGAGAATGGTCACCACCGCCCGGCGCAGATTTTCATTTTTCCCAGCAGCCTCCAAAAGCTCCTCGCCGGAGCGCTGGTAGAGGCTGACGGCGTGAAGTTCTGTCCGGGTCACCCCCCACCAGCGCGGCAAGACGGCGCTCACCAAAAGGGAAGGCACCAAATCCTCCCAGATCAGGGACTGGACGTTTTCCGGCACAATGAAATTCTGCTCCACTTGCGCCAGAGCGTAGGGTAAATTTGCCAGCGAGCCGGAAAGATAGGCGCCTCCACCCGCCGCATTACCGATACCGTACACCTCGGGGGTCTGCCAAGACTTAAATTCTCCATTAACCTTTTCCCCCACAGGATCGTGAGCACGCACAAAAAGTGGGTTATTGAGGAGCATCTGAGCCCCGGGAGGCTCATAGTAAGCATAGTTAAGTCCCACCAAGGTATCCCTAAGGAAGGGGACGAGTTGGCCACATGCCGCATTCAAGTCCTGGGGAGAGCTTGAAGACTTGAGAAGCGTGCTCAGGTCCATCTTCAACTCGAATTGGATGTGGGGGCCAGTATACAAGCCGTTGGCCCACGCCAGCCTTTCTCCGCTTGTGAAGAGGGGTTTCGGTAGCTCGAAATCCCGCAACTCTCCGGCGAGGACCTGCAGTTTCTCCCCTGCGGGCTTTCCTTGCGCCATCTGGTTCAAGCCGTGTCCTAGCGCGAACAAGTTGTCGAGAGATACAAGCCGTTGCGCGTCCAGAACCGCACGGATCTTATTGGCTAGATCTCGTCTCACCTGCTGGCCTTCCGGACTGGCCTGGCTGGGCCCTGCAAGCAAGTCAATGATCTGGTCCTGAGAGGTTTGCGGTTTGCCAGTCGCGGCCCGCATGAGCTCATTGAACGAGTTCTCGGTGGCGTCGAAAAGCTGAGCGGAGGAAAGGATGCTGCCAAAAGGATTGATGATCCTCTGCCAGGATTGATTGGAGTTTTGGGCTGTGATCTCCCCCTGGCGAGCCAGGATTTCCCAGAGTCCAACCATGGCTTGAAAAATGCCCATTGCGTCGGCTCGCAAGCTATCGTCGGAGACGCGGTCAAGGGCCTCCGCCACAGTAAGAAAGCGGGTGATGGAGGTATCGTTCAATTCGTGGAACTCGGAAAAAACAGAATACTGGTCGCCGTACCGAGGAAAGTTATCTGCAAGCAGACGGACAGCTTGGGGGCTTAAGCGTTGCTCCGGAGAGCGCCTGCGGTCCACTTCGCTCAATGTCAGATAAATCCTCACCGGCGAATCCTTCGAGACATCCCGTGAAAGGGCAAACATGCCTGCCACTAAATCCTCAGGATTATTCCAGTGCTTGGCACGCCGCCCCACTTCCATGGCCAGCTTGGAATGGGTCTTTTGCGTCAGGATCTCTTCCCATACTTCCAGGCCTCCAGGGACGTGCGGTTGGCCGCTTGGCTCAAGCCAAAGCCGGCTTACTAGAAACAAAAGGTCGGGATACATCCTGAAGGCACCCCTCGCTGCGCCTGGGGAAGTCTTTTTTCCCCGTAGGGCTTCATAAAACCGGCTCAAATGGCGAGGTTCAACGAAGTAGGATTGCTGAGCTGGGTTGACCCGCGACAGCGCGTCAAAGTATGCCGCCAGCCAGCCTTCATCCTTCGCGAGCAGTCGGTCCACGAATTCGCCCGGTGAGGCGGGGCTGGCTCCAACCAGATTCCTCCAGGCGGATTCCGCCGCGGCTCCGCCAGGGACTCCCACGCGGTTGGACCGGATGCAAATGTAACTGCCGTAGTAATCGAGGACAGCCGCGACGGGCGTAAGTTTCTCAAGTCCTGGAGATCGCCGCAAGGCAATTCGGGTGTCCTCATCCATACGAGCCAAGGCCCAGTAAAGCCGGGCCGGCTCGGGGTCGTTCAGAAGAACGTCGAGGACATCTTCTTTTTTGTTCCTGCCGTTCCTTAACCAGTCCGTCTGGCTGAAAAGGACCGGTACCTGTGTGCTGGGAAACTGACAAGCGAACGGCTTGCCCCCCTGAAGTGTCTGCTCCAAGTCTGTTAAAGGGAATCCGGAATCGAGGGTGAGAAAGGCCTTTTTCGGTTCGGCGGTTTCTAAGGAGGCGCCAGTTCCACAGGCTCCCTGGAGCCGGTAGCCGAGCGCCGAAAGCAGGGGCTGCGCCTGGCTGCAACTAGACACGCGGATGATGCTTTCCGAGCCCGCCAGCGCCTGCAATTCTCTGGCCTGTTCAACGTATCGCCTCAAGAGGATCAGATATTCAGTCGCCCTACGCGAGCCGCCCTGCCAAGTGTACCCTTGGGTCACTACATTCCGCGCCAGAAGAGGGAGTACTTCCTCTGGCACGACCTTCTGGCTGATGCCAGCCATGCGCAGAAAAGAGCGCCGAGGGCCTGGAATGGCGACACTGACCGAGGCTGACGGAGGGTCTTGCGGGGGAAGGGGCGCCGCGGTCCCGGCGCTGGCAATCCAGCCTGAATAAGCAAACCAAAAAGCGGTCAGAAGAGATGCACGGATATAGCGAGGATTGATAGCTGACACCCTTCCCTCCCCTAAGGCGAATATGGCGCCAACCTGGCTCCCGCCGAAGAACAGAGCCAAGCCCTACTTCGCGAGGTGGCGGCCAGTGCGCCCGCGCGCCCTCCAGCCTCGAATGCCGCTTCACGGCTCGCGGGTATCAGCGGTACATTGGCCTCTGCTATTTACCTCGAAAACGGCGCTTTTAATCTGTCCTGGTGCTACTAATATAAACTGGAGCGCGATCCCGCGTCAACCTCACCGTTCTTTGGGTGCACGCCAGGCCCATGAGCACTCGGAATGACCGGCCATTAAAGTCAATGCGGGTGCTTTTCCGCCTCGCCGGTCATGGGGACGAAGCGGACGGGCAGGAGACTCTCGCGCAGGATTCCTTCGCGGCTACGGCGAAGGCGGACCAATTCCTGATCCCAAAGGCCCAAAGGAAGAACCATTCGCCCGCCTTCGCGCAACTGGTCCACGAGGGGCTGGGGAATGTGGTCGGGGGCGGCGGTGACGATGATGGCGTCGAAGGGCGCCGCCTCCGGCCACCCCCGGTAGCCGTCGCCAGCGCGCACTCGTACGTTCGTGTAACCCATGAGCCGCAAGCGAGCTTCCGCTTTCTTGGCCAGAGGCTCCACAATCTCGATCGTATAGACCTCCGCGACCAACTCCGCCAGAATCGCCGCCTGATAACCCGAACCGGTGCCGATTTCCAACACCCGGTCGCGCGGCCTGAGCTCCAGGGCATCGGTCATAAAAGCGACGACATAGGGCTGCGAGATGCTCTGCCCATGCTCAATCGCCAGCGGGTAATCAATGTAGGCCTCGGCTTGTTCCTCGGGAGGCACAAACAGGTGGCGGGGAACCTTGCGCAAGACGGCCAGAAGGCGGGGGTCGTGAATACCGCGGGCTTCAATCTGATCGCGAACCATTTCTTCCCGCGCCGCCTTGTATTCATCCGAAGGTGATTGCGGGAGCGGGGAAAATCCCCCTCCATTCAGTATGCGCCCCGAGGTCAAGGGAAAAAGTAAGGCAAGGATGAGCGCCAGGAGGGCCACCGGAAGGGCTGATATGTTGCTCAAGCGTTGCCGCATCGTTGCTCCGAAAATACAGACGATCGGGAACAAAGACGATGATTGCAGTTTACCACTTTATTGAGCGAGTAGCCCTCTCCCCCGGGAGCGGGTGTCGCGCTCCGGCGCTTTCATCAGCCGGAGCGTGACGGGTGAGGGGTCAGTTCCCGCATGCGCCGAACATCCTTCGCCCCGCTAACTCAAGCCTGCTATACTCGCCTCGTGCGCCTCCCCCTAAGGGAGAGGCAGCTTGCTGATCGAGCTGGAAGATTTATTGAAGCCAAAGGACTTAGCTATTTTTTCGGCCTAGAAACAAACTAGGGCAAAGGATGCCAATCGGAGCCAAAAATCAGCCTAAGAGCGCTGATTCCAGTGCCGTTTGGTGCATTTTCTGATTTCTGGTTTTTGATTTCTGCTTTTGGGCGCTTACCATTTCACTATCAAGGCGTCGTAACGGGTAGCGAGGTCAAGCGAAGTCGGTGATGGAAGGCTGCTTGGAGCTGGCTGGACAGATACCAGAAGAGCGAGGGCAAGTGAGTGGGGCGGACGAGCGAGCGCTTGTTCGCCGCGCTCAGGGAGGCGACCCTATAGCCTTCGAGGCGCTGGTGCGCGCCTACGATCAGAATGTGCTTCGCCTTGCAATGCAAGTGGTGCACTCGCAAGAGGAGGCTCGAGACCTTTATCAGGAGGCTTTTCTGAAGGTTTACCGCTCTCTCCGCTACTTCCGCCTAGAGGCGCGATTTTCCACCTGGCTCTATCGGGTGGTAATGAATGTTTGCTTAGACCATCTGCGCCGCCAAAACACCCGCAAAGAAGTGCAGGGACCGGAAAGCGAAGACGGCCAACCGGAGTACTTTCAGATGGTGCCCGACGAGAGGCCGGTGCTCGACCCGGAACGCGCCGCGCACTCGGGGGAAATCGCGCGGCGCATCCAGGCTGCGCTCTTGCGGCTGAACCCTCGCGAACGCCTGGTTTTTGAATTGAAGCATTACCAGGGTCTCAAGCTCCGCGCCATTGGCGAGCTTTGCAAAACCAGCGAGCAGACGGTTAAGAACTGCCTGTTCCGCGCTACCCAGAAGCTGCGCACGGAGCTTGGAGACCTCGTGTAGGGGCTGGGGGCTAGGGACTGGGGGCTAGGGGATGATTAGAGAATTGGGAGGTCGGGGACGGGAGGGTCGGACAAGAGTTTATCCGGCTTCCCTAGTCCCCAGCCCCTAGTCCCTAGCCCCAAGGAGATGTGGTTATGAGTTGCAAGCAATTCGAAGAGTACATGACGCTCGATCTTTACGGCGACCTTCCGCCTGAGCAACGAGCCTCCTACGAAGCGCACCTGGCGGGCTGCGCCCATTGCCAGGCTGCGCGGGAGCAAATTCGCGGCCTGCATGAAGTCCTGGCTCAACGGCCGCGCCTTGAACCTACTCCCGACTTTCTGGTGGAGTGCCGGCAAGCGCTGGCAGAGACGCTCGAGAGGGAACGGCTGGGATGGCACGGCCTGATCCGGGAGTGGCTGTCTTTCCTGCAACTCCCGCCGCAACGGGTGGCGCCGCGTGTCGCTTTCGCTCTCAGCCTCTTGGTTTTCGGTTTTGGCTTGGGTTGGACGCTGCGTGTACGCGCCGCCAAGGTCGTCCCCTCCGTGCCGGTAGGGGTGACCACGTCTTCTCTGGCCGACGCGGACCTGGAAAACATGCGCATCAACGACATCAGCCGTGTGGCGCCTGATCCAAGCACGGGCGGCGTGCGGATTACTATGGATGCGCAGCGTCACTTCACTCTGGAAGGTTCGCTTGACGACCCCCACATCCAACAGCTTCTCGTTTATGCCGTGGAGAGCTATGACAACGCCGGGATTCGCCGCGACACACTGGACGCTTTGCGCGCGCGGTGCAAAAGCCCCAACGTCCGGGCCGCCCTGCTTTATACCATGGAGCACGACCCGAACGTTGGGAACCGCCTCGCAGCCTTGGACGCGGTCCCCGGCATGGAGGGTGGCGAGGACCTTCAGCGGAGCTTAATCGGGGTCCTCGAGCACGATCGGAACATGGGAGTCAGGGTCGAGTCTGTCGACCTGCTGGTCGACCAAGTGGAAAAGGAAGGACGCAATGCTGCGATCTCGAGCGCGCTCGGGCGCCTTAGCACAAGCGACCCGAACCGCTATGTGCGTATGAAGTGCGCGAGTGCGCTGCGAAAGCTGGGAAACGATGGGTTTTCACAACCGGATGAGAAATAGACTTCTATTGCGAGGCGCGATTGGGTTTTGGCTGGTGGCCCTGCCCTGGCCCGCCTTCGGCCAATTCAGCGTGAAGCGAGGCGAGCCCGTGCGTCGCGGGAGCGCCTGCTGGTCGGAGACCTACGAATGGAACGCTCCGGCGCGCGAGGGTGGAAAGCTGATTCTGCGGGCGGACCTGGGTTCAGTGGAAATCGTCCCCGGCTCCAGTAATCAGCTCGAGGGTCACGTGGTTGTGCGCGTATATACGGGAAGCGAAGAGAAAGCGCGCCGCGTTTTCGACGCCTACCACCTCAGCGCCCGCTCCATAGAAGGCGGCGGTGTCTATGTAAGCGGGGAGTTTTCCGCTTCGAGGCAGCACAATGGCTCCGTGGCGGCGGAATTCGATATCAAACTTCCCACTCGTTTCAATCTGGACGTTGAGACGCAAGGGGGAGACATCGATTTGGAAGCCCCTCTCCAGGGCGAAGCGCGGTTGACCACCGCAGGTGGTGATGTCCACACACCCGATATCAGCGGCCCGGCCAGGATAGAAACCGCCGGTGGAAGCATCAGCCTGGGGAACCTTGGAGCCCGGGCGGAAGTTCGGACAGCCGGTGGAAACATTCAAACCGGGAATGTCCGGGGCGATGCGACGATCGAAACCAGCGGCGGAGAGATCCAGGTAGGGCAAGTCGATGGGGCCCTACGAACGGAAACGGCAGGAGGCGATATTGTCATCGCGGGGGCTGCCGGTGAAGTTATGGCGCAAACGGCGGGGGGACAAATCCAAGTGGGGCCCACGCGAGGCAGCGTGCGGGCTCAGACCGCCGGAGGAAGCATCCGGCTTCAAGGCGCGCACGGGCGGGTTGTGGCGGAAACAGAGGGGGGCAGCATTGACCTCCTCCAGCTCGAGGCAGGCGTCCGGGCAAGTACCTCCGCAGGACGAATCGTGGCGGAGTTCGACGCTGGCGCAAAGACCTTTGCGGCATCGCAGCTCGAGACTTCGATGGGAGATGTGCTCGTCTATCTCCCCGCGGGATTGGCTTTGACCATTGACGCGGCCATCGACGCGGCCGCCGGCCATCATATTCTCACCGACTTCCCCCTTAGCATCCTGGGAGACAAGGAAGACTTCAGCGAGCGCACCATTCGCGGCCATGGAACGTTGAACGGCGGCGGCGAGGTCCTGCGCATCCGGACCGTTGCCGGCAACATCGAGATCCGCAAACTCGACGCGCGCAGCCTAGAGGATTTGAAGAGCCACGAAGAGACGAATTGGAGTGGCTGGCAGGAGCGGCAGGCGGAAAAAGCACAACGGCAGCGCGAGCGCGAACAAGAGCGCCGGGAGCAACAACGAGAAAAGGAGGAGAAACGTGACCAGGACTGATGCTATGAGGCTCCGGCGACATTTGACGACCTGCCTCTTCTTGTGCTTCGGGATGACGCCCACGGTCACCCTTTCAGCTTCGCAGGTGTTTGAACGCGCCTGGTACGGGCGCTATCCGCTCCCCGCAGGAGGAAGCGTAGCGGTCGAAAACGTTCAGGGAGAGATCAGCGTCGCGGGATGGGATCGGGCGGAAGTCGAAGTCACGGCGGCGAAGATTGGCACGGGGCGAGGCGAACATCTGGATGACGTGCGCGTGGTGGCCGAGCTTGGATTACAAAGCTTGAAGATTAGAACCGTCTATCCGCCCCGCCTGGACGAGCCGGTGCGAGTCAACTACCGGCTGCGTGTGCCGCGCCAGGTCCGTCTGTCCTGGCTGCGCACGCTGGAGGGAAACATCGCCGTACGCGATATCGAGGGATCTGTGGACGCGCGCACTCTGAGCGGGAACATCGAGCAGACGGGTGTGACGGGCCGAGTAGTGGCGCGGACGCTTACAGGAAGCATCCTCGTCTCGCTGCGAGCCCTGCCCGCGAGTACTGCTCCGCTGCTTTTGGACACGGTGAATGGCAACATCGTCCTGCTCCTTCCACCCCGGCCGAATGCGGATCTGGAGTTGAGCACCGTGGCCGGTACGATCGAAGGCGATTACGCCTTCGAGGTCAGCTCCACTCCCGGCGACTCGACGCGCCGGGCGCGTCTAGGCCTGGGCGGTGTGACGATTTCACTGCGTACTGTCCGAGGCTCGATTCGCGTCGCCCAGCGGGACGACCAGTTGTAGTTTCGATTACGAAAGGAGTCGACCCGCGTCCAAAAGGCAGTGGTTATTGGCTAGTGCTTAGATTACTTCCGGAGGAGACTATGAAACGAGAGTTCGCGATGGGATTACTGTTATCAGCGCTGATGGTGCTGGTGGTGGCAGGCAACTGCCGCAGTCAGGAGCCGCCCGAGCCTCCAGAGCCGCCGGACACGCCGGAATTTCTGCTTGATAATGCGGAGCCGCAAGTCTTCGTTTCCCAGGGGGCCGTTTGGCTGGGTGTTACATTGAACGATGTGACCGCGGAAAAGGCGCGGGATTTGAAATTGCCGGGCGAGTATGGCGCGCTGGTAGAGAGTGTGGATGCGGATAGCGCGGCGGCGAAGGCAGGCCTGCAAAAGGGCGATGTGATCGTCGAATTCGCGGGTGAGCGCGTGCGCAGTGCGGCCCAGTTGCGCCGCCTGATTCACGAGACCCCGGCTGGCCGCACCGTCAGCTTGCAAGTCATCCGGGACGGTCAGGCCCGAACCCTGAGCGCCACACTTCAACCTCGAAAGAACCAGTTTTTCTTTCAGACTCCGGAAATACACATGCCGGAAATCAATATCATGCCCAACCTCGTATCACCTTCTCTTCGGGGCTTCGGCTATCTGTTCGACGGGAGACCGACCCTCGGAATCTCGGGCGACGAGCTGACAACGCAGCTTGCAAGCTATTTCGGCGTCAAGCAGGGCAAAGGGGTTCTGGTGCGGGAAGTGGTGGTCGGCAGCCCGGCGGCGAAAGCGGGGTTAAAGGCGGGAGACGTCATCGTAGCTGTGGATGGGAAGGACGTGGCGACGGTTGCGGAATTGCGCAAGGCCCTCGAGCTCAAGCACGGAGAAGAAAAACGGAAGCTCAGTCTCACCATCGTGCGGGATCATCATGAGCAAACCGTGCCCGTCGAACTGGAGAGGCCGGGAGTCGGCGAGCACGAGAAAGAAGTCGCGGGTATTGGGATTGATGCCGGCGAGTGGCAAGGCGTTGAAGCGCAGTTTAAGGAGCAAATGGCGGCAGCCCAGCGCGCCCTTCAGGAAGCCCAGCGCGCCACTGAAGAGTACCGGCGTGCGATCCAGGATCAGCTCAAGCTGCAACACCAGAAACAGCCCGCTCATCCGGCCGGGCAAAACGAGGCCATTTGAGCGAGCGTTCACGTTCCGCTCAATACTTTTCGCCGATCGAGATGCGACCCCCAAACCTGTCGCGGCACCACGCTCTCCAAGTATTCAGGTTGAGCAAGGTCACAACCTCGCCGTTGGGTCCAAAAGCGTCGATGGGCTGATCTGTGGGCACAGCGTACTGCATCTCGCCGCTATGCTGGACCATTTGAGCCAATGGGGTCCCCGCGAGTTGTTCCTCAACCTTTCGTTGCAGGCGATTCCGAATGTGCAGTTGTCCATGCAGTTCTTCGACAATGCCCAGGTTCGGGCGCGGGTTTTCCGGGTCGATGATATCCCAAAGGTCGTAGTCGCTGTAGATATACTTCCCATTCAACATCACGCAGCCGAAGTGTTTGGAGGCAGAGTTCGTGTCGGTTCGGTACGGTGAGCCTGGGGCATTCAGCACGCCTCTTTCGAATTCGCCCCAGGCCTTCTTGGCGGAGGCGATCTTTTCGTGTTTGAACACGTCGGAATGAACGCGATAATCCACCACCAAGCCCGCCAGTTGCCAGACCCCCTTCTTGCTATTGAAGTCGGCCGTTTTGGCCTTGCAATCGATGCGCTTCGGGACGTAACCGGTCGAGTTCACGTAGCGAAGGGATTCTTTGTTGGTGAGCCGCACAAAGATCCAGTACTTCGTTTGGATCGCTACCTGCGAGAAGATCTTTTCGTGGTCTTTATACATGAGATCCTTCCTCTCCCCTGCCCGCAACACGTGTGCCTGTTATCGCGCCCAGGCGGTCCTTAGGCTCTCCATGAGTAACGCCGGCCTCGCTCCTGCGGAGTCGGCAAGCGCTGACCTAAAGGCCAGCGCGACCAGTAGAATCAAGTGGAATTAGGGAACTACCCACAGCAGACAAAGTACCACGGAAGGGCCGCAATGAGCAAACACGACTGTGTTGGAGAGGCATTATGGGCTTTCAAGCTAAATCTGGCGAGGTTTACGCGTGCCGATGCGATATGTGCGTGGCAATGTCCGGCCAGAACTCCCGAATGACATTGGTCAGGGCGTCCCGCCCTACCGCGTATCCAAACTTGACGCCCAGCGCCCCCGCCGTCCGGCTTCGTCTAGGGTAGTAGGCCGCCGAAATGCCCTGCGAAACGCCTCGACCCAGCAACTCGGAAGCATTAAAGCCGTTATGCCCGACATAATTGGGCGTGATGAGAATGCGAGAGGCCGCGTATATGCCGCGTTTCCAGAATGAGCCCTCCCCCCTCGCAAAGTAACGTTCGTCCTGATGAAAGACAGTCGGCAAGGCGAAGAGCACCAGGTAATTGCCGTCGGTCCTATCGACGAAACCACGCCAGTAATACCTTCCGAAGCCTTCTGGACCTTTCCTCAGCGGCGGGTGCTCGTCTCTCCCCTCCGCAAAGAGAGAGGTAAGGCCCACGTTGACAAACGCCGAATAGTCGAAGTTGTTCTGGGTGGCAATCTTGAACGCCTGATTGAGCGTGGGGGGCGGCGGGATGGCGCCTGCGCTCACCGCGCGGTAGTTGGGCATGATACCCAGGATTCGCTTGGGCTGCTGCTTCGACACGGGAATCGGCGGCGGCGCTTGCTTGCCGCCGGATGGGTGCGTGGCGACCGGCGAGCCGGAGGTCCCGGGCTGGGCCGGCGGCGGCGTCCCCGGCTCGCCTTTCTGACCGCCGGAGGAAGGCTGGGCGGGCTCTGGCGGGGTGGCGCGGGTGGAAGGAGAATTGCCTTGTTGGGCCAATGCGCAAGCTGCTGACAAGATAAGCGTGAAACTCAGAAGAAAACGCAAAAACTACCTCCGAATCTCGCCTCCACTCGCCCGAGCCTGGAACCCAAGCACCCTGCGCTTGAACGGAAGATTTGGCAAAGCGGAATTTCACTGCCACAAACAGATTAAAGCCTAGACTGGATCTCCGTTTTGCCCTTCCTGCCCATCTACTTTGATGCTAAACCTTCCGGGAGAGGCGCATGTATTCGACAGGTTCTTATCTGCGCAAGTCTGCGTTCATCTGCGGCGCGGCCTCAATTGTACTTCCATGCCGAAGTATCCTCACCTGCCGGCGCGTTCTTGGTGATGTGGTTGGCCATCGTTCGGATCAGGTCCTCTTGAGTCATGGATTGCCAGCCGTGCCCCTTCTCAGGCCGCCCGAACTCGAAGCTTCCTTCGTAATGCGGGTCGTGGGTAGTTTTCAGGAAGTTCTGAAGATCGTAGACGGCCAAGTTGAGATAGAAGTCGTCCATGTCGCCCACCTCGAGGTGGATCTTTCCCAGCAGTTTTGGCCCGATCGTAGCCCAGTTCTGCTTGAGATAGGCTGTAAGGTCGTAGCCGTGCTCGCGCATGTAGTCCGCCACGCTATGATCGATCTTGCCGGTGAGCTTGTCCCATAGCGGCCTTGGATAGCCGTCCTCGCCTACCGGCCCATAGGCCGCCTCCCAGATTTCCAGTTGCTGGCCGGAGCGCCCGTGGCTGCCCAGCGTCGCCTCGAGTTGGCTCATTTGCGAGGCCGTCACTTCCACTTGACCCTCGGTGGTCCGCATCAGGGGCCGCACAGCCTGCAACCAGGTATGACCAGGTTCGAAGAAGGCATTATCATCTTTATAGATATTTGTAAGCTGATAATGCTCGAAGCTGATGGGATCGGGGTAAAGCGTCCAGGTGCCGCCAAAAAAGTCCGGGTGGTAGAGTTGGAGCGCCAAGGACTCCCAGCCACCCGTCGAGCCGCCCGAAAGCAGGCGCGCGTAAGGTCTGCGAATGATGCGGAAGTGTGTTTCGAGGTAAGGGATCAGCTCCGTCATGATGGCGTCGCCGTACGGGCCGTTGTTGGCGGAGTTGACGGCGTACGAATCGTCAAAATAAGGCGTGGGGTGCTGAAACGTCACGATTAGCAGGCGTGGGAAATGGGCGGAGTTCCAAGCCTCATAAAACTGGTAGCCGGTTTCACGATTGTATTGACTAAGCCTGTTCATGGCGCCTTCCTGCAGCGGCACATCCTCCGTGGTGAATCGCATGGGAGCGCCGAGGCTGAAATGGCCCTGCTGGTAAAGCACGGGATAGGACACGTCGGGGTGAGAGTCGTATCCTTTAGGCAGCAACACCGTCGCGCCGAGATGAATCGGCTGGCCCCAGAATCTCGTCAGCAAGTGGCTCCGAATCTTGATGTGCTTTACCCACTCGGTGTCTTTGGGAATCTCCACCGGAGTGATGACCTTGGTCAGACTGAGTTTGACCTCGTAGCCGGCGGCGGGATCAAGGTGGATCTTCTCGACCTGGCTGTAAAGGTTGCCTGGGGAGCGGTTGAACTGCTGGCCTTCCCACTGGTCAAGGTGGACCCAAAGGGTGTGGCCGTCAGCGCGTTGACACTGCGTGTAAACATTGATGAGTGCCTGAACGTAATAATCGCCGGCGGGGATATCGGCGAGGCTCGCGGGCGGGTAGCCGAGCGTCGTGTCGTCGATCGACGCGGTCTCGCCCGGCTTGAGCTGAACAACGTCGGCGCCAAACAACGGCGCCGTGTCGCCCCAGAAACCTACTTGCAGGCGAGGTTCAGGCCTTTCCCGGTTCGAAATCGCTACGAAGACACGGCCGGTAATTGGCTCAGCGTGAACCGAGGCGGGGAAAGAGACCTTGAATCTCAGACTTGGCAGTGGCGTTTTCGGCCAGGCGTGGGAAGGCGTGACCAGTGCGCCAATGAACGCGATTGCCAGAACCGCCGCATAGCTACGATAGAAATTAGTTGGTTCGGTTTGCCTCAAGTTGACCCCCGTGGAAGTCTGGTATTGCGGGGATGGGTTTACCGCGGCATATTGCGCCGTAAATCCGCCTTTGTATTAGTCTGACCCACCGCTGAATCAAAATGACGCCTGATTCCCAGGAATCATGAGTGTACCATGACCGGCGGGGGGTGGCGGGAAGGGCGAGTGGGGTTACTTAATAGATAAGGGGGTACTTAAGCTGGATTGATTTTCATCTTCGAGGAGTGTAATCTACAGGCCGTGGGCACCTCTCCACACCCGGTCCATCGGCGGTCCGAGCGCAGGATCGCAAAAATAGCTATCGTCGTGTTTGTGGAGAAGGAGAATGAACGGGATGGAAGCGACGCGTTCACCGTGGACGTTTCCGAGCTAGGGGCACGAATACAATCAAGCATCTCGCTCACACCCGGCCAAATGGTGGAAGTTGTTCCCGTTAACGGCTCTGATCCCGTGCCCGCTCGCGTGGTATGGGTTGGGGCAACGGCCTCGGAACAGGAAGGACAAGCCGGGCTGGAGTTCCTCAATCCCTTCGATATATCTGCCTGAGGAAAGAATTTCCTTCAATCTTCCCTCTTCAGGGCTTTGCCGATCTCAACTTGGAACGACGGCTCTTCGCGTGTGCCCGTGATTTTAATGGGCAGGACGGTTCCCGCGCCCTCGCGCGCGAAAAGCGGATCGATCGGTTTCAGAAGGACCGATTTGATCCCGCTGGTGAGTTGCGAAACTTTAGCCTGGAGGCGAACTGTTCCATGAAAATCTAGCGTCTGGCTGAGCAGCCCGAACACGCCCTGAAGCTGCAGGGAGGCCCCTGGGAGACTAAAGGAGAGGCTGGAAAATGTCACCTGACTATTCGCCAAGGCGAAATGCCCTTGCGCCTCAAAGGGGGTATTCTGGATGTCCTCGTCCCGGGGTTTCCCCTGGCCATGCCTGCTCAGGCTGGTAATTTTCGCCTCCGTCTCGGGGTTGGTAAACCGGGCGGATCGAATCGTGAAAGTGCCCTCCAGTTTCAATCGTTTTGCGATTTCCTCCTCACCGGGGTGGAGGTCAAACTTCGTGCGGATGCTCAGCACGCCTGTCATAGACGGCGTGGAGGATTTCACCGCCAAGCGGAGAAAGTCCTCCAACCCGGCAGGCTGCGCGGTCACGTCCAGCAGAATGGTCCTCCCGCTCCCACCTGCCGATTGGGCCACCCCGCCCCGTGCAACTATCGTCGAACCCAGCAATTGAGCACTCACGGGTCGCAAGAGCGTATCGCCGTTGACACCGTCGACGAGGGCGCTGAACTGCGTCTTCAAATGCACCTTATTGCCGCTGATCCCGAGATCGAAATTGGGCGTATCGGTCTCACCATGAACTTGGATCTCGCTCAGCACGCCTTCGTAGCTGCCGTGGGAACTTAGCGTTCCTCCGAGACCGCGAATGGTGGACAAGTCGGCATTGGAAAAGCTGTAATTCCCGGAAACCGCGGTCAGCGAAGGGTCCTCCGAATTCCACGGACCGAATCGCCCGCTGGATTGGATCTGACCGACAGGAATGGGGTTGGTCAGGGTAACCTGAAAAGACATTGGCTGATCGAGGCCCACCGATCGCATTCGAAGCCTGTGAATTTCAAACACGTGGGGAGGCTTGTTAAGGTTTGCCGAGAGAATCCGGAGCGTTGCATCGTTCGCGAGAACTTCATCCAGCACGAATGGGGAAACCTGCGGGGTCTTCTTCGCTTGGGCCTGCTTCGAACGCGGCGGCACAACAATCACCATACCTTCCAGTCGCACCTGCCTAAAGTGGCGTGGTTGGCGCAGCAGGCCCAACCAACTCCCCCTGGCCGAAAACTTTCTAATGACGGCCAAAGGCGGCAGACCGGATCGTTCTTGGCGCTTCAGAACCAGCCCCTCGCCCGCAATGTTAACGGCGGGGAAAAACGATGCGGTAAAGCTCTTCAGCTCCACCTCGCACTCGTAGCGCTTCTCCAGCGCCTCAACAACCCACTCTCGATTCAGCGGGGGAAAACGCCAAAAATAGACTAGCATAATTGCGGACAACAACAACGGCACGCCGAGAACAATGATGAGCAGCGCAATAATTCCGCGCCGGGTTCTCGTCCTTTGGGAATGCACGGGGTTCACTCAGCGGCTATGTCTTAATACGGAATGCAAGGACCAGGGCTTACACCGACCCTGAAGTTTCGGCCTTTGCCGTGGCGGCAAACCCAACTCCAAAGCACTCGCCTCGTGCGGTTTCGCCGCCTGCTTTGCGGAAAGGCTCCGCCTTTTCTTTTGCGCCAAGGCGCCCCAAGGGGCGCACCCGTCACCCAATCAGGGAACTGCCCCTTAGCGACCGCAGCAAGCGCAAAGACGTATACTATACTAGATGTGCCAGTCGGCTGCCCTAATTATCCGCACCCTGAGGTGACCGCGATGAGACGAGTTCTGATATTTGCTTCGGCATTCACCCTTTCGTTCATTCTCTGCGAGGCACTGATTCTGTATGCTCAGACGGCGACCAAGCCGCCGGCTCCTAACCCCCAAGCCACCCCCTCCAACGCCCCCGAAGGCAATGTGATGATCGAAGAACTGAAGAACAGCCCGAATGCCGGGAAGCGCGCTAACGCTGCGCGCGAACTGGGGAAGGCCCGGGATGTGTCAGCCCTTCCCGCCCTGACGGAGGCACTCTCGGACCCCAGCGAAAAAGTCCGCCGCGAGGTGGTCCTGGCGCTGGCTCAGTTTCACCAGCCGGAAGCCCTGGATGGGCTCACCAAAGCGACCCAGGATTTGAATGAAGAAGTCAGCGTTCTGGCTGTGCAATCGCTAGTAGGCTACTATACCGGGAATATCCCCAGTCCCGGTTTCAGCGGCTTTGTGAAGAAGAATTGGGAGCGCGCCAAGGGACACTACAATCCAGATACCACTACACGCATCGACCCAGGAGTGGCTGTCGACCCAAGAGTGATAACAACCTTGGAGGCGACGCTGAAAAGCACTCGTTCGACCCGCGCTTCCTGCGAAGCGGCGAATGGGCTTGGCATTTTGGTAGCGCGAGCCGCGGTCCCGGATCTGGTCCAAGCCGCCCACTCCTCCGATGAAACGCTGTCTCTTGAGGCACTCAACGCTCTTTCGAAGATCAAGGACATGTCAGCCGGTCCGCAATTAATTGATTTGCTGGACTCCCCGAATAAGGAGATCAAGCAACAGGCGTGTGTCACAATTGGCATCCTGCGAACCAGCCAAGCTGCGCCGAAGCTGCAATCCATTTACGAAAACGCCCGCGATCCAAAGGATGAGGAAAAGGCCTTGGAGGGGCTTGCATACCTCGGAGACAAGAGCTCAATCCCTCTGTTCACGAAGGGGTTGGAGAGCCCCGGCAAGCTGAATCGTGCTTCTGCAGCCGAAGGTTTGGCGCGCGCAAGCGATCCCAAAGTCCTTCCAGATCTGGAGAAGGCCTACGCGGTGGAAAAGGATGCCGAGGTGAAGCTGGCTCTAGAGTTCGCTATGACTGCCCTCGGCAAGTCCGACTACTTGAGTGACCTCGTGAATGAACTTCCCTCGCGCACGCGCGGCGACGTAGCTCAACCCTACCTCATTGAGCTGGCGAGAATCCCCGGCTTTTTGCCCAAGTTATATCCCTATCTTCAGAGCCCCAACGCGGGCGTAAGAAAGAGACTGTGTACAGTGCTCATGTTCGGCGGGGATCAAACCAGTTTGGACCAACTGGACCGCTTATCCCATGATCCGGACGGCGACGTCGCCGCCGCCGCGCTTGCGGCCAAGAGCGGCCTCCGCGCAAGGCTCGCGGCGACCGGAACAACTCCCGCCACCAGTTCGCCTTAGGCGAATCAGCGACTCACGGTCCACGCAACCCTCCGCCGCCTCCGCCGTCCAACAGTTGAGGAGAATCTGCCGCAATGGTAGAATATTCAGTGTTAATCATCGGGCAAAATCTTTGGGGAGAGGAATGACATCGTCGTTTGTGCAGAAGGCAGACCAGAGCGAGCCACGCGCTGTTGAGTTGACGTTGGCGCACAGTCCTGACTCCGACGATGCATTTATGTTTTACGCGCTGGCGACGAAAAAGATCGGCGCGCGAGACCTGTCGTTCACTCACCGGCTCGAGGATATTGAGTCTCTCAACCGCAAGGCCCTGGAGGGCGTCTACGACATCACTGCGATTTCTTTTCATGCCTATCCGTATCTCGAAGATAAGTATGTGCTTCTGCCTTCAGGCGCCAGTTTCGGTGACCGGTACGGGCCGGTAGTGGTTTCGCGGGCCCATTTGGACTCGGGCAGCCTGAAAGGAAAGCACGTAGCCATCCCCGGGAAGATGACCACTGCCTACCTGGCTTTGCAGCTCTATGAGCCGCGAGTTGAGGCGGTGGTGACCCCGTTCGACCAAATCCTGGATACCGTCGCCAGGGGTGAAGTGGACGCGGGCGTGGTGATTCATGAAGGCCAACTGACCTACTCAGCCACCGGCCTCAGAAAGGTTGTGGATCTCGGGGAGTGGTGGTACCAGTTGACCAAGCTGCCTCTGCCACTGGGAGGAAATGCTATCCGCCGAACCCTGGACAGCCAAACCCAGCGCGCCGTCGCGGCGTTATTGAAGGAGAGTATTCAGTATTCGCTGCATCACCGCGAAGAGGCCTTGTCCTATGCGCAACAGTTTTCACGCGGCTTGGACGCTCTTACGGCCGACCGCTTTGTTTCCATGTATGTTAACGACTGGACCCTCGACTACGGCCAACTTGGCCGCCGCGCCCTGCAGGAGTTGCTTGACCAGGGCTTCCATAGGGGCATTCTGCCTAAAGCCGTGAAGGCGGAGTACGTCGAGTAAGGCAGTGGTCAGTTCTCACTTGTCAGCCTTCAGTTTTCGGTCGTGCGTTGTTCGTCGTCTGTTGTCTCGGCTCTGCAGGCTTTTGGCGACAAAGCATAAATCAACTCGTGGGTCGTGCGGGCTATTGGAAGATCAGAAGAAAGCAGGGCCCATGAGCAGAGAACTGCGAGCTGACAGGGGACCAGCGACAACGGACGGCTGAGAACTGACGACTGACAACTAAACAGGGGCAACCACCGGACATGGAATTGGTCTTGTGCAATCACAGCAGTTACCCGCGTATCGGAGACGACACTGAGCATCAAGTGCTTCGGCGCACAATTGCGCAACACGATAAGGGCGAGAAGACCGAGGACGCTGTGCGGGCCGCCCAGGACCGCATGACGGAACTGGCGCTCGCCGAGCAAGAGGAGGCCGGCCTCGACCTCGTCACCGACGGTCAGATCCGCTGGCTCGATCCCATCTCACACCTTGCGGCGAAGCTTTCCGGGGTGCGAGTCAACGGCCTGCTAAGGTTCTTTGATACGAACTTTTATTTCCGCCAGCCGGTTGTGCAGGGCAAGCTCGAACGAACCAAGCCACTCCTGGTGGAAGAATTCAAGTTTGCGAAGGAGAAATCGACGCGCTCCGTGAAGGCAGTTTTGACGGGCCCTTACACTCTCGCGCGATATTCCGTTGAGGAAAAGGGAGGCGCGGGCGGGTTCGATAAGATGCTCGAAGGGTACACGGCAGCGCTGGCGGCCGAGGTCGCCGCACTGGCGGCAGCAGGGGCAACCGTGATCCAGGTGGAGGAGCCTGCCCTGCTCAAATATCCCGATGATTTCCCGCGCCTCGAGCAGAGCCTTACCGCCTTGGCGATGAGCAAGGATTCGGCGCAACTAGCGCTGGTCCTTTACTTCGGGGATCCCGCCCCCATTTATGACCACCTCCAAACCCTGCCGGTGGACTTGTTGGGATTCGATTTCACATACAACCCGGGCCTCGTCGACAGGATAGCTTCCAATGGCACCGCCAGGACCTTGGTGCTCGGGCTTGTCGATGGCCGCAATACCAGGCTTGAAGATCCCGCCGCCACCGCCCGGCAACTCGAGAAGCTCGCCCGCGGCGCTGATCTTAGCCGTGCTTATCTCAGCCCCTCTTGCGGCCTGGAGTTCCTCCCGCGTGACAGGGCTCGGCAAAAGCTAAAACATCTGGCCGTAATCAGAAATACACTCCTGGGGAGCCCTGCATGAGCCGAGCGAAACTTCAAAGCTTGGGAATCGACTTGCCCCTTTTCCCCACCACATCCGTGGGGAGCTTTCCCAAACCCGATTTCCTGCTCAAAGCCCGCGCGGACTTCGCCAGCAGGAGAATTAGGCTCGGCGCGCTCGAGAAAGCGGCACGTCAAGCGACAGAGTTCTGGATTCGCGAGCAAGAAAAATTAGGTGTGGACGTGCTCGTCGACGGCGAAATGTATCGTGGCGATATGGTTGCCTATTTCGCCGCGCACCTCGAGGGGTTCGAGGAAGGCGGCTTAGTCCGCTCTTACGGCAACCGCTATTACCATAAGCCGATCATTACCGGCGAGGTCCACTGGGAAGAGCCCATCACCGTCGAGTGGTGGAAGTATGCGCGGGGCCTTACCTCAAAGCCCTTGAAAGGTATACTGACCGGTCCTTACACGGTGATGGACTGGTCCTTCATTGAATACTATCCGGATCGCCTTACGGCTTGCCTGGCGCTGGCGAAGGAAATCCGCAAAGAGGTTGAGGCCCTAATTCAGGAGGGGGCAAAAATCATCCAGATCGATGAACCTGCCATCTCCGTGAGGCCCGAGGAGCTGCCCGTGGCTATCAAAGCCATGCACATAGTGACGGATGGCCTCCCAGCGTACTTCATCACCCATATTTGTTATGGGGCCTTTGAAGCCATCTACCCGGCTATGCTGGATCTCCCCGTCGATAACTTCGATCTGGAAATGTCCAATAGCGGACTCGACATCCTCGAGCTTTTCAAGAAAGCACGTTACACCAAGGACATCAGTCTAGGCGTGGTGGATGTCCATTCGCACGTGGTGGAAGAGGAGCGGGTTGTCGAGCAGCGCCTGCGCCACGCCCTCGAACTCCTTCCCAAAGAAGCTATCTGGGTGGACCCGGACTGCGGATTGAAAACGCGAACCGTGGAGGAGGCGATTGCCAAAATGCAATCGGTAGTGACTGCCGCCAAGGCGCTGCGAGCAGTGACGAGTGACAAGTGATGAGTGATGAGCCGGGTCAGAAGCCAGCAGACAGGAGTCAGGAGTCAGAAGTCAGGAGTCAGAACATAACGAAGCCCGCCCAGGAGCAGCGAAGCCCCACTGCCGTTTTTGACTCGTCACCCGTCACTAGTCGCTCGTCACTCCGGTCCAGTCGCGCACCGTTTACCCCCACGCAACGGAAGGTCCTTTTTGCGCTCGCCAGCGTCGTCGGTTTGCGCATGTTGGGTCTCTTCCTCGTCCTCCCCGTTTTTACACTTTACGGCCTGCAATTCACCCACTCACGCTTTCTGGTCGGCTTCGCCTTCGGCAGCTATGGCCTCACCATGGCCCTCCTGCAAATCCCTTTGGGCAGGCTTTCGGATCGTCTGGGGCGCCGCAAGGTTCTGTTGCTGGGCATGACGCTCTTCAGCCTGGGTTCTTTCCTCTGCGCCATTCCCCACTGGTTTCCTCACCCCCTACAGATTGGCGCCCTGATTTTTGGCCGTCTAGTCCAGGGCGGCGGAGCCATCGTTTCCGTGGCGTTCGCAACCGTGGCGGATTTCATCGAGCCCCAACGCCGGTCTACGGCTATGGCCGTCTTGGGGATTCCCATCGGGGCGGCCTTCGTCGTCGGCATCATTGGCGGGCCAATCCTCGCCGGAATTCTGGGTACTGCCTTCCTCTTCTGGCTGACTGGAATCCTGGGTCTGGGGACAGACTTCTTCCTGGCCAAGTATCTTCCCGATACTCCTCCTTCAGCCGCTGCTCCTGCGCCCATGTCTGAGGTGCTGGCCAACAATCCACTCCGGGCTCTCGCTTCCGGTGGCTTCCTCATGAACTTTTTCATGGCCACTTTCTTTTTTTATTTCCCCCTCATCGTCACCGGCCAACACCACGTAAAGATGAACCACTATTACGCTCTCCTGTTGCCCATGATGTTGATCAGCGGCATCACGATGTTCGGATTCTCACTGGGCGCGGACCACGGATGGGCGAGACCACTCGCCGCCCTTGCTTTTTTCTCTTTCATCCCCAGTTCACTTCTGCTGTTCAGGCCTGAAGCAGCAGGTCTGAATCCCAGCCATCTTGCGGGCGTCATAATTGCCGGCACGCTTTTCTACGTTGGATTCACGGGACTCGAGCCTATCCTGCCGAGTCTGGTGAGCAAGCTCGCGCCCGAAAGCACTTATGGGACGGCGCTGGGGATGTACAACACCGCACAGTTCCTGGGAAGTTTCATGGGGGGAGCTGTGGCAGGCGCGCTTTCACGCTATTCTGCAAACCACATGATGGCAGCCCTCATGGCGGCCTCCGTGTTAGGAATATTCCTGATGCTCGCCGTGAGGCCCGAGGGATCAAGTAGCAAAGGCTCGAGTGACCCGCGCGCTGCATAGGGGCGAGCAGCCCTGCCGGGGTGCGGTTGTTTAGGCAAGCGTGCTGTCAACTGCGCCCGCTCCACTCGCATCGGAAGCAGAAGAGGTTGTTATGTCGATCATCCGAGCCCTGTGTTTACTGCTTGCCGGCGCCCTTGTGGTTGCGGGCCAGGAACCCAATCCAGGTCCTCAGAAGTCGAACCTAAAACCTACGGACCTTTGTAGTGTAGAGGGTGTAATCGTTAAATCCACTACCGGCGAAGGCATCAAGAGAGTGACGGTACACCTCTCTTCCATCGGCGCAGCCCAGCAAAGCTACTCCACACTTACGGAGGGTGGCGGGCACTTCATTATTCGCGACATTGCTCCAGGCCGCTACCTGATCACAGCCCTAGGCATTGGATACTTGCAGCAAGCTTCCGAGAAGGGGAAGGGGAGCATCCAAACCAGAATCCTCGACCTTACGCCGGGGAAAAGTGTGACCGGAATCACCGTCCGCATGGTGCCACCTGGGGTCATCACAGGGATTGTCTATGATGAAGACGGCGAACCGGTGACTCGTGCAGAGGTCAGGGCTCTGCGCGTGGTCGGCTTTGGCGTGCAGCGGAAATTCGGTGGTGCGGGCTCCGTGCAGACCAATGATCTTGGTGAGTACCGCATCTGGGGGCTACAGCCAGGCAAATATCTCGTGGCCGTAAGCTACCAGCCCCCGCAGTCCAACCAAGCCCAGCCCACGGATGAGGTTTATCTTCCCACCTTCCACCCCAGCACGCCCGACACCTCACAAGCCAGCGTGGTCGAGGTTGAGGCCGGCGCCGAAACTTCCGGCATAGATGTAGACCTCAGGCAGGCTCACGCCGTCATGGTCCGGGGACGTATCATGGTCGACGGTCCCGTGAAGTCGCTGCGCGGCATTTATGTTTCGCTCGTGCCGCGGGCCTCCGAAGGGGGGTATTCCTTGGCAGATTACGGCGGCTCCGTGCAAAGTGACTCAGGCGACTTCGAGATTCGCGGCGTTCCGCCCGGCCCCTACAACATCACGGCTTTTTGGAACGACGGGAGACGGCAGCTTGGCGCGAGGGTTCCGGTTGAGGTCAGCACCGCCAACCTCGAGGGCGTCACTTTGGTCTTGGGCAGCCCCATCACGCTGACGGGAACGATTCGTGTTGAGGGTGGCAACCCATTCGAATTCACTCGGCTGGGCCTGATGCTGCAGCCCATCGACGGCGGCATGGGCGGCGGGAACGCGCAAATCAAGCCGGATGGGACCTTCGTAGTTCCCAACGTGTTTGACGGAAGCTATCGTGTGCGCGTTTTAGGGTATCCCGATGAGTACTACGTTAAATCAGTGCGAGCGGGTGGGAGCGAGGTGCTCGAATCCGGACTGACCGTCAGCCGCAGCCAATCCCCGGCCCGCCTTGAGATCGTTCTCTCCCCGGATGGCGGGCGCGTGGAGGGGACTGTGCTGAAAGAGCAGGTTCCCGTTGGCAGGGCCTGGGTCGTGCTCGCGCCCGACCCGGCCCATCGAGAACGCGCGGAAATGTACAGCATGAAGGAAACCGACATACTCGGGCGGTTTTCTCTGGTGGGTCTGCCGCCCGGCGACTACACACTTTTCGCGTGGGAACCCGTGCAAGGGACCAACTACTTCGATCCCGACTTCTTGGAAGCATTCCGGGGTCTTGGCAAGCCCATCCATGTCGATGAGGGGCAACAGCAGGCAGTGCAGCTTGAGTTGATCACCGCCGAGGGGCAACTCCGGTGATCGGGAGATCGGGTGAACCGAGGAAGGATACGCATCCAGCATCCCCTTCCACGCGCTAATACGCCTAGCATAGGCAGGGTTATCACACAGACTCCTTTGGGGAGAGGGTGGGCCGCACTGGCGTTTTCTTCAGCCGGGGGGCCGAGACGAAGCCTCGCCAGTGTTATAATTTCAATCTGAGGCTGGATTAGTGCTCGGGCTCATATGCGCATTCTGCTTCTTGCGGTTCTACTTCTCAACTCTCGAATTCTAGTCTATTAGGCTGAGACTCCTATGCCGATTGCACTTCTATGGGTTGGGCTTGCCCTCTACGGACTGGGAATGCTTCTGCTCGTCCCTTCCGTGGTCAATCGCCGCCCGGCGATCTCCCCCGCCTCGCTGGCGGCGCTGGGCCTGGGGCTGCTGGCACACGCCGGGGCCATCGCTTTCGAAGCTGCGCGCATACACCGCTTGCCGGTGACCGACGTCCGCAGCGCCTTGTCCTTTTACGCATTCCTGTTGACTCTGGCATTCTTCTTTCTCTATTTGCGTTACCGTATTACTTCCCTTGGTCTTTTCATGCTGCCGTTTGTTTTTGTGTTGACGCTGGTCTCCGCGTTTCGTCCTGAACGACCTTTCGATATGTCGGCTTTTCGCGGCGGCTGGCTGGCCGTCCACATCGGCTCGACTATCCTCGGCTACACGGGGTTCTTTCTCACCTTCGTGGCGGCAGTCATGTACCTGATGCAGGAGAAGGAACTGAAGTCGCGAATCCCGCGGGCGTTCTATTACCGTCTGCCGTCGCTGGAATTGTGCGATGAGCTCTACTATCGCTCGCTGCTGTTCGGCCTTCCCCTTTTGACCGTCGGCATCCTGACCGGCTTCATCTGGGCGAGCCGCACCTGGAAGGGTCCCTGGCAATTTGATCCGAAAGTCCTGGCTTCAATGCTGACCTGGCTGATTTACCTCGTGCTCTTTTCCACACGTGTGAGCGGGGGTTGGCGTGGCCGTCGCGCGGCCTATGTCGCGATCTTCGGCTTCGCTGCCATCATGGTGACTTTCCTGGGGGTGAGCCTGCTGAGTGGACCGCATGGATATGTGCCGACGCTTCGACAGGGGCCATAGAGATTTGAGATTCGAGATCTCAGATTCGAGATTTGAGATTTGAGATCTGAGATTTGAGATTTCAAATTTGAAACTCCTTGCATGAACTTAGCCCTCATTGGCATCAATCATCGCACGGCTCCGGTAGAGGTCCGCGAGCGGATGCACATCCCCGAATCGCGCCTGGGGCAAGCGGTTGCTGACCTGATTCATCGTGAGGGCATCCGCGAAGGGCTGATCCTTTCCACTTGCAACCGCGTTGAAGTAGTGACCTCGGCAGAGGACAGCGTCGATGCTGAACCCATCATGCAGCAGTTCCTGGCGGATCATCACCAATTCGAGCTTGGCCCGTACCAGCGCTTTTTTTACCGCTACCAGCAACAGGAGGTGGTGAGTCACCTGTTCCGCGTGGCCGCCAGTCTCGACTCGATGATAGTGGGAGAGCCTCAAATCCTCGGCCAGCTCAAGCGCGCTTATCTCCTGGCGAGCGAAGTGGGGGGATTGAACGGCAATTTGAAGGAGATTGTTAGCCAGGCCCTGGCCGTGGCGCGGCGCGTGCGGCGCGAAACGGCGCTGGGGAGCGCCGCAGTTTCCGTCTCCTATGCTGCGGTTGAACTGGCCAAGAAGATTTTTGGCAGCCTGCAAGGCAAAGCCATCTTTGTGATCGGGGCGGGCAAGATGAGCGAACTTTCCGCCAAGCATCTTATTCGCAGCGGCGCCAGCGCCATCTACGTCACCAATCGCACCTACGAGCGCGCCGTGCAGCTTGCGGCGGCCTTTCACGGCATCCCCATCGCCTTCGACCAGCTCTTCGAATACCTCCCCAAAGCTGACATCGTCATTAGCTCCACCGGAGCGCCAGGGTACGTCGTGGACAAGGATCACGCTGCAAGAATACTTTCTGCTCGCCGAAACCGTCCGGTGTTTTTCGTGGACATCGCGGTACCTCGCGACATTGATCCCCTGGTCAACGAATTGGATAATACCTTCGTCTACGATATTGACGATCTCGGACAGGTGGTGGAAGCCAACAGGAAACAGCGCGCGCGCGAGGCTGTATGGGCCGAGGAAATAGTCCAGGAGGAAGTGCAGAAAACTATGCGCCGGCTCGCTTCGCGCGACCTCGTGCCCACCATTGTGGCACTTGAGGACCGGCTCAACGCCATCCGCGCAGGTGAAATAGAACGTTACAGCAGCCGCTTGGGCAACCTGACGCTCGAGCAGCGCCAAGCTGTGGACGCCCTCACGCGCGGCATTATGAATAAAATCTTGCACGGGCCCATCACCGAGCTCAAGAGCGGCGCCGGCCAGCCGGAGCAAGTGGCCCTCGTCAGATTCGTGCGAAAGATCTTCGGACTGAAAAGCAGCGACGAATGACAAGTGACGGGTAAGAGGAGTCAGAACTCAGAATCGACAGTCCTTGTGGCTTACTGGAGCGGGCGACGAGAGTCATTCCCCCCTGAATAAGGGGGGAGCGGTGGCTAGTGGTCGCCAGCGCGTCTTTATTCTGACTCCTGACTTCTGACTCCTCGGTTCTGAGTTATGAACATCCGCATCGGTTCACGAGGCAGCCAACTGGCGCTTTGCCAGGCCAACTGGGTGAAGGACCAGCTCACGGCTGCCGGCCACGAGATTACGATTGAGATCATTCGGACTAGCGGCGACAAGCTGCAGAATTATCCGCCCGCGCAACCCCTCCCTGCCTCCATTGCCCAGATCGTCGCGGAAGCGGGAACGAAAGGGTTGTTCATCAAAGAAATCGAGGAGGCGTTGCTGGCAGGCCAAGTGGACCTCGCTGTTCACAGCCTCAAAGACCTACCGGCCATTTTACCGGCAGGCCTGATTTTGGCGGCGATCCCGCGCCGCGAAGATGCGCGCGATGCGTTGATTTCTGCGGGCGGAAAACCGTTCGAGGAGTTGCCGGAGGGCGCGCGTGTGGGCACCGGCAGCCCACGCCGGCAGGCACAGCTCAGGCGACTGCGAGCGGACCTGGACGTAATCCCCGTGCGCGGCAATCTGACCACACGGCTCCGTAAGCTGGAAGGGGGCGATTGCGCAGCGCTGGTTCTGGCGGCAGCAGGCCTCCACCGGCTTGGCCTGCGGAGTCACATCTCCGCTTATTTCAGCTTCGACCAGATCTGCCCTGCCGTGGGGCAAGGCGCGCTGGCAATCGAAATTCGGCAGGACGATGTGGAACTGGAACGCGCGGTGACGCCCCTCGATGATCCGGCCACGCACCTCGCCGTTCGCGCCGAACGCGCTATGCTACAGCGCCTGGGCGGAGGTTGCCAGGTCCCCATCGCGGCCCACGCGAGTTTCGAGGGTGCTCAGTTGCGCTTGCTCGGCATCGTGGCCAGCCTGGACGGCAGCCGCTTGATTCGGGCCTCGGCGGCCGGCTCGCAGAACAACCCGGAAAACCTGGGCGCAGCAGTGGCTGAAGAGCTGATCGAAAGGGGCGCAGGAGAGATTTTGATGATCGGGAGATCGGGAGATCGGGTGATCGGATGAACAGCAGAAAAACGAAACGCGAAAATCGAAACGCGCGACGATTTTCGAATTTCGACCTTGAGGTGACGTGGTGAGCTCGGGCCAACCGCCAAATGGCTTGGCGTGCCAGCCGCTCTTGGGCAAGCGTATCGCCATCACCCGCAGTCGCGAGCAGGCCGGCGTGTTAAAGGAGCAGTTAACTGGGCTGGGCGCGGAAGTAATCGAAGTGGCTACTATCGAAATCTGTGACCCTGCGTTTTGGGAGCCGCTCGATTCGGCCATCCGGCGTCTGAAAGAGTTCGATTACTTGCTTGCGACCTCCGCCAACGGGGTGCGCAATTTCCTGAGGCGGTTGGAAGCAAGCGGGCAAGACGCGCGCGATCTTAAAGGCTTGATTATCGGGGCCATCGGCCCCGCGACGGCGGCGGAGTTCGCAGAGAACGGCGTCAAAGTTGACTTCGTGCCGCGTGAATACCTGGCTGAAGGGTTGCTTGAAGCCCTGGGAGATCGCGATCTCCGGGGCAAAGCATTTCTGATCCCTCGCGCCAAGGTGGCTCGCGACGTGCTTCCGCGAGTGCTGACTGAAAAGGGCGCGCTCGTGGAGGTCGTCGAAGCGTACGAAACCGTTGTTCCCCAGCCTCCCCCCGGGGAATTGCAGCGCCTCCTTACCCCGTCGCCGGATGTGATTACGTTCACCAGCTCATCAACCGCCACCAATTTTTTCACGCTTGCGGGCGAGAACAATGTCTCCCAATTGTTACGCGGGGTCGCCATCGCCTCAATTGGCCCAATCACCTCGGACACGGTCAGGAAGCTGGGACTCACTGTGACCATAGAAGCAAAGGAGTCCACCATGCAGGGGCTGGTGCGCGCAATCGCGGACCATTTCCGGGGCCCGAAGTCGGGGGAATCATGACCGAATTCGCCGATGTGGTGATTGTGGGCGGAGGGATTGTCGGCTCGAGCATTGCCTATCACTTGACCGACCAGGATTGCCGCAACGTCCTGGTGCTGGAGCGCGAAGCGCATCAAGGACTCGGCTCGACAGGCAAGAGCATGGGCGGCGTGCGGGCACAGTTCTCCACCGCCGTCAATATCCAAATGTCGCTCTACTCGATTCCCTTCCTCGCCAAGTTTGAAGAATTGACGAGGCATCCGTCAGGCTACAAGCCGCAAGGCTACTTGTTTGTTGCGAGCACGGAGAAACACCTCGAATACCTGCGCGCGAACCGGGCTCGGCAGTTGGAATTGGGTTTCGACGGGGCCGAATTGCTCAAGGCGGAGGACGTGGTGCGCGTCGTGCCGCAACTGCGCGCGGACGACGTGGTGGGCGGCAGTTTTTGCGCCACAGACGGTTTCGTGGATCCGTACAGCGTGATGAACGGATTTACGGCGCGGGCTATCGAGCGTGGCGCGCGCCTCGAGAAGGGGGTAGAGGTCACTGCCATCCTGCGGGATGGAAGCGGGGTGACGGGCGTCGAGACCCGGCGCGGGCGGGTGCAGACGCGGACAGTGGTGAACGCCGCCGGCCCTTGGGCGGCCCAGGTGGCGCGCACGGCGTGCGTGGAGCTGCCTGTCGAGCCTCTGCGCCGCATGCTTGTGCCCACGGAACCTTTCCCACAGATCTCGCACGGTGCCCCGATGACCATCGATATGGCGACGGGTTTCCACTTCCGCCCGGAGGGGCTGGGGCTGCTGCTGGCGTGGAATGATCCGGATGAGAAGCCGGGATTCAAAACCAGTTTCGACTCGGCATTCGTAGAAAAGATCCTGACACGCGCGGTCCAGTGCGTGCCCTGCTTTGAAGACCTAGAAGTGAACCCCGCGCGCGGCTGGGCTGGCCTTTATGAGATGACCCCCGATCATCACTCAATCCTCGGCCCCGTCCCCCAGGTGCCCGGCCTTTTCCTCGCCAACGGCTTCAGTGGCCACGGCGTAATGCACTCGCCTGCGACGGGAAAGATCCTGGCGGACCTGATCCTGAACGGGGCGTCAAGGCTTACCGATGCGCGCGCGCTGAGTTTCGAGCGCTTTGCCGCAGGGCGGCTATTGGAAGAAACAGCCGTGCTCTAGCGCGAGGGAGCGGCAGGGGTTGCCCTGTCCTCTTTGGTACGCGGCATCACGTTCAAGGGACGGCAAGGCGCAAAGCCGTCCCCCCAACAAGCGATTAAAGGTTGAGCAATTCCCGCAACTTGCGCGTTTGGGCGCGGGAGACAGGGATTTCTGTTTGTTTGCGGTCCTGCATCTTGAGCTGATAGGAACTCTTGAACCAGGGAACGACCTCTTTGATGTGGTTCACGTTCACCAAGTAAGAGCGGTGGACCCGCCAGAAAACCTTGGGATCGAGGCTGCCCTGGAGCTCTTCCACCGTGCGGAAGTTGGATACGCCCTCGAGGTCACGCGTGAAGATACTGATGACGCCATCCTCGATAGTGGCAAAGATAACTTCCTCGGCATCGACCAGGAATAGGCGTCCCTGGCTTTTCACGACCAGCTTGTTCTTCTGCGCCGCGGGGCGGTCCTCCATTATATGCACCAGGCGGTCGAGCTTATCGTGGGTCGACTCGGCAGTCTCGATCATGCGGCGGAGCTTGGCGATGGCCTTCTCCAGACGGGGCTTTGCGATGGGCTTCAACAAGTAGTCAAGGGCGTTGACCTCGAAAGCCTGCACGGCGTAGTTGTCATAAGCCGTAGCGAAGACGAAGTAAGGAAGACGGATTTTCTTTTCCAGCAGCTTTTTGATAACCCCGAAGCCATCCAGGCCCGGCATCTGGACGTCAAGAAAAGTAACCTGGGGATTCAACTCGCGGATCAGACTCACGGCCTCCACCCCGTTCTTCCCTTGCCCCACGACTTCCACGTCTGAAAAAGCCTTCAGCAGGAACCCTAGTTCGTCACGAGCGGGCTGTTCGTCGTCCACAATCAAAGCCGTAATCTTCATGAAAGTTAGTTTACTCCAACCTCGGCGCTTTGTGCTAGCATGGCGTCTGTCAAAAAGCCTGCGTTGGCGGCGCCCATCGTCTCCAAAGGCGACAGGCCCCAACAGATGGCGATAGAGACCTGGTGAGGTGCGCTATGAAATGCCGGATTGTTTTCGCTCTCATTTTGGGAAGTATGCTTGTAGTGCCGTTCAGCCCACGGCAACTCTCCGCCCAAGTCTGCAAGGACGAGGAGGAAATGGTTGCCGATTACGAGAAGTCCGTGACGGAAATGGTGGAAACGGTAAAGAAGGAGAGTCTAGTGGATTTCGAAAGAGCTTTTCACCAAAAAAGCGTCACCACCAAGCTCGCGCTCTTAGGCAGCATGGTGGACGGATACATTAGCTGCTTGCAAAAACGCGCCAGCGATCCGACCACCCTGAAAGAGGATGCCGATGCTGCAAAAGGGAAGGTCGAGGCTTACAGCAAGCTCAAGGACACGGTAAAGCACGACCACGATGCGCTTAAGGCGGCGGGAACCGGGAAGGAAGCCAAAACCATTATCGAGAAGATCGCTTTTCCCATGTGAGAGGATACCTTTTTGTGCCTAAGCTGGTTCGTGTTCTTAAAAGCCGGGAAATCTACCGGGGCCGGGTCATCCAATTAAAAGTCGACAGCATCATCGAGCCTGGGGGTGTAAGGGCGGAGCGAGAGGTCGTTCACCACGCGGGTTCGGTGGTGATTCTGGCCCATTCGAACGATGGCCGCATCGTGCTGGTCAGGCAGTACCGGTATCCGGCGAGGGAGTTTCTTTGGGAATTGATCGCCGGGGGTATGGAGCCCGGCGAAAGGCCCCTCGCTGCTGCGCGGCGCGAACTCCTGGAAGAAACCGGCTATCGCGCCCGGAAATGGCGGCTCTTGTTCGACTTTTTTCCCAGCCCAGGAATCCTGACGGAGAAGATGTACCTGGTCGAAGCGACTGAGCTTACACGGTCGAAATCTCAACCCGATCCAGATGAGCGAATCAAGGTTGGGCACTTTAATGTGGCCCAGTTGAAAAAAATGATTAAGTCCGGGAGAATCCATGATGGCAAGACCCTGGTAGGCCTTTTGTGGTTACTTCTCACCAAGTCACCCGGTAACTAATTCGCAATGTGCCTTGAAGTCGTCACGGCAACCTCGTATTTGCGGGATCGCTGAGGGGCGGTGTCCCCATCAGATCGCGACAGGCCCCGCCGCCCGCTCATCTCCCAACATTTCTCTTGACAATACTCCCGACAATATATATGGTAACCGAAGGAGTCAGCGAGGTGCCCGCCAGATATGCGCATAAGGCGTAGCCGGGGTCCGGTAGGATTCTCGGCTATTTCCATTTTGGGGTGCATAATCCGTGCGGCAACCGCAAAGACGGATTAAGGAGGGTGCAAGTGGCAAGACTTCAAGGTAAGGTAAAGTGGTTCAACAACAGCAAGGGATATGGCTTCATCGGCCAGGACGGCGGAGCTGATGTTTTCGTTCATTACTCGGCCATCCAGGGTGAAGGCTTTAAGACCTTGCAAGAAGGCGACACGGTTGAGTTCGAGATCATTCAGGGGCAAAAAGGACCTCAGGCCGACAAGGTCACAAAGGTCGGGTAACCGGCAGCATCCGTTTGAACATTTCCTGGCCCAACCCCCGCGGTTGGGCCTTTCCATTTTCCCCGTTCCATTCTGGATAGAGCGGGTTGCCGCACGCCGGTTTCGGCAAGGAGCCTTCAGCCTTCAGCTCTCTGCTAACCGCCCGTGGACATTGTTATTCCGTGTGCAGATTCCATTATCCTCTGGCCCAGCACTCTCCATGTTAATTACCCTCTTAGGCCCGACGCTTGCCCCGGCCAGGCCGCCGCGCGCCTCGGCTGTACAATCGCTTCCACAGCCATTTTTGCGGCAGCGAGGAATCACACGGACTGCATGCCGTCAGGCGAAACCTAAGAGCCTCATTATTCGTCTAAAAATGCGTGGTTGATTTCTGCACGGCTAAGCGGGAAAATACTCGTTAACTTGAAAAGTGGCTCGGGAAGCAGGTAAGGGATTTTGCCCAGAAGTACCTTTCTCATCGGAGGGAAAGGTGGACTCGAAAACGTTTCGGGACGCTTTAGTGAGGAGGTGAGACTGCATGGGGAGAGCACTCACAGCAATCACAGTGATCGGTTTTCTCGCAAGCACAGCTTTAGCACAGGAAGGCGAGGTACCTTTGATGCTGCCCCACCGGAGCGGCCCGGGGCCAACTCGCTCCGAATCTTCCATGCCCAGGGGAAGCCTCACCGTACCTGCGGAAACCCAAGTGAGCGTCCAGATGCTCTCCGGAATCCACACGCGGGTCAACAATGCCAACGACCTTGTCACCGCGCGCTTGCTGCAACCCGTCTACGTAGGCGGGCGCGTGGCGCTGCCTTCCGGCAGTATACTCGACGGCCGCATCACCATGATTCGTAAGTCGGGCCACGTCCACCGCCCCGCGGAGCTGGGACTCCGCTTTGACGAGATCGTTTTGCCGAACGGCCAAGCTGAGCCGATGGCAGGTGTCCTCGCGGTGCTGGAAAAACCCGGCAAACTTGATCTGCACCTCGACGCCGAGGGTCATGTGACCGCCGGCCGCGCCCTTTCGTGGAAAACGCTTATTGGAGGAGCTGGATTGGGAAGCGTTGGCGCCATCAAAGCCGTGGCCTCCGGCGCGGCAGCCGCATCTATGAGCCTCTCGCTCGCTGGCGCCGCGGCGATCGGTTACGAGCTCCTCTGGCCGAAAGGGCACGAGGTGAATCTCCCCCCCGAAACTCGTTGCCTCATCCGCCTGAGCTATCCGCTCACAGTTCGTGTTTCCTGGTAACCTATCAATGGATACCTTGATCTTCCATAATGACCGCGTCATTCCTTTGCCAGAAGCGCGTCTCTCACCCGGTCAAATGGGATTGCTGATGGGATGGGGCGTGTTCACTACTTTACGTATATACGCCGGGAAGCCCTTCGCTTTTGATCGCCATTGGGCCCGGATGTCGCACGACGCAGAGCGGCTGGGGATGAACCTTTGCCACGAGCAGGAGGCCGTTCGCCAGGCAGTCATTAAGCTGGCACAGGCCAACGATCGGCCCGAGGGCATGGCGCGGGTATCATTTGTGAAAAACCGCGGAGGAATTTGGGCGCAGGCGGACGACCGCCCTGAGAGCGATCTGCTAATCTTCACGCGCCGACTGGTGCAGTGGCCGGCGATCCATCGCCTCAAGCTTCAACCCCACGCTATTTACTCCGCGACGCGGCTGGCCGGGGTCAAGATGCTGTCCTGGGTTCAGAACGCAGCCCTGCTGGAACAGGCCCATGCCGAGGGATTTGACGACGTTTTGCTGCTCAACGAGCACGGCCACATTGCCGAGTGCACGTCGGCAAATTTCTTCCTGGTTCGTCAGGGCCAAGTTGTGACCCCGCCACTATCTGCCGGCTGCCTGCCCGGTGTCACGCGCGACGTTCTGCTTGAGGTTGTGCCCCAGGCGGGTTTCGAGCTTCGCGAGGAGAACCTGACGCCGGAAGACCTCGCCTCGGCAGCCGAAGTCTTCATCAGTTCCACCACCCGCGAAGTCGCCGCCGTGGGAAACATCGACGCACGGTGGGTCTTCAATGCCCCGGGAAAAATGGCCACCATGATTGAACGGTGCTTTAAGGATTACGTCCGAACGCATTTGAAATCCTGTTAGGTCCTCCGCAAGGCATTCCCCATACTTCCTGCGGGCAGATTCGCCCCTGCCGGGGCTGCGGGAATCCTACGGGTTGTTTCTCCCCCCACGGCCGTGGGCTACATGACTTCAGGCCTGTCCAAATCAGCTTCGGTTCGTTCAACCGTTACCCGCGGCTCCGCCGCCTGACTTGCGGAAAGGCCCGGCCTTTCCGAACGGCCCAAATCTCAAAAGAACCTGTTCCACGCAGGTGCCTCGTGGGGGCAACCCTCGTGGTTGCCCGCCGGGCGGCCACAAGGCCGCCCCTAAGACGCAATTTTAGTCGGGGCGGCAGAGCCGTTCCGGCTGTCGGCGCGGGCAGACAGTTTGACAGCGCTGACATGATATCGGCCCTGACGGTCCTGTACCCCGAGTCCGCCTCGTACGCCTGCACGTCAACAATGGCAGTTGTTCACTTGAACCCGCTCGCATTCAGTGAGAAGATTAAGCGGGATGCTGACCAGCGAACACGATGTATTGAGCGAGATTCCCTCGCCTTCGGCGCGCCTTTGGCTGGGACTGGGTGTCAGCCTCACCATTTTCCTTATTTTCGCCGGTTACACCATCCACGAAATTCGCTGGCTGGAAGATTTTCAGGTGAACGTGGTGCAGAAGAATCGCAAAGCTTCACTACAGCTCCTGCGGTTACAGGATGATACCTACGAGCTTGCGGTATCCCTTCGCGATATGACACTGCCCGAAAGCCGCTACCCTATCTTTTACTACAAGGGCAAGTTTATGCAGGTCCGGCAGGACATGGACGAGGCCCAGCGCCTGGAAGGGCAGTATGCCGCCAGCACGCCCGCCGGGGACCAAAAGCGGGGGCAGTTACGCGACGTGTTAGACGACTTCTGGCTGAGCGCCGATGAAGCTTTCCAATTGGCTGACCAGAACCACGAAGAGACCGCGCGATACATGATCCGGTCCCAGCTCGAGGGTAAGCGGGAAAGCATCTCCTCGATCATCACGCGCTTGCTGGCGCTCAACGATCAAGCCCAAACCGAGGCCGGGCAGCAAGTCAGCCTGACCTACGGAAGAGTCAAACGGGACATTCTCGTGTTGATCGGCATCCTTTTCCTGGTGGCGCTGGGCACGGGGCTCTACACGCTGGAAGCCAACCGCAAGACGTTCGATCGCCTGCACCACCTCGCCGAACGGCTGCAAACGCAATCCGAACAACTCCGCATGCTTTCCTGGAAACTGATTGACGTTCAAGAGAAGACTTTGCGCCAAGTGGCACGCGACCTGCACGACGAATTCGGCCAGATCTTGACGGCCATTGGCGTCACCCTGGGCCGCGCCAGTCAAAAGGCGCTGGACAAGGATCCGGTGTTCGTCCAGGATGTCAAGGTGGTCAAGAAAATCGTGGAAGATACCCTCCAGTTGGTTCGCTCCGAATCGCAGATTTTCCGGCCCGCGATTTTGGACGATTTCGGACTGGCACAGACTCTGGAATGGTTTGTCGATCAATTCTCGCGGCAGACCGGCATCCAGGTGCACTACAAGGGCAAGCTCTCAGACGGCTTCTTCTTGCCCGAGGACGCCATTCACCTTTATCGCATTGTCCAGGAGGCTTTGAACAACGTGGCCCGACACTCCGGGGCCAAGGAAGCCTGGGTGACGGTCGAGGAGCAAGTGGGCAGTTTGAGCCTTGAAATCCGGGACAACGGAACGGGTTTTGTGATCGGCCCGGAAAGCAACCGAGTGGCGGGTCAGGGAATCGGATTGATGGGCATGCGGGAACGAGCCGAGCATCTGAAGGGATCCTTTTCCATCCGCTCGTCGCCGCAGAGAGGAACGGTGGTAACCGTCCATGTTCCACTCCAACGGCCATCCCTAGACCACGCTGTCCAAGAGGTGAGTTGAACCGTGACATCCCCTAGCAAGGAAAAGAAGGTTCGAGTTGTGCTCGCAGAAGATCATATTCTGGTCCGCCAGGGATTCCGGCGCATCCTCGAGGATGATCCGGGGATTGCCGTGGTCGGTGAAGCGCGTACCGGCCTCGAAGCCATCGAGCAGTGCAAGGAGCTCAAGCCGGACGTGGTGGTAATGGATCTCTCCATGCCGGAATTGGGAGGGCTCGAGGCAACGGCGGAGATCCTCAAGGCCGACCCGCAGGTCAAGATCGTGATCCTCAGCATGTACTCAAATGAAGCCTACGTGCGCAAGGCTTTCGAGTTGGGCGCCAAGGGCTATATCCTCAAAAACGCCATCGAGGTCGATCTGACGCGCGCCGTCATGGCGCTGGCGGAGGGCCAAGCCTATTTCAGCCCCGGAGTCTCCCATATCGTGCTGGAGAGTATGAAGGCAGGGACCTTTCAGGGTACGAGTCAGGATCCGTACGAAAAGTTGACGCTGCGCGAGAAAGAAGTCCTCCAGTTAATTGCCCAGGGAAAATCCAACAAGGAAATTGCTACGCTGCTTAATATCAGCGTCAATACAGTCGCCGTCCACCGCGCTCGTGTCATGGAGACTCTCAACCTCCACCGCACGGCGGAGTTGGTTCTCTTCGCGGTGAAGAAGGGGCTGATCCAACCGTGACACTTCACTGGCCGGTGGGCGCCGTGGTCGTGCCCGGGATGTTCAACGCACGGGTGACCTGCCCGGTCTTGGCTTCCGATATTTCAACATTGAACTTTTCCAGTATAGTGCCGGTAGCCGTAGCATACTGGGTTAGCGCCTTGGCGTAGGCGTCGCGCGCCTGAGCTTCGATGCCTTCCTGAGATGCAAGGTCTCGCTCCGCCTGAATGACGAGAAAGGGGGTAGACTCTCCCAACTCGAATTTCCTTTGTTCTCCCTTCAAGGTCTCCTTGGATAGCTCTGTCGCCTCCCTTGCCGCATCGATTTGGGCTTTGGCCTGAGTGACAGCAATTACCGCGTTGCGCACGTCTTGCTGGGCCTGGTTAGTTTTCTGTTGCAATTGAACCCGGTACTGGCGTTGTTCGATGAGGGCTCGGGTGGCGTCAGCCACGGCCTGACGGTTGCGGATGGGAATCGAGAGGCTGACCCCCAAAGAGTAATTGGGATAAACGTTGCGGAATGCCTGTGAGAGCGAATCGCCAGCCCCTCCCGGTACATAGCCCGTCACTCCTGGAGGACACTTAGGTATATAGAGAGAATTGCTTTCACAGAGGAAATGCCCGGACAGCCCCGTAGGCAAGTAGGTGGCAAAAACGCTCAGAGACGGAAGCAGAGCGTTGCGGTCCCGCTGGATAGTATACTCCTGGTTTCGCATGTTCAACTGAACCTGTTCGATCTCCGGCCGGTTCTTGGCGGCCAGATTGAGAGCCTCTTCGAGCGAAGGAATGTCATTGGAGCTTGGCTCGGGCAGCTTATCCGTGGGTTCGATGGGTACACTGGCCAGATCGACGTCCACATGCTTCGAAAGCTCGGTTTTCAGTTTTTCTTGTTGCTGTTGATACTGCGTTTGGGCAAGGATCAGACCCTGCAGGCGGCTGGCGACTTCTGACTTTGCCCGCGTGACCTCGATGGCCGCCAAGTTCCCGATTTCCACTTGGCGGGAGTTGTTTCTCAAGTCCGCCTGCGCCCATTTGACTGCTTCCTCAGCCACTCGGATGTTCTCGCGAGCGTAAAGGAGATCCCAATAATCGTTCAGCACAGTCGCGAGGATAGTCATGACGTTCTGACGGAAAACGCTGTCAGCCACTTTCAGGTCGTTCTTCGCGATGCGTAGGTTCGCAGCGTTAGCGCGGTAGCCAAAGCCATTCAGGAGGTTCTGGTTCAAACTAATTCCAAAGTACGAAGGGATCTCAGGGTTGACTAGCGACGTCAACGCGCTGGTGGTGCTGCGGTTTCCACCCAACGCGGCGACGATGCTGGTGCCCGTCATGAAGCCCTGGCCGTAATAAGCCGAATAACTGCCAGTGTGCGTGTTTACGGAGGAAAGGCCGGTGAGGACGGTTGTTCCGAGGGGCGTAGAGGCCTGGTTCCAACCCGCAGAGAAACCGACAAAGGGATCGCAGCAGCCGACCGAACCCATATTAATGGCGCCACCACCGGAATACCCTGCGCCGCCTGCACCACTACTCGAGCCACCTGCTCCACTGCTCGAGGTCGTGCCGATAGCCCCGGAATAGAGGGCAGTCGATATCGTTGCGCCTGTCACGCCACGTGCCGCCGCGCCTGCCCTGGTACGCAGATAATCCGTTTGCGCTTTCGGTATCTCGAAACGCGCGTAATCAATATCCAAGTTGTTCTCGAGTGACAACGCAATGGCATCCTGAAGGGAGAGCCAGAGCTTCCCGTCGCGAATCAGGTCCTTCAGGCGTGGAGAGTTCTCCATTCCCGGCTGGGGCACGGGAAGAGACGAAAAGGACTCGAAAAAATCCGGAAATGAGTGGGTCTTGGTATAGTCATGGGTCATGACCGTCGGAGCAAATGTCGAGGCTGGGGGGACAGTCTGTTGACCCCAGACCTCGGCAGTTTGGACCAAAGTAGCCAGGATGCCCGCCCCCAAGATGAAGATCAGATTGCGAGTTAATTGCACCTTCATGGCGATTTTGCTCTCCTTTCAAGCTTTAATTCATTCATACGCGGCCAGCAGGCCAGAAGTTTCCTAATATAGTTTCACAGTATAACGAAGGGAACTGGGAATAGGGAACAGGGAAGAGGGAGGAGGGAAGGGGGAATAAGGAGTGGGGGATAGTGAATAGGGAATAGGGAGCAGACCAAAGGGAAGAGCGAATGGCACCGCGGAACTCATTGGCTGTTTCCTATTCCCTATTTCCTATTCCCTGTTCCCTATGACCTGGCACCCGACACCTATTCGTACCGCAACGCCACAATGGGATCGACCTTGGTGGCCCGGCGGGCGGGCAGGAAGCCCGCAGCGAGCGCTATACATACCAGCAGGCCGGCCACAGCCAGAAAGGTCAACGGGTCCTGGGGCGTGATCCCGTACAGATAGCTGGAAAGCAATCGGCTGAGCGCCAGCGCTGCTACGGCGCCCAATCCAACACCAGCGATGACCAACTCCAGGCTCTGACGAATCACCAGGCCGAAAATGCTGCCCCGCGAAGCACCGAGCGCGACCCGCACGCCGATTTCGAATGTCCTTTGAGCCGTTGTGTACGAAACCACTCCGTAAGTGCCAATGGCGGCAAGGACCAGAGCGGCTGCGGCAAAGCTCAAGAAGAGCCACATCAGGGAGCGGGGCTGAGAAGTTGAAGCAACAACCACGGCATCCATAGTCTGGAATTCACTGACCGGAACATTGGGATTGAGATCGTTGACGAGTTCGCGGATGCGGCTTTCGATCTCATGGGAATCGGCCGCCGTGCGCACCAGCAGGGTCATGGAGGTAGGCAGTTTTCCGTCCAGTCCGACAGATTGAGGATAAGGCATGTAAACTGCCCCATTGATCCAATCCGGGGAATGGTTTGCCAAATCGAACTGGCGCACGTCACCGACCACGCCGACCACGGTGCGCCAGTTCGTGTCCCAAACCACTCGCATGTGCTTGCCAATGGGATCTTCTCCGGGCCAAAAGCGCCGCGCAGTGGCCGCACTCACCACCACAACCGCCTCTGACTTCTCGCCCATCGCCTCGCTAAAGGTCTGACCTCGAAGCACCGGGATGCGCAGCAGTTGGAAATACCCAGGGGTAACCGCTCCCGCCCAGAGCATCGGCGCCAAGTTCTCACTGGGGACAAGAGGATGCTCCTCGAGTTCCACAGGAACCGCCGGAACTTGCCCGCCCAAAGGAATCGCATTGACGGCCGCCACCTCGGAGATCCCGGCGGTCTCGCGCGCGCGCCGGAGCAATTCGTCGTAGAGCGCAATACACTCACTCCTTGAACGACAGACGGATGGATTGGGCGACACTCGGACAGTGAGGATTCGCTCCGGACGGAATCCCGGATCGACTCGCATCAAGAGCCAAAGACTTCTGAGTAGGAGCCCGGCGCTGACCGCCAAAAGCACTGCCAATCCGACTTCGCCGGCAATGAGGGCGCCGCGCAGGCGAATCCCAACCGTGCCCGCCGAACGTCGCCCAGCCGACTTGTAAACCGCTGCGAGATCAAGGCGCGACCCGGTTACGGCAGGCGCCAACCCCGAAAGAGCGCCGGCGACCACCGCAATCCCCGTCACAAAAATGAACACTCGCCAGTCAATGCCAATTTCGGGCCAGCCGGGAGTGTTTATGGGCAAGGCAAGCTTGAGAATCGCCAGGGCATTCCACGACACGGCGAGCCCGAGGGCTCCGCCCACAAGTGCCAGAACCACGCTTTCGGTGAGCAGTTGCCGCACTAACCGTGCTTGACTCGCTCCAAGGGCAGTCCGAACGGCCATCTCTTTCTGGCGCACAGCAGCCCGCGAAAGGAGAAGATTGGCGACGTTGGCGCACGCAATCAACAACACCAGTCCAATGGCACACTGCAGCAGGATCAACTTGTCGCGAATGTCAACGATGAGATCCTGTTGCAAGGGGATCACCGTGGCATCGGCATTCCAATTGGGGGCCATAGTATAAGGGAACAGCCGGATGATGTGCGCGATGAGCGGACGAATCTCGTTTCGGGCTTGCGCAAGGCTTGCGCCCGGGCGCAGTCGCCCCACGACGGGCATGAAACCAGTATTCCAAAAGTCAAATGTATTGCCAGGGTCGAGGTGCAAAGGCATCCAAAACTGGACGCGCGGTGAGGGAAAACCGAAATCCGGCGGCATCACTCCCACTACCTGCCGGTCCACACCCTCGAGCGTGATCACGCGCCCCAAGATGTTGGGGTCACCGCCGAATTTCCCCTTCCACAGCGCATAGCTGAGCACCACGAGCCGGTCCCGCCCGGGTTGGTCTTCGCTGGCGCTGAAGGTCCGCCCCAATTCCGTTCCAACGCCAAGGACAGATAACAGGTTGGCAGACACTGCGCTCCCCACCAGCCTGACCGCTTCGCCCTGTCCGGTAAGATTGAACTCGGACTCGGTTGTGAACCCGGCTACGTCCATCGTCCGGGTCTCCTGCTGGAGAGCCACGAGCGCTCCTTTGGGGTAATACCCTGTCACTCGCACCAAACGGTGCGGTTCCGCATAGGGCAGTGGCCTGAGGAGGAGCGCATTGAGGATGCTGAACATCGCGGCATTGCCGCCGATGCCGAGTGCCAGCGTCACCACGGCAACAACCGTAAAGCTGGGATTTTTCACCAACATGCGCAAGCCGTAGCGCAAGTCTTGAAGCAGAATACCCATCGTGTTCCTCCCTGAATGCAGCGCCTAGCGGCTAGTGCATTGTCGATTGCCGATTGAGCATGATGTCCCTCAAGGGGAAGGGGGTGGAATTCGATACTGAACGCGGACCACTAGGCACTGGCCATCAAGCACTAGCCACCGTAGTTCACCACGTGCTTCTTCCTTGCCTGCCATTCCTCGCTGGAGAAAATCCTCGGGCCCACCTCAATGAGACGCGGGAGCATATTGTAGACAGATACGGGCTCCCACTTTGCGCCGCTGCGTGTCCGAAGCCCATTTCGATTAAGCTCTTCCGCGACTTTGGAAAACGGATAATCCTGGACAATGCCGTCCAGCATTTGAATGAGGACCTGGGTCTCGGCGGGATTCTCGACGAGGTGTGTGCAGTCATCCCCCACGCGCAGCCCGTAGGGTAATTCCTCGATGGCGCGGCGTGGCCCCTTATCAACTGCTTCGACCTCGCGCTCCCACTCCACGGCCACCAGTTTCCATCCCGCCTCAGCCTTCTGCTTGACGTACTCCGGCTCCAGCGGCCGGCTCAAAACTTCGCGAATGCGCTCCACCTTGGCCATACGTCCCCCTTCACTGGAGAGCCGTCAGCTCTCAGCGAGCGCTACGAGGCCTGCTTTTGCTGACGGCTGAGAGCGGGTAGCTTCATCCCGACCGCCCATTTTCGAATTTCGATTTTCGAGCTTCGAGTCTTGAGTTTCCATTTACTTGACTGCCACCACCACCAGCGTGGCATCGTCCTCGAAACGCCCGCCACTGAATTTAGCCACCTCGGCTAGGATTTTTTCTTGCAATTCTCCAGCGCTGAGGTGGCGGTTTTCCGTCAGGATAGCGACCAAACGTTCTTCGCCAAATTCTTCCCCGTCCGCGCCGCTCACTTCCGTCACCCCATCCGTGAAAAGCACGAGGCGGTCACCGGGAGCGAACTCAACCTCGCCCCTTTCGTAGTTCCATTCGGGGAATAATCCCAGGGGCACGCCACCCGCGCCCAGGCGAAGGCACAATCCATCTCGACGCGCCAAGATCGGCGCATTGTGGCCCGCATTGGTGAAGACCAGGCGTTTGCGCGCGCCGTCCAGCAAGCCATAGAAAGCGGTAATGAATTTGTCCGGCGAGACGTTGTCGCAAATAATCCGATTCACCCTGCCGCAAAGTTCCTCCGGGGGCACCTGCTCGGAGGCCGTAGCCTTAAGCGCCGCCTGCAAGTTAGACATCAGCAGCGCGGCGGACATTCCTTTTCCTGAGACATCGGCGATGGACATGGCAAGCTTGGTTTCGCTGAACGCATGGATATCAAAATAATCGCCCCCCACAACACGCGCCGGCAACCAGGCGCCTGAAATCTCGTAGCCCGCCATTTGCGGGATCTCCTTGGGGAGAAACCCGCGCTGAACAGCTTCAACGTCTTCCCGTTCCCGCTCCTCGGCCTGCAACTGCTGACGTCGCGATGCGCCTTGCTCGAGCTGGGTTCTCAGGATTTCGAGAAGATGCCGATTGTTCCATGGCTTCAAGACAAAGTCCCCCACCCCACGGTGCATGGCTTCCACGGCCAACTCGATGCTGCCCCAGGCGGTCATGACGACGATGGGCACAATGCTGTCCGAGGCTCTGATGTGGGAAAGTAGATCCAAGCCCTCAAAGCCCGAGGTGGTGTCGCGGGTATAATTCAGGTCCAGCAGCAAAAGATCGAATTCTTGAGTCGCGATCGCCTGCAGGACTGCCGCAGGTGAACTCACCCCTTCTGCCTCGTAGCCTTCTCCTTTCAGCAGAAGGCGCAGGGCCTCGACCACGTCCGGCTGGTCATCTGCGATTAAGATTCGCGCCGTGGAAGAACATCGGCTTTTCGGGGGATCAAGCACCAGAGTCTCCATTGCACCGCCTCATCGCTGGGCAAGCTCTCTGCCTTCAGCTTTCAGCTCTCAGCTTCTACTATGGCAAGAAGTAGACCAATCCCAGAGGATGCCTAATTCGTTCGATTGGAAGGAGTTATAGGATTTTCCGTAACGATTGCCAGGTGCAGAGTGTTCGCTTTTGGGATTCGACTGTCCAATATCGGACAGGCCCGGACACATTGCCGATTGACGATTGTCGATTGATGGTTGGTCATCCACCCTCCATCGTCCATCAAAAATCGGCAATCGGTAACCTCCCCGACCATTGCCTTATGCCGACGGCCGATTTGGAGAGTCCTCAATCATCAATCGACAATCGGCAACCAACAATCTCACTTGATGGCGAGGATTTCCCGGCGCGCCAAGCGAGTGAGGAATGTCTTGACGTTGCCATTAGGGACCAGGCGTTCGATTTCGCGATTGGTGAGGGCAGGGTAGGGGAAAGGAAGCTTGCTTTCCACATCGGAGCCGAGGGTCAGGAGGCTTTCAAGCCACCAGCGGGTTCCGGCGCCGTTGGCCAAACAAGGTTCGCGCAGCAGGCAAAACAGGACTCCTCCTGTCCGAAGGTGCGACCAGAGCTTCGCCACTAAGCCAGGAAGCGCCTCGCGCGGAAGCAGGTCCAGAAGATGCCAACAGGCAATCGCTGATAAGGAATCGGGAGGCATGGGAGGAAGGTTTTCAAGGAACTCATCGATCAGAAACACCGTCCTCTTGCCATGCTGGCGGAAAAACCTGCTGCTGGGTTGCAGGGCAAGAGTTACCAAGTCTGTGACATAGAGCTTGGACCCGCGCTTCAGGAGGACATCGAACGTCGCTTGTTGCGCGGGGCCACAATCAAGAATATGAGGGCGCTTTACGTCGCGAAGATTTTGCCACAGCCATTCGAGGGCACGGCTGGGTGCTGCCGGGGGGGTTGTGGAAGACCTTTGAGAGTCCGGGAATCTTTTCGTTTGGAACATCAAGAGCCGTGCGCGGGGCAATACTCCAGGCTCGGTCCAGAATCACCTCATTCCCGCCCGGGCGGAAATCCGGCTGGTTCCTGGCAGTGTGGATCCCCGCTTTCGCGGGGTGACGAAGACCTGACATTCAATAAAATGCGTCGAAGATCTCGTGCCCGCTTCGGAGCTTCGCGTCTCACTTGTCCGAAGGAACTTAGTCGTTTGTCACCAAGGCGTCATGTGCGGAGGCGCTTCGGGAACCCGTCTGCGCCTCTTCCCGGAGGATCTCAATACTGCCCTTGAAGAAGGCCCCTTCCTCAATGGCGACCGCGCCGGTCGAGAGGTCACCCACCAAATGTCCGGTACGGCGAATCTCCACCTTTTCGCGCGCGGAAACTTTCCCAGTCAGGGTGCCCAGGATCACGGCCTGCCGAGCGCGGATTTCCGCCTTGACCTGGCCAGTGGCGCCTACCGTCACGCAATGCTGTTCGAGGGAGATGGTCCCTTCGAACTGCCCTTCGATCAGCAAATCCTCATCTGCCGATAACTCGCCTTTCAGCACCACCGTCTGACCGAGGACCGTCTGACGAGGAGTGGTGGACGTAGTGCTCTGCGACCTTGCAGTCATCTCATTCATAGGCTTTTCCTGTCGGGGAGGCGGAGGAGGCGCGTGTTCCACAATCAGCGGCTCCGCCGACCGAGGTTTCTTCTCCCGCCACATTGCGGCTCCATCCTTGGTGAAGTTGCCTGGGACACGTCCCTCTAGTGCCTCTTCACCGTCCTGGCTATATTACATGGTACCGACCGCAAGCGCAAATCGAAAAAAGAGGGTTCCTTGTAGGGGCGGCCACTAAGGCCGCCCCTCGAGCTTTCTATATTTCAAACCACGCATTTCGGCGGCTATTATAGCCTTCGGCGCTCTGCGGCTCCGCCGCCTGACTTGCGGAAAGGCAGAGCCTTCCCGCAAGACACCTCGGCAAAGCCGCCCGCCATAACCAAACAAATTCTAGAGCCCCCTGAGGAGGGCTAAAAGGGTCGCCCCTACAAGCTGCAGCATCATCGAGTGTCGGCTCTGTAGACTACCCTGCCTCCCACAATGGTGATTTCCACACGGGCGTCTTTGATCCTTTCCGGCGGGATTCGGAATAGGTCTTCGGAAAGGACCACCACATCCGCGAGTTTTCCTGGCGAGATTGTCCCCTCATCCATCTCTTCAAAGGCGGCGTAGGCGGAACCTCGGGTGTAAGCGCGCAGTGCTTCCTCGACCGTCAAACGCTGCTCGGGGAACCATCCCCCGGGATTTTTTCCGTCGAGTGTGGCGCGCGTAACTGCGGCATAAATACCTGACAGTGGGTCGAGCGGTGCAACGGGCCAATCCGAGCCGAAGGCCAACACCGCGCCGGCATTCAGCATCGTCCTCCAGGCGTAGCTGAACCGTGCGCGCTCGTGCCCTATGCGCTTTTCGGCCCAGCGCCCGTCATCAATGGCGTGGTAGGGCTGCATGGAAGCGACAATGCCAAGCTTGCCGAAGCGGTCAAAATCCTCCGGTCGGACGTGTTGCGCGTGTTCGACTCGAAAACGGTGCGCCGCCGGATGGTCTCCGCCTACCCTCTCGTAGATATCAAGGATTGCGGATACCGCACGATCCCCAATGGCATGGGTGCAGAGCTGAATCCCCGCCTTGTCCGCCTTTTGCGCCAGCTCCGCCATCTTGGAAGGAGGAGTCATAAGCGGCATGGGCAAGCCGCTGTTGCCGGGATCATCATCGTAAGGCTTGAACATCCAGGCGGTGCGCGAGCCCAGAGAGCCGTCCGCGAATGCCTTCACTGCTCCCAGCTTGAGAAAACCGCTGCCCATTGCGTGCGAGATTCCGGCGTCCGCCAGATTCTTCCATTGAGCAATCGGAGTGATCGCATAGATGCGGCAAGTAAGCCAGCCCTCGAGTTCCGCGCGACGCAGCAACGAGATCTCGCCCGTGAAGCTCCCGTTCCATGAGTCTGTACTGACAGTGATGTCGTGCACCGAAGTCAGACCGACGCGCGCGGCTTCCTTGAGGGCCGCCCGCAGGGCCTCCTCCATTTCACTTTCGCTGGGGCGCGGAATCACCTTGAGGACCAGGTCCTGCGCCTCGTCCTTCAAGATTCCGGTGGGCTCGCCGGTCTTGGGATCGCGGACAATCACACCTCCCAGCGGGTCAGGCGTGTCTTTGGTGACGCCGGCGAGATTCAACGCCAAGGAGTTCGCCAGGCTGGCGTGGCCGTCGTAGCGGCTTATGAAGACGGGTGTGTGCGGCGTAACCGGATCAATCAACCAGCGATTGGGCAGCTTCTCCGAAGGCCATGCTTCTTCATCCCAATCACCGCCCTGCATCCACCTTCCAGGAGGCACAGTGCCGGCTTTCGCCGCGATTCGGCGCACGAACTCCTCCTCGCTTCGCGCCTCCTTCAAATCGACGGACAGAAGCTGAAAGCCGCCGTCGATGAAATGAGCGTGGCTATCAGATAAGCCTGGAACCGCCAGGCGTCCCTTGAGATCAATCACCACCGTGTTAGGGCCTTGGTAGGCGCGGATTTCTTCATCGCTTCCCATCGCTAGAAAGCGCCCGTTGACAATGGCCACAGCCTCGACAATTCTCGTGGCCGCGCCGCCGCCGCCGGACTCACCGGTCCAGACCTTGCCGTGCAGCAGTATCAGATCCGCGCCGCGTGCCAACTCGCTTGCGCCCGGCGGCGATGCTGCCTTTCCGACGTTTGTTAGCATGGTTATAGACAGCCCGGAAGCTAAGAGTAGCGTGATAGCTCTTCGGTTCACCGACTCCCTCTGGACAGAAGACCAATCAGCATATATACAGCGCAACCATCCTCGGCGCAAGCGCTTTGGAGCGTGGCCCGCCCAGACGCGCCACACTCCCAAGCGGTCAGGACGACAGGGGGATTCAGTCTCGGAATTCGCCCTATGATTTCGAGGATTTCAAGATTTTCCGCGTAGCCTCGGCGATCAGGTCGCCCATGCGGGAGGTCGTGGTGGGGCGAGACTTGCCCGGAAGATCGGGCGTCCGAAAGCCCCGTTTCAGGACCTTTTCAATGGCGGTCTCAATGGCGCTCGCCGCCGCCTCCATGTGGAACGAATGCCGGAGCATCAGGGCGGCGGAAGCGATGGCCGCGATGGGGTTGGCTCGGTTACGCCCGGCGATATCCGGGGCGGAGCCGTGGACGGGTTCGTACAAGGCATGATGCTCGCCCAAGCTGGCCGACGGCAAAAGGCCGATGGACCCCGTCAGCATGGCGGCTTCATCGCTCAAGATGTCTCCGAACATGTTGGTGGTCAGGATCACGTCGAAACTCGTGGGACGATCGATGAGCCGCATGGCGCAGTTATCCACGTACAGATTCTCCAGCTCGACTTCAGGATAGGACCGGGCTACGCGCGAGACGACCTCACGCCAGAGTCGCGATGACTCGAGCACGTTCGCCTTGTCCACCGAAGTGACCTTGCGCCGCCGACGCCGCGCCAGCTGAAAGGCACGGTGCGCTACACGTTCCACTTCGTGCTCTCGGTAGACCTCCGTATTAATTCCCACTCGTTCGTTATTCTTGGCGAAGATTCCCCGCGGGTTACCAAAGTAGATTCCCCCCGTCAATTCGCGGACGATCACCATGTCCGTGCCTCGAACAAGGTTGGGTTTGAGCGCTGAGATCCCTACCAGCGAATCCAGCACGCGCGCAGGACGCAGGTTGACGTAAAGCCCCAGCCTCTTCCGAATCTGGAGCAAACCCTGCTCCGGCCGTACTTCCGGCCGCACGGAATCCCATTTGGGTCCCCCCACGGCGCCTAGCAATACCGCTTCGGAGTTGTTGCAGATGGAAATGGTCTCGGCAGGGAGTGGCGAGGCAGTCGCATCCAAAGCGCAGCCGCCAATCAAACCGGATTGAAACCTGAATGTCGGTCCGGCAACGGCCTCCACGGCCTGCAGAATCTTGATCGCCTCAGCCGTGACTTCCGGCCCTATACCGTCGCCCGCCAGCACCGCTACCCTATGGAGATTCTGCATATCTCTTCTAGTTTATATTATACAAGAATAACAGGCAGGATTGCAAGTTTGAGGCTATTTTCGGGTAGCGGCTTTTTATTAGGCTAGGTAGCTAGCTTACACCGCCATGGAGAAGCGGCCCTAGTGGCCGCCCTCAGCGGGTTATAGAATTTGTTTGGTTATCGCGTGCGGCTTTAGTGGCCGCCCGGACAAGGTCAATAGCCGCCGGGGAGGAGGCGGTCCACCGCTTCATTCTCGTGCACCGAGCTGGAGGCGACGGCTGCCCCCTCTTCTTCGAGACGTTTCAGCTCGTAGGCCGCCTTGTTGGCTGCTTGCAAGTAGGCGCGAGCTGCCGCTTCCACCACGCTGTGGCTGGTGCACTTCCCTGTGAACTCGCGTCCTTCAAAGCGCGCCCGAATCGAAACTTCCGCCACACCGTCCGTCCCGGGACCGACGGTGTGCACGGAGAAATCAGCGATGATGCCCGGAACTCCGATGATCCTGTCCACCGCGCGGAAAGCCGCGTCGCAGGGCCCTTCCGCGGTCGCCGAGTCGTGGAATACGCTGCCGTCCTTTTCCAGTTCGACGGTCGCCGTGGATCGCCCTTCGCTGGAAGTCACACTCTGCAAGAGTCTCAGAGTGAACATCTCCGGGATATGCTGGAAACCTTCCTGCACTATCGCTATGAGGTCCTCGTCGTAGATGTTTTTCTTGCGGTCGGCGAGCTGACTGAACAATTGGTAAGCACGCTCGAGTTCGGGCTTCGCCAACTGGTAGCCTAGCTCTTCATAGCGTTTGGCCAGGGCATGCCGGCCGGAGTGTTTTCCCAGCACGATCTGGTTCGAGGGCAGGCCCACTGTTTGAGGCGTGATAATCTCGTAGGTGATGGCGTTCTTCAGCACCCCATCCTGGTGAATCCCCGCCTCGTGGGAAAAAGCATTACGTCCCACAATGGCTTTGTTCCGTTGCACGGCAACGCCTGTCAGCCGCGTCAACAGACGGCTAGCGGAGTAGAGCTCTTCCTTTCGGATGTCGGTGTGTACCCCCAGGACATCTTTGCGAACGTAAATGGCCATCACAATTTCTTCCAGGGCCGCATTCCCCGCTCGCTCCCCGATGCCGTTGATAGCGCACTCGACCTGGCGCGCCCCACCTCGAATCCCCGCCAAAGTATTCGCCACCGCCAGACCCAAGTCGTCGTGCGAGTGGGTGCTCAGGATGACATTTTCCGCTCCAGGCAGACGCGATTTCACGTCCGCAAACATCTGCTCGTATTCAGGCTCGAGGCAATATCCCACCGTGTCGGGAAGGTTCAAAGTCGTTGCCCCGGCTTCCATGGCGGCATGACAGCACTCGATCAGGTAGTCGCGGTCGGTGCGGCCCGCATCTTCCGGAGAGAATTCAACGTCCGCGCACAAAGACTTCGCATTTCCCACCGCCCAACTAATCTGTCTCAGGATTTCCTCGCGAGTCTTGTGCAGCTTGTATTTCAGATGGATGTCCGAGGTGGCGAGAAAAGTATGGATGCGCGGCCGCGCGGCGTCCTTAACCGCCTCCCAGGCACGGTCGATGTCCAGTTGGTTGGCACGTGCCAGAGCGGCAATGACCGGCGTCCTAACCTCCCCGGCAATCGCCTTGACGGCCTCGAAATCTCCCTGCGAAGCAATCGGAAAGCCGGCTTCGAGAATGTCCACTTGCAAGCGCTCCAACTGCCGGGCCATTTCCAGCTTTTCCTTGAGATCCATGCTGCACCCGGGAGATTGCTCGCCATCCCGCAGGGTGGTATCGAAAATATAAACTCGCTCCGACATCGCGCCTCCTACAATTCAAATCCTTGTCGCCTGCAACGGAAGTGACCCTTCACCCGGCTCCGTCAGCTGACGGACTGGCAAAAACGCCGGCAGCACGCCACCCTCCCCCCATGGAGAGGGCGGCAGCGATCTCGCCTTGCCCTTCAATGATTCAATGGCTCAATCGCGCAATGAATCAATTCTGCTCATTGTCCGACCGGTCGGGTGGTAAAGTCAATTGGATAAGTTGCCTGGCTGCCACTTCTCTTATGCAGAGAGTTAGGGTAAACTGCAGTCACGCGCCTGTAGCTCAGATGGATAGAGCGGCAGCCTTCGAAGCTGAAGGTCGGGGGTTCGAATCCCTCCAGGCGCGCCATCTTGGACTGTGGCACAATTCGCAAGGCTCGTTACCTCCGCGCTGGCCGGGGCAGCCGCTGGGAGTACAGAACTGGGTTCCCGCTCTCGCGGCCTGTCGCCCGAAGGCTGTAGGCCGCAGGGCGGGAATGATGCCACCTTCGAGGGAGGTTCGGGCGCGATTGGAAAGCCCCGAGGCGGGCCGCGCTTGCCTGAAATGTTGCTGATACAACTATCTCTGGGACTAGCACTATTGGCTCAGGGCCTCGCGGGCGGCCAGGCGCCGCGGCCGGCCGTCGATGGCTTGACTCCGCCGACGCAGCTTACCGCGGAACAAGATCACCGGAGAATGATGGACCTGCTCCACATTACCTCGCTCCGGCCGGGAGCGGATCCTGACCACCCCCAGGCGCCCAATGCGGTCAACTACGATGAATCCAAGGCCAATCCCTATCCGAATCTGCCCGACCCTCTGCTCCTGAACTCCGGCAGGAGGGTCACTAGCGCGGCCCTCTGGTGGAATCAGCGCCGCCTGGAAATCGTGGAAAAGTTCAACCAGGAAATCTACGGCCGAGTCCCCAGGAATACGCCGAAGGTGAACTGGGAAGTTACGGGCGTGTCGCGGGAGACGAATGGCGATGTGCCGGTGATAGCGAAGCGTCTGGTAGGCCATGTCGATAACTCTTCATATCCGCCTATCGCCATCAACATCGATCTGACACTGACCACGCCGGCGGCCGCGCAGGGCCAGGTGCCGGTAATGATGGAACTTGGATTTGATCCGGCGCTGATGCGCAAGTTCCTCGAGGGGCTCGCGGCTCGCGGGGTCAAGCTTCCACCGCCTCCTCCGGGACCAAGCTGGCAGCAGCAGGTTCTAGCCCTAGGCTGGGGGTACGCAATCCTCATTCCGACGAGCGCTCAGGCCGATAATGGCGACGGCCTGGCGGAGGGGATAATCGGCCTTTGCAACAAAGGACAGCCCCGCGCTCTGGATGATTGGGGCGCGTTGCGTGCCTGGGCCTGGGCCGCCAGCCGCGCGCTTGATTATTTCGAGACTGATAGATCGGTGGATGCCAAACAAGTCGGCGTGGAAGGTCACTCGCGCTACGGCAAGGCAGCGCTGGTCGCCATGGCTTACGACCCTCGCTTCGCCATCGCCTACATCAGTTCTTCCGGCATGGGAGGCGCCGCGCTCTACCGTCGCAACTTCGGCGAACGGCTCGAGAACTTGGCGGGAACGGGGGAGTATCACTGGATGGCAGGCAACTATATCAAGTACGCCGGCCCCCTCACACCCAATGACTTGCCCGTGGACTCTCACGAACTGATCGCCTTATGCGCCCCACGCCCCGTGTTCATCGGCGCCGGCGCAACACAAGGCGACGGCTGGGTGGATGCCAGGGGCATGTTTATGGCGACCGTAGCCGCGGCACCGGTCTATCGACTCTTGGGCAAGAAAGACTTGGGGACTAATCAGTTCCCACCGATTGGAACAGCGTTGATTGGCGGCGATCTCGCCTTTCGGCAGCACGAGGATGGACACTTCCCTGGCCCGAACTGGCCAACGTTTCTGAAGTTCGCAAGCCGCTATCTCAAGCGCGCCGTGCCGTCGGGCGGCCCCGCGCGACACGTGATGTAGGAGTGCCTCTTGTGGGTGGCCTAGCAAGGAGGGCACAGGGCTAGCGGTTGTGGCGAGCTAAGTCCAGAGCAAGGCCCGGGCCGGAAGCTGACATATTGTCACTGCTTGGCGAGCCTCTTTGTTTTCTTTAACATTCCCGGTTCGTTCGTTTAAAAAATCATTTTGAATTGCGGGACCTTCTCCTAGGGCAGTAGCAGATTTCAGGACATAAAGGCCCGGGCTGCTGACCACCAAAGCATACGCTAGAAAGGTAGCTCACCACGGGGGGGATGTCAAGCAGAACCTTGCAGGGGGATGAGGAAGGGACTGGCGCTACGGCGCCATCCAGTCGAGCGCGTAGATGTCCTGGGAACCGGTGTCGCGGAGCAGCAGTGGGGAGTCATCGGGCGCGAGGCCGAGCCAAAAGCCATAGAAGCCGGTAATCGGGACATCCTTCAGACCGGCGATGCGCTCCACTTTGCGATCGCTAATCCGGAGCCGGAACACACCCGGATTGTCAGGCCCATGAAAGAAGTAAACATAGCGTCCATCCGCTGACCAGTTCGGATAGGCGATGCCCCGCCCCTTCAGGAGTACCGACCATTTCCCGGCCTTGAAGTCGAAAAGGACGAGGCCCGAGGAGTTTATGGGCGTGGCGGCAAGGTATCGTCCATCGTACGACCAGTGGGGCGAGAAGAGCCCCCGAGATCCGGGTAGCGTGGAAACCTGGTGGGTGCCCAGATCAAGCACGCGGACGACCGAATCCGCATCACCCCAGGCGCCCGAGAAGACGATCTTGCTACCATCCGCTGACCAGTCCGCGTCAAGTTGAGGCTTAGGATCGTCCGGCAACAGTTGCTGGGCGCTTCCGCCCTCGGACGAAACCGAGTAAATCTTTTGGGGTTTTCCCCGAGCGGAGTCGAAGAAGACAATCTGCTTGTTGTCTGGGGACCAGCGAGGCATGAGGGGATACAAAGGCGGGTAGGTAAGTCGTACAGGGTCGCTGCCGTCCGGCTTGCTTCGCCAGAGGGCGCCTTCGGGATAAGTGACGTAGGCAACCCACTGGCCGTCCCTGGAGAAGGCAACAGATTCTGCCGACATGCCGGAAAGGAAAGGCACGAATTGGCCGGCCTTTGGGTCGTAGCGCATTAGCGTGCCGCGAGATGTCCGGCCTACCACGAAGAGATTCTTGCCATCTTTGCTGGGAAGAGGCATGGACAGGCTGAGCGGGCTGGAAGTCAACTGGATGGGCGTGCGGCTGGGCTTGCGAAGGAAACTTCCCTTTTCGGGAAGCGCCCAGATCTGGCGCTGCGACTCGAAGATGAAATACCTTCCATCGGCAGTCCACTTGCCGCAGCATTCGTCAGGAGGATTATGCCAGCCGGCAAACAATGGGTGCAAATCCGCCCCTTGGAGGGAAACCTCCCAGAGCGACTGTGTGGTGTTAGCGTCCTGCACGGTCAACCGCAGTTTACTCCCCCTCGGCGACCACTCAAGCACAGACGGCACACCCGCTACAGAGACTAGCTTGTGGGATTCACTCCCGTCACTGTTAGCCAGGAATAGGTCGCTCCCATTGGTATAAGCAAGCATCTTGCCGTCAGGAGACCAGGCTCCGTCCATTCCCACCGTGTCTCCAAGACGGCGCGGTGAACCACCGAGAACAGGAAGACTCCAGAGCGGTCCCTTGCCAATCTCTTGCCAGTCTGAGACGAGAAGGTCAGAGCCATCCGCCGAGATGCTGAGCGGGTCCATGGTTTGGGAAGGCGTCCGAATCAGCCCGAACTCGCCGCCGGAGACCGACATCTGGGCGATGCGCCAAAGAGTGCGGTCTCCCACCCGGAAAAAAAGCCGCGAACCGTCTGTGCCCACTAATTGCTTGGGCAGGCCGTCGTGGGTAAGCTGGACGTAATTGGAAACCTTCGGCACGGGCAAGGGGCGCGTCCAAAGATAGGCGAGGATTGCCGAAGCGATAACCAGCACGCTCACGGCAACGACTAACCAACCTCGTAGGGTCACCTCTCGCGGGTGCCCTACCGGCGCGGGCACAGCATCCGTGGGTTCGACGGCGGGCAGTGGCCGTGGCGACCCCACCCCTACGAGGGACTGCCTGGAAACGGTGTCACGTTTCAGACGCTTCAAGTCTGCGCGCAGATCACCGGCGCTGTGATAGCGCAAGTCGCGGTCCTTCTCCAGCGCCTTGCCGATGATGCGGTCCAGCTCCAGGGGCAGTTGGGGATTCAGGCTGGCCGCCGACACCGGCGCGCGATTCAGGATGGCGTCATGGATGAGCGCCGTGGTGCTCCCCGGAAAGGCCTCCCGGCCCGTAGCCATCTCGTAGAGCACAGCGCCAAAGCTGAAGAGGTCCGTGCGGGCATCGAGTTCTTCGCCCCGCGCCTGCTCCGGGGACATGTAGGCCACCGTGCCGATCACCTCACCCGGGCTGGTCAGTTGCTCACGATCAATCGGCAGCGTGGGTGCCTCCTGTAGGGGCGCCCCTTGTGGGCGGCCCGTTAGGGAGGGCACAAGGCCCGCCCCTACAGGCGATAACTTGGCCAAGCCGAAATCGAGAATCTTCGCTTGGCCGCGCTTGGTGATGAAGATATTTGCCGGCTTGATGTCGCGATGAATGATCCCTTTCGAGTGCGCCGCGTCCAGCCCGTCGGCAATCTGAATCGCCAGATCGAGCAATTCATCCATCTGAAGGGGCGCCCTTTGTAGGCGCTCCCGCGTCCGCGCGGCAGGGGCGCGGCCGGCCCCTGCAAGACGCTCCCGCAGCGTCTCCCCCTCCAGCAACTCCATGGCAAGGAAAGGCTGGCCCTCGTGCTCGCCCACATCGTAGATCGTGCAGATGTTCGGATGATTGAGCGCGGAAGCCGCCCGCGCTTCGCGTTGGAAACGTTCCAGAGCTGAGGGATCTAGTGCGGGCGTGGCTTGCACCGGCCCGGGAAAACCCATCCCCACATGAGTAAGAAACTTCAGCGCCACCGCGCGCCCCAGGCGCGTGTCTTGGGCCTTATAAACTACACCCATCCCCCCGCTGCCGAGTTTCTCCAAGATGCGGTAATGGGAAAGCATTCGACCCAGCATCGCGTCCCGGCTCGCCGTGCCTGCTGCCCACGCCTGATCCCGCGCCAGGGCCTGCGCCGCCACCGCAAAGGCCGGAGCCCTCAGGAAACTTTCCTGTCCCCCGTCCTCGGCCAGCAGCGACTCCACTTCCCGGAGCAATGACTCATCCCCGGCGCAAGCCTCTCGCAGAAACCCAGCCCGCTCGCTCCCCTCCCGCTCCCGGGCGGCGTGGTACAAGCGTTCGACTTTCAGCCAGTGCTCACGCTCCACTCTTGTTTGCCCCGCGCAGCTCGCGCCGTAGCCAACTCTTGGCTAACTTCCAATCCCGCATTACCGTCTCGGGTGAGACTCTCAGCACCGCAGCTGTCTCCTCCACGCTGAGCCCGCCGAAAAAACGCAACTCGACCACTTGGCCCTTGCGGGCGTCGTGAGCGGTCAAGGCCTTCAGGGCATCATCCAAGGCCACTAAATCGCGACCCGGTTCCTCCCCCACGGCCAGCGCTTCTTCGAGCTCTAAGGGTGCGACTTGGCCCCCGCGTTTTAGGGCCTGGCGAGATCGCGCCCAATCCACCAAAATGTGCCGCATCACTTGCGCGCACACAGCGAAGAACTCCGCACGGTTCTCAAAGCTCGTCTGGGCGGAATCCACCAGCCGCACATAAGCCTCGTGGACCAGAGCGGTGGTTTGCAGCGTGTGGCCCAGCCGCTCTTGCGCCATGTAGCGGCGCGCCATCCGCTGAAGCTCCTGATACACCAAGGGCACTAGCTTCTCGAGCGCGGTCGGCTCGCCCTCGCTCCAGGCCTTAAGCAATTGTGTGATGTCGTGCCCTGCGGCTTCCTTCATCGGACCGCCCAAGTGACCTGTTCCGTTGGTAGATATAAGCAATGTTATCACGTTCGCTGAGTGCCTACCACAGCTTATGCTGGCCAATCACAGTCGCGTCAAAGTTGCGTGAGAAGCGCCTCTGCCCCTGATTTGCGGAAAGGCATCGAAGGTGTGAAAAAATCATATTGCGCAGACCCGTCGTAGGGGCAATCCGTCGGTTGACGGATGGTTGCCCGCCCTGCGGCCCAAAGCCTTCGGGCGGCGCCGGCTGGCGCAGGGCGAAGCCCTGCGATCAGTGGAACCCCTGGAGACCGCAGAGCTTCGCTCTGATGTCATGAAGGGGGCGGCTCGATTCGGGTAGGATTTGGTTGTTAGAAGACTAAATCTTACGTTCGAAAGGAGAGCCCCCATGGAGAAGTTATACCTTGGCGTGGACCTG
>Ga0326727_10002657_pt1 | contig 59982 bp, 53 predicted proteins | sample MB2enrmetagenome_FD_207643 | JGI IMG/M metagenome (GOLD analysis project Ga0326727, IMG submission 207643) | Lab enriched peat soil microbial communities from McLean, Ithaca, NY, United States - MB29MY | ecosystem: Environmental > Terrestrial > Soil > Wetlands > Peat | place: USA: New York...
GACCGACGCCCGCGTCCTCAAACAGGAGGCATGGGGAATACCTCAACTTCTCGAACCGCCCGGTGCGGACCCGCATGCCGGGTGGTGTGGCAGGGGAGAGCGGTCACTCGCTCCCCCTATGCCGATTATGGCCCGTACGCCAGCAAATCTTCCTGCCCGCTGCCTCTCTGACCCACTCTAATGCCCCTGTTGCCCGCGCTCCACGCGCATCATCGGCGAGTGGCCGGCTGCCTGCGTGCCACGGACCACATGGGGCGTCATCACGATCAGCAGCGATGCATAGTTCTTCTGGTTGTCGTTGCCGGTCAGATCGTTCAGGCCGGGAATCTCGGTGATTCCCGGTGTACCGCTGACGGCGCGGCTCTCTGATTTGTCCAGTTCGCTCAGCACGACGACCGAGTCGCCCTCCTTGAGCGTTACTACCCCGGCATAGGCGCGATTGTTGAGCACGGGATTGCCATTGATGGAGCTTCCGGCCAGGGAGTCGATTTTGAAATCGAGGGTGAGCGCGATTTCGTCGTTGCGCATGACCTTGGGGGTCGCCTTCAGGGTCAGACCCAGATCCTGATACTCCACCTGCGGGATATTCGGCACGCTGCCGCCGTAGGAAGCCAGCAGCGAAGAGAGGCTGCCGGAGGCTCCCGCGCCAGTCAGCCCCGGTATATTTACACCGCTGGCCCCGAGGCTCGAGAACGAAGAGGTCTGGATGGGATAGCGCGTGCCGGTGCGCAGAGTTGCGGGCTCGCCGTCTCCCAGACGCAACTGGAGCTGGTCCAGCTCGCGCGATTCAGAAGAGTTCAGGTTCAGGTTGACGGAAGCCGTGCCAGGAGACAGGCCAAAGGTCGTAAGGGCGCCGTTGCAGGAGTACACCCCATTCGTGCAGCCGGTAAGGCTGCCGCCAAAGGTGGCGAATCCATTCGAGAGCGCGGAGTTCGAAACCTGGCCGGAAGCCACAAGAATGCCGAGAATTGCCATGAAGTCGCCGGGAGCGGCCAGTCCCGACGAGATGATTTGCTGGATCAGGGCCTGGTTGGCATTGAAGATGGATTGCGCTTCCGCGGCAACGTTGAAGACTCCCATGCTTTGCGGTAACTGCGCTCCGGTGTTGCGCGCGGTGAGGTGCGCAAGCTGGATCATGCGCACCTCCAGCACCACCTGGCTCCGTCCGTCGAGCAACTCGCGCATCGTGGCATTGAAGGCGTTCAGCGTCTTCTCCGGCGCGCGAAGAGTGATGGTCCCGGAGGTGGACTCAGCCACCGCCTCCTGCACATTGAAGACGTTCTTGGCCAGAGTGACCACGTCTTTCAATTCCGTATCGGTCAACCCGGACAGATAGACCGTCTCCAGTTCCCGGCGCAGAAACTTGTCACGGTTTTCCCTGCTATCGTGGGCCACCAGCGCGCGGTGAGCATCCAGCGGAACGTAGAACGAGTTCGTCAACATCCCCAGAACGCGCATCGCCGCCTCGAAGCGGACGTTGTCCATGTCCAGCCGGGCCTGAACGGGGCGGACGCTTTCATCTATCGTGGTCTCGATTCCGTAGGACTTAAAGACCAACTGGATGATCTGGCGCTGATCGGTGTGCAGGTGAAAGCTGTGGGTTCCGGCTGTGGGCGCCAGCTCTTCCGTATCGCCGGACGTCTCCACGCCATGCTCGTAGACGGGCCTCGACTGCCCGAGCAGGGCATCGTCTCCCAGTTCGCGCAAGTGTGCGTTCACCTGGGCGCTTTTTGGGTCCAATTCCAGAGCATGGGCCAAAGCCGCGCGCGCCGCCGCCGCATCGCCCCGCAGCCGGTCCTTGGCCGCGGCCTGAACCAGAGCCGTCACCGCGTGGCTGCGGGCCACGCTTGCCGCCAGCGGGTAGTCGGTGTTGCCGGGGTCAAGCGTGGCCGCCTGCTCATAGCCGTGCATTGCCTCTTCAAACATCTCCCTTTCGAAGAGCTTGCTAGCCGCAAGGAAGAGTTTCGCCGCCCGCCGCCGGTCGGAGTTGCGTACCAGCTTGTTTTGCCCGGCGTCCTGCGCGGGCTTCGCGTACTTGTTTGGCGTTGATGCGGAAGCAGGGATGGGAGCCGTTTTCTGCGCGGAGATTCCCGGCGCTGCCTCGCTCTGCGCCACCGGACTCTGCGCAACAGGACCTGCGGCCTGGGCACCGATGGATACGGGAAAGGCCGCAACCGCCCACAGGCACGCCCATCGCCTGAACGTTTGGCTGGCTCGAAGGCTGGCTTGCAATGGGTGCTGGCTCACGGCGTCACCTGCGTGTGCGCCAGCAGATCGGCCAGCGACGAAGCGCAAACCTCCGGCCGGAACGCGATCAGTGCGTCGAAGCTGTAGCTGCCAGTGGCGACGGCAATCACCGGCAGCCGGTTGGCGCGCGCCGCCTCAATGTCGCGCGGGGTATCGCCGACCACGCAGACGCGCGCGCCGGCTCCGGCCAGCGCTCTCGCCTTGCGCGCCGCGTGGCCAATCAGATCGGAGCGAATAGGGAAGTGGTCGCTGAAGCCGCCGAAGCGGAACCACTGGCGCAGTCCGGCCTCTTCAATCTTGATCCAGCCGATGGCCTCCAGGTTGCCGGTAGCCACGCCCAGCAGCGCGCCCTTCCGCGCCAGGTGGCGCAGCGCGTCTTCAATGCCCGGCATCAGCCTCAGTTTCATCTCGCCGCGGCGTTCGGAGACTGTCTGCCGCATCGCCTCCAGAATGGCTTCCACCTGCGGCTCCAGAACCTCGGCGGGAATGCCGGCCCGGCGGCAGGCCTCGGCCAGAATCGCCGTGTCCGTACTGCCGTGGACTTGAACGCCGTCCAGCGTCACTGCGAATCCCGTGACCCGTTCAATGCTCGACGCGAAGGAACCCATGTGGATGCGGTCGGGGTCGCGCAGCAGCGTGCCGTCGATGTCGAACAGGTACGCGTCCTGCCCATCCCAGGCAAAGCCCGGTTCAATGTGCACATGCGCGGCTTGAATTCGTGCTTCCTGAGTCTGTGGTGTGATCTGCATGTCCTTGAGGAGCGCCGTCAGCCCTGGCGGAAGACCTGGCGTACCGCGCTGTACATAGGACGTTCGCTGCGTGGCGGACGCTTGAGGCCGGCGCGCACTTCTGCCAGGCTCAGTCCCAACTCCGCCATGGTGCGGCTCAGCGTATTGCGGTGCATTCCCAGTTCCTCGGCCGCCTTACACTGGTTTCCCCGGTGAGCCACCAATACTTCGCGCAGATACTGCTTCTTGAACTCGCGCACGGCGTCCTCGTAGCGGATGCCGCTGGAATGCATTTGTGTCACCAGGCTGTCCAGTTCTCGTCTCACGTCCACCTCTTGCTGTTCTAATAGATTGCCATATTCCGCTGTGCCGCGTCCTGTTCCAAATCACACTCCACTGCTGCCGGGATGCAGCCACCGGGGCGACTCTTCCTCCAGCATCTTGAGCCCGTGCCGCACCCGGTCGGCCAAATCCGCCGGACTCAGATGCGTGCTCAAGTGGCAGGTCCCGAAAAACAACCGGGGCAGTTTTGCCTCCGCCAGCCAGTGGGCCCTCGGGAAAAAGGCCACTGCCACCAGAATCACCAGCGTTACCAGCAGCGCGCCCTGCAAAAGTCCGAAGATCGCTCCCGCCAGACGGTCCAGACACCCCAAACCCATTCCATGCACGGTCTTTGACAGAATCTTGCCGGCAAGTGCCGCCAAACCCATCACAAACAGCGCAATCAGCAGAAACCCGATCGTGTTGGCAACCGGTTCGATGTGCACCATGGGCAAGAAAAACGCCGCGACCCTGCCATAGTTCCAGGCTGCCAGCGTCAGGCCCAACACCAGCCCGGCCAGTGAGAAAACAGAGCGGAAAAAGCCCTGGGTAAGCCCTCCCAGCACGGCCAGCGCCATGACGATCACGATGGCCCAGTCTACCAACTCCATACCGCGCTCCGTCTACGCTCTGCCAGCCTCGGCAACGCCCTACAAATTCAGATCCCGTCCGGTCAGGCGGCGGAAGGCTTCAAGATACTTGGCCTGCGTGCGCTCCACCACCTCATCTGGCAGTTCCGGCGCAGGCGCCTGCTTGTTCCAGCGGATTGATTCAAGATAGTCCCGCACGAACTGTTTGTCGAATGAAGGCTGCGCGCCGCCCGGCTTCCACGCCGCTGCGTCCCAAAAACGCGAGGAATCCGGAGTCAACACCTCGTCGGCCAGGATGATTCCATCCGCCGTTCTGCCAAATTCGAATTTTGTGTCAGCCAGGATCAGGCCGCAACACTCCGCGTGCTTGGCGGCCCTGTTGTAGATGGCCAGCGTCAGCCGCCGCAACTCCGCCGCATCGGCTGCGCCGATGGCCGCTTCGGTCGCGGCAAAGCTGATGTTCTCGTCGTGAGTTCCCGCCTCGCCTTTTGTGGAGGGAGTGTACATTGCCTCCGGTAGACGCGATCCGTCCAACAACCCCGAGGGCAGAGCCATCCCGCAGACCGTCCCGCTCGCCTGGTATTCCTTCCAGCCCGAGCCTGTCAGGTAGCCGCGCACCACGCACTCCACGGGAAACATGCTGGCCCGCTTCACCAGCATCGAGCGGCCGGCCAGTTGATCGGCATAAGGCTGCAGGGAAGCGGGGAACTCACTAACCTCGGCCGTAATTAGATGATTGGGAACCAACTCCGCCAACAGGTCGAACCAGAACAGGGAGATCTGGGTCAGGATCTTTCCCTTGCCCGGAATTCCCGTGCCCAGCACATGGTCAAAGGCCGAGATGCGGTCGGTGGCCACCAGCAGAAGCGCATCGTCTACCGCATAAAGGTCGCGCACCTTGCCCCGGCCAAGCAGGTGTGTTGCGCCCAAATTCGTGTTCAGGAGAGCTGTCACGTGGAAATATACCTCGGAGGGAACTGAATCTCCGATTCTCAAAGGCCCGGCGCGCTTTGTCAATCTCTCTTCCGCGGATGTTGAATTGGCGGCCTTTTTTGTTGCCGGATGGGCAAGTTGAGCGCGGGACAGACGGACTTTCGGTGTGAAAAGTTCAAAATGGAACAGCGGAGCTGGTCCGGCATGTGGTCAAATTCCCGCCGCAACATTTTTTTGTAAGTTGTTACACGGCCCTGTGATGGCCGTCACGGAACGCCCTGCCCGCTTGGGAGACACTCCAGTTGTCAACATGGTTCGGAGAGCGTGTAAGAAAGCCCTCTTAGAGCCGGGCGACACGGAGTAGCCGTGGAAAGGGGAAGCCGCAGCTAACTTCGTTTGTGCAGGGATCACCAGTAGCCGCGTGCTACCGACCTCCAGTGCCGGCTACTGGTCCCCGTCTATCTTGTGAAACGCAAGCGCCTCCGAAGAGACGTGATCCTTCGGGGGCGGTTTTTTGCCTGTTCCCGCCCCAGTCCGAGATTATCGCACCATGAAAACGTTGTTATCCTGAGCAGCCAGACTTGCAGACGCGAGTTCATGAAGAAAAAGTGTGAACCCTATTGCTTCATCGTGGGCCGTGGCTCCTTGATGGCCGCGCCAGTTTTAGAGCACTTTCGGAAATAGTGTGAACTTATGCAAAAATGCAAACGCCGGGCGACCGTAAGGCCGTCCGGCGTTTGTTCGTTGATGCAGAGATTACCGGTTCTTCGCCACTTCTTCCACCGTAACCGGATCGAGGAACGGCATCGCTGCGCGGAGCTTTTTGCCGACGATCTCGACCGGCAGCTTGGCTTCGGCTTCGCGGAAGGCCGTGAACTCCTTGCGGCCGGAGGCTTGGTCGGCCAGGAAGCGCTTGGCAAACTCGCCATTCTGGATCTCGGTCAGGATGTCCTTCATGGCCTTGCGGCTCTGCTCGTTGATGACGCGCGGGCCGCTGACGTAGTCGCCCCACTCGGCAGTGTCCGAAATCGAGTAGCGCATGTAAGCCAGGCCGCCGCGGTAGATCAGGTCAACGATCAACTTGAGCTCATGCAGGCACTCGAAGTAGGCGCTCTCCGGCTGATAGCCAGCCTCGACCAGCGTATCGAAGCCTGCCTTGATGAGTGCGCTGACGCCGCCGCAGAGCACTGCCTGCTCGCCAAAGAGATCGGTCTCGGTCTCTTCCTTGAAGGTGGTCTCCAGAACCCCGGCGCGGGTGCAGCCGATGCCCTTTAGGTAGCTGAGGCACAGGGCGTGGGCGTTGCCTGTCGCGTCCTGGTGGACGGCGATCAGGCCGGGCGTGCCGCCACCCTCGGTGAAGACCTCGCGGACGCGGTGGCCGGGCGCCTTGGGCGCGGCCATGCCCACGTCGATGCCCTTGTCGGGCACGATGGTCTTGTAGTGAATGTTGAAGCCGTGCGCGAACATGAGCAGCTTGCCCGCGCTGAGGTTCGGCCCGATCTCTTCGGCATACAGCTTGGCCTGGGTCTGATCGGGGACCAGAATCATGACCACATCGGCCCATTTGGTGACCTCGGCGACGGTGCCCACTTCAAGGCCGGCCTTCTTCGCCTTGGCGATGGACTTCGAGTTCGGCGCCAGGCCCACCTTCACCTGGACTCCGGAGTCCTTGAGGTTGAGTGCATGGGCATGGCCCTGAGAGCCGTAGCCAATGATAGCCACCTTCTTGGATTGAATCAGGGAGAGGTCGGCATCGTGATCGTAATAGGTCTTTGCCATGATTTTTCAGTTGTCCTTTGCTTGTTCGGTTAATAGTTGATCTCAGAAAAACTTCCGCCAGCGCCTTCGCGGCAGGTCTATTCCGGCTCTGCGCCGGCGCTTTCTTCAAGTGCTTCCGCGGGCTCGGCGCCGGCCTCTGGCTTATCGTCCACGCCGGCTCCCATGGCCTTCAGCACACTTGAAATGTGGTGGCCGCGGCGCATGGTCATCTTGCCGCTGCGGCAGATTTCGAGAATGCGCCCTTCGTCTTCGCGAAGCACCTCGATGAGTCCTTCGATCTTGCTTTCCACGCCGGTCAGTTCGATCATCAGCGACTCCGGGGCCAGGTCCACGATGCGTGCGCGAAATACTTCCACCAGGTCGAAGATCTGGGATCGGTTCTGCGGCGTGGTAGCCACCTTGATGAGCGCCAGCTCCCGGGTCACAGTCGGCGCCTTGCCAATGTCGTCCACATCGACCACATTCTCCAGTTTAAACAAGCTGGCGCGGATGCGGTGTCCGGCCTCGGCCGAAGCTTCGCAGACCATGGTCATGCGCGACAGGCCAGCCCGCTCGCTGCGCCCCACGGTCAGCGAGTGGATGTTGATATTCAGGCGGCGGAAAAGCGACGCCACGCGCGTGAGTACGCCCGGCAGGTCATCAACGTAAGCCACGAATGTGTGCAGCATAACGAGCCTTTCAGAGATCAGTGGTCAGAAGTCAGTCATCAGTAGTCAGAGATCGGTTCCCTGCGTTGCCGACTTGTTGAATCAATCGTCTGCATTCTCCAGCAGCGCATCCTTGCCTGGCCGGCGGATCATCTCGTGCAGCGCGTTGCCGACAGGAATCATCGGATAGACCGACTCCTCCTTCTCGACCTTGAAGTTGAGCAGAAACGCGCCGGGGGCCGAACGCGCCTGCTCCACGGCGGAAGCCAACTCAGCGCGGGTACGAACAGTCAGGCCGGCAATGCCATGAGCCTCGGCCAGTTTCACAAAGTCGGGGCTGATCAGCGGCGTGGACTCGTAGTTGCGCTCGTAGAAAAACTCCTGCCACTGGCGAACCATGCCCAGGTAGCCGTTGTTGATGATGGCGATGTTGATCTTGATGCCTTCCTGGGCAATGGTGGAGAGCTCTGCCGAAGTCATCTGGAAGCCGCCGTCTCCCGCGATGACCCAGACTTCCTTCTCCGGGCAGGCAAACTTGGCGCCGATGGCGGCCGGCAGCGCGAATCCCATGGTGCCGAGTCCGCCGGAGGTGATCAGCGTTCGCGGCTGCTCGTGGTGATAGTACTGCGCCTCCCACATCTGGTGCTGGCCTACGTCGGTCACTACGATGGCGTTGCCGCCCGTGATGCGCCAGATGTCGTGGATGACATGGGCCGCGTAGAGGTGCCCCAGGTCGGGCAGGTTCTTGATGTCGCGCACCGCCGACGCGCCTTTGATGCTATCAATGCTCTTGAGCCATGCGGAGCCGTCGCGGCCGCTGATGCGAGGCAGCAGTTCTTCCAGCACCTCGCGAAGGTCTCCGGCCAGCGGCACATCGATCTTGATGTTCTTGTTGAGCTCTGCGGGGTCCACCTCGATGTGAATCTTCTTGGCCTTGGTGGCGTAAGTCGAGGTGGTTCCGGTGACGCGATCGTCGAACCTCATGCCACAGGCGATCAGCAGGTCGGCATCTTGAATGGCGTGGTTGACCCAGGACTCTCCGTGCATGCCCATCATGCCCAGGTTCAGCGGGTGGGAGGCGGGGAAGGCCCCAAGGCCAAGCAGCGTGAGCGCAACTGGAATCTGCGCCCGCTCAGCCAGCGTGCGCACCTGCTCCTCGGCGCCGGATTCGATGATGCCGTGGCCGGCGAGGATTACGGGACGCTTGGCGGTGCGGATCAGTTCGGCGGCCTTCGCCAGGTCGGACTCCTCGATGATGCGCATCGGATGAGGGCGCACCGCGCGCGGCTTGGCGGCCTCAAAGTCGAAGATGGCCGTGGCCTGTTGCGCATCCTTGGTAATATCTACCAGCACCGGGCCGGGGCGGGCGGACTTGGCGATCTGGAAGGCATAGCGAATCGCCGGCGCAATGTCTTCGGCGCGGTTGATGAGGAAGTTGTGCTTGGTCACCGGCAGAGTAATTCCGGTGATGTCCACTTCCTGAAAGGCGTCGGTGCCCAGCACCTTGCTGGAGACGTTGCCGGTGATGCAGACAATGGGAATCGAGTCCAGCATGGCGGTGGCGATGCCGGTGACCAGATTCGTCGCCCCTGGTCCGCTGGTGGCAATGGCCACGCCCACCTTGCCCGATGCGCGCGCATAACCGTCGGCCATGTGCGCTGCGCCCTGCTCGTGGCGCACCAGGGTGTGGTGGATGGGAAACTTGCGCAGCGCGTCGTAAACAGGGAGAATCGCCCCGCCAGGATAGCCAAAGACGTCTGTAACGCCCTCGCCTACCAGCGTGGCCCATACAATCTCAGCGCCGGTCAAGCGGGTGGGTTCAGCCTGGTGGGCATTCGATGCTTGCGTGGTTGCGTTGGTTCCCATGGAAAGCCTCCTCTTTCAGCTTCTAGCTTGTTTCCCGGTACTGCCAATTTGTTTTCGTTCAATAGCTGCCAGTTCAGAACCTCTGGCTGAAGGCTGGCAGCTAGAGGCTACATTTAGCTCTTTGCCTTCAGCCAGCCTGCCTGGTCGTGCTTTGCTTCAAATGCATCCAGCGCCGCTGCATGGCGCAGGGTGAGACCGATGTCATCGAGTCCTTCAAGAAGACAGAACTTGCGGAATGGGTCAACCTCAAAGGCTGCCTTGAAGCCCTGGCTGTCGGTGACTGTCTGGTCAACGAGCGAAACGGTGAGCCGATAATCCGGAATGGTCTTCGCGTTGTTCAGAAGTTGGGCAACTTCGTCCTCGCTCAGCCGCGCCAGCACAATCCCGTTCTTGCCGGCGTTCGAGAAGAAGATGTCGGCAAAGGTGGGCGCGATGACAACGCGGAAGCCGAAGTCCGAGAGCGCCCAGGCGGCGTGCTCGCGGCTCGATCCGCAGGCGAAGTTCTTTCCGGCGACGAGAATCTGCGCGCCCTTGTAGCGCGGGTCGTTCAACACGAACTCGGGAACCGGCTTGCCCTCTGGCGTCTGCCGCCAGTCGAAGAAAAGAAAATCGCCGTAGCCGGTGCGCTCAACGCGCTTCAGAAACTGCTTGGGAATGATCTGGTCGGTATCGACATTTGTCCGGTCCAGCGGCGCGGCCAGCGAGGTCAATGTGCGAAAGGGTTCCATTAGGCCTTTACCTCCTCATGAATGGGCCAGTTGCGAATGTCCACGAAATGCCCGGCAATGGCTGCTGCTGCGGCCATCTCGGGACTGACCAGATGCGTGCGTCCGCCGCGTCCCTGGCGGCCTTCAAAGTTGCGGTTGCTGGTGGAGGCGCAGCGCTCTCCCGGCTTGAGAATGTCGGGGTTCATGGCCAGGCACATTGAGCAGCCCGGCTCGCGCCACTCGAATCCAGCCTCGCGGAAGATGCGGTCCAGGCCCTCTTTCTCAGCCTGCGCCTTCACCTCCTGCGATCCGGGAACCACCATCGCGCTTACCTTAGCCGCGACCTTGTATCCCGCGGCGATGCGGGCGGCGGCGCGCATGTCTTCAATGCGCCCATTGGTGCAGGAGCCAATGAAGACGCGGTCAATTGCGACTTCTTCAAGCGGCGTTCCCGCCTTCAGGTTCATGTACTCCAGGGCGCGCTCAAAGCCCTTGCGCTCGATCTCGCTGCTGGCTGACGCCGGGTCGGGCACTGTGGCTGTAATCGGCGCAACCATGCCGGGACTTGTGCCCCAGCTTACATGGGGCACAAGCGTCGAGGCATCGATTACCAGTTCGCGATCGAACTTTGCGCCTTCATCGGTGGCCAGCTTGCTCCACTCGGCCACGGCCTTGTCCCACTCTGCGCCCTGCGGCGAGTAGCGGCGGCCCTTGAGATAAGCAAAGGTGGTTGCATCGGGGGCGATCATGCCCGCACGGGCGCCGGCCTCGATGCTCATGTTGCAAACCGTCATGCGGCCTTCCATCGAGAGCGCGCGAATGGCCGAACCCGCGTATTCGATCACGCAGCCTGTCGCGCCGTCGGTTCCAATCTGTCCGATGATGGCCAGGATCATGTCCTTCGCCGTAACGCCGCGAGCGAGCTCGCCTTCGACCGTGATGCGGAAGGTCCTGGGCTTCGATTGCGGCAGCGTCTGCGTAGCCAGCACGTGCTCCACTTCGCTGGTGCCAATGCCAAAGGCCAGGGCGCCGAAGGCTCCGTGGGTCGCGGTGTGCGAGTCGCCGCAGACAATCGTCATGCCCGGCTTGGTGAACCCCTGCTCGGGTCCGATGATGTGAACGACGCCTTGATCGGGCGAGTCCACGCCGTAAAGCTCAATGCCAAAGTCTGCGCAATTCTTGTTCAGTGCGGAAATCTGCCTGGCGGCGATATGGTCGACGATGTTCAGGCGGCCTTCAAGAGTGGTGGGAATGTTGTGATCCACCGTGGCGATACATCGGTCGGGGCGGCGCACCTTGCGGCCGGCCAGCCGCAGCCCCTCGAATGCCTGCGGCGAGGTGACCTCGTGCAGCAACTGCAGGTCGATGTAGAGCACGGTGGGCTCGCCCTCGGGCTCTACCACTACATGCTGCTCCCAGACCTTTTCAAATAGCGTCTTTGCTTCGGAACTCATTCGACTCCTTTAGCCGCTAGCTTCTAGCTACTAGTTTGTACTTGCGGTAATGGGGGAAGGTACTTCCCCCGTTGTCAATTTCGTTTCCGTTCGCGGGTGCGAGTGCCCCATCCATGCGCCGTTTTTTCGGGCGCATGGGTAGGAAACCACGAACCTACGCGTGAGCCAGCAGCGTCTTGACCGTTTCGCGCACCTTTGCGCCCATCTCCTTGGTCGAAAGGACGGTAAATCCCTGAGGATTCGAGCGCGCCAGATCCGGTGTACGGAAGCCCTGCTCCAGAACATTGCGCACCGCCGTCTCGATGGCCTTGGCTTCGGTCTCCAGCCCCGCGGTGTGGCGCAGAAGCAATGCGCTGGTCAGAATCGCGCCAAATGGATTCGCCAGTCCCTTGCCAGCGATGTCGGGCGCGGAGCCGTGAATCGGCTCATACAAATTGACCTTGCCGCCGAGAGTGGCCGAGGGCAGCATCCCCAGCGAGCCGGTGATGACGCCGGACTCGTCGGTGAGAATGTCGCCGAACAGATTCTCCGTCAGCACCACGTCGAAGTCGCACGGCCGGTTCATCAGGTGCATCGCCATGGCATCGACATACTGATGTTCTACGGTCACATAGGGGAACTCGGCGGAGACTTCATTGACCGTGGCGCGCCACAGTTGCGAGACTTCCAGCACGTTGGCCTTGTCTACGCTGGTGAGCTTCTTGCGGCGTTTCTGGGCCAGTTGGAAGGCGATGCGAGCCACGCGCTCCACCTCGCTCTTCGTATAGCGCATGGTGTTCCACGCTTCGCCTGTCGCGCGATTCCACTCGCGGGGCTGGCCGAAGTAGAGGCCGCCCAGCAGTTCGCGGACGAACAGAATGTCGGCGCCCTCGATGATCTCCGCCCGCAGAGGGCTATTGACCGCAAGCTCCTTGAGCGCGAAGGCGGGGCGCAGGTTGGCGAAGCCGCCCAGAGCCGCGCGCAGTCCGAGCAGGCCGGCCTCGGGGCGCTTGTCCGGGGGAAGGGAATTGAATTCGTTGCCGCCCACCGCGCCCAGCAGAACAGCATCGGAGGCCAGCGCGGCTTCAACGGTCTCGGCCGGAAGAGGCGTCCCGTCGTTGACGATGGCCACGCCGCCAATGCGCTTTGCGTCGAACTCCAGCGTGTGGCCGCCCAAAGCCGCCACTTCGCGCAACACCGCGACCGCTTCATCAGTGACTTCAGGACCGATGCCGTCGCCCGCCGTTACCAGAATCTTCAGCTTCATTCGTTCTCTCTTCAAGGAATCAGTTGTCAGGATGGCATCCGCTTCTTGCGTATGCACTTTAAGTTTACCAATGGAAACTCAGTCCAGTTTACCAATGCGGACTTAATCCAGCTCGGAGACCGGTTCGTGGCGCCGTTCGCGAATCTGGTCCGGCAGCAATCCGACCAGGTCCTGGTCGTAAATGTTCTTCTTGCGGTCGGCCAGCGCCACAAAACGGTAGTAGGTGTGTTGCAGCTCGTCGCGGGTGAGCGCGAAGCCCAACTGCTCGAGCCGGTGGCGCAGCGCGGCGCGGCCGGAGTGCTTGCCGAGAACCAGATGCGTCCTGGCCACGCCCACCAGTTGCGGAGTCATGATCTCGTAGCAGAGCGGATTGGCCAACATGCCGTGCTGATGAATGCCGGACTCGTGCGCAAAGGCGTTTTCGCCCACCACGGCCTTGTTGGGCGAGGGGCGGAAGGTGATCAGTTGGCCCAGCACCTGGCTGGTGGGGTAGAGCTGGTCCAGCTTGATGCTGGTAGAGACGCCGTAGCGGTCGCCACGAACATAAAGGGCGGCGGCGATCTCTTCCAGGGCCGCGTTGCCGGCCCGCTCGCCGATGCCGTTGACAGTGCACTCCACCTGCCGGGCGCCGTTCGAGATGGCGGCCAGCGAGTTGGCCACGGCCAGCCCCAGATCATCGTGGCAGTGCGAGGAGAGGATGACGCCCTCGGCGTCGATGGCCGGGACGCGCTCGCGCACCTCGGCGAACATGCGGCCATATTCTTCCGGAGTGCTGTAGCCCACCGTGTCGGGCATATTAATCGTTGTCGCGCCGGCCTCAACGGCTACGCGCACCATCTCCACCAGGAAGTCGCGGTCCGAGCGTGTCGCGTCCTCGGGCGAAAACTCGACATCGTCCACCAGCGTGCGGGCCAGTCGCACCGACTCGCCCGTCAGCTCCAGCGCCTCCGCGCGGCCGATCTTCAGCTTGTATTCCAGATGCAGGTCGCTGGAAGCCAGAAAGACGTGGATGCGGGGGCGTTCGGCAAACTGCAGGGCGCGGGCTGCCATTTCGATATCCTCGGTCTTGGCGCGCGCCAGCGAGGCAATGCACGGCTTCTTTACAGCCTGGGTGATGGTGGCAATGGCCGCGAAGTCGCCCTCCGAGGCCATGGCAAAGCCGGCCTCGATAATGTCCACGCCCAGGTCCTCCAGCGCGTGCGCCATGGTCAGCTTTTCCTGCGTCGTCATGCTGCAACCGGGGGATTGCTCGCCGTCGCGCAGCGTCGTGTCGAAAAAGACTACGTGATTCGAGATCATGTTCAGGCCTGCCGTCGGGAATTACTTGTGATTGCCGCTAGTGTCTCGCATCGTGACGTATAACGCAAAGTTATTCTTCTTTGAGAAGCGATTAGAATTGCTTATGGTAAAGAAAAGCTTCTAGCCTCTAGCTCTTAGCTTTCAGCCTGTTTTGCGACTTGCGGAAGCCAGCAAGGCCAGGAATCTGCTCGTCTCGCGGCCAGACTCATCCCAAGCGGCGCTCGGACGGGGCTAGCAGCTAGAAGCTAGCGGCTGGAAGCTGCTTTTCGGAGGCTCCTATGGAACTGCATCAGCTTGAAACCTTTCTGGCCGTGGCCGAGGAGCGCAGCTTCTCCCGCGCGGCAGCCCGGCTGCACCGCACCCAGCCGGCGGTAAGCCAGGTCATCCGCAAACTGGAGGCGTCGGTGGGCGAGACGCTCTTTGACCGCGCGGCGCGGGATGGGTCGCTGACCGCGGCCGGTGTGCTGCTGCGCGATTACGCGCTGAGGCTGCTGGCCCTGCGCCGCGAGGCTTCAAGCGCCCTGGGTGAACTCAAGAGCCTGGAGCGCGGCCGGCTGCAATTGGCGGCCAACGAGTACACCTGCATGTACCTGCTCCAGGCCATCGATCGCTTCCGGCGCGAGTTTCCTCACGTTACGGTTGCAGTTCACCGCATGTTGGCCTCGCACATCCCCGACGAGCTGAACCTGCGCACCTTCGAACTCGGGGTCATCTCTTTCCGCCCAGATCCGGTGCAGTTCCGCACCATCGCGGTGTACGGCGACAGCCTGGCGTTCATCGTCAGCCCCAGCCATCCGCTGGCCGGAGCAAGCCGCGTCTCCATCAACGACCTGGGTGAAGAAACCTTCATTGCCCACAACGTCACTTCGCCACTGCGCCGCCGGGTGATCGAGGCGTTTCAAAGATACAGGACGCCCTTGAACATGGGCATCGAACTGCCTACCATCGAGGCCATCAAGCGGTTTGTCGCCATGGGTAACGGGGTGGCGCTGGTGCCGCACTTGACGGTCGCCAGGGAACTCGAAACCGGCGACCTGGTGCGTGTGAAGGTGAACGAATTGGAAGTGAAGCGCGTGTTGCGGCTGGTCTACCGGCGGCAGGCCACGCTTTCCTACGCTGCCAGGGCCTTTTTGCGGACCGTCAAGGCGCTGGCCCAGGAGCAGGGGCCGCCGTTCTACTACCAGGTGGAGCGGGCAAGCTGAAGGGGCGTTTTTTTCGGGGTCTGAGAAGCCCTGCGCACGCAGGAAAAGCGCTTCATTCCAGAGTTCAGTCTGGCGGAGGCGCCCGAATGCATTTCCCTGCGTCTATAGACTCAGATCGTTTAGCTGCCACCGCTTCTGCCACGAACCGCTCCGGCCAGTTACAATGCTGAGAGTGGGGCCCGGCTCGAACCGGAGCACCGGAATCGAAAAGCTCGTTGCCAGCCGGACGGTTGAGCAGCCGTGAGGTTCAGGACCGAATGAAGAAGATCGCTTTAATTGCATTTCTGCTGGCCGTGTGCGTGGCAGCAGGCCGCGCCCAGGAAAGCCGCCAGGACATCAGCCTGAGCGGAACAGGGCTTATCGAGCCGTTCATCGGCTCGTCGTCGGACGTTTATGTAGCAGCCAATCGCGCCTTTGGCGCATTGGCCAGCTACCGCTTCATGCTTACGCCCTCAAACGCCATCGAGGGCAACTACGGCATCACCTACCAGAACACGATTCACTACACCTCACCTTCCTTTGGCACGCTTCCGGTAGGTTACAAGGTTCTGACCCGCACTCAGGAGGCATCCGGCGCCTTCGTCCACAGCTTCAACTTCCGCAAATTCAATCCCTTTATCGAGGCTGGAGGGGGCGCATATATCTTCCTGCCCATCCTCAACTCCGGCACCACGGTGCAGGACACCAAGCAGGTGACCCAGATGGGCGCCCTCTACGGCGCCGGCGTCGCCTACGAGATCAGCCCCAGCTTTGACATCCGCGCCGAGTACCGCGGCATCGTCACCAAGGTGCCCACCTTCGGCGAATCGCAATTCACCACCAACAAGTGGTACAACATCTACAATCCCGTGATCGGCGTGGCCTACCACTTCTAAAGCGGTGATGCCGCGGAACGAAAGAGTCCGCGGGCAGTGCCGGACCAGCCTGTTGACGAACCCCGCCATTATGGCGGGGTTCGCTTTCACAGGCAGGTTTTACACGGATCCGCATTTGGCCGCTTGAAGCCTTGCAGAGGACCTTTTTGAGGTGGCCTATCCCGCTTCCGCGCCTTCCGGCTCCAGGCATGAAGCCAATCCGCCTCGACAATCATCTCATCAGATGAGACCTCTACTCAGTCCTCGCTGCGTTTGGCTGGGACAGGGCTCGCGGGTCTGATTCCTTCGCAAACGAAAACTGGACCCTCTCCGATGGCTTTGCCCGAACACATCTTGCTCATGTACGGCTACCTGCTGCTCTTTGCCTGGGTTCTGGTGGAGCAGCTCGGGATTCCGCTGCCCGCCGCGCCGGTTCTGCTCGCCGCCGGAGCTCTCTCCGCCGAGCACGAACTCAACTTTGCCCTCGCCTTGCTGGCTGGTCTGGCCGCCTCGCTCGTGGCAGACAGCGCCTGGTTCCTCATCGGCCGCCGTTTCGGACACCATGTGCTCGGCCTCTTGTGCAAGCTTTCGCTCGAGCCGGCCATCTGCGTTCGCCGAACTCAGGACTCCTTTGGACGCCGCCGCGACGCTACGCTGGTCATTGCGAAATTCGTTCCTGGCCTAGCCACGCTGGCCCCGCCCGTGGCTGGGCAAAATGGAATGCCCTTCGGCCGCTTCCTTTTACTTGACGGCATTGGAGCCACGCTCTGGGTGGTCGCTTTGCTGGCCACCGGACGCTTCTTCGGTGATCTGCTCAAGCGCGACCCCACCTTGCTCGACGCGGCCGGCAAATTCTCCGGCGCTCTGCTGGTCCTGGGCATTCTTGGTTTTCTGGTTGCCCGTGTTGTCCGCCGCCGCATGGTTCTCAAAAAGCTGGTCGCTGCCCGTTTGGAGCCTGAGGAACTGAAGAAGCAACTCGACGCCGGCGAGGATGTGTTCATCGTGGACCTGCGCCATCCGCTCGAATTGCTGCCCGACCCTTTCACGCTGCCCGGCGCGCGCCATTTCTCGCCCGACACGCTGACTGCCCGTCACCAGGAGATCCCCCGCGACCGCGACATAGTGCTCTTTTGCAGTTGCCCCAGCGAAGCCACCGCCGCCAAAACCGCCATGACCCTCCACAAGCTGGGTATCGAGCGCGTCCGCCCCCTGCGCGGCGGCTACGACGAGTGGAAGCGCCTTGGATTTCCCGTAGATGCCGTCGCGCCGGCTTTGCCCGCGCAGGCAGATTAGAGCGGTTCTCCCATTCACACGCCCTTACCGGCATCCCGGAAGCCGCTCGGGGGCATGGGATTCGGTGTACAGCAATGGGAGAACCGCTATAGTTCCACAAGATTGGCAATGAAGGCTCGGCGACACATTAAGCTAGAGGGTTGAGTGCGGCGCATGCCGCTTGAGGAGTGCCCCATGGCCTACGACGATCTGCGTGATTGGATCAAGACCCTCGAAAAGCACGGCGAGCTGAAGCGCATCCGCGAAGAACTCTCGCCGGAGTTGGAAATCACGGAGATCACTGACCGCGTCTCGAAGGCTCGCGGGGGCAAACACTCGCCCGGCGGCCCGGCTCTGCTCTTCGAGAATGTGAAAGGCCATCCCGGCCACAAAGTCTTCATCAACCAGTTCGGCAGCGAGCGGCGTATGGCGCTGGCTTTGGGCGTCGATCGCCTCGACGAGATTGCCGAGCGCATCCAGGGGTTGATGAACCTGAAAGCCCCCGAGGGCTTTTTAGACAAGCTCAAAATGCTGCCGCAGTTGGGTGAGCTCGCCAGCGCCTTCCCCAAGACCGTCAGTGCCAAAGACGCCCCCTGCAAGGAAGTCATTCAGCGCGACAACTTCGACCTCAACTGGTTCCCCATCCTCAAGTGCTGGCCCCATGACGGTGGCCGCTTCATCACCTTGCCCTGCATCGTCACCCGCGACCCGCGCTCCGGCAAGCGCAATTTGGGAATGTATAGGATGCAGGTCTACGACGGCCAGACCACCGGCATGCACTGGCAGCGCCAGAAGGTCGCCGCCGAGCACTACCGCGAAGCGCTGCGCCAGGTTGCCCAAACGTACTCGACCGAAAGTCCGCTCAAGGCAAGTGTGGCGGCGATGGCCGAGTCGGCCGGCGGCGCTGTGGCTATCCCTGACGGCCCCATCGGCGGACTTCCGCAGGTGGCCATGGGAAATCTGAAGGGCTCCCGCCTCGAAGTCGCCGTCGCCATCGGCACTGATCCGGCCACCACCTTCGCCGCCATCGTTCCCGCGCCGCCCGAGGTCGAGGAGTACCTCATTGCCGGTTTCCTGCGCGGCAAGCCCGTCGAAATCGTCCAATGCGAAACCGTCGATCTCCAGGTCCCCGCCCACGCCGAGATTGTTTTGGAGGGTTATGTCGAATTAGGAGAATTACGGCCCGAAGGGCCCTTTGGCGACCACACCGGCTTCTACACGCTCACCGACCAGTACCCGGTCTTTCATCTCACCTGCATCACCCACCGCAAAGACCCAATCTACGCAGCTACCATCGTCGGCAAGCCGCCCATGGAGGACGCATGGATGGGCAAGGCCGTCGAGCGCATCTTCCTGCCCGCCATGCGCATGACAATTCCGGAGTTGGTGGACATCAACCTGCCCGTCGAGGCCGTCTTCCACAACCTGATGCTGGTCTCCATCCGCAAGAGCTATCCCGGCCAGGCGCGCAAGGTGATGAACGCTATCTGGGGGCTCGGCCAGGCCATGTTTACCAAGTGCATCGTGGTGGTCGACGAGGACTGCGATGTGCAGAACGTCGCCGAAGTCGTCTTGCGCGTAGCCAACAACATCGACCCCGAGCGCGACATCCAGTTCACACTAGGCCCCGTCGATTCGCTCGATCACTCCAGCCGCCTGCCCAACTACGGCTCCAAGATGGGTATTGACGCCACCCGCAAATGGAAGGCCGAAGGCTTCACTCGTCCCTGGCCCGCCATGATCGAAATGGACCGCGATACCAAATCCAAAGTCGATGCGCTCTGGGCCAAGCTCTGGCTGTGAGCAAGTGCGAAAACAAGGAATCCAAGGTTTCAAAATGGAGACCTGGGTCAACCATATTTGTGTTCACACCCGGCTGGGCCCCGAGCCACCCGCCGAGTCTTAGAATGAACCCTCACCTACTTTGTTGTCTGTGGCACGATCTTTTCCAGTTGCGTCACTTGCCGCTTCACCAGGTCCGCCTCTGGCCCTTTAGGAGTGTAGGTCAGGCATTTGCGCAGATGCTCCAACGCTTCTTTGTATTCACCTTTCGAGGCCATGATCACAGCCAATAGCTGTTCCGTCTTTGGCGCTGCAACGTGGCCGGGATCCATGCCCAGGGAGGTTAGCGCGCTGGTCTCGGCGGTGTCTTTATTGCCGAGATTCAGGTTGCTCAAAGCACTGAAATACCAAATCTGCGGCGTTCCTGCCGGGTTCAGTTGCAACGCGTGATTGGCCGCGTCGGCCACATCCTGCCATTTCTTCTGCGCCGCTGCCAAAGCTGCAATCCTTTCGTACGGCGGGATAAATTTTGGATCAATGGCAGCGGCCTTCAAATAAGCGTTCAAGGCATCCTGCGGCTTATCCGTCTCTTCAACTTTGCCCAGTTGGTACCAGGCCTCGGCAAGCTGCGGATCGATATTCACCGCTTTCTGCAGGTGTTTCTGTTCGCTCCCCTGGTTCCCGCTGACTTTGTCGGTACGGGCTTTGTCAAACTCCTTCAGCGCCTCCGCCGGTGCCGACGCAGTGGTGTCGCTCACAATGGAGCCCGTCGCCCGCGCGTCCCTGCGCAGAGTAATTGTGCCAATATCCGGGTCGTCCATCAAGGAGCGATTGGCAATCGTCAGTGTCGTTGATGTAAAGCCCTCCAGAATTGCACTCACTTTGCAGCCCACCAACTGATCCGGATCCACGTGTTTGGGATCGCGTTTGGTCGCCACAACCTCGGTCTCCCTGGATGTGGCTTGGATGTCAAACGCGCCCTTCGCATCTGCAAAGGTGTTATAGCGCATCTTGCCGTCGCAGTTCACGACAACTGGAATTGGGTCCCAGGGCAACTGACTGCCTTCCAAGACAACTTTGCCCCAAAAGCGCATGCTCCCTTGTTGAGCATTGAACGTTTGGTCAAAATTGGCGCCCGCGCCCGTCCCGGTCGTCGAAGCAGGATCCCTGTCGCCACTCCCCCGCAACGTGTTCTGACCTTGAACATTGGTCAATGGGAAGCACATAACAGTCAAAAGGCCGGCGATAAGCAGTTTGATTTTCATGAATCTCCTTTCAATTCGTCTCCGGTTTCCTACAACACCTGTAGAAAACAAACGATTTCAAGCCATTTGGGCCGCCTTCCTCCAGAGCGTGAGCTGTATTACAAAGGTGCCGGGCGGAGCACCACACATTGGACAGGAAGGTCTTGATCCGGTTATGGCGTTTTTTGAGGCTGAGATGGCGAGTCCTCAGCTCCGGGGTCCCCACGGACAGGTCTTCGTCCGTGGGGTGAAACTGCGGATCTTCGGACCGGGGAATATGAGCCTGGCCGTCGCGTCGCTCTGCGATAAGCTAGATTCATGCGATTCGTTTCATCTTCGCTCTCATACATTCTGATCGCGACAGCGCTGGCCGTCGCAGTGCCCTTATCCGCCCAGCAAGCTCCCGACAACTTCCGCTGGGTCGACTTCCACTCCGCCCAGGAAGCCGATACCGTTGCCTGGGTCACTCGCTCGCTGCAGCCGGAGAAGTGGACGGCGATTCGCGAGATCGGCGTCGAGTATGACGCGGCGCTGGTCGTCACCACGCTGCGGCCTAGCCCGGAATCGCTGCCAGGCACGGACACTTTCACCGTGTGGAGCGCATCGCTCACCAGCCATGGCCTGACGCCCCTGCTCAAGGGCGTCAATCTGCGCTGGATCGACTGGATGCTCCTGGCCGATGGCAGGCCGCGGGAACTCGGCGCGCTCTACGACGACTGCAGCGAGTGTGAGGCTACGACCTTTTTCACAGCCTTCCGCTATGACTTCTCGCAGCACATGTGGGCGGCGCGCTGGATGCGCGGCAGCCAGGCCGTGCCCATTTGGAGCGCGAATGTTTCCGGCGTTGCCCTGACCCAGGTCTACGCGCTTCTGAATGAGCCCAACGGGCAGCAGTTTGTGGCGACATGGAACCACATTGACCACGACAAGCGGGAACAGGTCGAGGACGTTGTCTTCCGCTACGATCTGGATCCCTTCAGCGGCCTGGAGCGCACCCTTCTGCTCAGCGGCAAGGACGCCGAGACCATGAAGCAGCGGCTCTGCAACGCGCAGAATGCCGCTCCGGAGCTGGCGCGCGGGCAGGATTCATTGCTCTGTCAGCCAATGCTGAAGCCGCGCCTGGCGCGCAAGCCCGTTACCACCCCTCCGGCCAACAACCACGGCCAGTCCGTGCCGCCCGGGGTCCGGCGCTGACCCGCAAGCCATCGTATACTGGCCTCATGTCGATTGTGCGCAACCTCACCGGCATCGCCAAGGGCATGAGCATTACCTTCGGGGAGATCTTCGAACCCACCCAGGTGGAGAACTATCCCGACGGCTCAGGCCCCCTGCGCGGCGCGGTCTTCGAGCCTCGCTTCCGCGGCGCGCACGTCCTGCAGCGCGACGAGAACGGCCTGGAGAAGTGCGTGGCCTGTTTTCTCTGCGCGGCGGCCTGCCCATCCAATTGCATCTATATCGAGGCTGCCGAGAACACAGAGGAGCAGCGCATCTCCTCCTCCGAGCGCTATGCCAAGGTCTACAACATCGACTACAACCGCTGCATCTTCTGCGGCTACTGCGTCGAGGCCTGCCCAACGGACGCGATTACCCACGGCCACGGCTTTGAGCTGGCGACGCTGAACGCCACCAACCTTGTCATGCGCAAGGAAGATATGCTGGTCCCTGTCGAGGCGATCACGGCGGCGAAGTAAGCCCCCCGTTCCTTCTGCAAATAGCATTCACTCGGGAACTCCAGTTATCCTAATGAGTTGGCTGAATTCCCCCGGTATTTCCATGCGGCCAGCGAGGTCAGGAGCGACTTTGGCAGATTATCTTTCAGAATTGAAGCGGCGCGTGCTCGTCTTTGACGGCGCGATGGGCACCAATCTGCAAAAGCACAGTCTTACCGCAGAGGATTTCTGGGGCAAGGAGGGGTGCAACGAGCTGCTGGTGCTCTCGCGGCCGGACGTGATCCGGCAGGTCCACGCCTCATTTCTTGAGGCTGGTTGCGATGTGGTCGAAACCGACAGTTTTGGCTCAACGAGCATCGTTCTTGCCGAGTACGATCTGCAGAACCGCACCCGCGAGCTGAATTTGGTCGCGGCTCGTCTGGCCCGCTCGGTGGCCGACGAATACTCCACCGCTGAAAAGCCCCGCTTTGTGGCCGGCTCCATAGGGCCTACGACGAAGTTGCCCTCGCTGGGCCACATTGGCTACGACGCCATGGCCGCCGCCTACCGCGAACAGGCCGAGGCGCTGATCGAGGGCGGGGTGGACGTGCTGCTCATCGAAACCTGCCAGGATCTGCTGCAAGCCAAGATAGCCCTCGCCGCCTGCCAGGATGCAATCCGCGACGCCCGCGAAGGCAAGATTCCCTCCACAGGCCGGCAAGTTGCGCTTCAGGTTCAGATCACGCTCGAAGCCAGCGGAACGATGCTGCTCGGGTCGGAGATTGGCGCGGCCCTGGCCGTGCTCGAAAGCCTTCAGCCTGACGTGATCGGCCTCAACTGCGCCACCGGCCCGGCGGAGATGAACGACGCGGTCCGTTTTCTCTGCCAGAACTCGACCCTGCCCATCAGCGTGCAGCCCAATGCCGGCCTGCCGCAGAACGAGGGCGGCCACGCGGTCTACAAGCTCACCCCGGCCGACCTGGCTTCCTTTCATCGCCGTTTTATCTCCGAGTATGGCGTGCAAATCGTTGGCGGCTGCTGTGGCACCACACCAGAGCATCTGCGCGCCGTTGCCGAGGCTGTCAAGGGCCTCAAGCCCGCGCCGCGCGAAGTCGCGCGGCAATCGGTTGCAGCCAGCGCGTTCAGCGCCCAGCCACTCGAAGCCGACGCGCAGCCCATCGTCATCGCCGAGGAGATGAACACCACCACGCGCCTCGATACCTTCCGCAACATGGTGCGCGCCGGCGACTACGACGGCATACTCACCATGGCCAAGCGGCTGGTGGGCGAGGGTTCGCAGTTGCTCGACCTCTGTTGCGCCATCGTAGGAGAAGACGAACAGGCCTACATGAATTCGGTGCTCGAAAAGATCGCCACCCGCATCACCGCGCCCATCGCCGTGGACTCCACTGAAGCCGGCGTCATCGAGGAGGCTCTCAAGCGCATTCCCGGCAAGCCGGTCATCAACTCCATCAACCTGGAAGACGGCGAGAAGCGCACCAGCCTCGTGCTGCCCATGGCGCGCCGCTATGGGGCTGCGGTCATCGCGCTCACCATCGACGAACAGGGCATGGCGCTCACCGCCGATCGCAAGGTGGCCATCGCGCATCGCATCCACGATCTCGCAGTAAACAAGTACGGCCTGCATCCTGAGGATCTCATCTTCGACGCGCTCACCCTGCCCATCTCCACGGGCCAGGAAGACTATCGTTCCGCAGCCATTGAAACCCTCGAAGCGGTCCGCCGCATCAAGCTCGAACTGCCGCGCTGCCGGACGGTTCTCGGCGTCTCGAATATCTCCTTTGGCCTGAACGCCTACGCGCGCCGCGTGCTGAACTCTGTCTTTCTCAAGGAGGCCGTGGACCGCGGGCTGGATACGGCCATCGTCAACTACTCAAAGATTTATCCGCTCTACAAAATTCCGGAGAAGGAAGTAGAGCTTGCCCGCAAGCTCATCTTTCAGGACCGCGCCAACGGCGATCCGCTGCAGGTCTATATGGCCTACTTCACCAGCCTGGGCAAAGGCTCTGTGCAGGAAGAAGAGATCGCGGTCGAAAACCTCACCATCGAGGAGAAGCTCAAGCAGCTTATCATTCGCGGGGAGCGCACTATTGGCCTCGGCGATCAAAAACAAACTTTGGAAGAGGCGCTTGAAGTAGCACTCCTGACCCACACACCGCTCGACCTTATCAACAGCGTCTTATTGGACGGCATGAAGACCGTCGGCGATCTCTTCGGCGCGCGCAAGATGCAATTGCCTTCAGTGCTGGACTCGGCCGCGGTGATGAAGGCAGCGGTCGCCTATCTCGAACCCAAGATGGAAAAATCCGACGGCGGCGGCAAGGGCACGATGGTGCTTGCCACGGTCAAGGGCGACGTGCACGATATCGGCAAGAATCTCGTGGACATCATCCTCTCGAACAACGGCTATCGCGTCGTCAATTTGGGCATCAAGCAGCCTTCCGACGCCATCATCGCCGCCGCGCGCGAAATCAACGCCAACGCCATCGGCCTCAGCGGCCTGCTGGTCAAGTCCACGCTGGAAATGAAGTATGTGCTCCAGGATTTGCAGCGGTTGGGCATGACCGTACCCGTCATCTGCGGCGGCGCGGCGCTCACCCGCAAGTATGTTGAAGAAGACTTGCGCAAGGAGTACGCCGGTCCGGTCTTTTATGCCGAGGACGCCTTTGCCGGATTGCACGCCATGGCCGGACTCACCTCAGACGATGCGGCGGTGCGCGAGCAGTACGAGACTGAAGGCCGGATCGTGAAAGCCTATGCGCGCGGCAAGTCGGGCTCGGCGGGAATCGAATCCGTGGAGTTGACCGCCGAGGGCCGTTCGCCGGCAGTCGAGCGGGTCGCGGCGATTCCGCAGCCCGCATTCTGGGGCGCGCGTGTTTACAAGAGTTACAACCTCGACAACATCTTTCCCTATCTCAACGAGACCGCCCTCTTCAAGAATCAGTGGCAACTGAAGACCGCAGCGCAGGGCGAATATCTGCGCCTGGTCGAAGAAAAATTCCGGCCCATTCTGCTTGACCTCGAAGAAGAAGTGAAGGCGGCGGGCTGGTTTGAGCCCAAGGCTGTCATTGGCTTTTATTCCTGCGCCAGCCAAGGCGACGACCTCGTTGTTTTCGATCCGGAAGACCCGGGGCGTGAGCTCGAACGCATCGCATTTCCGCGCCAGGCGCAAGGCCGCAGGCTCTCGATCGCCGACTTCTTCGAGCCGTTGAGTTCAGGCCAGCGCGACGTGGTCGGCTTTTCGATCGTCACGATTGGCGACGAAGCGAGCCGCCAGACCGCCAGGTTGTTCGAGGCTGGCGACTTCACCAAGTACCTCTACCTGCACGGCCTTTCGGTGGAAACAGCCGAGGCGCTGGCTGAGCTGGCTCACAAGCAGGCGCGCGAATTGCTGGGCATTGCCGGCGAAGACTCGCCGCGCATCGCGGATTTATTTCACCAGAAATACCGCGGCTCCCGCTATTCCTTTGGCTATCCGGCCTGCCCGAATCTGGAGGATCAGGAGAAGATCTTTCGCCTGCTCAAGCCCGAGGAGAACATCGGCGTGCATCTCACCGAGGGCTTCCACCTGGAGCCGGAGCAGAGCACCAATTGCATTGTCGTCCATCATCCGCAGGCCAAGTATTTCGTGGTGTAAAATTCCGCCGTTCACTCAGCCGGTTTTGCGTAGAATTACCGCTATCTGTGCAACAGTGGAATTACAACAGTCTGAGACAACGCATATGTGGCCTCCTCGAACGGCCGGGGCGCAACCAGGGCAGCGGCTGCGCTCCCGGCCGTTCGTCTTTTCCTCTGGATTTCACTTGAGGCACAACAAGGCCGTGCTACCCTAGCGCGCTGCTTCCCGGTAGCGGCCCAGTTCCTTCACCATGGCGCAATGGGGCCGGAGCGTCTCGATGGCGCGCTCGCCCTCTTCCTCCGAGCGAATCTGGCAATCCACAAAGAAGATATACTCCCATGGCTTGCCATGAACCGGCCGTGACTCAAGCTTGGTCAGATTGGTGCCCATGGCTGCTAACTCCACCAGTGCCACCACCAGCGCTCCCGGACGGTTCTTCACGGAAAAGGCCAGGCTCATCTTGTTTGGCTGCTTGTTCGTTTCCTGCTCAGTCGCAGCTTCCGACACGCGCCGCACCAGGAAGAAGCGCGTAAAGTTCTCCGGGTTGTCCTCGATGCCGGCTTCGAGAATCTGTGCGCCGTAGTGGCGCGCCGCCGCTTCGCTGGCGATAGCCGCCGCGCGCCGGTCGTTCAACTCCACCAGTTGCTTCACGCTACCCGCGGTGTCGTAGGCGGGCAGGGCCTTCATCGCCGGGTGCGCGGCCAGAAACCGCCGGCACTGCGCCAGCGCCACAGGGTGAGAAAACACGCGATCGATCTCTCCCATCGCCACGCCTGGCAGGACGATCAGGTTGTGCCGGATGCGCAACAGCGTCTCCTGCTCCACCCTTACATCGTGGGTGAGCAGCAAGTCGAAGTGCTCCAGCACTGAGCCGGCCAGGCTGTTCTCGATGGGAATGCATGCAGCCTCCACGGCGCCCTCGCTCAGCGCCGCAAAGACGTCCGCCGAAAGCGCAATGGGAACGATCTGCCCGTCGGGGACGAGTTTCATGGCTGCTTCGTGGCTGAATGAGCCGGGTTCACCCTGAATTGCGATCTTCATGCGAGTCCTCATTCTCCGTACATCAACATTCTGCCATCTTGAACTGTGCCTGGGCCCCCCATATCTGGCGCAGTTTCATCGCGCCAAATGTGGGATACCACGACCCTCAACCGATCCCGCTCACCGCAACCACAAATCTCCCGCCACAAACCCGAGAAACACCATCGCAATCACGCCATTCATGGTGAAGAAAGCGGCATTCAGCCGCCGCAGGTCGCGCGGAGAAACCAGCGAGTGTTCATAAGCCAGCAGCAGCCCCACGACCCCGATGCCCAGCCAGCCGGCTGTCTTGAATTGAAACAGCACTCCGAACCAGACGAGCAGCCCCAGCATCGCCAGATGCATCCCTCGCGCCGTCCAGAAAGCCGCCGAAATCCCTACTGCCTGAGGCAGGCTGTGCAGACCCGCTGCGCGGTCATGCTCGAAATCCTGGCAGGCGTAAAGCACGTCGAAGCCGCCCGCCCACAGCGTCACCGCCGCCGTCAGCACCAGAATGCGCGCGTCCAGCGAGCCGCGCACTGCCATCCAGGCAGCCGACGGAGCCAGCCCCAGCGCCAATCCCAGCACCAGATGCGACCAGCGCGTGATGCGCTTCATGTAGCTGTAGCCCAGCAGCACCACAAGCACAAAGGGCGACAAGTAGAGCGCGAGCCGGTTCAGTTCAGCCGCAGCCAGCACGAACACCCCCGCCGCCAGCACCGTAAAGCCCAGCACAAATTCGCGCGACAAGAGACCGGCGGGAATGGCGCGGCTTTTCGTGCGCGGATTGGCCGCGTCCAGCTCCGCGTCGGCCCAGCGGTTGAAGGCCATTGCCGCCGACCGCGCCGCCACCATCGCCACCAGAATCCAAGCCACCTTCGCCGGCAAAACCAGGCGCCACTCCGGCAGCCCGTTGGCCGCCAGCAGTACCGCCGTCAGCGCAAACGGCAGCGCGAAGATCGAGTGCTCCCACTTGATCATCTCCAGCGTCGTCCGCGTCCGCGCCCACAAGCTCTGCATGGCCAGCTCCATGCACCAGTTTACTTGAGGAGCGGCATGGCAGCGATCACTACGCTTCCAATGGATTGAGACCAGTTGCGGCGTTGGCACCCCTTCGCACTTTGATATCCCGCATAGGCGGCTGGCCGAAGAACCGGCGGTACTCCCGGCTGAACTGGCTTGGGCTTTCATAGCCCACCTCGAAGGCGGCGCTGGCGGCATCCAGGCCGTCCATGAGCATGCGCACGCGCGCCGTGTGCAACCGAAGCTGCTTCTGATATTGCAGCGGACTCATCGCCGTCAGAGAGCGGAAATGATGGTGCAGCGTGGAGATTCCCATCTGCGCAACCGATGCGAGTTCTTCGACGCGCAGGGGCTTGGCGTAGTTTTCCCTAAGCCACTCGACGGCCCTGGCTGTCCGGTTGCTCTGTTCGCCCAATGTGGCGATGGCGCGCAGATGCTTACCAACCGGCGAGCGCAGCAGGCGGTAGATGATTTCGCGCTGAATCAGATTGCTGAGAAATGGATTATCCTGAGGTGAGTCAAGCAGATCGAGCAATCGGGAACATGCGTCCAGCAGTTCGACAGAGGTCTTTCCCACGGCCATGCCGCGGGTGCCGGAAACCGCTTCGGCTCCGCGAAACTCCTCCTGACTGAGAATCTCCCGGACGGTCGGCATTTCAAGCTTGATCATCAAGGCCAGGATCGGTTCTTCAGCCGATGCCTTTGTCACTTGGCTGATGACCGGCATGTCAATCGATGTCAGCAGGAATGTGGTTTGGTCGCAAACGAGCGTCGTTCCGCCCACATTGATGCGCTTTTCTCCCTGAACAAAGACAATCAGTTCAGGCATGTAGGCCGCTGAAGTGCACTCCGACGGAGCGCTTTTGCGGTAGAGGCTCAGGCCCGGAACGCCGGTCGCTTCTTTGCCATCCGAGTGGACGTGGGCAGCGATTTTGCGTGCCAGCCCGGCCCGCATCGCAACCACCTGGGCCTCGGATTCTCCGTTTGCATCCTTCTGTATTGCCATTGGAATCTCGCTTGGCTCCTCATTCTCAGCCTACCGTTGAATCGGCCCGCATTGCACAGAAAAATTGTCCATCGACAGAATTAGGCAATCAATCGGAAGAATCAGGATACCGCTCCGGGAAGACTCCGGCCTATTCTCTGGACTGAGAGGAAGTGCGGGGCAGGGCAACCTTTCCCGCTTCTCAACCATCGGCCTAGAAGGCCCAGAGGTGACTTGATGTACAACGTCAAAGCTTATTCCGCCGCCAGCGCGACATCGCGGCTTGCTTCCACCAAAATCGTGCGTCGCGATCCGACCGAAACCGACGTGCAGATCGAAATCCTCTTCTGCGGCATCTGCCACTCCGATCTTCACCAGGTTCGCAACCAGTGGAGCGACTTCATGCCCACCGTCTACCCCTGCATTCCCGGCCATGAGATCGTCGGCCGAGTCACCAAGGTCGGCTCCGCGGTTTCCAGCTTCAAGCTCGGCGATCTGGTCGGGGTTGGCTGCATGGTTGACTCCGACGGCACCTGCCCCGCGTGCAAGGCCGGACTCGAACAGTTCTGTCCGAATACAACCTTCACCTACAACCTGCCCGACAAGCACCTGGGGGGAGTTACTTACGGCGGCTACTCCGAGAGCATTGTCGTTGACCAGCGCTTTGTGCTTCGCGTGCCCGCCAACCTCAACCTTGCCGGAGCCGCTCCGCTGCTCTGCGCCGGAATCACCACCTACTCGCCCATGCGCCACTGGGGCGTCACCAAAGGCAAGAAAGTCGGCGTGGTTGGCCTGGGCGGACTGGGCCACATGGGCGTTAAGTTCGCACACGCGCTGGGGGCGCATACGGTGGTCTTCACCACCTCGCCCAGCAAGAAGGAAGACGCGCTCCGCCTCGGAGCCGATGAAGTCGTCCTCTCCCGCGATGCGAATGAGATGCAGAAGCACGCCGGCAGCTTCGACTTCATCCTTGACGCCGTCGCCGCTGAGCACGACATCAACGCCTACATCAACATGCTGGGCATCGACGGCAACATCACGCTGGTCGGCGCGCCGGATAAGCCCTTGCCGGTCGCAGCCTTCGGCCTGATAGCGCGCCGCCGCAGCTTCTCCGGCTCTTGCATCGGCGGCATCCCGGAAACCCAGGAGATGCTCGACTTCTGCGGCGAGCACAACATCACCGCCGATGTCGAAGTGATTCCTATCCAGAAAATCAACGAAGCCTACGAGAGAATGGTCAAGTCCGATGTGAAGTATCGCTTCTCCATCGACATGGCTTCTCTCAAATCGGAATAAAAGGAGCCATCCATGGCAGACAGAATTCATCCGACCGGTGCGGAAAAAGCCATCGGCAGTTTTTCCCCCAAGCTTGTGAGCCTGACCGACGATGTGCTCTTTGGGGATGTGTGGGAAAGAAGCGCGCTTTCCAAGCGCGATCGCAGTCTGGCCACCATCACCGCTCTGATCGTTCTGCGTGCGTCTGAACAACTTCAGTTCCACTTGAAGGAAGGCATCAAGAACGGCCTGACGCAAGCGGAAATCGTCGAGCTTATCACGCACATGGCCTTCTACTCGGGTTGGCCGAGCGCCATGTCCGCAATCACCGTTGCCAAGAAAATCTTCGAAGAAGACAAACAGTAGCCACGGAGCCGGAAGAAGATCGCGATGAAACCCTACATCATTTGCCACATGCTGTCCTCCGTGGACGGGAAGATCGATGGCGCAGCCCTCAACGCGGTGACCGGCAAAGGCGAGTACGAGGCCACCGGCGCCAAACTCGAGGGCGAGGCCTGGATCTGCGGCCGCGTCACGATGCAGCGGCATTTCGCTGAGAGCGGCGCCTTCGTATCGGCTTCTCGCAAAGCGGCGGGTCCGCAGCCTGTCTACGTCGCTCGCCGGACGGATTCTTACGCTGTCGCCGTGGATACGCTCGGCAAGCTGCAATGGTCCGGCGGCGAAATTGACGGCGATCATCTTATCTGCGTATTGAGTGAGCAAGTGCCGGAAGATTATCTCGCGATGCTTCGCGGCAAGGGCATCTCCTATGTCGTCGCGGGAGAGGCCTCGGTCGACCTGGCGCAAGCGGTCAACCTGCTGGGCGAGCACTTCGGAATTCGCAGGCTATTGCTCGAAGGCGGCGGACACATCAACGGCGCGTTTCTTCAGGCGGATCTTGTCGACGAAGTGAGCCTTCTTCTGGTTCCAGGGATCGACGGACGCCACGAGATCCCCGCTATCTTTGATGGCGTCAACCCGGAAAGACATCAGGCCGTGCCTCTCCGGCTCAAGTCCATCGAGTAGCGTGAAAACGATGCGCTCTGGATTCGATATGAAGTGGTCCGGCCCAAAACCGCGGTCAACAGACTGTAGGAGTCGCAATGCAAAAACGCAAACTTGGAAACAGCAATCTGGAAGTTTCGGCTCTCGGCCTCGGCTGCATGAGCATGAGTTCGGCCTATGGCCCGGCAGGCGACAAAGGCGAGATGATCCAGTTGATTCGCGCAGCCCATGACCTTGGCGTAACCATGTTCGATACGGCTGAAGCCTATGGCCCGTTCGGGAATGAAGAGCTGGTGGGCGAGGCGCTCCAGCCGATCCGCGACAAGGTGGTGATTGCCACAAAGTTCGGCTTCGAGATCGATCTTGAGACTGGCGCGCGCACCGGCGGGACCAATAGCCGGCCCGAGCACATCAAGCGTGTGGCGGACGCTTGCCTGAAGCGTTTGCGGACCGAGTACATCGATCTCTTCTATCAGCACCGCGTCGATCCTGAAGTGCCTATCGAGGACGTGGCAGGAGCGGTCAAGGAGCTGATTGCCCAGGGCAAGGTCAAGCACTTCGGCATGTCGGAGGCCGGGGTTCAGACGATTCGCCGGGCGCACGCGGTTCAACCGGTCACCGCTGTGCAGAGCGAGTACTCGCTCTTCTGGCGTGGTCCGGAGGCCGAACTTCTGCCGGCACTGGAGGAACTTGGTATCGGCTTCGTGCCATTCAGCCCGCTCGGCGCAGGGTTTCTCACGGGCAAGATCGACGAGAACACCAAGTTTGATCCCACCGACTTCCGCAACATAGTGCCCCGCTTTTCGCCCGAGGCGCGCAAGGCGAACATGGCCCTTGTGGACCTCATCAAGGCCGTCGCGGAACGCAAAAACGCGACGCCGGCACAGGTCGCACTCGCCTGGCTGCTGGCGCAGAAGCCGTGGATCGTGCCTATTCCAGGAACCACCAAGCTGCATCGGCTGGAGGAAAACCTCGGTGCGGTGAACGTCGCGCTGACCGCGAACGACCTCAAGGAAATTGACATAGCCGAGTCAAAAATCAATCTCGAAGGCGCGCGGCTGCCGGAAGCCGCGCTCAAAATGACGGGCCGCTAAAGCCATTTCTTTCGTGAAGGAGAGTCGCAATGCAAAAGCGCAAACTTGGAAAAAGCAATCTGGAAGTTTCCGCACTCGGCCTCGGCTGCATGAGGATGAGCGCCGGCCATGGCACGGTGGCCGGCACAAAGCAGGAGATGATCGCTGTCATCCGCGGAGCGGTCGAACGCGGCATTACGCTCTTCGATACAGCCCAGGTCTACGGCCCATTCGTAAACGAAGAGCTCGTGGGCGAAGCCCTGGCTCCCCTCCGCAATCAGGTTGTGATCGCCACCAAATTCGGTTTCAGATTCGAGCCCGATGGCGGTCCGCATCCAACGGGCCTGAGCAGCCGGCCGGAGTACATCAAGCAGACCGTGGAGGCCTCGCTGAAGAGACTTCGCGTCGATACTATCGATCTGCTCTATCAGCACCGCGTTGACCCGGAGGTGCCGATAGAAGACGTTGCAGGCGCAGTGAAGGACCTCATTCAGCAAGGCAAGGTAAAGCACTTCGGCCTTTCCGAAGCGGGAGCGCAGACGATCCGACGCGCGCACGCTGTGCAGCCGGTGACGGCACTGCAAAGTGAATACTCGCTCTGGTGGAGGCATCCGGAAAAGGAGATCCTGCCGACGGTCGAGGAACTCGGAATTGGCTTCGTTCCCTACAGCCCTCTGGGCAGGGGATTCCTTACCGGGACGATTACCGAAAACACTCAGTTCGACAAGGAGGATAACCGTGGCAGTTTTCCTCGCTTCGCACCTGAAGCCCTCAAGGCGAATCGGGCTCTGATTGATCTGATTGGCGCTATCGCCGCGCGGAAGAAGGCGACGGCTGCCCAGATCGCCCTGGCCTGGCTGCTGGCGCAGAAGCCCTGGATCGTGCCCATCCCAGGCACCACCAAACTGGCGCGCCTCGAAGAGAATATTGCGGCGACTGCTCTGGAACTTACTCCAGATGATCTGCGTGAACTTGACAGCGTTACCTCAACATTCGCCGTGCAAGGCTCTCGCTACCCCGATAACCTTGAGGCCATGACCGGCCGCTGAGCGCCGCCAATCCGCTGACATCGCGATGGCTTCGCCTACAACAATCCGCAAAGAGAAGGAGACACAATGCAAAAGCGCACATTGGGAAAGAGCAATCTGGAAGTTTCGGCTCTCGGCCTTGGCTGCATGGGCATGAGCTTTTCCTACGGTCCGCCCAAGGACAAGCAAGAGATGATCGCGCTGCTTCGTGCGGCTGTCGAGCGCGGCGTCACATTTTTTGATACTGCGGAGGTCTACGGCCCATTCACAAACGAAGAACTGCTGGGCGAGGCTCTCTCGCCCTTCTGCGGGCAGGTGGTGATCGCCACCAAGTTCGGATTCAATCTCAATCCCAAGAATGATCCCAAGGGAATGAAGGGCGCACCGGCCCTGGACAGCCGGCCGGAACGCATCAAGCAGGTGGCCGAAGACTCGCTTCGGCGTCTCAAGATTGATGCCATCGATCTCTTCTATCAGCATCGCGTTGACCTGGATGTGCCCATCGAGGACGTCGCAGGTGCGGTGAAAGACCTGATTCAGGAAGGCAAAGTGAAACACTTTGGGCTTTCTGAAGCCGCAGCCAAGACGATTCGCCGCGCACACTCCGTTCAGCCGGTGACAGCGGTACAGAGCGAGTATTCGCTGTGGACCCGCGGCCCCGAAGCGGAAGTGCTGCCGACGCTCGAAGAACTCGGCATTGGTTTTGTTCCCTACAGCCCGCTCGGCAAAGGCTTTCTGACGGGAAAAATGGACGAAAACACCAAACTCGGCAGCGATGATTTCCGCAGCACTCTGCCTCGCTTTACACCAGAGGCGATGAAGGCGAATCAAGCTGTCGTCGATCTGCTCGGCAGAATCGGAGCGCAGAAGAAGGCGACGCCGGCCCAGATCGCACTGGCCTGGCTGCTGGCCCAGAAGCCGTGGATAGTGCCCATCCCTGGCACAACGAAGCTGCATCGCCTGGAAGAGAACATCGGAGCCGCCGCGCTCGAACTCACGGCTGGCGACCTGAGCGAGATCGAAAGCGCCGCCGCGGGAATCAAGGTGCAGGGCGCCCGCTATCCTGAAAGCATTGAGAAGTTGACCGGCCGCTGAACTGGAGGCAGTGAAATGAGCAAGAAGGTACTGATTCTTTCTTCGAGTCCCAGAAAGAAGGGCAACTCGAATGCGTTATGCGACCGGTTCATGGAAGGCGCAATCGAAGCAAAGCACCAGGTTGAGAAAGTGGTGTTGGCGGATAAGAAAATCAACTACTGCACGGGCTGTTATGCCTGCCGTGGCAACGGGCGATGCGCACAGAAAGATGATATGGCGCAGATTCTCGACAGCATGATTGAGGCCGACGTGATCGTGATGGCGACGCCTGTCTACTTTTACACAATGTGCGCCCAGATGAAGACCGTGATTGACCGGACCGTTGCACGGTATACGAAGATCAACAATAAGCATTTCTATTTCATCGTGGCTGCCGCGGACAGCAACAAGGCGGCTCTGGAGCGGACCATAGAGGGTTTCCGGGGATTCACTTCCTGTCTGCCAGGGGCAAAAGAGAAGGGTATCGTGTATGGCGCGGGCGCATGGGAAATAGGCGACATCCTGCAAAGCCGGGCGATGAAACAAGCGTATGAAATGGGCAAGGCGCTGTAGATAGCTTAGGGTGCCACTGCGCAAGTTAATGTTTTGAAAGGGCACGGTTTCAGCCGTTTAGCCATGCCGCAAAGGCCGCAAAAACACCAGGGCCTTACAGGCTGCGAAAGAACTAATCCGCAGAGGCAAGAAGTGTCGGGCACGACTTCAGTCCTGCCGCAAACGCAATCAAATCGGTGTGGGCTTTAGCCCCTGAAGAAATGCTTGATGTGGAATAGGACCTAATCAGAGTTTCCTTAGGCTTGCCACTTCCAGCATTTCAGTCATTGAACAGAGAGATCAACAATTATCAAGGAAGGGAATTCAAAAATGGAGATCAAGCGGATCGGTTCCGTGCCTTCGGGCAAAGGACCAGCGGATTATTTCACGGGCACGGTGCGGGTCGACATGTTGTTTGACGCGCCGGACCCGGCACGCGTTGTTGGCGCGAACGTCACCTTCGAACCAGGCGCTCGTACTGCCTGGCACACGCATCCGCTCGGTCAAACGCTGATCGTCACTTCCGGCTGCGGCCGTGTGCAACGCTTGGGCGGTCCCATCGAGGAGATCCGGCCCGGCGATGTGGTTTGGTTTGCACCGGGAGAGAAGCATTGGCACGGGGCGGCACAAACAACGGCAATGACCCATATTGCCATTCAGGAAAAGCTCAACGGCAGCACCGTCGAGTGGATGGAGCAGGTGAGCGACGAGCAATATCTGGCTTCATCCCGTTGACCAACCCAAACGGAATCGGACCATGGGAGCAGCGGCCAGCCCGGTCTGGAACAGTCCGTTCGAATTCCTCCGGCCCACCCGTAAAAAGCGAAGAGGCGGATGCCAGGCATCCGCCTCTTCGCTTTTGCAGCCCGCTTTGGCTCTCGTCTCCTCAGAACTTGTACACCACGCCGAATGCGGCGCGGGAGTTCCGGCGCATATGCGGAGAGTATGCCAGGGCCGGGGTGTTGTTGATCAGGGAAAACGACGAGGCGATGTCGTCGCCGGAGGCGCGCAAAGCGAAGTGAGGGCTCAGTCTGTACTCCATGCCGGCTCCCGCTCCTCCCGCGAACGAGATGTTCGGGGTCTGGCTCTCGCCGCCCGTGTGTTCCCCGCCCAGGAGCACATGGAAGAAGCCGTCGATGTTTTTGAAGAGATTCGCGTGCAGCACCGGGCCTAACAGGACTACATCCACCGATGGGTTGCCGGGATTGCCCGAAGAGAGCGGGTGGGAGTAAAAGGCCCCGTCAGCGGTGAGGCCAAAGTATTTGCCCCAATCGCGGGTAATCGACAGGTTCACGCCCTGCAATCCATAGCGCGACTGGTTCACCTGGTTAAGGCTGGTGTAGCCGTAGCCGGCGAAGAGTTCGTATTTGTAGGAAGGTTCCGCCTGTTCGGCGCGGGCGGGACGATCGGGAGCAATCTGGCTGGTGGCCGCCAGGGGCATGAACGCGGCCGGAACCACGGCCAGAATCGAAAGCAACAACTTCCTATTCAATTTGGGACTCTCCTCAAATGCTTTGTTGTGTCTATTCTGCCGCTTGGGGTCTTACCCCATCGAGCAGCCGCCGGAACATTGATCGGCTACCCTCTAGACTACCCTCTCCGACCGGCTTCCATGAACTTCGGGCCTCATTTCGTGTTGCCGGATTCCATTCAACGGGCCTGGACCGGGACCCCTTTGGGCAGCCGCACCAGTTTCTCTGAACTCTCTGTTACTGTGACGGCGATTCCCTGAGGAAGATAGCGGCCAATTACCTCGGGACGGGCCCAATCCAGATCCCAGCCGTCCTCGATGGCCACCACGTTGTACTGCCCTGGAACCACATCGCGCAGTGAAAAGCTGCCGTCGGAGTCCGACTGATCCCGCCGGAAAAGGGCCAGGTTGGCGGCAGGATTCCGCGGAACCAGCACGACCATGACTCCCGGCAATCCCTTGCCGTCCTTTCCCACCCCTGCCTTGAGTGCAAGGCCTTCCACCCGCGCATCTCCCTTGGCCAGCACCACACTGAGCGAAAGCGGGTGGTCCCCGACTTGAATCCTGCTGTCCTGCAGGGTTCCTTTGACTGTCTGGATGGAAACCACCGCCAGGGCCAGATCGCCGCTCTGCGCCAGCAGTGTCCAGCTTCCAGGTCCGACCGCACTGAACGAGGCGCTCGCCCTGCCTGGAGCATCCGAGGTCACTGAAGCGCGCAGTACGCGGTGCGGCACGCTCTCCTGCCTGAGCACCAGTTCCAAAGGCGCAGGCAGCGGCGTGTTACCGGCCATGTGGAGCTTGACTGTGACGCTCACCGACGGTATTCCCTGGGAGGGATCCACCTCCAGGCTGCCGCCGCCAGTGGCATCCAGTTCGACGGTCCGCGGCGGATCTCCCTGTGTCACTGCATAGTGGCCGGGCGCAATGCCGGAATACTCCACCAGTCCTGATCCGGGCGGCCCCGGCCGTGTGCCCCCGACGGAGGTCATTGCTTCCTGCCCCAGAATGGATTGGCCCAGTTGTGCGAAAGGACCTGAATCGCGAGCCGTGTCTTCTGTGCTGGCGCTGCGCACCATCAGGTGGATTGCCGGCACAGCATGCAGCGCGACATTCAGTTCGGCCCGGTCGCCGCTGCGCAGGGTGAACGGCGTGGCTGCGGTCTCCTCCGTTGCGCCGTCGAAGTAGGTGACCGGGTAAGCCACGTCGAGCGCCGCGGCCTGATTGTTCTGCCCCTGACTGGCGGCTGGGCCGCTTCCGCTGAGAAAGGGGTGCAGGGCGAACCAGGGCGTGGCCTGCACAGCCAGAAGATAGCTTCCTGGAATCAGGTTCCAGAACTCGAAGCCTCCCTGATCGTCAGTAAGTCCGGAAATGATTGTCTCCAGGTGTTCGCCCATTCCTCCCGCGCGGGATTTCATCGAGAGCAAAACGCGCGCCTGCTCCACCGGCTCGCCGGCGTCGTCAGTGACCACGCCATGCACCATGGCTCCGGGGCTCAGGCGGAAGGGAATGTGCTCCGTGTCCTGCCCTTCGCCGGTGACGATGGCCGAGCTGTACTCGTCGTGCTCGTCGAAAAATGAGGTGTGATAGCCGCGACGGGCGACCCGCAGGGGATATTTGCCAGCAGGCACAGGCTCGAGTTGAAATTCGCCGTCAGGGCCGGTCTCCGTGGTTTGCAACGTATCCCTGGAGGCATCTTCCAGCAGTGATACGCTTGCGCGCGGCACGGGCTCGCCGGTTACGGCGTTGGTTACCGTTCCGGCAATCTTGTAGAGCTTCGCCGCCGGAGTGGAAACTTGCGCAGGTGGCCGAACCGGCGTCTGGGTCTGCGCGAGGCCAAGGGGAGCAACCGGCAGCCCGAAGAGCAGCAGAACGGCAGCGAGCTGAGCTGTCTGCGCCGGCAGCGAAATAGGTGGGTTGGGCAGGTTCTTCACCGGGATGGAATCTCCAGGACCAGATTGGCGCTGCCGCCGGGCGAGAGCGTCACTTGCTGGCCCTTGCCGGCCAGCCGCTCCATGGCGGCGGGATTGCGATACTCGAGCGATTGGGGCGCGTCGAAGACAAAGACGCGGTAGGGTCCCGGCGTCAGATTCTCCAGCGTACCCGGCGCGCCCGCGGAGGGCTGCAAGGTGATCTCGCGAACCCCCTGAATCGACTCGAATTCAGGCGCCAGATATACAAACACCGTAGGTTCCTCGCCCGCTTGTTCCAGCAGGATGCTGACCGGCAGTTGCAGGGTGAGCTTGGCGCAGTCGGTGCGCACCACTGCTTCTATGGCCGTGCCCGTTCCCAGCGTTCCCGCAATCCATGGCTGGTGCGCCAGGTTCGTGCCCCCCGCGGTCACCGCGCCCAGGCAGGTTCCCGGCCGATTGGCGCTGGCATGAATCCAGTAGGCGCCGGGCGCGGCCATGTCCAGTTGGTACAGGTCGGTGTCTATCAAATAGGCGCTCTTCTGTATCTCTCCTCGCGCTGCGGTCCCGTTGGCTCGCACCGCCCACAGCCCCAGTGGATCGGCGTCTGGCTCAAAGCCCTCTGGGCTGGCGTTTGCAGACTGCCGCGCGGCAGGAGGTCCCGGCTCGTAGCGCACATGAATCGGTGTCGCGGCGCCCGCTGAGAGCGGAACTCGCAGCGGAGTCTTCACAGGCCCATCGATGGCAAAGTCCAGCAACCCCGCAAGCTGTTTGGGGTTGCGATTGCGCTGCGACGGGGACTGGAGCAAGTTCGAATCGTCGTCAGCCGCCGTGCCTTCCACGGTCAGCGTATAGGCGCCGTCGGGCAGGTAGGCACACAAGGCGTGGCTCTTGTCGTCCTGGCGCAGCGGATAAGCCAATGGCTGTCCGTTGCGATCCATGAGGGCCGATGTGAACTGCCAATGGCCGCCGGGCGTCTTTCCCAGATTGGTCTGAACGGCGTGAAAGGACCCTGGAGTCAGTGTCAGATTCGCCTGGGCCTGCCGTCCGCCTGACAACTCGATGCGGTCCGCACTCGCGACATCGGCGGAGTCAGGGTAAAAAACGATGGGATAGCCTGTCAGCACCGCGGGAGCCGGACCATCACACGCCGGCGCGCTGGCTCTCTCATTGTCGAACTCCGGCTGGGTCATCAACGTGTAGCTGCCGTCCTCCAATCCCGAGAACCGGTACTCCCCCTCCGGGGTGGTCTGGTGCGAATCTGTTTCGGTCCAGTGGGCACACCCGTCTTCAACGGTCAGCCTGAGCAGGGTGAGGCCGATGCCTGCTCCCGGCTCACCTGTAGCGAGCGTTACGTGCCCCCACAGTACATTGGCTGGCGCCAGCGAGAAGCTGAGATCGGGCATTTGATCCGCCACGTGAACGCTATGTGAAACAGGAATCGCGTAACCGCTGTTCTCGACCTTGCCGCTAAACCCCGGCTTGACCACGTCGAGGCTCTGCGGCCCAATCGGCACGCCGGGAATCTCAAAGCGGCCTTCGCCGTCGGTCAGTGCGCCGGTGTTGGCGTCGCCCTCAATCCGTACCAGCGCACGCGGCAGCGGCTCGCCGGTGGCCGCGTTGCGCACCACTCCATGAACGGTTGCCACCGCGGCGGGCAAAACCGTCTCGCCCGCGGGCTGTGGCTGCTGACCGGCTGGTTGCGTGGGTTGCAGCTCTACCGGCTGGGTTTGCTCCTGCGCCCGGCTTGGCGCCGCAGCCAGCAGAAGCGCGGCGCACAGGACGCCTATCGCAAACCGTGGAGGGCTTTGCCGGAAGGCGCGCCTTCCGCCTGCTCGTTCATGGATTTGAAAAGGGTCCACTCACCATTGTGACGTTTTTGGGCGGGGAAGGGAATCGGCGCGGGGAGAAAACCTGTGTGAAGCTTCTCTAGCCCGGCAAGGGGCCTGCCGGCAGGCCAGGCTGTTATCAGCCAGAAATTCTCGACCCGCGGAACCACCCGCCATTCAGACACGGCTCTAGTGCTTTGTACCGGAACCAGAGTTAGTCAAGTCCGGAAGGTCCATCAATTTGTACCCCACCGGCGGCTTGAAGAGCGTGGAGTCCGGGTCTGATCGATCGATGTTGGTCAGCTCGATGGTCACCGTTCCGGTGCGCGGATCGCTTGTCATCTGGCGTACCGTGACCTTCAACTCAGCCGAGGTCCAGATCTCCGAGACCACTGTAAACTCGCGGTCGTTGTCAACGGTCCCTGCGGGAATCACCCGCGTGGTGCGCGTGCCCGCGACCTCCAGACCCGAGATCGTATCCGGCGGCAAGGTCTCCGTGTGAATATTTGCGGCGTCTGGACTTGCGGCGGAAGGAAGAGCAGCCGGTGCGGTGACCGTGCGCAGCGGACGGGAAAGTGTGGCCAGAGGTGGTGGAGGAGGCGTAACGAGCATGCCCATCAATCCATTCATTTGCAACTCGGGAAGATGAAGCACCGTGGCGAAACTTGCCTGCGGACTCCCGGAGACCCAGCTGATTTCCGTCCTGTCGATTGGGTTCCAGACGGCCACGATATGAGTCTGCTGCGCGTCGCCGGACTTCGACTTCAGCGTACTCTCGGCGCGCATTCTTCCCTCTGCGTCGCGCCAAAGCTGCACCTCGACCGTGTTCTTGATGACCGTGCCGTCGGCCAGAGTCTGCTCGTGGATGGTGGTCTGCGTGGCTGAAAACGGCAATCCCTTCACAGCCGTCAGGCCAAATCCTGCCGGCATCACTGCGGAGACGACCGCGCCAATGGCAGGGTCCGGAGTATTTGCAATGGCAGCCGGAGCGGGAACGGAGACTTGGTCGCCGGTGAGTCTTCCGGGCATCTCTGGAGAGGATTGGGCGGTTGCAATTGGTGCGATGCTAAGTGCGGCGAGAACGGTCCACGAGACAATACGCATCAAATGCTCCTTTTTTCAGACAGCGCCAGTCTACACTTCGGTTCGCTTGGGTTCAAACGCCGCACCGATTCGGGCCGAGGCTCAGGCTCTCGGCTACAGCATTTTCGATTCTGGTGTTTACAGAATCCATGCAGAAAAGTGGCTTTTTCCTCAAGAAAAAGCCACCTTCCATGCACTCTTGATGTAAAGATGTGAAGCGAAAATGACTAGAAGTGCTCCTCGCGGCAGTCGCGCAGCCGCTGAGCGGCGTCCTCAGGGGTGATGTCCCGCTGCGGCATGCCCAGCATCTCAAAGCCCACCATGAACTTGCGTACCGTGGCTGAGCGCAGCAGCGGGGGATAGAAGTGGGCGTGGAAGTGCCACTCCGGATGCTCGCCTCGATCCGTTGGACTCTGGTGAAAGCCCATCGTGTAAGGAAAGCTGGTCTCGAAGAGGTTGTCGAAGCGCGTGGTCAGCCGCTTCAGCGCGTCGGCCAGCGCGTCCCGCTCGTCGCCGTTCAGCTCCGGCAAAGCTCCAAGGTGGCGTCGGCTCACCACCAGCGCCTCGAAGGGCCAGGTGGCCCACCAGGGGACGATGGCCGCAAAATGCTCATTTTCAAAGATGATCCGCTCCTGGGCGGCGCTCTCGGCTGCGATGTAATCGCACAGCAGGCAATGGCCGGTGCGGGCGAGATGCTCGCGCTGGGCCACAGTTTCGGCCGCCGGCTCGTCGGGCACAAAGTCCGTAGACCAGATCTGGCAGTGGGGGTGTGGGTTGCTGGCGCCCATCATGGCGCCGCGGTTCTCGAAGATCTGCACGTACTGAATCCAGTCCAGGCCGCCAAGTTCCTGGTATTCCCGCGTCCAGGCATCCACCACGCGGCGAATCTCCGGCTGGGTCATGCCAGCCAGGGTCAGGCTGTGGTTGGGATGGAAGCAGACGACCTTGCACAGGCCGCGAGCCGGTTCGGCCACCAGCAGCGGCGAGGCTGGTGGTTCGGCTGCGGGTGGGGAATCCGGCAGCAGGGCCGAGTAATCGTTTACAAACGAGAAAACTCCTTCATAAGCCGGGTTTGCGGCTCCGCCTGCCCGTAGGTTGCCAGGGCACAGGTAGCACTGCGGATCGTAGACGACGCCCGAGGGCGCTGCCTTCTGGCCGACTTCTCCCTGCCAGGGGCGTTGCGTGCGGTGCGGCGAAACCATCACCCAGGACTGCCGCAGAGGATTCCACCGGCGATGCGGGTACTGCCACTTCTTGTCCATCCGTTCTCCCGAAAAACAGTTTTCAGCCGTCAATTTTCAGTTGTCCGTCGCAATATCCCGGCAAACCTCTGGCGGACACGGACCACCGGCCGCTGACAACTCATTGACGATAGTTCTACCATAGACCCTGCAACCAGACTCCAGTGCCCGCGCCAGGGTCCACGCCAAGGATAGTCCAGAATGCTTTCGGCAGAATTGATTGTCAACTTGCAGGATCGGGAGACCCGCGCGAGGCATCGGGCAGCGGTAGACGCTCCTGAATTGGAAAGTGAGGCGGAGCCAGTCTCGGAGTGGCTTGGCCTGGTCAGCTGCCAGCATCGCGCCAACTTCGAGCTATGGCACATCGAGGACGAAGCCCGCTCTCCTGGCGCGACTGACGCCGAACTGGCCGGGGTGAAGCGGCGCGTGGACCGGACCAATCAGCGCCGCAACGATTTGGCCGAGGCATTGGACCGAGCCCTGCTCGACTGGCTGCAATCCAGGGGTCTGTCCAATCCCGCCGCGCCGCTGAACTCCGAGTCGCCCGGCTTGATGATCGACCGGCTTTCGATCCTGTCGCTCAAGATTTATCACACCCGTGAGGAAGCCGAGCGCGCCGGCGCTCCCGCTGGCCACGCTGCGCGCAACCTGGACCGGCTCGCCATTCTCGAAGAGCAGCGCGCCGACCTGGCCGCCTGTCTCGACGCATTGTGGCGCGAAACCATCGAGGGGACGCGGCGCTTCAAGCTTTATCGCCAGTTGAAGATGTACAACGATCCTTCTCTCAACCCGGCCATTTACGGCGATCCTGCCTTTGCCAAATAGTCCCGCAGATGATGCGCGCTTTGCGGGCAGTCTTGACGGGAGCCGGGGTTCTGCGTATAAAGAGTGCCTGAGTAGCACAACTCACAGATGCGGGTCTTCTGCAGGCAGCGCACTGGCTCAACCGTTCTGGGACGTGTGCATGCTCTCGGTAAACCCATGATGCAAGAGGCCCGATCCGTGGTGCACGACCATAAGAAAGAATCTTCCTCGTCAGGCAAACCCGGCAGCCACCCCAGTGCTGGCGCTGGTCCGGCAGTTCAGCATTACCAGGCCGCCCTGCAACTGCTGCAGCAGGGCAAGTACGATAAAGCGCTGGCTGCTTTCGAGAAGCTGCTTCCTACCGCGCCAGCCGAGTTGCTGGAGCGCTGCAAGATGTATATCAGCACATGCCAGCGGCAACTGGAAAAGCACAACCTGACTTTTCTGACGCCCGAAGAGCACTATGACTACGCCATCTCGCAGTTGAACACCGGCTACTACGAGGAAGCTCGCGAACAGTTCGACAGCATCTTGGCCGCCCATCCCGAGGCCGATTATGCGTTCTATGGGCTGGCGCTTCTGGACGCAATGACCGGGCGCACGCCGGACTGCCTCAAGAACCTGGGCCGGGCCATCGAGCTGAACCCCAGAAATCGCCTTCAGGCCCGTGTTGACAACGACTTCCAAAGCATGGTGGACGACCCGCGGTTCACCGAATTGCTGTATCCCGAGGTTCCCTAAGGCTCCATTGACTCCTGTAACTACCTCACGATCGAGTCTGAAGCGAAGCGCGCAGCCGGCTGCTGGAACCGGGGCCCTGGCTCTAGTCCGGCCGATGCGCGTGGTGGCCATCGGCGGCGGCACTGGCCTTTCGACGCTGCTGCGCGGCCTGCGCCGCCATGTAACAGCTCCCAACCAGACCGCTGCTGAGCCGGGCCTCATTGCCGACCTTGCGGCCGTAGTCACTGTCACCGACGACGGTGGTTCCTCCGGGCGTCTGCGCAAGGGCTTCAACATGCTGCCTCCGGGCGACCTGCGCAACTGCATGGTGGCGCTCAGCACGGAGGAGGACCTGCTGGCCCAGCTCTTTGCCCATCGCTTCCGCAAGGGTGATTCCCTCAAGGGGCACAACTTCGGCAACCTTTTTGTCGCCGCGCTCACCGAGATTACCGGCGACTTTGGCCAGGCCATCCAACTGGCGTCGAAGATTCTGAACACGAGGGGGCGCATTTACCCGGTGACGACGGCAAACGCCACGCTGGTGGCGCGGATGGACGACGGTTCGCTGGTGCGCGGCGAGACCAAAATTACCGCAAGCCGCAAGCGCATCGCGGAACTGATGCTCGACCCCCCGAACGCCGCTCCGCTGCCGGAGACGATGGAGGCCATCGAGCGCGCAGACCTGATTACCGTGGGCCCCGGCTCGCTCTACACCTCGCTGATCACCAACCTGCTGGTGCAAGGCATCCCTTCGGCTCTGGCCAAGGCCCGCGGTGTGCGCGTCTATGTCTGCAACCTGATGACCCAGGCCAACGAGAGCCTGGGCCTCTCCGCTTCCCAGCACATCGAACGGATCTACGAGCACACCCGGGCGCCCATCTTCGATTACGCCCTGGTCAACACGGGGACTTTTTCGCCGGAGACGGTCGCCCGCTACGCAACCCAGCAGGCCTCGCCCATCGAGGCCGACATTGACCGCATCGAAGCGCTGGGCGTGCGTTGCATTACCGGCGACTTCTCCAGCGAGGACAAGCTCGTCCGCCACGCTGCCGACCGGGTCACCGCTGCCTTGCTGGCCTTGGGCGGAGCAGCTCTCGAAGCCCGGAGTTAAATTTTCTCTTTCCTCCAGATTGGGGGCTGCGATAGAGTGAAGGCTCTCGCGGCCAGGAATCGGCGCGACCAATGAGGAGGTTCGATGAGAAAGACTCGAGTTTGGCTCACCATGGGCTGTTGCCTCTTTGCCATTGCGCTGTTTGCGTGGGCGCAGTCGGTCAGAAAACCCGGCCTCTGGGAGATGACCAGCAACATGACCTGGCAGCAATCGCCCCTGCCCCCCGGCATGACCTTGCCTCCCGGCATGAAGTCCCCATTCAGCGGCAACACCACCACCACGCAGGTCTGCCTTACCCAGGCCATGATCGACAAGTACGGCGCGGCAGTGCCGAAGAGTGACAACGACTGCAAAATGGCAAACATTTCAAAAACGCTCAACGGCATGACCGCCGAAATGGTGTGCAGCGGAAGGGTCAACGGCAAGGGAACCATGGAGGCCTCGTGGTCGGATGCCGACCATACCAAAGGCAAGATGCACTTTGTTGGAACCATGCAGGGGGGAAAGAACTCGATGCCGGTCGAATGGACGGTCGAATTCACCTCGGCCTACAAAGGCCCCGACTGCGGCAGCGTCAAGCCAATGCCCATGCCCAGCAACTAGCGTCGAACCATCAACAGGCTGATCCAGACCACAGAGAACTTTGTGTGCCCCGCCCTTTCGGCATTCTGTGCGGGAAGGGCGGGACACCGGAAGCATAAGTATCTCTTAATGAGTGCTCGATGCCGGTGATATAAATAGCCGATGGGAAGTTCAGACGAAACAAATAGTTCGTTTATGTTTTTCGTACCAACAGTGCGCCGAATGGTCGCGCTCGTTTGTGCGGCACTATGTTTCATTTTGTTTGCACTCTTCTTCCTATGGCTTTTATCCATCGGCGCATTTATCGAGGACCCAACACTGGCCTGCATAATTCTGTTCGGCTTGGCTTTGCCTATGGCCTTTTCTTTGTTTGCGGGAAATCCACCGCCAAGTTGGCGGGCCAGAATTGAAGTATCGAAGGATCGTCTCCGGTTTATCCCTGACCTTGTCATGCGCTGGATTGGAGAGCCCTCGGTCGAGGTCACTCTTGCACCGCAGTCAAAGGAGATTCTGATCTGTCGTGGCCGTCAAGAGAACCCCGTATTTGGGATCAGACTTATCCTTTGTCTTGCCAATGGTCATCGCCAGGAAGTAAATATCTCTACCCCATTTCGCCTTTACGCCCGCCATGCTGGCATTCTTGCCCAGGGAATCACTGCCACTACCGGGCTCCCAACGCGATTTGTGCAACTGCAACGCCTGGCAAATAGTGGGATACAGGAGATTCCCTGGCAGCCTCCGGCGCATCCTCAACGAGCGTTCGCCATTGTCTGCCTGATTCTTGCCGCCACGCCTTTTGCGGCTGGTACACTCGTTGGTTGCCTTCATCTGGATCTCTTGCCCGCCTTTGGCATCGGCACAGCGCTTTGGATCGGCGGAATACTGGCCTTGTTCGCATGGTCGCGTCGATCCAGCAAACAAAGCAAGTTTGGAGTGCTTTACGCATTGTGTACTGTCGTTACCTTCAGTGCCGAATACGCCGCTGCTATTGTTATCGCTGCTTCTTGTTTCAGATAACAATGATCAAGGCTACTGACGCCTCATCCTTCCATCGTCCGCTTCAACTGCCCGCAGGCGGCGTAAATGTCTCGCCCGCGCGGCTTGCGTACGTAGGTGGCGATGCCTCCATCGGCCAGCGTTTGGCGAAATGCCTCCACAGCCTCGGGCTGGGGTAGGGAATAGCCAATGCCGGGGCCGGGGTTCCAGGCGATCAGGTTCACCTTGGCGGGCAGGCCGGAGCGGCGCACCAGGCGTGCCACCTCGCGGGCGTCTTCGGGCCGGTCGGTCACCCCGCCCAGCAGGACATACTCAAACGTAATCCGCTCGCGGGGCCGGAGTTGGACCTTGCGCACCGCGTCTATCACTGCCTCAATGGGCCACTTGCGGTTGATGGGCATGATCTCGCCGCGAATCGCATTGTTGGGAGCGTTCAAGCTGATGGCCAGCTTGGGCCGCAGCTCGGCCGGCTCCTGCGCAAACCGTTCAATTCCGGGGACGATTCCAGAGGTCGAGACGGTCATCCGCTGCGGGCTCAGGCCCACCTCGCGCACCAGCAGCCGCACGGCGGCCATGAAGTTGTCGTAGTTCAGGAAGGGCTCGCCCATGCCCATGAAGACCAGGTTCACGCGGTCACGGCCCACTTCGACGCCGTGACGATCGAGGACCGCCAGGACTTGCCCGGCTATCTCACCGGCGCTCAGGTTGCGCTGGAAGCCGAGCTTGGCCGTCAGGCAGAACTGGCAGTTGACGGCGCATCCCACTTGGCTGGAGATGCAGAGGGTGGCGCGTTGCCAGCGCCTCGCGGCTCCGTCCACAACCTCCGGGTCACTTCCGTCGCCGGTTTCGCCGTCGTCGCCTTCCGGCATCCAGACAGTTTCTACCGTCAGGCCTTCGCCGCTCTGGCCCTGAACCAGGTAGCGTTCCGTCCCATCGGCGGATTGGAAGACCTGCGCAATGGTTGGCCGGCCCACCTCCCAACCTTCAGCCGCGAGCCGCTGGCGGAGTGGTTTGGGTAAAGTTGTGATTTCACTAAGGTTTGTAATGCGTTGACGATAAACAGCTTCCGCAATCTGGCTCCCACGCCAGGCTGGCTCTCCCGCCTCTACCATCAATGCGGCGAGCGTATCGGCATCCAGGCCAAAAAGGGTTTTGCCGAAAGAAAATCGGCCTTCCTTTGAGGCCTGGCTTCCACCGGCCGGGTCACCGGCATCTAAACGAACGGGTTGGCTCAGATCTTCGCTCACGGCTGGGGTCAGAATAGAGCATTTCCCCTGTGGATTGCAGTTCTGGCGTATTTGTAAGCCTTGGCGGCCAGATTGCAGCCGCCTCCGGCTCGCGAGCGCCCCATTCGCTCCAAAAAGCTGACACGTGCCGAGCATCCCCGCATTGGCCTACAATCAAAGGATCTGATGTCGATGACTACCGAGCGTAACCTTCGCCGTACCGAACTGCCAAACGGCCTGATCGTCCTGACTGAGCGCATGGAGTACATGCGATCGGTGGCCATGGGCGTATGGATCAAATCCGGCTCTCGTTGCGAGCCTGCCGAGACCAACGGCATCTCCCACTTTGTGGAACACATGCTCTTCAAGGGCACCCGTTCCCGCTCAGCCCAGCACATTGCCCGCGAGATGGACTCCATCGGCGGCAACCTGGACGCCTTTACCGGCAAGGAAACTATCTGCTTCAACGTCAAGTCGCTGGCAGAGCACGTGCCTATCGCACTCGACGTGCTGACCGATCTGGTGATGAATCCGGTCTTTGCCGCTCCCGACATCGAGCGCGAGCGCGGCGTGATCCTGGAAGAGATCAAGATCGACGAGGACAATCCGGAGGTTTTGGTGAACGAACTGTTCACGCAGAGTTTCTGGAAGGATCATCCGCTGGGTTGGCCCATTCTGGGCACCTCGGCGACGGTCAAACGGCTTGACCAGCAGCTTCTGCTCGACTATCACGCTGACCGTTTTCATGGCGGCAACATGATTTTCGCAGCGGCCGGCAACCTGGACCACGACCGCTTTGCAGACGCAGTTGCGGAAAAGTTCTCCGCTCTGGCTGGCGGGGAGACACTGCACGAACTGGGCGCCCCACAGGCCAGCGCCCGTATCCTGCTGCGCCACAAGAAAGCCCTGGAGCAGGTGCAGGTCTGCCTGGGTGTTCCCGCCCCGCCCGTCACGGACGAGAACCGCTACGCCACGCTCATTTTGAACACTGTATTAGGCGGCGGCATGAGTTCACGGCTCTTTCAGACCATCCGCGAGGAGCGGGGCATGGTCTACTCCATCTACTCCGACCTGAGCCCCTACCGCGACACCGGATCTCTGTGCGTCTATGCCGGCACCTCGGTGGGCAAGGGACTGGAGGTAGTGGACCTGATCCTGGAGGAGTTTCGCAAGCTCAAGCAGGAGCCTCTGCCCGCGGATGAACTGACCAGGGCAAAGGACCAGGTCAAGGGCAATATCCTGCTGGGTCTGGAAAGCTCGAACTCGCGCATGGCCAACCTGGCGCGCCAGGAGATGTACTTCCACCAGTTCATGACCGTGGATGAGATCATCGCCCGTATCGGCGAAGTCAGCGCGGCCCAGGTACAGGCCATGGCCCAGCGCCTCTTTGACCCCGCGCGCATCGCCGTCGCCCTCCTGGGCCGCCTGGATGGTGTGAAGCTGAAGCGTTCGCAACTGGTGTGCTGAAGAGCAGGGAACAGGGTGGCCCCGAAGCGCTTTATGGGCTTCGTTGAGATTTTCCCGGACAGCCACTGGAATCTGACAACTGGCTATAGCTGGCCGGCCGCCTGAAACTGTTCGCTGATCCCATACCCGCTTTTTGACTTTTCGCCAAACTGTCGTATACTCGCTTTTATGAATCAGTCGCTCCATGCCGCCCGGCATTTCGCTTGTTGTCTCTGTTGCCTCTAGCAACAGCCATTCTCTGCGACTGAAAATCCATTCTTCTTCGGCAATCCTTGGTGGATAGGTGTTTGTGTCTCTGCATATGCGGGGACATAACATGCTTTTCGCGTTTTGCTGTCGCAAAGGGATGTTTCCGCCGCATGATCCTTCCTTCCAATCCAGATTCCATCAAGGAGAAAGCCCTATGCGTGCTTCTGCATCTTTTTTTGCTTCGTCAGTGTCCGAACGCCTGTTCTCAACACTCACACTGCTCCTCGTTCTTCCCTTCGCCGCCCACACCGCGCAGGCACAGAGCCTGGGCTATGAGGGCCCAACGGGCGTCTTTGTCACGCCACTGGCTCTGGTCTCTTCCTCTCCCGCTAAAGGCCTGGGCCAGCCCTCAGTCGCCTATCACTTCCTGGCCGGCGGCCCGATCATCGGCGACTTCAGCACCGTCTCCGTCACCGAAGGCTTTGGCGGTCGCTACGAGTTCGGCTACAGTCACGAAATTCACAACGAGGATGGCGGCAGCAAGGCCGCGCTTGCACCGGCCCTAACTCCGTTATGGGACTCCGGCATCGACATCGTGCATGCCAAGGTGAACCTCATTCCCGACGGCTACAAGACGCAGAAGTGGATTCCGGCGATCTCCGTGGGCGGGATCTTCCGCACAGGCGACAATATCGGCGCCAACATCAACAATCTCGCCACGAATTTGCTCAAAGGGGATGGCATCACCCCCGTTCAAGGCAATCAGAAGACCGCCAACGGCGACATCTACGTGGTAGCCACCAAACTCATCACGCAGATCAAGGATCTCCCGATCCTGGCAAGCGCCGGCTTGCGCGGCACAAACGGCTCGCTGTGGGGCTTGGGCGGCAACGCTCCCGGATTCGAGGGCAAGGTCTTCGGTTCCGCGGCCTTTGTCATCAAGGGACCCGCCAAGAGCACCATCATCCCGGCCTTCGAAATTGCCGAGCAGCCCCAGCACATATCCTTAGCTACGCCCACGGCTACGCTGGGCTCCTCCAAGGCGGCAACGCTCTTCGATATTCCCACCTCCGAGGTTTACGCCGTCCGCATTGTGCCGCTAGCCAAGCGCAAGCTGAACGTCGATGCCGGCGTTCTGCACGCGGGTGGCTACATCGACAACCCGCTGCTGAACGAGGTCATCTCCGACAACTTTAGCGGTCCTACGGCTGCCGGCAAGGTCAACCTGAACATTCGCGCCCGCGTGGCCTTCGGCGTCTCGTACGGATTCTAGGCAGAGATCAAGGGGCAGAGGTCAGAGATCAGTTTTTCAGTGCCCGTCGGCGTAGTCGTTCCAATAGCGACGGCATTGGTCTCTGTTCTCTGATCTCTCTTCCCTGCCTTTCGAGCGCCCGATTTCCCTTCCGCGTCCATACGTTGTAGGATCTTCTCGAATGGGCCGGAGGATTTCGGCCGCTCGCAGAGGAATTGGAAAGTCATGAATCGTAAGAACTCGAACTGTCGCACCCGCCGCGTCATGCAGCCCAACGGCTTCACGCTGATGGAGTTGCTGATCGTTATCGCCATCATCCTCATCCTGATGCTTATGGCGATTCCCACCATCGGCAGCCTGAAGAAGCAGGCCAACGAGACCTCGGCCATGAACTCCGTGCAGGTCATCGCCAAGGCGGAAATGCAGTACGAGTCCACCTTCCCGTCCAGCGGCTACGCCTGTTCCCTGGCCGCTCTGGGCGGCGATCCCAAGTCTGGCCCGCCCACTCCGGCCGCGGCGCAGTTGCTGCAGGCCGATCTCTCCTCCGGCATCAAGTCCGGCTACATCTTCACCATCGGCAACTGCACCAAGGTGAATCTGAACGGCACTGACAGGATCACCGGATATCAGGTCACGGCGGTTCCTGAAACCGTGGGAAAAACCGGCAACCGGGGCTTCTGCAGCGACGAGTTCGGCACCATCAAACAGGATCCGGCGGGCGGCACCAACTGCGTCCAGAACGTCGGCCAATGAACCTGGGCAATCGCATGATGCGCGGCGGCTTGATTCTCGCCGCCGCGCTGCTCACAAGCTGTCTCTGCGCTCAACCGCATACGCCGTCCGCGCAGGACTCTGCGCATGATCTGGCCCAGCGCATCGATCGCCATTACAACCAGTTGCGCTCGCTCAGGGCGGGCTTTACCGAGAGCTATGAGGGTCTGGGCATCCGGCGCACCGAGAGCGGCACGCTGCTGCTCCTGAAGCCCGGCCGCATGAAGTGGGAGTACAGACAGCCGGCTGGCAAGCTCTTCCTGCTCGACGGCAAGTACGCTTGGTTCTACTCCCGCGGCGACTCTCAAGTCCAGCGCATCCCGGCCAAACAACTGGACGACCTGCGCTCGCCCTTGCGTTTTCTGCTTGGCCACACGGAACTGGAAAGGGAATTGAGCAACCTGACGCTGGCGCCGGCCGCCAACGGCCGTTTCACGCTCACTGGACGGCCCAGGGGCCAGGAAAAGCGCGTCAGCCGTCTCACGCTGACCGTGACTGCCGACGGCGACATTACCGGCATTGAAATTGAAGAGGCTGACGGCGCGATGACCCGCTTCACCTTCAGCGGCGAACAGCCCAATGCGCCGGTCCCTGCCGAAACCTTCCGCTTCACCCCGCCCTCAGGCGTGCCGGTTGTGGATGCGCTGCCGCCGGTGTGAGACGAGGGAACAGGGAATAGGGATCAGCAGTGGTGTCGAAGAATCTCAACGAAGACTCTGCACAACAATCAGCAAAAGCCTTTTTCTATTCCCTGCTTACTCGTACCTGAGCGCCTCGATGGGGTCCAGGTTGGCCGCGCGGATGGCGGGAATCATGCCGCTGACCAAGCCGGTGATGGCCAGAATTACCGTGGCCACAATCACCGACGAAGGGGAGATGAGCAGGCGGATGTCGGCCGACTCGGCGTTCTTGGCCAGGGCGCTGTAAAACGTAATGCGGCCAACCATCAACGAGACCGTATAGGCCAGCACAATGCCGGCCACGCCGCCCACCCCGGTGATGGCCAGGGCTTCGGCCAGAAATTGCACCAGAATGTGATGCTTGCGCGCGCCCAGCGCCTTCTCGATGCCGATCTCGCGGGTGCGTTGCTGCACCGCCACGAGCATGATGTTCATCAGGCCGATGCCGGCGATACCCAGGGTCAACGCGCCCACCAGAGAAAGCAGTACCTGCAGGGCCATCGTCAGGATGCTGAACTGGTGCAACTGGGTCATCAGATTGGCCACATGGAGGGCGTTGTGGTCCGTGGGCCGGAAATGGTGCGCGGCGCCCAGCGTCTCGCGCAGGGTCTTCTCAATCTGTTCGTAGTCGCCGTGATAGCTGAGCCAGAGGCCATCGATGTACATGGTGTCCTTCAGATCGCTCATGGTGTTGAAGGGAACATAGACAGTGCGGTTGATATCGTCGTTGTCCTCCTGCATCTTGGGATGTAGTACGCCGATGACGGTGAAGATCACGCCGTTGAGGCGAATGGTATCTCCCACGGCCCAGCCACCTGAATAGAGCTTGGTCTTGGCCTCGGAGGCAAGCACGCAGACGTGGGCGCGTTGCTGGTCCTCGGCGCCGTTGAAGAAGCGGCCCTGATCGGCCTCCAGTTTGATGATGTCCTGATAGGAGGGCCGCGAGCCGACCACGGTCCAGGTGTAGGAATGCAGGTCGTTCTGTACCGTCACGTCCTTGTAGGCCATCGGTGAAATGTGGGTAATACCCGGCACGGCGCTGTTCACGCGGTCCAGATCGTCAAGGGTCAGGCGGACTTTGACGCCGGCCTTGTCGCCGCCGGCTTGCTCGCTGGTGCGGCCGGGGAAGATGCCGATGGTGTTCGTGCCCCACTCGGCGAAGATGCGCTGAATGGCTCGGCCGAAGCCGGCTCCGTAGGCCAGCAGCAACACCACCGTGGCGATGCCCCAGGCCATGCCGATCATGGTGATGGCGGTGCGGCGGCGATTGTAGAGCATCGCTTCCCAGGCTTGGCCGAGAATGTCTCTGAGCATATTGATCAGCTCCTAGCTTCTAGCTGCTAGCCTCTAGCTCTTGACCAGCCGTCAGCTTCGTTGAATCCAGCTTTCACTAACTCGTCCAAATCCAGAATCGAAAAACCGCTATCGCCCATTCCTCGGTTACGATCACGTCCGATCCGGGAGACAACATAGCTAGCAGATGTTTCTTCACTCTCTGCGCAACGCCTCGATGGGGTCCAAAGCGGCGGCCTTGCTGGCCGGATACAAACCCGCTACCACGCCGCTGAGGGTCAGCAAAGACAGAGCCAGCGCGGCCGACCAGGGCACCAGCCGGGGAGGATCCCATCCCGGCATCTTGTCGGTCAACAGGGCTTGCAATACGGCCATCAGCGCCTCTGAAGCGGCGATGCCGATCAGACCGCTGATGCCGGTCAACAGCAGGCCCTCCCAGAAAAACTGCGCCAGGATGCTGCGTTTGGTGGCGCCCAAAGCTTTGAGCAGGCCAATCTCGAAGGTGCGCTCGGTGACCGAGACCAGCATGATGTTGATGATGCCCACCGCGCCCAGTCCAAGGGTCACAATGCCTACGCCGCCCAGGAAGATGTCCATGGCGGTGTAGATGGCGCCGATCATATGCTGCTCCTGGACGGTGTCCCACTCGTTGAATGCGTCCAGCAGCGAGGGGTCGAAACCGTGCCGGTCGGCGATCACCCGATGCACGGCGGCCAGGGCCGCGGTGGCATCGCCGTGGATGGTCGGCTGGTATTGAATCGAATTCAGCGCGTCGCGCGGAATGTTATAGCCCTTGAGGGGATACAACTCCTGCATGGTGGAGACCGGTATGTACACCTTCTGGTCGTCGTAGGTGTTGTTGCCGCGCCCGATCCTGTCCACCTGGCCGATGACGGTGAAGGCGGTGCCGTTGATGGTGATGGTCTCGCCCAGCGAGGGATGGCCGGGAAAGAGCAGCGAGGCGGTCTTCTGGCCCAGCACCGCTACGCGCCGGTTTTCCCGCAGATCCTCATCGTTCAGAAACCGGCCTGAGAACATGGGGATGAAGCGCACCACGGTGTAGCTGGGCTCGGTGCCGGTGACGTGGCCCGAAGTGTTGCTCCACTGGCTGACTTCGTAGAGGTCGGAGCGGGCCAGTTCGTCGGTGACGGCGCGCAGTTCGGGCAGACGGCGCAGCACCTCCTCGTCGCCCAAGGTCAACTCGTAAGGGCGCATGCCGGTGTGTTGGTTGGCCAGGGCGGGGATGGTGCCATTGAACATCATGATCACATCGTCACCCATGGAGGCGAAGTTCTTCTGCATGCCGCCGCGGAAGCCTTCACCCAGGCCCACCAGCACCAGCAGCGACCCCACTCCCCAGGCAATCCCAAACATGGTTAGGAACGAGCGCATCTTGTTGGCCATGATGGCGCGAAAGACTTGGCCGAGAGTGTCAGAGAAGCTCTGCATGATTGTTGGACGCCGAAGGAGGGTGCTCGGAGGATGATACGAGGAGAAAGGGCCTTCGGTTCCCGATTATTCGGATTGTTCGCGGGTCTTTAGGATTTGTTGAAAGGGGAACAAATAGTAAAGCTGCGCGCCCCACCAGAGGGTGAAGACAAAGACCAGCGCCCACACCAATCGCAACCCCACACTGCGCTCAGGGGTATGCAGGCAGATATACAGCATCAAGAGCCAGAGCAATGTCGCGCCAACAAAGACAGCGACTCCGATGGCGTACGACAGCAGATCCGGCAGGCTTACCCAGCGTGAAAATGCCGCTTTGGGCAACAGCATTTCAAGATCGGCCAGAAGCGAGAGCAGGAAGAGACCGAATAACGCTTTACGCGCCCTCGAAGAGCCGAGAAGAATTGCTTCAAAAGCGCTTCGAGGGTGCATGAGAACTACCGATCTCCTGGAAATCAAATCCGGTCGAGCCTTGGACGGAGCAAATTGCCTCAGTTCCCGTTCGCGCCAGCCGGGGCCATTTGCAGCGGTTCGGACAATGTGAAGATCAGAACAGTGCCTGGCTCAAGCGTAGCCTGCGGATGGCTGATCAGCAGGTGAGCCGTCACCACGCCGGCTCCGATCAGGCCGCCCGTCAAGGCTCCCACGGGGCCGCCTACGATGGCGCCGGTCGTTGCTCCGGCGCCCACCGCTCCGCCATATTCAATGCCATCGCGCTTCATGCGCGAGTTCGGCAGGATATCGCCTTCGCTTCCAACCTTGGACCTTGCGCCTGGGGTTCCGGTAATGTCGGCATGCAGTTGGTAGCGCGTGCCGTCGGGCAGAATCATCGTCTCCGGCCGCAGATGCATGGAGCCGCGCCCGCCCGGATGTCCGCTGGAAACCTCTGCAACCCTGCCGTCAATTTCCGCTCCGGCGGGAATCAGTACATGGTCGCCCTGATACACGTCAGAGGCCACCTTGCTGCGAAAAGCCTCGCCCTTCTCGCTGCTCACCGTTGAGAGCCGGTCCAGCAACTCGACGCGAATCGTGGCGCCCTCGGGGAGTTCGCCGGGCTTCGGCCGTTGCGGGTGCACAATATCGCCGTCCGGATCGGGAGCGTAGCTGCGCTTGGCCAGCGCCGGCTGTCCCGGCGCGGGGCAGCTCTGCTCGACCGCGACAATTCCACCGTCCGGGTCGGCGGAGCTTGCATTCTGATTGGCTGAAGCTGGCTGGGACTGTGCCGGAGCCTGATCCTGGACAGGTGCGGCGGCAGGTTCGGCTGGCCGCCCGGCCGGTGGCTTGGCCTGGGGCGTGCTTGCTGTCACAATGGTGTCGTCCGGAGGGGGCGTCGAGGTTCCCTGGTAGGGGCTGGACGGACTTGCCTCCTGCGCTCCCAGGGCTGCCGTGACCATGAACAATGAGGCGCACACAAGAATCGACCGGTTCATCCAAGTCTCCTTTTGTCTCCGCGTGGGCGGAAATCTTCCCTTTAGATCAAACCCCGCTGGGCCGGAGGAGTTGCGCAACCCGGCTCGATGCGGAGCCACGCGCCACTCACCCAACATAAGGCTAGCGCACATCGTCTGCAGGTGGCATACTGAAGAGCCGGAACAGTGCCTTGAGCGGCACGAATCAACAAAGGCAACTCGCTCCGGGACGCCTCGCGGCGGAAGCAGCTTGGCCCCTGAGACAGCCGTTGCACCGTTCCCTACGGCCAGATTTGCTAGAATCCCTACGGGACATCAACAGCTCATAGGCGTTGGACGGAGAGGAATTGCAAACGTGCATCGGCTTCTGAACACGATTCAAAGCGCCACTGGAGAAGCTCTTGACGTGGATCGCCGTCCGCAACTGAACGACCGGCTACAGCATCGCATTGTGAGGTCCGATATGACTGAGATTGTTGCTATCCGCGCCCGCGAGGTTCTGGACTCGCGCGGCAATCCGACCGTGGAAGCGGACGTCATCCTGGAAAGCGGCGCTTTGGGCCGCGCCATTGTGCCCTCGGGCGCTTCCACCGGCGAGCATGAGGCCGTGGAACTGCGCGACGGCGACAAGAGCCACTACATGGGCAAGGGCGTGCTGCAGGCCGTTGCCAATGTGGAAACCGTCATTGCGCCTGAGTTGGAGGGCATGGACGCCTCTAACCAGCGGCTGCTCGACCAGACCATGATCGCCCTGGACGGCACGCCGAACAAGGCCAAACTGGGCGCCAACGCCATTCTCGCCGTCTCCATGGCCGCAAGCCGCGCAGTGGCCCAGACGCTGGAAATTCCCCTTTACCGCTACCTGGGAGGCGTCAACGCTTCCGTGCTACCCACGCCCATGTTGAATGTGCTCAATGGCGGGGCCCATGCCGACAGCAACGTTGACTTTCAGGAATTCATGATTATGCCGGTCGGCGCCGAGCGCTTCAGTGACGCGCTGCGCTGGGCCGCCGAGACCTTCCACACCCTCAAGAGCGTGCTCAAGAAGAAGGGTTACAATACCGCCGTGGGCGACGAAGGCGGATTTGCTCCCTCGCTCAAGTCCAACGACGAAGCGATTGAACTCATCCTCGAAGCCATCGAGGCGGCCGGCTACAAGCCTGGCGAGCAGATCGCCATCGCTCTCGATCCGGCATCGAGCGAGTTCTACGACACGGAGAAGAAGAAGTACATCTTCAAGAAGAGCGACAAGCGCGAGCTTTCCAGCGAAGAGATGGTGGCTTTCTACGACAACTGGAGCCGCCAATATCCCATCGTCTCGCTTGAAGACGGCCTGGCCGAGGATGACTGGGAAGGATGGAAGATCCTCACCGACAAGCTGGGCAGCCGTATCCAGTTGGTCGGCGATGACATCTTTGTCACCAACGTCAAGCGCCTGCAGCGCGGCATTGAAGAAGGCGTGGGCAACTCCATCCTCATCAAGGTCAACCAGATCGGCACTATCACCGAGACTCTGGAAGCCATTGACCTGGGCCGCCGCTACGGCTATACATCGGTTATATCCCACCGTTCGGGCGAAACCGAAGACACCTTCATTGCCGACCTGGCCGTCGCTACCGGCGTAGGCCAGATCAAGACCGGCTCGGTCAGCCGTACGGATCGCATTGCCAAGTACAACCAGTTGCTCCGCATTGAAGAAGAACTCGGCGGCGGCGCGGTTTTCCTCGGCCTGGAAAGCCTCAACTACAACGACTAACCGCCTGCGGCAGGGCAGACTGCTTCGCCATGAATGAAGGGAGGAGGCTTCGGCCTCCTCCCTTCGTATTTGGAGCTGTGATCCTGAGCGCACAAGATCGCCTCGGACCCTGACGGGTTATCCTAAAGAAGAGAGAATTTCGATCTATTCTGAGGTGTATTCTACGTGTCCATCTTCAAGCGTCCCCTTGTACTGACCATCCTCGACGGATGGGGTTATCGCGCCGAAACCGCCAACAACGCCATTGCGCTGGCCCGCAAGCCCACCTACGACAAGCTGCTCAAAGAGTATCCCAACACGCTCATCCAGGCATCTGACCACTTTGTCGGCCTGCCCGACGGGCAGATGGGCAACAGCGAAGTGGGTCACTTGAATCTTGGCGCCGGCCGCATCGTGCAAATGGACATCACCCGCATCGATGCCGCAATCGCTTCGGGCGAGTTCGCGAAGAATCCGGCCATTGCGCAGGCCATGCAGAAGGCGCGCGAGGGCCGGCACCAGTTGCATCTCTTCGGACTGGTTTCCGACGGCGGCGTTCACTCGCAGCTTGAGCACCTCTACGCCCTGCTGCGCACCGCGCGCGAATACGGCCTGACCCGCGTTTACGTGCATTGCTTCATGGACGGGCGCGACACGCCGCCTGCCTCCGGCGCCAGCTACATCGCGCAACTCGAACAGAAGATGCGCGAGTATGGCGTGGGCAAGATTGCCACCGTCAGCGGCCGCTACTATGCCATGGACCGCGACAAGCGCTGGGAGCGCGAGCGCAAGGCCTTTGACGCCATGGTCACCGGCAAGGCCGAGGGCGGCGCATACGCCAATCCCGTGGCGCGCATGACGGAGTGCTACAACAACGGCGTGACCGATGAGTTCATCGTTCCCTTCGTGGTGGTGGACGCCGCTGGCAAGCCGGTGGCGCAAATTCGCGACGAGGACGTCTGCATCAACTTCAACTTCCGCTCCGACCGCGCCCGCGAAATCACCCGAGTGCTGATGCGCGAGAGCGGGTTGAACAAGCAGGGCGGCCGCGACCTGGACGGCTGGGAACTGCTGGATCAGACGATCCCCCGCGCCGAGATTCCCAAAAACCTCACCTACCTGTGCATGACGCAGTACGACAAGCTCTACGAACTGCCGCTCATCATGCCGCCGGAGTCGCTGGATAACATTCTGGCCAACGTGCTGGCACAGCACCATCTGCGCAACCTGCGCGTGGCTGAGACCGAGAAGTTCGCCCACGTCACCTACTTCTTCAACGGCGGCATCGAAACGCCCTTCCCCGGCGAAGACCGCGTCCTGATCCCGTCGCTCAAGGTAGCCACCTACGATCTCGCGCCGGAGATGAAGGCCGAGGCCATCGGCGACGCCGTTGTCAAGGCCATCAACGACGGCTCCTTCGACTTGATTGTGAACAACTTCGCCAACGCCGACATGGTGGGCCACTCCGGCAAGCTGGAACCAACCATCCGGGCCATTGAGGCGATTGACGCGCAGTTGGGCCGCATCTACAAAGCCATCCGGGAGAAGAACGGCAGTTGGCTGATTACCGCCGACCACGGCAACGCAGAACAGATGGTGGATCTGGTCACCGGCGCTCCGCACACAGCGCATACCACCAACCCGGTGCCCATGATTTACGTCGCCGAAGAAGCCAGCCGCTACCGCCTGCGCCCGGACTGCTCCCTGCGCGACATCTCGCCCACCCTGCTCAACATTCTCAACCTGGGCCTGCCCAAGGAAATGACCGGTGGCGACATGCGAGTGCCGCTGGTGAAGTAACTCCGGGGCGCGTTACAGAACCAAACGAAGGGGACGTGTTACAAATAGTGCATGTCCCCCGGAAGACGCCATTCCTCCACTGCGATCAAGCAAAAGCCATCCCCCGCCGCCGGCGTTGCAACGGTTGCGGTTGCCGCGCCTTTCACTGCCGGTGAGCGCCACCGAGCGCTGCCGGCCGAAGAACACTTCCGCTGGCGCGCGGGCGAGATCACGCGCCTGGAGTCCTTCAGCGATGTTGTCTTCGGCTTTGCGCTGACCCTGCTGATCATTTCGCTGGATGTGCCGCGCAGTTATGACCTGCTGATGGCCGATCTGCGAGACTTCGTTCCTTTCGCGGTGTGCTTTGTATGAGGTGGTCCCGGTTGTTCGGACATTTTTTGTTTTTTCTTAAGTGGAAGTTCTTGCTTTTGCTTTTAGGCTGCCAGAGTATCCGGCAGGCGGTTGAAGTAGATCTGGTCGGGCGTGAACGCCCCCA
>Ga0326727_10002658_pt1 | contig 59969 bp, 57 predicted proteins | sample MB2enrmetagenome_FD_207643 | JGI IMG/M metagenome (GOLD analysis project Ga0326727, IMG submission 207643) | Lab enriched peat soil microbial communities from McLean, Ithaca, NY, United States - MB29MY | ecosystem: Environmental > Terrestrial > Soil > Wetlands > Peat | place: USA: New York...
GTCGAAGAGACGTTCAGCATAAGACTTGGCGTCGCCTGCGAGCCCCCTGAGCTGCGGCAGTCCCGCCCCAACGACGGTGAGCGGAAGACGCCGCTGGGCGCAGCGGTGCAGGGCAGAGATTAGTGCGGCGAACTGGTCCTGAGGCAGGTATTGCAGTTCGTCAAGGAACAGGACAATAGCGGTGCCAGCGCCCTTCGCGGCATGGCCTGCCTGTTCTAGAAGCTCAGAGAGATCGCCTTCCAGATCGCCATTGTCCGCGAGGCCCGGCTCGGGATCGAAGTCGAGGCCCACCTCGAGGTCGTGATACCTAACCTTGAGACCCTTGGCAAACCCCGCCAGGGCACGAAGCCCCCGAATGGCGAGCTCCTTCGCCGCCGCGCTGCGACTGAGCTTCAACAGGGCGGACCGCAACTGCGGGGCAAGCAAGGCCGGGAGAGACCGGCCTTCCGGGACCTCCGCTCGTACCGCAACCACGCCCGAAGCTTCGGCTTCGTCCCGCATCAGGTCGAGCAGGACCGTCTTCCCCACCCCACGCAGCCCCACCATCAGTACGCTCTTCGCCGATCTGCCTAGACGAAGGCGTCCTATCGCAAGCTCCACCTGCTCCCGCAATCCATCCCGCCCCGCGAGTTGTGGGGGCGCCGATCCAGCACCCGGGGAATAAGGATTTCGAAGCGAGTTCACACCAGAAGTATAAACAGGTTAAGCATGTTAAGTAGCCACCTTAACTTATTTAATTCATTTATATTTGGTCTACACAAACTGCTCCAGGAAGCGCATGTCACCCGAGTAGAACTGCCCAATCTCCGCAACTCCATGAAGAATCATCGCGATGCGCTCCACGCCCATGCCAAAGGCGAAGCCCGTAATCTTCCCGGGATCGTAAGCAGCTTCCTTGCCTTGCGCCATGCGCTGCTCGTCCACGCTGGCAAACACCGCCGGATCGACCATGCCGCAGCCCAGCAGCTCAATCCAGCCGGAGTTCTTGCATTTGCGGCAGCCCTTGCCCGCGCAGAAGATGCAACTGATCTGCACGTCCGCGCTCGGTTCGGTGAAGGGGAAGAAGCTGGGGAAAAACCGCGTCTTCACCCCCGACCCGAACAGCTCCTTCATCGCGTGGTCGAGCGTTCCCTTCAGGTCGGAAAAAGTGATGTCGGCATCCACGCACAGCCCCTCCACCTGATGGAAGACCGGCGAGTGGGTCGCGTCGGCCGCATCGTTGCGGTGCACCTTGCCCGGGACCACAATCCGGATCGGCGGCGCCTCGGCGATCATCGTCCGAATCTGCACCGGCGAGGTATGCGTCCGCATTAACAAGCGCTCGCGCGATGGCCGATTTTGCTGCCCGGCCAGCACCAGCGTGTCCTGAGTGTCGCGCGCCGGGTGGTTGGGCGGGAAGTTGAGCGCCTCGAAGTTATAGAAGTCCGACTCCACCTGCGGCCCCAGCGCCGTCGAGTACCCGAGGTGATGAAACACCCGCACAATCTCGTTCATCGCCTTCAACAGCGGGTGCTCAATCCCCGGCGCACGCGCCGTCCCCGGCAGCGTAATGTCGATGCCGGCCTGCGCCGCACTTTTCGCTGAAGCGGCCTCCGCTTCAGCCAGCGCAATCTCAATCTGCTGCTTCAGTTGGTTGAAGCGCATGCCCAGCGGCTTGCGTGCCTCCGCCGGCGCGGACTTCAGCCAAGCATCGCCGATCACCTTCAACCGGCCTTGCTTGCGCCCAAGCCAGTGCAGGCGAAACCCCTCCACATCCGTCAGCGAGGCGGTTTCACTGCGCACCTCATCGGCCAGCGTGGCAAAGGCTGCGTCCAGCGAGGACTCGTCGTAGTCGGGAAGTTGGGGGATAGCTTCGTTCATGAATACGTCTGGCACAAGTTGAATATTCAGGGGATATCGTTGTTCCTCAGTCTATCCCACCCTCACAGCGCCGACAGCACAATCCCCACCACGATGATCCCCAGCAGCAGGCTGCGTTTATCCGTAATCGCATATACCACCGGGTCCTCGTGCAGTTCGCCGCGGGACGCCAGCAGCCACAGCCGGCTCAGCCACAGCAGCAGCACCGGCACCAGCAGCCACAGCCGCGTGTGGTGCGGATACAGGCTCTGCGCCACCTCATTCCCGATGTACAGCGCAAACACCACCACCGACGCGTATCCGCTGGCCGTGCCGAAACTGCGCAGTTGTTCCAGATCGGAGAGGCGGTATCCCCGGCCCTTCACCGCCACCACCGTTCCCGAGGCCTCGCTGCGCACCTTCACGCTCTCCAACTCGGCGAAGCGCTTGACAAACGCCAGCGACAGGAAAAAGAAGATGCTGAACGCCGCCAGCCAAGGCGATACCATCACACCCGCCGCCGCCGACCCTGCCAGAATCCGGATCGTATACAGGCCCGAGAGCACAATCACATCCACCAGCACCATCCGCTTCAGCCGCAGCGAATACGCAGTCGTCGTGACCGCGTAGACCAACAGCCACTCCCAGAACAGGCCCTGTCCGTCCCATGGGAATCCGGGAGACAACGCAAACAAGACCCGCGGCAGCAGCAATGCAATCGCCAGCGAGGCCACAAAAAAGACGACAACCGTAGCTACTCCCGCAATCGGCGAAAGATCGCCCGAGGCAAATGGCCGGCGGCGCTTGCGCGGGTGGTGCCGGTCGGCCTCCAGATCCAGCAGGTCGTTCAGGATATAAGTTGCCGACGCGGCCAGACCGAAGCTCAGGAACGCCAGGCAAGTCGCCACCGCCGGCCCATTCGCTCGGACGTGCGCCAGCAGCAGCGGCAGGAAGATCAGCACGTTTTTGGCCCACTGGTGCGGCCGGATGGCGCGCAGCCACGCCTTCACTGGCGATGTCGCATCGCGGAACGTCCGCTCCGGCTGCACTCCCGCCGAGCGCAGCCCCGCCAGCAGGGCGCCACTTGGATTCGCCACCATGGGATGCATGCAATGGGTCAGCAGAGGCACATCCGGCCGCGCGTTCCCGATGTAGCAAAAGCCCGCCGGGAACCTCTGCTCGAAGACCGCAAGCTTGTTGTGGCCGGTCAGGTTCACGCTGCCGTCGGAGGCAAGCACGCCGGTAAAGATGCCCAGATGCGCGGCCACTCGCTCAGCCAGCAGCGTATCCGCGCCGGTCGCCAGATAGATCGCGCGCCCCTCCGCATGTTGCTGCCGCAAATACTCCAGCAGCGGCTGGTTGTACGGCAGATGCACCACATCCAGCGTAGCCAGCGTCGACACCTTGCGCTTGAAGGAGGCCTTGCCCTCCGCAATCCATCCGGGAAACTGCAGCACCGACCGCGGACTCTGCCGCGCCAGCACCACCACCGTGTCCACCAGCGTGTCCGACTTCACCAGGGTGCCGTCCAGGTCCACGCACAACGGCACCGTCACGGGAGACGCCGGACTCGCCCCACCCTCAAGGTTGGAATCGGCGCTCGTCTCGGCCACACGCTCGGATTGCATCGCTCGGACCTCCGCGCCTGCTCTCAACTTCATTATCCATGACCCTGCATGAATTTCAGTGCAAATCTAGCCCGAAGTCTCTAGCCCGGAGGCCAGCCCATCGGGCGCCCGCCTAGCACATGTAGATGCAGATGGTCGACCGTCTGGCCGCCGTCCGGCCCGGTGTTGATAACCACGCGGTACCCGCGATCCAGTCTCGCGCCCCGCGCTATCTCCGCGGCCTTGGCCATCAAGTGTCCCAGCAGCGGCACATGTTCCTCCTCCGAGTGCGCCTGCGACGCAACGTGCTCCTTGGGAACAAGCAACACGTGCGTCGGCGCCTGCGGGTGAATGTCCGCGAAGCACAGGCACAGCTCATCTTCATACACACGCTTCGCCGGGATGGTCCCCGCGACAATCTTGCAGAACAGACAATCCGCGCTCATACAGAAACCTTAACACCTCAGCGACACAAAAACCCTTAACACCGATCTACACCGATGACACGATCAATAGACAAAGGTGAGCAAATGCGTTCGCACCCACATCGGCGCCTATCAATTCTATTTGGCACCTATCTATCTATCTCTAATCTATCTATCTCTAATAAGATCGGTGCCTTTATCCGCTTTGATCGGTGTTAAGCCTTGTCTCGTACTACTTCGCGAAGTACTTCGGCTGCGCTCCCACCGCCCACGGATCATAAACCTCGGCAAACGCCGCGCGAAATCCCGTCGTCGGATGCGTATCGAACCACCACTCAAACATCGGGTGTGGCGTAGGATCATCAAGCGACTCTTCGCCCAGCACCTGGAAGCTTCGCCTTCCCACCGCTTGCGGGTCGGCGACGATGCCATGCACCGCTTCCTGCCCGTACACGTCCGCATTGTGCTCGATCGCCCGGCTGAAGGCGTCCGCCACCGGCTCCGTCAGCGTCGAAAGCGAAACCGCGACCAGCAGCATCGCCGCCAGCGCGCCCCAGTCCTGCTGCGACGGAATCCCCCACGCACCACCCCACCGCCCCAGCAGCACGCGCACAGCATGGTACCCAATCCAGAACAACGGGAGCAGCCCCACGCAGGTCAGCGCCACGCCCAACGCCACATGCCCCAGCGCATAGTGGCCCAGCTCGTGCGCGAAGATGAACGCAATCTCGTCTGGCGTGGAGTGGGCGATAGTCGTGTCCCACACCACCACCCGCTTGGACGCGCCAAAGCCGGTGACATAAGCATTCAGCTCGGTGGACTTCGCGCTCGCCTTCATCATGAACATTCGTTCCGGCGGAATCGAGATGCCTGAGCGCGCCACCACCTCTTCCAGCCTCTGCACCAGCGCGGGGTCGGCCGTGGCCAGCGGCTCAAACCGGTTGAACAGCGGGTCGATCACATACGGCGTCACAAACACGCCGGCCACCACCAGCAGCGCCGTCGGAATCCAGAACCAGAACCACCAGCGCTCCGGCGATCTGCGGATGATCCAGAACATCAGCAGCACCACCAACCCGCCAATCCCCCACTCCAGCGCAAACATCTTGCCCTTGTCGGCCAGCCAACTGCCCCATCCCTGCACCGACAGGCCGTAACTCAAACCTACCCGGTGCCCATAGATCTCCAGCGGAAGGTCGAGCAAACGCAACGCCAGCAGCAGCAGAAACACATACGCCAAGCCCTGCACCCACCAGCTCTTCGACAGACCCACCGCCCAGTCCCGCATCTTCGCGGCCACGCCCAGCGCCAGGATCAGCACCAGCGTTACCGGCGTCCACAGCGTCTCGCCGACCACCAGCGTCCTGCGCGTCCGGTCCAGCGCGATGGCCCGTTCCAGCTTTCCCGGCGGCAGCGTGTAGGCCGTCCGGTCGTGGACGGCGGACCGCGCGGCCTTGGCCTCGGTAGGAGTCTGCCGGGCAAGCAGCCCGTACCCAACCCCATACCCAATCATCAGCGCGATCAGCACCAGCAGCATCTTGCGCCCGCGCATTGGTTTCCCCCGACCTGTGCTCCAGTGTGCCGCACGTCCGCGTCTTTACGCAAAGAGGTCCGTCCTCAAGCCGGTGTTAGCATTCCCCTAGAGTAGAGTGGATATCGTAGCCTTCCATACCAACCCAGGCCCAATGACACAGCGCACAAGCAAACACCAAACACCCAACCGGCTCCTCATCTTTGCCAGTGCGTCGCTGGCAGGACTCATCGTGGCAGGCGCGCTCGTCCCCCGGCATGCCGCGCTGGCCGCATCGGACCCAGCGCCGGCCACCACCGTTACCCCTCCCAAGCCGGACCCCGGCGAAGCCGTCCTGATGGACGCTCTGGATGCGGAGCTGAAGCGCGCCATGGCCTCGCTCGGGACCGACGGCGCCGCCGCGCAGCAACCCAAGCCCTACTTCCTCAGCTATGCCGTGGACGACGCCACCTCCGCCAGCATCTCCGCGCAGTACGGTGCCATCGCCAACTCGCGCCAGGACCATGTCCGCTCGGTGGACGTGCAGGTCCGCCTGGGCAGCCCGGCTGAGGACAACACCCACGGCGACCACCGCAACAGCGCCCTCACTACCATGCCGCTGCCGCTCACCAACGACCGCGACGCCATCGCCCGTTCCCTGTGGTTCGCCACCAATCGCGGATACGCGCGCGCCCTCGACGGCTGGCTCAAGGTCAAGACCGAGCAGCAAGTCCGCGCCAAGGAAGAGGACGACTCTGCCGACTTCAGCGCCGAGAAGCCCTCGACCGACCTGCTTCCGCCCCCGCCCCCGCTGATCGTCGACCGTCCCGCCTGGGAGCAGCGCCTGCGCGAGATCTCCAAGCTGTTCACCCAGTACCCCGACATCATCGCCGACCAGGTGGAGTTCCAGGCCTCCAGTGAGACTGACTATTTAGTCTCCTCCGAAGGCGCGCGCGTGGCCACGCCTCTCCAGTCGGCCCGGCTGGTGCTCGTCGCTCGCACCCGCGCCGCCGATGGCATGGACATGTTCCGCGCCGAGACCTTTGAGGCCGACTCGCCCGCCCATCTGCCCGACCAGAAGACCATCGCCGACAAGGCCGTCGCAATGGCAAAAAACCTGGAAGCGCTGCGCGTGGCCCCCATCACCGAGCCGTTCAACGGCCCCGCCATCCTCAGCGGGCGCGCCTCCGCCGTATTCTTCCACGAAGTCCTCGGCCATCGACTGGAAGGCCAGCGGCAGCGCGGCGACGAGGAGGGCCAGACCTTCACCAAGCTGCTCGGCAAGCCCATTCTGCCCTCATTCCTCTCGGTCGCCGACGACCCCACCCTGGCCACCTTCAAGGGCACGTCGCTCAGCGGCCACTACGACTTCGACGACGAGGGTCAGGCAGCGCGCCGCGTCGATCTGATCAAAGACGGCGTGCTCGAAACCTTCCTGATGTCGCGCCTTCCCATCGCCAGCGTCTCCCAGAGCAACGGCCACGGCCGCGCTGAAGCCGGCCACATGCCCACCGGACGCCAGGGCAACCTGATCGTCACCTCCTCCAAGACCGTCTCCGAGAGCGAGCTGCGCGCCATGCTCATCGCCGAAGCCAAGAAGCAGGGCAAGGCCTACGGCCTCTACTTCGAGGACATCTCCTCCGGCTTCGCGGTCACCACCCGGCGCTCGCCCCAGGCCTTCCAGGTCATTCCGCTGGTCGTCTACCGCGTCTATGTGGACGGTCGCCCCGACGAGCTGGTCCGCGGCGTCAGCATCGTGGGCACGCCCCAGGCCGCGCTCAACCGCATTGTGGCCACCGGCGACAAGCAGGAGATCTTCAATGGAGTATGCGGCGCCGAGTCGGGCAGCATTCCCGTCAGCGCGGTCGCCCCGGCCATGCTGGTCAGCGAGATTGAGACCCAGCGCCAGGCCCAGGGCACCGCCCGTCCGCCCATTCTGCCCCCGCCCAACGCGCCCGCAGCCGCGCCGAACTCCCAAAAGGGGGCGAATTGATGCATATGATCCTTAGTAAGTTACAAATCAAGCGCGCTCTATTCGCATTCTCCGCAGCCCTTGCCTTATCTGTAACAAATTTAGTTTCCTATGCCGCCCCGCCCCAAATCTCCACCCAGGCGTCCGCGCAGAACGATCCCGTCCTCCGCGCCATGCAGGCCGAGCTTGACCGCGAGCAGGCCCAGCTTTTGCTGCCCGGCATGCAGAAGCCTTACTTCATCGAATACCGCCTCGACGACGTGGCGACCTACGAGGTCGTTGCCAACTACGGCGCGCTGGTGCGCGAGGAGTCCGCCCACCAAAGGATCGTGCGCGTCACCGTGCGCATCGGCAGCTACGCCACCGACTCCAGCAGCAGCCGCGGCGAAGGCACCGTCGCCCTGGCCCCGGCCGACGACAACCCCGAGGCCATCCGCTATAGCCTCTGGTCCGCCACCGACGATGCCTACAAGAACGCGCTACGCGCCTACTCCGCCAAGCAGGCCGCGCTCAAGCGCTTCGAGACGCCGCCCACCGAGAAGGACTTCGCCGCCGCCAAGCCGGTGGTGCAAATCGGCCCCATCGTCCCGCTCGACTTCGATCGCGCCGAATGGGCCCGCCACATCGTGGAAGCCAGCGGCCTCTACGCCAACGACCCCCAGGTCAGCGCCTTCGCCGCTGATGTGCAGTATTCCACCGCCAGCCTGCGCGCCGAGGCCGTCAATCGCTACCTGGTCAACACTGAAGGCACCGTGGTGCGCCAGGGATACAGCGGCTATAGCGCCAACATCAGCGTGGGTGGGCAGGCTGCCGACGGCATGCAGCTCAGCCGCGACAACGGCACCGTGGCCGCGACCGCAAAAGAGCTGGAGACCTGGCCCGCCTTCCGCCAGCGCGTCATCGACAACCTCAAGAGCTTCCAGGCGCTGCGCCATGCGCCCGTCGTCTCCGCCGAGGACTACCACGGCCCGGTGCTCTTCAGCGGCGACGCCGCCGCCGATGTGATGGACCGGCTCTTCATCCCCAATGTGGAAGCCGACCGGCCGGAGATGGGCACCACCGCGCGCACCCAGGGCCTATACACCTCCAGCTTCCACGCCCGCGTGCTGCCGGAGTTCCTCAACGCCACCGACGACCCGCTGACCACGACCTTCTCCGGCCACACCCTGCTCGGCGCCTACGCCGTGGACGATGAAGGCGTGCCCGCCCAGGCGGTCAACGTCGCGGTCAACGGCAAGCTGGAGAACTACCTCATCGGGCGCACTCCCGTCCGCGACTTTCCTGAGTCGAACGGCCATGGCCGCGCTGCCCTGGGTCAGGCCGCCCGCTCCCGCTCCGGTGTCATGATCTTCAAATCCAATACGCCGGTCAGCGCTTCAGAGATGAACGCGCGCCTGCTCTCCATGGCCAAGGAGCAGGGCCGCGACGTCTACTCCGTGGAAACCCTGGGTGGCGATCTTGCGCCGCGCGTCCTCTACCTGGTGCATCCCGATGGCAGCCGCGAACTGGTGCGTGGTGCGGTCTTCGACGAGCTCGACAACCGCAGCCTGCGGTCGGATATCGTCGCCGCCGGCGATGACGAATACGTCTCCAACTCGCTCGGCGCCATCCCCGCCACCACCATCGCGCCCAGCCTTCTGTTCGACGACATCGGCGTCAAGCGCGCCACCGAAGAACAACAAAAACTCCCCTACTACGGCCCGCCTTCACCGGCCAGCAAATAGCCCTGTTAAGGACAGCGGAGTAGGCCGACTGAAAAGCCCCGTCTTGTTAAGGGCACGGCTTCAGCCGTGCCGTCAGGATCGCATTTTTGCAACTGGCTTTAGCCACTGAGGTACGCTTCACTCCCACTTCTGGCGACTCTTGCCCGTGCTCAATTCAACCTCACCAGATACGGCTCCGCGTCCGGTACATGGATGCTGTCCGCGATCCGTCTTGCCGTCGCCTTGTCCTGGCCCTGCGGATTGATCCGCACCCAATGCCCGGTAGGCCCGGCAAACTCAATCACCTTGGCCGTCGCATAGCGGCGCAGCAGGTCGTTCTTCAGTTGCACCGCGTCCGCCGGATCCAGGAACGCGCCAATCTGTACGCACCACTTGCCCGCCGGGTCCGATCCCGCGGGCGGCGCATAGGCTTCCACCCGCACCTTGGCCACACCCGGTCGGTAGACATCCACCGCCTTGGCCGCGGCCAGTGACAGGTCGATGATCCGCCCATCCACGAACGGCCCGCGATCGGTAATCCGCACGTACACGGATTGATTGTTGCTCAGGTTCGTCACCCGCACGATCGACCCCATGGGCAGCTCGCGGTGCGCGGCCGTCATCGCGTTCTGGTTGTAGATGCTGCCGTCTGCTGCCTTGGCGCCCGTATAGGGCGGCCCATACCAGCTCGCCAGCCCAATCTCGCTCGACACCGGCTTGCCCTGCGGCGCGAGCTGCGCATTCGCGCTTGCCTTCGCTTCGCCGGATGCACTCGGCGTCCCCCGGCTGCTCGTACTCGGCGCAGGCCGCGCCGTACTAGCTTCTGGTTTGCTTGGTACCTGCGTCACCGCAGGCGGAGGAGGATAGTTGGCCGCCGTGTTCTTGTGATGGCAGCCCGCCAGCCCCAGTGCCAGCAGCAGCGCGCAGGCATGCTTCGCACCTCTCCACCAGCGCTGTTGCGCAAAGCCCTTCAAGGCTTCGGCTCGCCCTTGTCCGTAGCCGGCGGCGCGGCCCGGCGATCATCCATGTGTTGCGCCAACTTCTGCAACTCCGCCGCGGCTACCCGCAGTGCCTGCGATCCATTGCGCCGGATGTCCGGCACCACCTCGTCGTTCAGGTAGGTCACCACCCGTTTCACATCCTCTTCCACGTGGGTCGCGGCCTCGCGCAACTGCTGCTCCCAACGCTTGAACTCGTCGCTTGCCATAGGCGCACCTCTCCACGATTGAGTATGAAGAGCCGCAAAAGCGCGGGTCAATCTCTGAATCGCATGATCCGGCGCTCAGTGCCCGAATGGTAATCCGCCCCAATCTGCGTCGGCTGTACAACTAACCACGCTCCGCGGCAGTCCCACTTACTACGGGATCTCGCTTCCATGGTCGCTCAGCGACCCTCCAGGACTCCCCACCCACAGCATTACCTCCGAGGGGCGGAGTCCATCATGAGCGCCATCTACACCCATCGCCTGCGTAGCGTCGTCGCGGCCTGCATCGCATTCGCTTGCCTGTGCGTCGCCGCTGGCGCACAGGCCATCCTTCCCGTTGCCGCTGCCTCGGCCGCCAACTCCAGCTCAAGCGCCGCGGCCGTCTTCCCGGATCTAGCGCCCGTCGTCCCCAATCTGCCCGGCGCTCCTGGTTTGCCCAACACTCCAGGGCGGGCGGTTGCCAGCGCCCTCGTCGTTCCCATGCCCCAGGCGTCTCCCACCCAGAAGTACATCGCACCCGGCCAATCCGCCCCTATCCTCACCGCAAACGACAAAGTCCTGCTCGGCTTACGAGACGCATTTTCACCATTCGCCGCATCCGGATGGTTCGCCACGGCCGGTTACGAACAGCTACTCAACGGCAGTCCCAACTACGGCACCGATCGTGGTGCCTTCGGCCAACGCCTTGGGGCCAGCGCCATCCGCAACGCCTGCGAAGGCATCTTCACCGATAGCGTGATGTCGCCCCTGCTGCGCGAAGACCCACGCTACTATCGCCTGGGCCCAGCGCACAACTTCTTCGTCCGCCTCATCTACGCCGGCACCCGCCCCCTCATTACGCGCACCGACCGCGGCAATGTCTCCCCCAACCTCGCGCTCCTCTCCGGAACCCTGGGCGGATCGGCGCTGACCAACCTCTACTATCCGCAGCCCAACCGCGGTCCGTCCCAGACCATGGAGACCTTCGGCTCCTCCATCGGCGGCTCCGCCCTCGGCGACGTGGTCAGCGAGTTCTACGCCGACCTCATGCAGCGCGTCCACCCGCACAGCCGCTGAGCAGTTTCCCTGACGCGCCCCACCCGTCGCCCGGTAGACCCTCCCGTTCGCCGCTCGCTTTCCCCATTCAATGCAGTATCTTGCCATTCGCTATTTGACCCTTAAGAAAGCCGCCCGCGGCTGCGTAATCTTGTTGCTGAAACGCATCTTAAATGGTGACGGGGGTATCTTTCCAGGCACCCGCCAGGTTCTAACCCTGGGTTCATGGAATTCTCCGCGGTCCGTGTTCTTATTCAGCAAGATGTGCGAATCACGGCCCATTCCGAACCCCACTTCTCCAGGAGACAGATCCCAACATGGCAAAGCGCGCAAAGATCTTCGAAAACGTTCTGGTTCAGGCCGCCAAAGGCGGATGGGTCGTCTATAACTCGATCAACTCCATGTTCAGCGACAGCCCCAGCTTCACTCCCAAGTGGAGCGACAAGCCGCTGCAGAAGAGCTACCAGAAGGAGAAGCCGCCGCTAGGCTGGCCGCGCACTACCGACTCGCTCTGCCCCAAGTGCGTCCCTGAGATCCGCCAGCAGATCGTCGACGGCAAGCTGCCCCACGAGATCCTGCTCAATGAGAAGGTCGGCGAGATCAAGGCCCAGATCATCGAGCGCGATGGCCAGATCCTGATGGTCAAGGACTGCCCCATCCACGGCCACTTCGAGGACGTGATGTCCATCGATCCGCCCATGTTCAAGCACCTCGAAGAGGTCTTCCCGGGCCGCGACATCCGCGCCCACAACGACGCCCGCCTGCACAACCACGGGACGTCTACCGTGACCCACGGCCGCGGCTCGGTGCTCACCATCGACCTCACCAACCGCTGCAACATGATGTGCGATCCCTGCTTCATGGACGCCAACCAGGTCGGCTTCGTCCACGAACTTACCTGGGACGAGATCAAGACCATGCTCGACAACGCCATCACCATTAAGCCCAGGCGGCAGATGAGCGTCCAGTTCTCCGGCGGCGAGCCCACCCTTTCGCCCTACTTCCTCGACGCCGTCGCCTACTCGCGCAAGGTCGGTTACAACTCCGTCCAGGCCGCTACCAACGGCATCGAGTTCGCCAAGTCCAAAGAGTTCTGCCGCGCCGCCGCCGAGGCCGGCCTGCGCTACGCCTATCTCCAGTTCGACGGCATCGGCAACGCCGCCAACTCGCACCGCAAGGTCGGCAACGCCTTCGACGTCAAGCTCCAGGCCATCCACAACCTGCACGAGGCCGGCGTGGACATCGTCCCCGTCACCACCATCGTCAACGGCATTAATAATGAGCAGGTCGGCCGCATCATCCAGTTCGCGCTGGACAATCCCAAGAAGATCAACTTCCTCAGCTTCCAGCCGGTCAGCTTCACCGGCCGCGACGAGGCCGTCTCCGACGAGCGGCGCGCCGCCCAGCGTTACACCCTGTCCCACATGGCCCACGACGTCAAGAACCAGACCGGCATGGGCGAGCCCACCCGCGACTGGTTCCCCATCTCCTTCATGTCCACCTTCTCCGACTGGGCCGACCTGGTCCACGGCCCCGACCGCGACTGGGGCCAGCTCTCCTGCGGCTGCCATCCCAACTGCGGCATCGGCATGGCGCTGATGATCGACAAGGAGACCAAGGAAGCTGTCCCCGTCACCGCCTTCCTCAACGCCGACCGGCTTGCCAAGGACGTGGCCCGCGTCAACGACGCTGCACGCGGCAAGTTCCTCTCCATCCTCGGCGTCTCGCTCGCGCTGCTGCGCAACTACTCGCCCAGCGAAGCGCCCACCCACTTCAAGATCCTCGACCTGCTGCAGAAGTTCGACAAGTGCTTCGGCGCCACCGGCCGCAACTACGGCAAGGTCACCGCCGACCGCACCATGGCCGACATCGAGAAGCGCCGCGCCGACCGCTGGAACTTCCTCTTCATCGCCGGCATGTGGTTCCAGGACCTGTTCAACTACGACTTCCGCCGCACCGAGCAGTGCATCATCCCCTACGCCACCCAGGAGGGCGAGATCAGCTTCTGCGCCTACAACACCGGCGTCGGCTGGCGCAACATCATCGAGAAGATGCACATGACCTCCACGCTGACCAAGTGGTACGAGGAGCATGGCCGGCACGAGATCTTCGCCGGCGGCAAGAAGGTCGGCCTGGACACCGCGGACAAGTACGACCTGGTGCTCAACGAAGCGCACGTGAACTCCGCCGCCAACGATACCTTCGACAAGTCGGGCATCGCCAAGAACGCCCGCGAGGAGAAGATTCGCGCCCGCGACGCCAAGCTGAAGCAGGACGCCGAAAACGCCCGCATGGCCAAGCTCTATCGCAAGGAAGTGCTCAAGGAACCCGACATGCCCGCAGGCTTCGTCGCGCTGGGCGAGATCGGCGGCCTCGGCTCCAATGGCAATGCCTCCAATGGTCACGGCTCGAACGGCAATGGCATCAAGCCCGCCTCCGCGCCCCAGGCCGAAGTCGTCAGCCGCATCGAAGAGACCGTCGCCGGCGATTAGCCCTCCAATTAAAACGTAAGCGCCAACAGAAGGGCCGTCCATCAGGACGGTTCTTCTATTGGGACACTTCAAAAAGTGTCTGCATGGGTCTGCGCAGAGACCACCACCTTGCTATGCTCCGGCGAGAAGGATGCGAAAGCTACGTCGTTTTCTCGCTGCGTTTTTGATCTGCAGTAGTCCGCTCGTATCAAATGCTCAGTGCGGGGAAAAGAATGCGGGTCTCAACGACTGGGCCGGAGCTGGCGGCATCTTCGGCGCTGGCACCCCCTCTGGAGAAATGATTGGTGGCTACGTCACTGTCTATCAAACAGGCCGCTCGATCAATCCCATATGTGCCGGCGGTCTCAGGTTGGAACTGGACTACGCACATGACGTAGTCAGAGCATCTGATGATGGGGCCTTCGGAATTACGTACGATCACACACTCAACTTCACTAAGAGTCTTGATACAAGCCCAAAGAATAGAATCCATCCGTACTTCGATATCGGGTACACGCGGTTCTTTCTCGGCGGCAATGCAGTTCACTACGGCGGCGGCATCCTCTGGAAATACGGCGGCACCGATAATGCCTTCCGCTTGGAATATCGCGGTTATTCCCTGCCCGGACAGGGTCCAATCTCAACTATCCGCCTGTCCCACGAGTGGGGATCAAGCGCAATCTAGTCCTTCAAACCGCTTAGATCCCTGGTCAATTCTGATCGGATTTATGCCGTGTGCCCCATTCATGCTCACCGCGCATGAATGGGGTCACAACTTCACTAACTCCACTCCCAAATCCTTAAAGTGAACCCAGTTCAGCGTTGCCAGCCGCAACCCATGCACCCGTGCCGTCGCCGCGATCAGTGCATCGGCGAAATCAGGTCTTGCCCCCACCTTCTTTCCGATTGACGTCAGCCGGCCCGCCTCCTCGGCAATGCGATCATCGACAACAAGAATGCGCCCCGCGAAACCCTGCCGGAGATCCTGCTCAAGCCAACGCTCGATGTTCTGACGCTTCCGGCCCTGATCCATCTCCTCAACTCCAAACCGAATCTCGGCCAGGGAGATCACGCTCAGGTACATCTCCGACGACGGTGTCCGGCTTAGCCATCGGACAGCGCCCTCATTCGGTGTAGCCTTGGTCCGCTGCGATATGACATTGGTATCGAGCAGGCTATTCAAGGTCTACTGCCCGCATCTTCCCTCGCAGCCTTGGGAAATCGACGTCGAACAACTCCATGTCGGGCGAACCGAGCGCATCCCACGCGCTGACGAACGGCTTTTGCGCCGGCTGTCCCTTGCACCGCTCTGCAAGCTGCTCCTTCGTCAACAGATGGAACTCCGTCCGCCTTCGCCGCACCACCTGCGGCCCCTCGGTCTCTGTTTTGTCCAGCATCTCGCTCAACCTCGCCTTAGCGTCGGCCACTCTCCACACCGCCATACGCCCCCCTAAATGACTACTATGGTCATTCTATACCTTGAGACCCCCCTATAATGACCATTATAGTCATTTTCGTCTCACGGCTCAGGATACCTCTTCCCCAGCAGCCTCCGCATATGCCGCGCGCGGGCCTTCATCGCGGGCGTCCCGTTCCACAGAAACTGCTCGACCAGTCCTTCTGCTTCCTCGCGCAGCGAAGGCTCGCCCAGCGCCAGCGTCGCCATTCCCTCCATCGCCGCGCAGCGCAGCGCGTTGCTCTCGTCTCCCACCAGCAGCGACATGGTCCGCGCCGCCCTCAGCCGCTGCATCCGCGTATGCGCCACCCGCGCCACCACCAGCGCCAGATGCCAACGCGTCTGCGCTTCCTCCAGCGGCAGCGACTCCAGCAGACCCGCCAGCTCATCGGCATACCGCTCCAGCCGGGCCGGATTGCGCTCCGTGATCCGCCGCGCCACATCGGCCGCCCGCTTGCGCAGCTTCACCTCTTCGCTGAACAGCTCCCGCACCAGCGCCCGCAGCGACGGCCCATAGTCGCCGATCTCCTCTGCCAGCGCGCGCGCCTGACTCAGCCCCCAACGCTTTTCGCGCAGCAGCTCGCGCACCTGTCCCATGCCGCGCAGTATAAATCCGCATCTCGCCGTATGCGCCCGATCCGTTTACCCCGCCTTCTTTTCCAGCCCCTCCAGCCTTCCCTCAAGCTTCTCCACCACAGCCTTCAACGCTGCAACCTCGGCCTCCAGCTCCGCGACTCGATTCGCCAGCTCAGCGCTCTGTCCCGCAACCGAGCTGCCCCGCGGCCTAAGCCCTTCGCCCAAATCTTGCGCCACCATGTCCACCGGCCCGCCCAGCAGATGCATATACCGCGCCTCGCGCGAACCCGGCTGCCGCGGCAGCACCACCGCCAGCGGACCCGTACTTATGGCACCAGCCGCCGCGCCATCCCCCGCGCCCACCCTCGCCGTCAACCGCGCCAGCGTACTCTCCACTGCCTCCAACCCGTCGAAGCTGTACATCCGGTCCGCCCGCGCCCGCAGCTCACCCGGTGTCTGCGGTCCGCGTAGAAACAGCAGGCACAGCAGCGCCGTCTCATCGCGCCGCAGGTTCAGCACCGTCCGGGCGCGGTGCTCATACTTCGCCACGCGGCTTGAGCGCTCCACCGCAGTCAACCCCATGTCCTCCAGCGTGTGCAGTGCCTGCCGCACCTCGTCCTCGGTCAATTCCATCACGGGATCGCGGCTGGACCGCTGGTTGCACGCCGCAATCAACGCATTCAGCGACAGCGGATAGTTCTCCGGCGTCACGATCTCCTTTTCCATCAGCGCGCCCAGGACGCGAATCTGCTTCCCATCAAGTGTCATCTCTAAAGCTTGCCACACCCGCGCTCAGCCAATCGACCGGGCCTCAGCGCTCTATGACAATAAGATGACAATGCGGCCACTGCCTCTCTCCATGCCTGCGATAAACTGGAAGCGTGAATCGGAGATCGTGAATCAACGATCGCAAGCTCGCAAAGCTCATTCGCACGTGCGCGATTCACAAGAACACTACCCCGGGAGTAACCATTGCGAATGAATGTTGTCAGCCGCATCGCCGCAGTCGCCGTCGTTTCATTGGGATTGGCCGCCAGCTCCACCGCCGCCAACCCGGTTCCCAGCACCAGCCCAGCCTCGTCACCCCAGCAGTACCATCTGCGCCTGCACCACCTCCATACCGGAGAAGACATTGACGTCGTCTACCGCATCGGCGATACCTACATTCCCCAGGCGCTCGACCGGCTCAACCACTTCCTGCGCGACCATCGCACCCAGGACGTCAGCAGCTACGACCCGCGCGAGTTTGATGTGCTCCACGCCATCCTGGCCTCGCTCGGCCGCCCCAACGCCGTCATCGACATCGTCTGCGGCTACCGCACCCCCTGGAGCAATAACCTCCTGCGCAGCAGCGGACCCTCTACCGGCGTCGCTGAGCACAGCCAGCACATGCTCGCCAAGGCCATTGACATCCGCGTCCCCGGCGTCAGCACCGTCGCCCTGCGCAACGCCGCCCTCGCTCTCCACACCGGCGGAGTCGGCTTCTACCCCGTCTCCCAGTTCGTCCACGTCGACGTAGGCCCCGTCCGCGCCTGGTCCTTCCGCTGATCTTTCCGATGCGGCTCTCGCCGCCGGCACAAATCTGGAAGACTCATCCAAGAGAGGCACCCTCAATCGCGGATCGTGATTGCACACATCCGATGGAAGCCTCGAATCCTCAAGCCACCGGAGGCAGCGGCGCCGCGGCAGCCGTCACCTCCACCCTCGCCGTCTCCAGCCCGGCTGCGGTCACCGTCACCGTAATCGTCCCGGCTTCGCCTCGCTTGCTCTGCACAAGCGCCATGCACAGCCCGTTGAACGCGCTGCGCTCGGAGGCCCGGTCCGGCTCGTGGCAGCTAGGGTCGCCGTTCCCCACCCCAATCACCGTGCCCGGCCCGCTCACCGCGAAGCTCACCTTGTTGCCCGCATTCGGCGCCGGCCGTCCCTGCGCATCCACAATGCTTACATTGATCACCGCCAGGTCCTGCCCATCCGCCGCGATCGTTGCCTGGTATGCCTCGGCCACGATCCTTGCCGCTGGCCCGGCCGTCTCCCGCTTGTCGGTCAGCACCACCGCGCCGCCCTTGCTGGCGCGCGCCTCGATCGTTCCCGGCGTGTACTTCACCTTCCACTCCAGGTGCCCGTTCTTCTTCACCGGCTGCGATCCCAGGCTCGCTCCATTCAAAAACAATTCGACACTCTCCTGGTTGCAATAAGCCCACACCGCGATCTCCTGGCCTTCTTTCCCCTCCCAGTTCCAGTGCGGCAGCAGGTGCAGCACCGGCTCCGCGCCCCACCACGCCTTGTAGTACCATGCCGTGTCCTTGGCAAACCCGCACGTATCCAGAATCCCGAAGTGAGAGCTGATGCATGGCCAACTATACGGTGTCGTCTCCCCGCGGTAGTCGAAGCCGGTCCACGCAAATCCGCCCGCCAGCCACTCGCGCTCGGCGTAGAACGTCCACCACTCCTCCGCCGTATTGCCCCAGCCCGGCTTCTCTGTGTCGTACGCGCTCTCGTATCCGCGCACCTTGTCGTTCGCGTAAATGCCCCGCGTCGCCACCGTGCTCGCTGTCTCCGTTCCAATCATCGGCTGCTTCGGATAGTCGCTATGGAACTTGTCGATCAACCGGTCGTTATAGTTGCATCCCATCACGTCCAGCACATTGGAGATGCCGACCCCGCCCCAGCCGCCGCTCATCGCCGCCGTCGATACCCGCGACGGATCCAGCTTGCGCTGCAAGCGCTTCATCGACGCCACAATCTTCGCCCCGCGGGCCGTCCCCTGCTCCGCCTCCTCGTTGCCCAGCGACCAGATCACCACGCTCGGATGGTTGCGGTCGCGCTTGATCAGCCGCTCCAATTCACTCATCCCCTCCGGGTTCGACGACATCATCCGGGTCTCGTCCATCACCAGCATGCCCATCCGGTCGCACGCGTCCAGAAACTCCGGCGTCGGCGGGTTGTGCGACGTCCTGCATCCGTTCGAGCCCATCCACTGCAGCCGCTCCAGCCGGTACGCCTGGATGCGATCGGGAATCGCCTCGCCCACGCCCGCGTGGTCCTGATGGTTGCAGGTCCCCTTGATCTTCACCGGCTTGCCGTTCAGGAAAAATCCCTTGGCCACATCGAACCTCAGCGTCCGGATGCCGAACGTCGTCGCATCCCGGTCCACCGCCTTGCCGCCCACCTCCAGCGTCGTCACCGCACGGTAAAGATGCGGCTCCTCGCAGCTCCACAGTGCCGGCCGGCCCACCACTGCCTTCATCTCAAACGTATGCCCTTCGCCCGCTGCAATCGTCGCCGGCTGCGATACCGCCGTCGCCACCGTCTTGCCCTCCGCGTCCACCAGCGCGGCATGGACCATCCCTGAAACCGCGGCATCGCCCTCATTCGTAACTTCTGTGCTCACAAATACAGTTGCCGAATCGGCGCTTGTAACCACTCCGGTTGCTTTCGCAAATTCCGTCCGCACGTAGGTGCCCCAGCGCGCGATATGCGCCGGCGCCGTCTTGGTCAGCCAAGCGTGCCGATAGATTCCCGCGCCCTCGTAGAACCAGCCTTCGTCCAGCGTCGCGTCCACCCGCACCACCAGCACGTTCCTGCCCGGCGTCTGTATCCCATTGCGGATCCTCGCCGCTGCCGCCGCATCCGTGGTTGCCGCCGCCCGCGCCTGGTCCGCCGTCACCCGGTCGATCGCCGCCTGGTCCGCAAAGTTGGCAAAATCCGTCACATCGATCGCCAGCGGGGCATACCCGCTCATGTTCTCGGTAATGTAATGGCCGTTGAAAAACACTGTCGCATTGCGGAAGATGCCATCGAACTCCACGCAGATGCGCCGCCCCGCATCGCTCCCCGCCAGCACAAACTCGCGCCTGTACCAGCCCACGCTGGTCTCCGGATACTCCCGCCCCAGTGGCTTGGCCCCATGCCCGATCAGCACCGGATTGTTGACGAACGGCAAATCGATCGCCCAGTCGTGGGGTAGGTCTACCTTGCTCCACGCGGTGTCATTGAACCGCGGCGAGGCAGGCCCATCCACCTGGCCGGCCTTGGCAAAGGTCCCGCTGCCGCGCAGCTTGCCGAAGCCAAAATCCTTGTCCGGATCGTTGGCGTTGCCCAGGGCAAAGCGCCAGCCATAGTCCAGCAGCAGCCGCTCGCGCAGCGTGTTGGGCGCATTCACCCCGGCAATTGCAGCGTTCGAATGTGCCGGTGCTGCAGCGGCCTTCCCCGGCTCGCCTGCCTGCGCCAGCAACTCGCTCCCCGTCATCACCCCGGCCGATGCCGCCAACCCCGCCTTCACCAGGTCCCGCCGCGTCCACGTTCCCATTGCTCGTCCCCTCGAACCGCAAAATCTTCTTTGGCGCGCACACATCCACATCCTCGCGCTCGCCATCCACTTTACCCCGTGGCTGCAAATCGCGCTCAAGCGATGCAACAGATTCGCAGTTATTTTTTCGCTGGCGTGATGTCGGTCACGGGCAGGTCCCAGTGCGCCAGCAGGATCTCAAACCGCCTCTGCTCCTCGCGCTTATAGGTGGCCTGATCCGGGTAAAGCTGCCGGATCAACGCCTCTTCGTCGGGGTTGGCCGTCGTCGCCAGCGTGGAGTTCTCGTAGGTGATCGTCACCCGGTAGTCCCAGCGCGCTTCCTCGGTCATGTGGTTGGCCGGCGTCTCGATCTTTAGGCCGATAATGCGCCCGCTGTCAGCTATCCGCTCCAGCAGCGGGTAGTGGTTCTTAAGAAACAGCTCCAGAAACTCCTGCTGATGGCCCCACTGCACCTTGTAGTAGTACTCCATCGTGTAGGGCTGGTCCGCCTTGACTTGTCGCGGCGCGCCTTGCGCCATCAGCGGCGCCGCAACCGCTGCCAGAAGAAATTGGGTGAGCAACACTTTCATACAACCCTCCAAACGCAGATTCTGCTTTTTGAAGAGTTATACTCCTTCCCCGTTTCGCGGAAGCACAATTCAGGCAGCCCGTGTTGGGTCAGTTTGCGTTGTTTCGTTAAGGGCACGGCTTTAGCCGTGCCGTAAGCCGCTCATTCCCCACCAGGGCTTTAGCCCCTGAGGTCGGCTTCGTTCAAACTAACCCACCTCAGGCTGCTTCGCGGAGCACCCGGTACGCCTCGTTGATCGTGGCCATGCGCTCGTTGGCAACTTGACCCACCCTGCGGTCCGGATGCCACTGGCTCGCCATGCGCCGGTACGCCGCCCGGACCTGCTCGCGCGTGCTGCCCGAATCCACACCCAGCAATCGGCAGGCCCGCGCCTGCGTCATCGGCTCGTCGCAGTCGCCGTCCTCCCACCACGCCTCACACGGATCCGGCTCGCTGAAAGGCCATTCCATTGCCGCCACCGCAGGCCCTTCAGCATTATGTGCCAACCTGCCTGCCTCCGGAGCAACCGCCGCCATCGAGCCGCTCCACGCCGCAATCCAGTCGCTCGCCTGCATAAAGTTCAGCCCGCCCAGGCTGTCCAGCTCGCGGAATGCGCGGCTTTGGCGCTCGCGTTCGGACTGGTTCCGCTGCCGCCGCTGCCAGCTCTCCGTCGCCGCTGCCACGCCCAGCGTCCAGCTCTCCTCCAGAAACAGCGGGTCCAGCTCGAAGTCCTCTCCCATGGCCTGCTGGATCTCCTGCGCAAACCGCGAGCCCCCGCCGGCGTCCCCTCCGGTTTCGCCATATCCGTGGAATTGCTGTTCCATCTTGGTCTCCAGACGACTCGTCTCCAGACGCACGTCCGCTGCATCGCCGCAAGGGCGATTCCGGGTTCAACGCTCGGCTGTCTGCTAAGTTCGGCTTGGGTGCAGGAGAGGTGCCGTTGCTCCATTGCCGTGCAATCCTTTCATCGGCAATTCCGCGAATTTGTTCTACCCCGCCTCGTTTCCCTCTAAACTGGACGGCAGGATTAACCGACTCGATCCGCAGGAGGATCCAACCGCGTGACCACAAAAGTAGCCATCCTTGGACTGGGAACCATGGGCAGCGGCATGGCAGCCAACCTGCTCAAGGCCGGTTTCCCGCTCACCGTCTACAACCGCACACCCGCCAAGGCCCGGCCGCTGGTCGACGCCGGCGCCCGCCTCGCAACCACGCCCGCGGACGCCGCCAGGGACGCATCGGTCATCATCTCCATGCTTGCCGACGACGCCGCATCGCGTGCCGTATGGCTCGGCCCCCCTGACGCACCCGAAGCTGGCGCGCTCGAAGCCGCAGAGAAGGACGCCATCCTCATTGAATCCAGCACCGTCAGCCCGCAGTGGATCGCCGAACTCGCTGGCCTCGCTGCCCAGCGCGGGCTCGAATTCCTCGACGCGCCGGTCACCGGCAGCCGTACCCAGGCCCAGGCCGGGCAGCTCTCCATCCTGGTCGGCGGCAGCGAAGCCGCCCTCGCCGCCATCACCCCGGTGCTCCAGGCCATCAGCAAGGAGATTCTCCACCTGGGCCCGGTCGGCAGTGGCGCCAAGCTCAAGCTGATCAATAACTTCCTGTGCGGCGTGCAGATCGCTTCCCTGGCCGAAGGCCTCGCCTGGATCGAGCGCAGCGGCCTCGATCGCGAGCAGGCGCTGGCTTTCCTTAAGACCGGCGCGCCGGGCAGCCCGGTCTTCGCCACCGTCTCCGCGCGCATGGTCGGCCAGATCTACGACGTCAACTTTATGCTCAAGCTCATGGCCAAGGACCTGCTCTACGCCCAGAACGAAGCCGCACGCTGCGACCTCGACCTGACCACCGCAAAGGTGGCGCGCAGTCTCTTCGACGACGCAGTAATGAGGGGATTCGGCGACGAGGACATGGCCTCGGTAATTGAGCCGTTGCGCAACCGCTAGGGCAAGTTACTCCAGCGCCCGCACCTCTACCAGCCGGTCCTCATGCTTGGGAGCAATCTGCACCGGGTTGCGCAGCGCGCGCCCGAAACCCTCGTAGCGCACCTCCATCCAGTCGCCATCCTCCAGCACCACGCCGTCGCCAAAGCTCAGCCGGTCCGCTCCGTAGAAGTGCACATGCACATCGCCGGGCTGGCGGTGACCTTCGAACTTGAAGTGGTGATGCTCCAGGTTGGCCAGGCTGTGGCACATATTCTGCTCGCCCGTGGCCACTTTCTTCGACCAGATCGTCTGCTTGCCGCGCAGAATCTTGGCTTCTCCTGCGACTGCTTGGAACTCGCCGCCAATCACCAGCTCCGGCCCCACGCTGCACGTCCGCAGCTTCGATCCCGCCAGGTTCAGGTAGTTCCTCTTCTCGAACTTGTGGTCGGAGAACTCGTTGCCCACCGTCATCCCGATGCGGTACGGCGCGCCATCCTCGCCAACGATGTAGACGCCGGCGATCTCCGCCTCTTCGCCGCCATCTTCCGCGTGCGCCGGCACCGTCAACGGCTCAAATGGTCCACGCAGCACCGCTCCTGTTCCTTTGTAGAACCACTCCGGCGCAATCCCAATCTCGCCCGGCGCGGGCCGTCCGCCTTCGACGCCCCAGTGGAACATCTTCATGCTGTCCGTCACCACCTCTGCCTTGGCCGCTTCGGCAAGGTGCATGGCCTGCCGCTCCTTCGCGCTGCCCAGATGCGTCAGCCCCGTGCCCGAAACCGTCAGCCGCGATGGATCGCCCGGCACGTCGATCGGCGCCAGTAGCTTCCACTCCGATCTGCCCGCATAGATCGCCTCATAATCAAGCAGCTCGCCGCTGGCCATTGCGGAGGCCTGCTCCGTCATCTTCGATCCGTCCCGAATGAACCGCTGCGCCAGCTCGTAGATGCTGTCCATGCCCTCCAGGCAGCGCAGATTGGGCTCCTCCACCAGCGCCACCCGGCGCGACTTGCCATTGCTAATCTGGACCACATGAATCATCGCTTCTGCTCCCTGGTGCTGCGAGACCTTGATTCACTCCATAAACTTGTCATCCTGAGCGAAGCGCAGCGCAGTCGAAGGACCTGCGTTTTGCCTGCGTTAACGATGAATTCGGCGGCTTCGATATGCAACTAACTAACTTCTAACTCGCCACCTATTTACTGGCTCTCTACTCCGCTCTCTATTCAAGGATGGTGAAGCGCTTCAGCGATTCTTCATTCACGGTCAGCCCCAGCCCAGGAGCGTTTTCGTCCAGATCGATCGCCCCATCCACCGGCACCGGCTCGCCGTCGAAGATGTACCAGAACAGCTCGTTGCCCACCTCCACGTCGACCTTGGGAAAGAACTCCGCGATCGGCGAGTTCAGGCTGGCCATCACCACGTGGTAGTTGTGCATCTGCCCCGCGTGCGGAATCACCGGGACCTGAAACGCCTCCGCCATCGCCGTAATCTTGCGCGCCTGGCTGATGCCGCCCACCCGGTTGGTGTCGAACTGGATGTAGTCCAGCGCATTCGCCTCCAGCAGGTCGCGGAAGCCGAACACCGTGAACTCATGCTCGCCCCCGGCAATCGGCACGCGCCCATAAGACTTCAGCTCGGCGTAGCCGCGTGTGTCATCCGGGATCACCGGCTCTTCCAGCCAACGCAGGTTGAAAGGCTCCAGCAGCGGCAACATCCGCTTGGCGTAGTCGAGGGTCCAGCCCATGTACGCGTCCGCCATCACATCGACGCCATCGCCCACCACTTCGCGCACGGTGCGCACCAGCTCGACGTTGCGCTGCATCCCTTCGGCGCCGTCCACCGGGCCCCAGCCGAAACGCAGCTTCATCGCCTTGTAGCCTTCGTCCTTATACCTCTGCGCCTCTATCCGCAGCTCATCCAGCGGCATGGAGTAGAGCCGGCTCGCGTACACCGGGATGCGCTGCTTCGTCCGCCCGCCCAGCAGGCGATACACCGGCTGTTTGGCGGACTTGCCCAGCAGGTCCCACAACGCAATGTCCACCGCGCTGATCGCCACCATGCCCACGCCCTTGCGCCCGAAGGCCATGGTGCGGCGATACATCTGCTGCCACAGGAACTCGATGTCCCACGGATCGGCTCCGATGAGTAACGGCTTAAGATAAGTATCGATGCACGCCTTGGTCACCAGCGGCGACAGCGCAGCGTTGCCCAGCCCCATCAGGCCGTTGTCGGTAAAGATCTCCACCAGCACCCATCCGTGGAAGGCGAAGTTGCCCATCGACGCCTCGCGAAAGCTCACCAGGTCCATCGGGTTGGTGCAGAAATGAGGGGGCAGCGGCGTAGTCTTGCCCTCCCATTGAACGACGCGCGTGCGCACTTCGGTAATCTTCATCTACTCGCTCTCAATCTGGATCAACTCCGGAGTCTTCAGCGGGTGCAGCCTGCCCGCCAACAGCAGGATGGCCAGGAACGCAATCACGTGGAAGCTCCCGACGATCAGGAATAGTCTTGCATAACCGAATCCGTGGCCCAGCAGGAACCCGGCGACGACGCCAAAGATCGCTCCTCCGATGGCCCCGCCAAATCCTATCATCCCCGACACCGTTCCCACCGCCGGCAGCGGAAACACGTCCGCCGGCAGCGTCATGATCAATCCCGACCATGACTGCTGGCAGAAGAAGGCAATGCTAAACAACGCCAGCGCCCAGCCCACCGGCACGTGCGGCACCAGCATCACCACCGGCATAAACAACGCACTCAGCCCCAGCGCAAACTTCCGCGCGAAGTCCAGCGAGTGGCCGCCGCGCAGCAACGTACTCGACAGCCAGCCGCCCAGAAAGCTGCCCACCCCCGACGCAGCATACGGAATCCACGCATACGCGCCTACATGCTTCACGTCGAAGCCGCGCACATCGTACAGATACTTCGGCAGCCAGAAGAGATAGAAGTACCACGCCGAGTCGCTCATGAACTTGGCAAACACCAGCACCTGCACCTGGCGCAGGCCGGCGATGTCCATGAACGATAGCCGCTGCGCGATTAGCCGGGCATCCAGCGTTGCGATGGAAGCTTGGTTACTTCCGCGATAGCTGGCCCGCCACCACACTACCCACGCCGCTCCCACCGCACCCGACGCGAAGAAGACCATCCTCCATCCGCTCGCCCGCAGGATCAGGTAGATCAGCGGCGGCGCCAACACCGATCCCACCGCCGTTCCTGCATTGATAATCCCCATCGCTGTGGCACGCCGGTCGAGCGGCATCCACTCGGCGACCACGCGCGTGGCTGCGGGAAATGCGCCCCCTTCACCCATCCCCAGCAGGCAACGCGCCAGCAGCAGGAAGCCGAAGTTCATCGCTAGCCCATGCAATGCGCAGGCCGCCGACCACCACACCATGATCAGCAGAAATCCCCGGCGCGTGCCCAGCAGGTCGAGCATCCGCCCGCCACCCGCATACAGCAAGGCATACGGGATCAGGAACGCGAATCCCAGCCACGAGAACTGCTGATCGCTGAGCGGGATCGTTCGCTGGATCGCCGACACCGCCACCGGCAGTGTCTGCCGGTCGAAGTAGCTGATGGCGATCGCCGCCGTCACCAGCGCAACGAAGTACCATCCCGCGCTCGCCCCACCCGCAATCGTCCTCGGTCGCATCGCCCTCCTGGCACAATGCACAGAAGAGCCAGGGACTCGGCCCTCCATCGCACCGGACGAGTTTAGCCGGCATGGAAGCGGCGACCGTCGTCACCTGCCAATCATACGGCGGACGGTTGCTGTCAAGCGCTCAGCCGCCCAATTATTCCCCTTTCGTCTCGGGCGAAGAAAAATTCGAAACGAAATGCCAGGCGCGAACCGGATTTGCAGCCCTGCAAATAACTGCTGAGTTACCCGCCTGCCCACATTCACAAATGGGTAACAACCGCCAGATAGGGTGGTAGACTACCGCGCTCAAAACTGAATCTATGGACGCTCTCGCCAACCTACGCATCCTTGTCATTGAAGACGACCTGTGCGTGGTCGAACTCCTGCGCACGGGACTCTGGGAGCAGGGTCACTCCGTCGTCACGGCCACCACGGCCGAGGAAGGCCGGCAGCTGATCGACCAGAACACCTACGACGTCATCGTGCTCGATATCGGCCTTCCCGACCGCAGCGGATACAGCATCGCCCAACATCTCGGCAAGCGCCCCAATCGGCCTGCCATCGTCATGCTGACCGCGTTGAATCACGAAGATAACGTCGTCTATGGCCTGGATGCAGGAGCCGACGACTACCTGACCAAGCCGTTCTCTTTCCCGGAGCTAGCGGCGCGCATCACCTCCGCCGTCCGCCGCACCCGCATCGCCGCCAACAACGACTTCTCCTTCGGCCCCTTCCGCCTAGATGTCGAAAAGCGCCGTCTCTACCGCGGTCACACCGAGATCCACATCACCCGCAGCGAGTACCTGCTGCTGCGCGCGCTCGCGCTCAATCACGGCGAAACCGTCTCCCGCCGTCAGCTCGCGCAGGCCATCTGGGGCACCACCATCATTACCCATGGCGCGCTTGACACCCTGGTGAACACCGTGCGCGATAAGCTCAACACCGAACAGGACGGCCTCATCTCCACCGTCCGCGGAGTCGGTTACGCGCTGGGGGATGGAGCGGATTCGCGCAGAAGGCTGGCGCCGTAGCCGCGGGCCCTCGAACCAACCGCGGACCCGTCGATTCGCGAGGATACCTTACAATAAATACTCCCGCCATTGGGAACTGGACCAGATGAAGCAAGCTCCAACTCCACAGGTAGAACTGTTCGACACCAGCCTTCGCGACGGGCTGCAACAGCCAAACCTCGATATTTCGGTGCCCAACGCCGTCAGCCTTCTCGAACGCATGGGCGAGTTCGGCGTCCACTACGCCGAGATCGGTTTTGCCGGTGCCAATCAGTTTGTCGGCGACCTGGCCAACGCCCTTCACTCCGTCGACACCGGCTCCATGCGGCTCGCGCTCTTCGGCCGAAGCCGCGGCCGGGGCATCGCCGTGCAGGATTGGCCCGACGTGAAGTTCATAGTCCGCCACAAGGAACGCGTTCCCATCGCCGTCGTGGTGGTCAAATCCAGGCTCCTGGACGTCTCCATGTCGCTCGAGACCACGCCAGAAGAAAACCTGCGCATGGCCTGCGAAACTATCGCCTACCTGCAGGACAGCGGCCTCGAAGTCTTTGTCGACTTTGAGCACGCCCTGGACGCCTTCTACGGTCGCCTTGAGAATGGCGAGCCCGCCGACACCGGCTTCGCCACCCGCAGCCTCGACTACTTCCACCAGCTCACGGAGCAGTGCGTCAGCCAGCAGGTCAGCCGCCTGATCGTCTGCGATACCACCGGCGGCGCCAGCCCGGAAGAGGTCGCGGACCTGATGGGCAGTCTCATCCGCACCCATCCCAACGCCAGATTCGGCTTCCATGGCCATACCGATCGCGGCCTCGGAGTCGCCAACACCCGCGCCGCTGTCCTGGCCGGCGCGGCCCAGATTCAGGGCACTCTGCTCGGCACCGGCGAGCGTTGCGGCAATGTCAACCTCACCACCGTCGTCGGCAGCATGCAGCTTCGCGGCGAAGCCGAGTTTGTGCCCGCAGAATCTCTCACCCGCCTCACCAGCCTCGCCCTCTCCGCCTACCAAGCCTTCTCGCTGGAGCCGCCCCACGGCGCGCCCATCGTCGGTCCCGGCGCATTCGGCACCTGGGCGGGCATGCACGGCAGCAGCGAGCGCAAGGACCCCGGCGCCTATCTGTGGGCCGATCCCGCCAGGGTCGGCGCCATTCCGGTCATCGGCGTCAACGGCCAATCCGGCAGAGCCAACATCATGCTGCTGTCCAAATCGCTCGGCGTTGCGCTCGACTCCGCCCAGGCGCAGTCCTTCATCGACGCCAACCAGGCCATGATCGACGGCGGCGGCTTCACCGCCAGCGAAGTCTCCTTCCGGCTCGCCTGCATGAAAGTACTGGGAACGCTGCGCGATAGCTTCAGCGTCAGAGGCTGGCGCGTCCTCGACGAATCCGACGAGATCGGCAATCGCTATGTCCAGGCCTCCATGTCGCTGACCGTCGCCGACTCTACCGTCACCACCACCCGCGCGGAGGGATCCGGCCCGGTCGATGCGCTGACCAAAGCCATGCGCCAGGAGCTGGAAAAGTGGTATCCCAGCCTTGCCAAGATGCGCCTGGATACCTTCAGCGTCACCGCCATCGATGTCTCCGCCCACGACACCGCCGCCCACGTCCGCGTCACCGTCAGCTTCCACGCCGACGGCCACAAGCCCTGGAAGACCGCCGGCGTCAGCAGCGATCTGAACCAGGCCGCCCTGATGGCCATCGTCGACGGCTTCCACTACTGGCTCCTGCAAAACCCCGACTAGCCGCTCTACTGGAAGTTCCCGATCAGCACGAACGGCGCCCAATAAAACGGGTGCGCAAATCCCGCCGGATGTGCCTCCTTCATAGTCGAATCCTCAACCGCAAACCCGCGGTCCGTCCTTCCCCCATCCGACGAGGCCATCCCGTGAATAAAAGCCAGTTGCGCCTGGCGCAGCGCTTCGGCTTTGCCTTGCTCGGGGGTCTTCACCCAGCGCGCGTAGAAGTCGCTCATCAGCCGGCTGGTGCTGGAGTCGTTCACATCCCACAGCGTGGCCAGCACCGCCTCGGCATCCTTCTGCTGCGCGATCATGCCCAGGCTGTCCATCTCCAGGCCATCCTTGGCTGCGTCGCCCTTCGCCGTGCTGCACGCGGAGAGTGTCAGCAGGTGCGTCCCATGAAAGCTGATGGTCGAGTCCTCGATCTTCGACAGCGTCAGCGCATAGCCCTGCGCATCGCCCACATTGTCTCCCCCCAGCATCAGGTAAGGCTCATCGCCGCCGCCCGTCTCCACCACAAAGTGGCTGGCGATATGCACCACCGGGAAGCTCTGCCCTGGTCCCAGCTCCGTCTTCAGCGCCGCCAGCGTGAACTGCTCATTGGGCAGCAGCCGTCCGTCCATCGGGCCATGCGACTGAGGCACCGCGGGGTCATGCACCACCGACTCCAGCTCCGGCAGCACCCCCGGCAGCGCGGGCAACCCTCCATAGCTCTTCGACAGCCCCATCGCCAGCACCCGCAAGCTCGCTGTTTTATTGTCGGCAGCCGCTCCCATGTGCCCGTAGCTCTCCGGCGTAAACAGCACGTTGTTGAAGAGCTCGGCCATATAACGCTTGCCGTCATAAAGCGCTGCCATGGGCACGTAGCGCAGCACGCCATCCAGCGACCACAGCAGCGTCGGGACCGGCGCTGCGCCAGCCTGCCCCGGCTGCGATTCCAGTCCCTTCAACTCCGGTTCCAGCGGGGCCACCACCATCGCGTACAACTCCGCGAGATGCGCCCTGGGGTCCGAACGAGGCGAGCGCAGGTCGTCGCGCACCTGCAGCACCTTGCTGCGCAGTTCGGCGGGCGTGGCCTTCAGCTCGAACTTCTCTCGCGTGTGCGCCGTCACCACAATCGCGTAGGCGTGCTGCTCCCCCAGCAGCAGGCGGATGCCCAGCACGCGCGGTCCCAGCGCCGCCAGCGTGTTCTGCAACTGGCTCACATCGGACTTCTCTTTGCTCAGCAGCGCGTTCGCGTCCGTCGTGCCCGCCTTCTGCGCCAGCTCCGGATAGAGCGTGTTCCGGAAGAACGCCGACACCTCGCCATTGCCTGCCTCGATCTTCGCCTCCAGCGTCTTCAGCCGCGCCTCTTCGTCGCTGCTGCGCGAGGCCTTCGCCATCAGCGTCGCATACTCAACGCTCACCTCGGTCAGCGCCATCGCCGCCTTCTCCGGCGCCGCCAGCTCATCCTGCGCCTTCTGCTGCGCCGCAGTCAGCGGCAGTGGCTCCGCCTTCGCTGCCGGATTATCCGCCGCGCCGCGCACCACCTCCTTCAGCTCCTGTTCCTTCAGCAGATCAAGCACGTGCTCGGCTTCGCTCAGGCGATCGGTCTGCACCAACAGCTCCGCCAGCTCGCGGTAGGTCTCCGACTTCGACTGCGCAAACCCCGCTTGCAGCTCCTGATCGAGTCCCTGGATGTTCCGGCGCACCTGCTGAAACGAGTTCACCGCATCCATACCAAAGAAGATCGCCTCCTCGGGTCGGTTCTGGTTGCGGAAATCGATCATCAGCGACGTCTCAATCCCACCCTCCAGGTCCGGATCGCTCGCAGCCTTCGCCAGGGACAACGCCGCCAGCTTCACCGGCAGCGCCTTCTGCTGTTGCCCCATGCTGGAATACACCCGCCCAATGCTGCTCAAGGCGAACGCCTGGCCGCGACTATCCTCCACCTCACGCCACGCCGCCAGCGATTGGAACTCAATCTCCAGCGCCTTCTGCTTCTCCCCCAACCCCGACCACGCCCTCCCCATATTCGTCAGAGTCACCGCTTCGCCTCGGCGATTGCCAACCTCCCGCCACAGCGGCAACGCCTGGTCGAAGTAGTCCAGCGACTTCTGGTCTTCGCCAAGATCGGCATACACTCTACCAATATCGTTCAGCGCCAGCGCCTCGCCGTTGGGGTTCGCCACATCGCGCCAGATGGGCAGCGCCTGGTTGTAGAGCTCCAGCGCCTTCTGCTTCTGCCCCAGATCGCTATAGACCCGGCCCTCATAGTTCAGCGCCCGCGCTTCACCCGGCCGGTTGCCAACCTCACGCCAGGCTGCGAGCGCCAGGTTGTAAAACTCCAGCGACTTCTGCTTCTGTCCCAGATCGGCGTACACGATAGCGATGTTTCCCAGGGTCAGCGCCTCGCCGCCGCGCTCTCCCACCTCGCGCCAGATAGGCAACGCCTGATTAAAATAGCTCAGCGCCTCGGTTCCTCGCCCCATGTACGAATAGGCCGTGGCAATGCTGTCCAGCGTGCTCGCCTCAACGCTGCGGCTTCCGGTCTCGCGCAGGACCGGGAGTGCCTGGTTCAGCACCTTCAGCGCATCTTCCCTCTGTCCCAGGTTGTTGTACACCCGGCCCATGTTGCTGAGCGCGGTCGCCTCTCCCACGCGATTGCCCAACTCCCGCCAGATCGGAAGCGCCTGATTCAGCAAGTCCAGCGCCTTTTGCTCCTGCCCCAGGTCGGTGTAGATTCTGCCCAGCATGTTCAGGGCAGTTGCCTCGCCCAGCCGGTTCCCCGCGCTCCTATCGATCTGCAATCCCAAATTGCAATCGTCCAGCGCCCTCTGCCTCTCGCCGGTCTGCCGGTACAGGGAGGCGAGCGTAATCAGCTCTCGCGCCTCATCAGCCTGGCTCTTTGCCGCCCGCGCGTCAGCCAGCGTCTGTTCATGCTGGGCAATCTGCACCCGCAGAGTCCCGCCCGAAGGCACTGAGGTTTGTGAGACCGCGGTGGGGACCCGCAGAAGGGGCGCCGCGACCAAGATCATCCACGCAAGCACGCGCAATCGCATATCCGCCAGAGTCCTTGCGCGAATTATAGCGATCAGCCGCCGCACCATCCATATGCAGCGCAAAGGCCGGGAATCAGTCAGCGTCAGTTCGGCGTAGACAAATAGTTCAGCAGCGTATCCGGCAGCACCTTCGCCGCCGCCGCCAGCGCCGCATTGTTATCCGTCTCCGCCTGGCTCAGGTTGGTTGCAGCCTTAGCTTCATCCACCCCGATCAAAGAGGTCTGCTGCGAGGAAAGGCTTACTGTCTCCTGCTGCAGAAATGCCTCCTGCGAGGTCAACTGGCCCTCGGCATTGCTGTACACCGCCCGCTGCTGACCCACGTAGTTCAGCGCGGCGCTGACCGCGTTGGTCGCCGTTCCGATGGCCGCCGTATTGCCACTCTGCAGTGCGGTCACCAGCGAACTCAACGACCCCAGCACATTCACGCTCGCATTGGAAAAGACCTGGCTGCCGGGGAGGTTTACCTGCACGCTGGTGTTGTCCCCGATCTTCACCGAGTTCACGTCATCGTTGCCGTTGTAGGTGTAGCCCGTCGGCGACGAAGAGTCGGCCGTGTACGGGGCCGTCGCGCTCGCCGTTCCGCCAAAAACATACGCGCCCTGATACGACAGGTTCGCCTGCGATACCACGCTCGTCAACAGTCCCTGCACCTGCGCCGCGATAGCTTGTTGGTTCGACGCCGAATCCGTCCCGTTGGCCCCTTCGGTCCCCAGCGAAACCGCCTGGGTCAGCGAGGTCACCACCGAGCTCAGCGCGGAATCGGCTGTCTGCACCAGCGAGGTCACGCTACCGATGTTTTGCGTGTATTGGTCCACATCCGCCGTCTCGATGGTGTTTTGCACCATGTCGGCCGCCGCCGCCGGGTTGTCCGACGGCACCGTCACGCTCTTGCCCGTCGCTACCTGCTGCAGCGCGGTGTTGAGCGACGTCTCGCTCTGCTGGATCGCAGCAAGCATATTCGGGACCATGTTTGGGTCAACGCGCATAGCCGTCAGTAGCCTCCGCTGGTGCCCATATTCAGGGTCACCGTGTTCAGTTGCTGGATCGTGCTGACGATTCGGGCGGCAGCCTCATAGGCGGTCTGGAAACGAATCAGGTTGGTCGTCTCCTCATCCGTGCTCACCGCCGATTCGGCCCCTTGCTGGGTGGTCAGTTGCTGCAGATTCAGACCGATCGCCGTCGACTGCGCACTGGCATTGGACTCCGCTGTCCCCACTTGAAACACCAGGTTTGCGTACGCGTTGGCCGGAGTCTGCCCGGACGGCAATGCATTGGTCAACGTCGCGGAAAGGTTCGCAATATTCCCGTTGCTGCCCGCCGACCCATCCGAGCTAACCGCGATCAGCGCCGGGTTGGAGATGGCCACGGTGATGCCGGACGCTGCTTTCGCCGGGTCCGCCGGCACCGTGAAAAAGTCCTGGCCAGCCTTACCCGTAGAGTCAAAGCCCTGTGCCTGGGCAGCATTGAACGCTGTCGCAAACTGGCTCGCCAGCGTATTCAGCTGCGTCAAGAATCCCGGGATCGTCTGGTCGCGCACCTGGATCGCCCCGCCCAGCGTCCCACCCTGAATGGAGGCCGTAATGTTAGTGCCGTTCGAGTCCAGCACCTGTGCCATGCCATCGCTGCCCGCCGTCGTCTGCAGCGTAAAGGCCTGTCCACCCATCACCAACGGCGTCCCGTTGCCCGTCGTAATGGTCTCGCCCTCGTTGGTCTGGGTCACCGAAATGCCGGTCAGCGCAGACAACTGCTGCACCAACTGGTCGCGCTGGTCCTCAATCGTTCCGCCGCCGTTCGTAGCCGTCGCCGCCGGCGTCAGTTGCCCATTCAACTGCGCGATCTGCGAGCTCAGCGAGTTGATCTGCGCTACCGTCTGCGTCACCTGGCCATCTGCATAGGACTGCGCGGAGGTTAAACCACCGGCCGTGCTTTGGAACGCGCCGGCAAGATTCTGCCCCGCCGACAGCACCGCCTGCTGCGTGGCCGAATTGGCCGGGTTCGCGGAAAGCTGCGACAAGCTGGTGGAAAAGGCCGACATCGCGCTGGCCAGATCTCCGCCCGACGACGTTGAGAAGAAGCTCTGAATCTGCTGCAGCGTGGACGACTGTGTATCGGCGCTGCTTTGCTGCGAGGTCTGCTGCTGGATCTGCAGGTTCAGCAGCTCATCGCGAATGCTCTGCAAGCCATCCAGCGATACCCCGCCACCATCGACGACGCCCCCGTTGTCCGTCTCCGGGGCCTCGCTGAACTGCGCCACCTCGCGGGTATATCCCGGCGTATTGGCATTGGCAATGTTGTTGCTGGTCGCGTCCAGCGCACCCTGGGTCGCGTCCAGCGCCTGCATCCCAATCGACAGCGATGTGTTCAAGCCTCCCATGGCGATCACATCTGGCAGGACCAGGTCTGGATCGACCTGGGGCCAGAAGCCTCCTGAAATTGTCCCTGGAACGAACTGAACAGCGATGCCATCATGGCCACCGACCGGCTGGAATGTTGCAGCAGCGCCGCATACCGCTGATTCAGCCGTTGCAGCGTCTGGTTGGCAGAACGGATCTGGCCCTTCATCTCCTCATCCAGGTTGGCTTGCGTTATCCCCGAATTCGCCCGCAGCGGAACGCATAGGTCGTTGGCCAGCGCGCTCAGCCGGGCGCTCAATACCTGCTGGTTATCGATGCTGTCCTCAAGCTCCGGCAGCGCGTTGCGCGCGATAGCCCCCATGGCTGCCTCCAGCTCCTGGGTCAGAGCGCGCAGCGACTGCAGATACTCCGCGGCCTTCAGGTCCCAATCTTGAACGCCAGCGGTGGTCATGGTTCGCACTTTCTGTGAATGTCCTTCACGTCAGAGCTTGCTGGCCCAGCTCTGGAAATTAAGCGTCCTCAAGCGTGGTCGTCGATGATCGCGCCCGCAATCTTGCTCGGGTCCAGCTCGTACTGCCCGCTGCTCACCTGTTGCTTCAGGCTGTCCACCAGCCCCTGCCGAACTTCGGGAGAGTTAAGCGCCGTGCTCACCAGCGAACCGATGGAGGTCGTATCCGAGGTCAACGTCGCCCGATCTTCTCCGTCCGCCTGGCTCGACGCCGCGTTCTTTCCGCTCACCTGCTGCGCGCTCTGCTCGCTGGCAATCTGACTGGCTGTCGAATTATATAGATCGATTCTCATTCCGCCTCCTTGACCTGGACCCCGGCTCTAAACCGCTCTCTCTATCGGCACCTTGCTCACAAAAGTTTAATCGAATTCTCAGGGCCGTCTCTCAATCCTTCGCCGCCGCACCAAGCTCGCCAGCCGCCTCGGCCTTATCGGCCGCCGCATGCATAGCCTTAGCAATCATCTTGCCAATCCCAATCCCTCCGGACGACGCCATCGACGTTGCCAGGGTCTGCACTCCAAAGCTCATCATCGAATCCTTGCCCACATCCTGGTTGTCGTCGTCCGCACCCGGCACTGTGGCAAATGACGCCTCAGCCTGCTGTAGCCAGCTGCCTACCAGGACCGCCTCAAACTCCTTGGCGCCTTTGTCGATCTTGGCTCCATCGGTCTCGCTCTTGGTCGACTTGATCCCCTGGATCAGCCGGTCTTCGTTCGATTGCAGGGCACTCGTCTGCGCGCTCAGGTAACCAATCCCTCCACTCATCCCCATCGATTCGCCCTCCGCATTACTGCACCACCAGATCGGCCTGCATTCCGCCTTCGGCGCGGATCGCCTGCAGGATTGCCACCACATCGTGGGCCGTGGTGCCGATCGCGTGCAGTCCCTTCACCAGCTCGTCCACATTCGCTCCCTCGTCCAGGCGCATCGTCTGAGCAGCGTCTTCCGTTGCGTTCAATTGGGTCTCGGGCACCACCACCGGCTGCTCCACAACGGTCTGGTCCCGCTTCCCGCCCTGGCCCGGCGCGCCAATCGCTCCGCCCACTGGCGCTCCGCCGCCCCCAGCCACATCGTTCTCCGTAACCACCTGAATGGAAAGACTGCCATGGATAATCGCAACCGGCGAAAGCTTCACATCGCCGCCCATCACGATCGTCCCCGTCCGCTCGTTGATCACAATCTTGGCCGGCGTATGCACGTTCAGCACCAGGTTCTGTACCCGCGAGATCAGCAGCGGCACCGACTGCGACGCCGCACTGGCTACGTTGATATCCACCCGGCTGTTGTCCAGGGCCGTGGCAATCTGCCGGTGGAACTCCGTATTCACCGCCGCGGCAATCTCCGTCGCAGTGGTGAAATCGGGATTGCGCAGCAGCAGCGACACCGTCTTGAAGCCGCTCAAATCGACCGAGGTATCCCGTTCCACCAGTGCTCCCTGGGGAATCAGGCCCACATTGGCCGCGTTCACATCCTTGCGGTTGGCGCCTGTGCCCGCGGAGTAGCCGCCCATCACCAGCGGGCCCTGCGCCTCCGCGTAAATCTGCCCATCCGGGCCGTGCAACGCACTCATCAGCAGCACGCCGCCCTCCAGGCTTTGCGCATCGCCAATCGAGGAGACCGTGACGTCCAACTTCGAGCCCGGCCGCGCGAACGGAGGCAGCGAGGCAGTAATGAACACCGCCGCCACATTCTTCACCACCACCGTGCTCGGAGAGATCAGCACTCCCATCTTCTGCATCGCATTGGCCAGCGTCTGCACCGTAAAGATGGTCTGCTGCCGGTCGCCGGTCCCGCGCAGTCCGACGACCAGACCGTAGCCCACCAGCATGTTCTCTCGAACGCCCTCGACGCTGGTGATGTCGCGCACCATCACCTGGCGGTCGGTCTCACCCGCGACCGCATACTCCGGCAGCAAGCTCGCCACCGCGCAGATCGTCAGAACAAAAAATGGGATCGTCCGCTTGGCCGCCTGCGAAATCATGCAATCGAGTTTCATCAAGGTCAGAATCCAATAAGCCACAGAATTGCCTTTGTGATCGGGTTGAGAGGTCGTGTGCTGTCGGCGATAATGCCCTTGCCCTTCATCTCAATCTCCAGGTTGCTCAGCGACGCCGACGAGACCGTGTTGCTCGGGCCAATGTCATTGGGACGCACCACGCCGCGCACCGTCACATCCTCGTGCTGGTTATTCATGAAGATCTTGCGTTGCGCTTCCACCACCAGATTGCCGCTGGGCAGCACGGCCACCACTTGGCCGGTCAGGCTGGTCGCAAAGGTCGTGTTCGAATCCGTAGCCCCCGCTCCCTTAAGCGAGGTCGCGGAGTTGGCATTCAGCAGCGGATTCAACCCCGTGGTCTTCAGCGCTCCGGCAAGGCCGGTAATCGCGGATGTGGTCTGCACCGTCCGCTGATAGCTCGAGTCTCCGGTCTGCGCCGCGGTCGTTTGCACCGCCACCAGAATGTTGATGGTGTCGTTCAGTTTCTTCGCTTTGTAGTCCGTGGAGAGGTCGCCCAGGGTGTTGCCCGGTGTCCAGAGACTGCCAACGGTTTGCCCCGCTGGCGTATGAACGTCCTGCTGCTGCAAGCGGGAAATGTAGTCCAGCCTCAACTGGTCCGCGCTCGCGGTCTTTGGCGCCTTCTTGCCCGGCCACGCGTGCGCCGGCAGCGTCATCGCCAATGCAAGCAGCCCTGCAAACAGCCGCGCGTACCCACCTCTTCCGAATGCTGTCATCACAGTTTGCCCCTCAACACCGCGTCTTCGCCCACCTTGGCCGTGTAGATCTGCCGGTGGTCTTTGCTGCTGGCCCGGATCGTCTGCCCCGGCGCGCCATTCTCCAGGCAAACCACCTGGATCTGAATATGGATGTGGTCGCCCTCAATCAGCAGCACCGCCGGCGACCCCGCCCGCACCACATAAGAGTTTGGGCCAGTCTGAGACGTCGCAGACGAGGAGAATCCCGCAAGCGCGGGTTGCGCCGCCTCAGTCTGGCTCCAACTTACGGCAACGAAGAACGGCAAGCATTCGTCCGCCTTGGCGCAGTTCATCCGCACCCGCATGCGGCGGTCGCCCCAGCGCTCCATCGACTCAACCTTGAGTGCGGGGCTGCTGGTCTTCGCCACCACATCGCTCAGCAGCACCACCTCGTTCGCGGACACCTTGATGCCCGCGCTATTGATGGCCGCCGCCACCTGCTCCGCCGTGATCGGGGCGTGGCCTGGCGTCGCCGCCACTGCCGGTGAAGCCAGCGCCGCGGAAAGAATCAGGACCGGAATCAAGCTATGTCTTGTCATCGCTGTCAACCTACTGAGTCAACCTACTGGGCGATCTGGTTCAGCCCCTGCAGCATCTCGTCGGCGGCCTTCACCACTCGCGAGTTCGATTCATACGAGCGCTGCGCCAGAATCATGTTCACGAACTCGTCGACGATGTTCACGTTCGCCTGTTCCAGCATCCCCTGCTGGATCGTGCCCAACCCATCCGCGCCGCCCGGCGTGCCCACTACCGGATCGCCCGACGCGGTCGTCGGCAGATAAATATTGTTGCCAATGCTGTTCAGGCCTCCAGGATTCGCGAACGTCGCCAGTTGCAGCACGCCCACCTGCGCGGCGTTGGTCTGTCCCGGCAGGGTCACGCTCACCGTGCCATCGCTGCCCACGCTGATGTTGGTCGCGTTCGCCGGAATCGTGATCGCCGGCTGCAGCGCATTGCCGTTCGCGGTCACCAGCGCTCCCTGCGCATTCGGTTGGAACGACCCCGAGCGCGTATAGCCGATCTGGTTGTTCGGCATCAGCACCTGAAAGAACCCGGTGCCCTCAATCGCGAAGTCCAGCGGATTGCCGGTGCTGCTCAAATCGCCCTGGGTCTGGATGATCTCGGTATTGCCGGGCCGCGTGCCCAACCCAACCTGCAAGCCGGCCGCAACCGTCGTCTGCTGTGTCGCCGCCGAGCCGGGCATCACCTCACTCTGGTAGAGCAGGTCGGAGAACTGCACCCGGCGCGATTGAAACCCGGACGTGCTGGCATTGGCCAGGTTGTTCGCGATGTTGTCCAGATTGATCTGCTGGGCCGTCATTCCGCTGGCCGCTGTGTACAGGGCGTGAAACATGGTTGAGTCTCCTTAAACCTTTGGTAGATCTTGCACTGCGGTTTTATCGATCTCCGAGTTGTACATCGATAGCGCGCGCTGCATCATCTCCGTCGACCGCTGCGCCGTAATCAGTTCGACCATGCTGCTCACCGGATTCACGTTGGAGCTCTCCAACATCCCCTGGCGCACGCTGGAATCGGTTGCATCCTTCGCCGTCTTGGGTGGCGCGGAGTAATAGCTTTGGCCGGCGCAAGTCAGCTGTGTCCCCGGCGGAAAGTCCACCAGCTTCAACTTGCCTACAACCGCGCCCTTCGCCGAGATCGTCCCATCGTTGCTGATGGTCACCGTACCCGGCGGCACCGTGATGGTCCCTTTGCTGCCAATTACAGGATCGCCGGAGGCGGTAATCAGCTCGCCCCTGCCCGATACCTGAAAGCTGCCATCGCGCGTATACATCTCGCCATTCGGGGTCTGGACAACAAAGTAGCCCGACCCCTGGATCGCCACGTCCAGCGGGTTGCCGGTCTTCTGCATCGCCCCCTGGCTGCTGTCCATGTCGGTGCCGCTCAGAACGCCGAAGTTGTTGATCGCCTGATTGACGGGAGAGCTCGACGTGCTATTGGCCGAGGCTAGCACCGCACTGAACACATTGTGCTGCGCCCGGTACCCCACCGTGCTTGCATTGGCCAGGTTGTTGGCGATCGTATCCAACGCCTGCGTGCGCGAGATTAAAGCAGTGCACGCGGCATAGTATCCACTGTCCATGTGGGACCTCTGCCACAGGACAATGCACGGAGCGTGCCATTCCAACCGGCAAACTTTGCCCAATAAAAGGCACATTTGCCGCCTAAAACAGCCATTTGGATGAGGGATTGATGAGAGCCGCGCGCATTCACGCGGTTCCGGCCTTCGCCCGAACCTGCTCTCTCATCGGAAGACAATCCCCGGCTGAAGTCACCCAGCCCGGAAAACCGCGACCCCCTCCGGCTGGCTCGCTCCCTCGCAATGCAGGTGCGGCCGAAGGCCCCGCTCAAAGGGGCAATCGATCGACGAATGGGTAGCGCGATGATGCGCCTTCTGCACGATCCCCGACCACCGCGTTGCATAACCGGTCAGGTGCATCTCGTTGAAGAATTCCATCACAAAGTGGGGCAGCGACCATCGCTTCGCAATCCTCAGCCCCGCCAGCGTGCCATCGGCCACGCCGGCTTCTCGCCACCCCAGCAGCCCGGGGAGCAGACCGATCGCATGCAGCAGCCCGGTCAGGTAGGCCTCATCCGGGTTGATGCCCGGCATTTCCGCTGCCACGATCTTGGAATACTCGGCGATCTCCCTGCAATGTGCCCAGAACTCGCCAATCGCTGTCCGTCGCCCGTCGTTGGCAATCGTCTGCGCCGACACTGCCTTCAGGCAGGCTTGCAGGCCAATATCCGAGATGCAATCCTCGATTCGTGTCGGACGGCCTTCCGCATCGCCGTACTCGCGCCCCGCCAGTCGCAGGATCTGCAGCGTCGCGCCCACGTCGCCAAGCACCACCCGGGATACCTCGCGCAGGTCGACGCAGGGCTCCTGGATCAGAAGCTCGAGGATCAGAAGGGTCTGGGTCAGTACCGGAATGTCGGGAAGATCGCGTAGGTTGCGGGAAAACTCAACCTGCAGCGGTTGGCGTTCCACCAGCGGATTTCGGCTAACTTGGGTTTGGAATGAGGTCTTTGTCAGCACTGTGCCATCACCTGACACAGTTATCGGCAACTCGTTCCGATCTTTCTAGGGAACCGCTGATCCAATGGGCGTCTTGAAGGGGACGGGATTCATCCCATGAAGGGGATGGGCTTCAGCCCATCCATAAGCCCGGCAAAATGGAAGTAGATGAATATCAAGTTAGCTCAGGCAAGCGCCTTAAGCGCGCTGAAGGCGCGCGCTATATTAGCCTAGGTCGGAGTCGGATCAGACGAGCTTGCTCGTCGGAGCCGATGCAGGCCTAGGTACACGGCCCCCAAGGAATCCGAGGGCTGAAGGCCCGACATAAGGGATGGCCATCAACCACCAGGGACCAGCAACACTCTTCGCCAGGTCTCCACCTGGGCCAACTGGATAATCATCTGGCAGGTTTAGCCCCTGAGGGAAGCTTCAGCCGTTATCTTGACCCGGAACAGCACATCGATCTTCCTTCGTTTGCCCGATAATCTGGTCCAGACATACTCCCGGCACTGGGCGAACCGCGCCTCTCGCGCGCCAATCTCCACCGCAAAACCGGCTGTCGTCTTGGCCATCTGGGCCGGCGTCTGGGGATTCTCGAAGACCACCTCTTCGCAGTCCGGGACCGCGGTAAGCCGTTCCATTTGCTCGACGTACTCCGTCGGCGTAATGAAGCATGGCTCCGCTCTGCACTCCGTCATCTGTTCCAGCGCGTTCAGCAGGCTGTGCTCCACCCGGTAGACAAAACCCAGCAGGAATCGTTTCGCCGCGACGGAATAGTGCAGCGGCGCCGCGGTGCAGGTCTGTAGCAGGATCGAAGGGACATCGGCTTGCACCGGCTGACCCACGCGGTCCTGTCCCAGCACCGGATAACCCCATTGCGCGGCCCTTGCCGCCGTCAGTTGCCGCTCGCTGGCCAGCCCCAGCCGGATCAGGGTCTCTTCCAATTCCTCTCCGCGCAGCTTGCTCTGCGCCAAAGCGGACCGCAATTGCTCATCCGTCAGCGTGCCCTTCGCCAGCAGGACCAGGCCAATGGACCGCCGCGGGACATGAGGCATCTCCAGAACAGTTCCGCCGCACAGCGAGGTGAACATAGTTCGCGCCGCTGCCGCAAAGCAATCCATGCTGCAGTACCAGGCTTGACCCACATTGATGCCCACGCGGCTCTGCACGCTTCGCATCAGTAGCGTGTTCCGGCACGTCGCCAGGCTGCACGCCGCGTACATGCTCTTCCATCCCCGGTCGACCGCCGGCAGCAACGACCCCAGTGACACCTTCATCGGACTTCACCCTCTGCAAATCTCGGCGATTGCGCCTACGGCAGTTACGCTCTAAAGTGGGACTCAATCGGCTGTGGTACTTCGGTGACCCGCAAGCCATAGTTTCCGTCCACGATCACGGCCTCGCCGCGGGCAATCACTTTGCCATCCAGGAGCAGCTCGACCGGGTCGTCCACCTGGCGGTCCAGCTCGATCACCGAGCCGCTCGCCAGCTCCAGCACCTCGCGCAGCGGCAACTGACGCTGGCCAAACCGGAGCGCAACATTCAGCTCAACGTCCATCACCAGCTTCAGATTGACCGGGTCGAGCGCAGGCTTTCCGTTCGCGGTAGTGTCTTTCGTGCCCCCGCTAGACGTCAAAGCCTCCAGGAATTGGCCGTCGAAGTAGAGCAGCACCGGTATGGCCGGCTGCTCGCCCATGGATGCGGCCAACGGGACCACCAGCATCCCGCCAAACGCCAGGTTCGCAACTCGCTCAACCTTGAAGCTGAACTCTCCATGCTCTGCCTGAAGCGATGCCGTCAGCCCCAGAGTCGCGGTGGAGATCGCCTTTGCCAGCGCCTCCGCGTGCTCCTCGACATAAGTGGCCGCCGGCCGGCCGAGGATCTTCGCACCCAGTTCAGCCACCTGCGGCTCGTAAAGCTCGATAAAGCATTCGCCGTGCAGCGCGCCGTCCGCGGTCAGCCGAAAATGGACCGGCTGCCCCTGCCGTTTGCCCAGGTCCGGACTGTCCAGCACCTTGACCTGTAAGGGCGTCCCTGCCGCCTGGGTCAGCGCTTCAGCCAGAGATGAGGCAAGCGCCTCCGCAAATTCCCGCGCTGCTCTTTTGTTGTTCTGTTTGTCCACGATTCCTATTCCTTTCCCCAGCCTGTAAGTTGGACCTTGCGACCGACCTGCGCGGCCTTCTGCGCGCCATTTCGTACCGGATTTGCTTCAAAGATCTCGCGTCCTCCGACAGTCAGCATTCCCGGAGTCCGGACCGGCGCCCGCAACTTCAAAACGCACCCCGGCTGCAGCGCAACCAGGTCGCGCACCGAGACCTTCATGCTGGGAAGGTCAGCCGCAACCACCACATCGCAATCCAGGATCCGCTCCCGGATCGTGGCGGTCGGGAAGTACCGCAACTGCCCTTTCTTCTGCGGCCGTTCCACCTTCCCCTGCTTGATCAGGAAGTTGACGAATGGAGTCGGAAAGATCAGTTGGAACGATCCGGTCATTCCCCCCACCTCGACCTCGAACTTCGCAACCGTCACCCGTTCATTGGGTGGGCAGTGCTGCTGCAGGGCCGAGGCCTCGATCCGCCGCCCGGCTGCCAGCGACATGCTGGGCACGCCCCACGCAACTTCGGCCTGGCGCGCAATCAGCGATGCCAGATCCTGCATGATCTCCTCTTCAATCTCCGAGAGCTCGCGCGCCTCCGCGGCTTCGCGGGCCTCATTCGCCGGTGTGCCCGTCCCTCCCAGCAGCATGTCGATGATCGGAAACGCGAGGTCGATGTCGAACTCCAGCAGCATGGTGCTGGGGATCGCGCTCAGCGAAAACGGAGCAATGTAGCTGAACGCAGGGATGCTCTCAATGTGCTCCTTGACCGCCAGCTGATCCAGCGTCTCCAGCTTCACCTTCAGGCCCGACCCCAGGTAGCCGTCCAGCGCGCTGGTCAGATGGCGCGCGAAGGTCTCGTGGATCGCCGTCAGCGCGCGCGCATTTTCGTTGGACAACTTCCCCGCTGACCGGAAGTTGCACGGATGCACCGAGCGCGGTTTGTCGCCCGCATTCTGTGCTTCCGCCGATCTCACATCCTTGGCCGTCGACTCGACTTTCTCTTCGCTAAGCGCGCCCATAGTGGTGCCCTCCCGCAGCCATGTGTGCCGCCGGCCGCTCGCGCAGATGCGCCAGCGACTCTCTCAGCTTGTTCATCGTTGCCTGCCGTATCTGCGACACCCGCGAAAGCGCCACTCCCACCACCTCGGCAATCTCCTTCATCGTCAGCTCTTCGCGATAGTAGAGCGAGATGATCAACTGCTCCCGCTCGCTAAGCTTGGAGATGGCCTCGGTCAGGTGCGCCTTCATCTCGCCCTGCAGGCAGAGATCGAATGGGTCGGGATCGTCCAGGTTCGGCGCCGATTCGATCACATCCAGCGACTCCGAACGATCATTGGAAGACGCCACCTGCTGGCCCGCCAGATGCAGCCCGTCAAGCTGCTGGATGATCTTGCGCAGCCGGTCGACCTCAATCTGCATCTCCTCCGCGATCTCGGTGTCCACCGGATGCCGTCCCAGTCTGCCTTCCAGCTGCGCAGTCACCTCCGCAATCTCACGCCCGCGCTTGCGCAGATAGCGCGATCCCCAGTCGGAGTCGCGCAGACTGTCCAGAATCGCGCCGCGGATGCGAAACTTCGCGAACGTCTTGAACTGCGCGTTCTTGGTGCTGTCGAACGTTCTGCTCGCCTCCAGCAGACCGATCACCCCCGCGTTCACCAGGTCCTCCAGCTCCACATGCTGAGGGAGCCGCTCGCGAATCCGCGAGGCAATGTAGTAGACCTGCGACAGCTCCTGCATCACAAGGTCATTGCGATCGTCCGCTTCCTCCGCGCTTGTCTTGTAGGCCGCTTCTGCTTGCGTCATTTCATCACCTCATCGAGCCTGTACTGCCAACCCTCTTTCATCCAACCGAACCCAGCGACTGCACCTGCGTCATCGGAGGGATCTCCGACGGGGAGATCACCACAATCTTGGGAATAAACGGCTCCAGCAGCCGCTTCAGATAGAACCGCCCCGGAGACGCGCACAGCAGCACCGGCGGCGCCATCGCAATCTGGTCGCCCAGCATCGCGCGCAATCCATCCAACACCCGGCGCGCCACCGACACCTGCATCGCCCCGCCCGCGGTCAGTTGCGGATGTTGCGTCGAGGTGCGCGAGCACTCCTCTTCGATCGCCCGGTCCAGCGTCACAACCTTCAACTGGCCGCGATCGTTCAGCAGCGGCCGGATCAACGCGCGTCCCAGCGAATGTCTTGCCGCCTCCACCAGGTTGACCGGGTTCTTGTTGACCGCCGCGGCTTCCACCAGAGCCTCCAGAATCGTGCCCAGATCGCGAATCGACACCTGCTCGCGCAGCAACTGCTGCAGCACCTTCTGCACCTCGCCCAGGCTCAGCAGCTTAGGCGTCAGCTCCTCCACCAGCTTCGGATGCGAGTCCGCCAGCCGGTCCACCAGCCGCTTGGTCTCATGCCGGGTTAGCAGGTCATGCGCGTTCTGCTTGATCAGTTCGGCCAGATGCGCCGCCAGCACTGACGTGTGGTCGACCACCGCATATCCGGCGGCAATGGCCTGTGCCTGTACGTCCGGCGTAATCCACTTCGCCGGCGAGTCGAATGCCGGCTCGCGCGTCTCCTGGCCCGGAATGTCCCCCGGCTTGGGGTTCGAATTCACTGCCAGTAGACGGTCCTTGCGCATCTCCCAGCGCGCAATCTCCACGCCGCGCAGGTAGATCACATACTCCCGCTCCTTCAGCGACAGGTTGTCCGTAATGTGGATCGACGGCACCAGGAAGCCGAGTTGCTGCGCCAGGTTCTTGCGCAGCGACTTCACCCGCGCCAGCAGTTGGCCGCCCTGCTTCGCGTCCACCAGCGGCACCAGTCCAATCCCAACCTCCAGCATCAGGTCGTCCAGCTTCAGCACCGCGTCCATCGGATCGACCGTCGGCGTTCCCGCCTTCGCCGCGGCTGCCTTGGCCGCAGCGGCTGGCTCCAGCGCGGCTGCCGGCTTCATCTTGTAAGCCATAAACATGATGATTCCGCCCAGCAGCAGAAACGATATCTTGGGCATCCCGGGAATCAGCGCCAGCCCCATCAGCACCCCGCTCACAATCCACAGCGGCCGCGATGTCTTGAACATCTGCTTGCCAATGTCCACGCCCAGCGAATCGTCCGAACCCGCCCGCGTCACCACAATGCCGCCCGCCACCGACACCAGCAGCGAAGGGATGATCGCCACCAGCCCATCGCCCACGGTCAGGATGGTATAGGTCTTCAACGCCTGGTCCAGCGGCATGCCCAACTGGAAGACGCCAATCAGGAACCCGGCAATAATATTGATGACCATGATCAGAATGGTGGCCAGCGAGTCGCGTTGACTGAAGCGCGCAGCGCCATCCATGGAGCCGCAAAATTCTGCCTCGCGCGCCACCGCCTCGCGCCGCGCCCTCGCCTGGTCCGCCGTGATCAGCCCGGTATTCAGGTCGGAGTCGATCGCCATCTGCTTGCCCGGCATCGCATCCAATGTGAACCGCGCCGTCACCTCCGCGGTGCGCACCGCGCCATGACTCACCACCAGATACTGGATCGCAATCAACGCAATAAAAATAACGAAGCCGACAATATAGTTGCCGCCCACCACAAACTGGCCGAACGCCTCAATCACTCGCCCCGCCGCGGACGTCCCCTCATTCCCGTGCAGCAGAATCCGCCGCGTGCTCGCCAGGTCCAGCGACAGCCGCATCAGCGTCAGCAGCAGGATCAAACTCGGGAACACCGAGAACTGCACCGGCCGCAGAATCTGGATCGCCGTCAGCAGCACCAGCACCGAGGCGGTAATGCTGATCGTCAGCAACAGGTCCAGGACGAACGCCGGCATCGGCACCAGCATCACAAACACCAGCGCCACCGCCGCGGTTGGAATGATCCAATCGCCGGATTGACGGAGCGTGGCTACAAGTCCGGGCTTCTTGCTCACTGGGGCCTCATCTCTGCTTGGGGATAAGCGGCGGCAGCAGCTCTGCGCTGCGCCTCGCGTTGTTTCACTTCAGCCTGCGCCTTGTAGACCATCACCAGAATCTCCGCCACCGCGTGGTACAGCGCAGATGGGATCGCGTCACCCACCTCGGCGCCTTTGTACAGCGCCTGCGCCAGCGGCCGGTTCTCCATCACCGGAATGTCGTGGTCCCATGCAATCTGCTTGATCTTCTGCGCCAGCAGGTTCATTCCCTTGGCAACCACCAACGGCGCGGGCATATTCAGTTCATACCGCAGCGCAACCGCATAGTGGGTCGGGTTGGTAATCACCACCGTCGCCGTCTCTGCCGCCTTGATCATCTGCTTGCGCCGCATCTGCCGCTGCAATCTGCGGATCCGCCCCTTGTTGGCCGGATTGCCGTCGGAGTCCTTCATCTCTTCCTTGATCTCCTGCCGGCTCATCTTCAAATCGCCTTCGCTCTTTCTCCACAGCAGGAAGTAGTCCACGCCGGCCCACGCCACCAGCACCAGGCCGGACTTCCACAAGACCTCCAGAAACATGCCGCTGACCAGGTTGACGAAGGACCGTGAATCCGAGTAGGAGCTCGACAGGATCTGGCTCCAATGGGAGCTGAGGCACCCATAGCCAATCCAGCCAATCGCGGTGAAGGGAAGCAGCGACTTCAGGATTGTGCTGACGCTGGTAAGCGAGAACAGCTGCTTCAGCTTTGTCGCCGGATTGAACCGGTCGCCCTTGATGGACAACGCCTCCGGCGCAAAGACGAAGCCGCCCTGCGCATACCCCACCAGCAGCGACGCGGCCAGCGCGGCCGACAGAATCGGGACCGTCCAGCGCAGCGTCTCCACGCAGGTCCAGAACATCAGCGGCCCGCCCGGCTGGATCTGCTCGGTATTTGCAGAGTCAAGCGCGTTGCGAAAGAAGTCGGTCCAGTGGTGTGCCGCCTGCTGTGCCGTCATGCTCACCGCGCCCGCAACCGCGAACATCGACACCGCGCCGGTCAATTCGCGCGATCGCGTGACCTGGCCCTTCTCCCGTGCCTTCAGCCGGTGTCGCGGCGTCGCTTGTTCTGTTTTGCTCGAGTCAGCCATTGATTCTCAGGAAATCATCGTGCCAGGTGGAGGAGGCGTTCGCCGTTTGCCAGCGTGTTCAGGAACAAGCCACGGAAAAGGTCAGGCCAGTACTTCAGCGTTGCGATCAGGATGGTAATTCCCAAAAGGCTCTTGATGGCCGGGCCCAGCAGCATCAACGGCAATTGCGGGGAAGCCTTGCCCAGCAGGCCCAGCACAATGTCCGCGACCAGCGTGGCCGATAGCACCGGCGCTGCGATCTGCACCCCCAGACCAAAGATCTCGCCGCCCATCTTCAGCACCGCCATGGTGAACAGGCTGCTCAGATGGGTTGTGCCCAGCGGCATATAGACAAAGCTGTTGCCGATCGCCCGCAGCAGCCAGTAGTGCACGTCCATGCGCAGAAACAGCAGCATCACAATGCTCTGGTAGAAGAGCGAAACCACCGTGGTGTCAACCTGCGTCTGTGGATCGAGGATGTTCACCAACGAGTAGCCCATCTGCACGCCGAGCACCTGTCCTGCCAGTTGCACCGCTTCGAAGACAATGTTGGTCGCGATCCCCATGCCCACGCCGATCAGGAACTCCATAAACACCAGCACCGGCCATTGCGCCAGGCTGTAGCTCCCGATGTCATGCCCCACGGCGGGAAACAACAGCACCGTCAGCGACAGCACCAGAATTGCCTTCACCCGCGACGGGATCGCGATGCTGCCGAAAAACGGCGCAAACAACATCAGCCCGCTCAGGCGCACGCCGATGGTCAGCAGCCCGCTGATGATCGTGAGGAAGGGGATCTGGATCATTGCAGATACCCGTGAAAGTCGGAAAATAAGCCGACCGTGTACTGCACCAGATGCCGCCACATCCACGGCATCATCAGAAACAGAGCGCTCCCCGTCGCCAGCAGTCGAGACACCGTGGAGACGGTCGTATCCTGCAGCGAAGTCAGCACCTGGACAACGTTCACGCCCAGGCTGACGCTGATCGCCACCGCCAATATCGGGCCGACCAGGATCATTACCTCCTGCAGCGTGTTTCTTCCCAGCAAAACCACCTGGTCGACGCCCATTAGTTGAAACTCCTCATTAAAGAGCCAATCAGTAAATGCCACCCGTCCACCATCAGGAAGAGCAGCAGTTTAAGTGGGGTCGAGATGACCACAGGAGGCAACTGCAGCATGCCCACCGAAGTCGTGATCGAAGCCACCACCATGTCCACGATCAGGAAGGGAAGAAACAGCACGGTGCCAATCTGAAAGCCCGCCTTCAGCTCCGACAGAATGTACGCCGGCAGCAAAACGCGCATCGACACGTCGTTCATCGATGCGGGATGCGGTTCGTGCGCCAGGTCGACGAACAGCGCCACATCCTTGTCCCGCACATAGTGGGCCATGAAGTGGCGGATCGGATCGCCCGCGCGGGTCACCGCATCGATGGCGGTAATCTGCCCGGACTCCATTGGCACATAGGAGTTCTGATAAATCTCGTTCGCCACCGGCTGCATCAGGAAGAATGTCAGGATCAACGAAAGCCCGATCAGCGTCTGGTTCGACGGCGTGGTCTGCAGGCCCAGCGCCTGGCGCAGGAAGTGAAAGACGATCAGCAGCCGCGCAAACGGCGTCATGCACAGCAAGATCGACGGAATCAGCGTCAGTGTGGTCAGCAGCACCACCACCGACCACGGCACCGATCCACCCGGCACTCCCGGGATCTGCACGGCGCCGTCCGCTGCCCCCGCAGGCGCAGCGGTGATCTGCGGGGTCCGGGTTATCCTGCGTTCCGGCGCAATCACCGGTGCGGATACCGACTGCAACTGTTTCCCCGTCAACTGCGAATTCTTCGCGCCCGGCACGCCAATGCTCGCCAAGCCTGGGACCGTCCCACCCTGCGCGCCTTGCAGCGCTTTGGCCGCCGCACCCGGAGCAGTCAGTCCCGCAAGACCGGGAACCCCAGCCCCCGTCTGCGCGCTCGCCGGGGCCGCAAACGCCAACAGCAGAAGCACAACCACCGCAAGTCTCACCCCAGCCAAGCGTCGGGTCATCGCAAATCCCCCTCAGCGTCCAATCCCGGCCGCGCCGTACTGCCGGAATCTCCAGCCGCTCCCAGCTGCGCCAGCAGCGATACGCCTGCCGACCCTCCGCCAATCAGAAACTCCCGGCCCTCAACCGAGATCAGCGCCACAAAGCGCTTTTCGCCCAACGAGACCGTCTCGGCAACCCGCAACCGCTTGGTCGCTGTCAATGTGTACTTCTTCTGCAGCCATGTCCACGCGCGCACCAGGAAACTGGGCTCTGCCCGCTGTGCTGGGCGCGCCACAAATTGATCGGAAATCGGCTCGCTGCACGCTGTCCCTCGCACCACCCAGTCCTCCATGCAGTCCGTCAGCGCCGCATGGAACGTCGCGCCCGCCCGCAACGGCGACGCGGCCGCCAGCGCGGGCTGTCCCGGCCGAAAGCCGGAGAAGAAGGGACGCGGGATGCGGATCTTGATGGTCATGCCTGGTCCGTAATGCGCACGGCCATCCGGTCGCCGACAACTTCAAACTCGGTCCAGCCAATCAACAGTTGGTTGACCCGCAGCGGGATATCCGAGGTGGTATGGCAGGCAGTCTCCACGATCGAGCCCTTGGTGAGCGTCAGCAGATCGCCAACCGTGAACCGCACCACCGGCAACTCCAGGCTAAGGGTGAACGGCAACCACGGCATGCCGTCGAGCGGGTCCTGCACGCTCGGCGTCGCGGCCGGCAGGATTGGCTCGACGGCCTTCGTTTCCATCTTTTCGACTGCAACACTCATTCGGCCCTCGCGCGCTCCGCGCTTCAGGCGTCTCGTCCGTTGACCCTGCCATAACCTCTGGCGCCGGTCTGCGGCGGATGACGATGAGCGGAGCGGTTGCACGAAACTAAAAGCAATCGAAGGGCCGGAATGGGAATAGGCGGCGCAACCACCCTTGCGCCTCAGCCAATCCTGGCTATCTCTCTGTTTCTAAATCGATTGAACACGACCAGCCGCAGCCCGCCAAACCCTCATCGCTGGTGAGACAGCCATGAGAGCCGGCAGCCGGCGGCGCCCTCCCGCCAGGCCACAGGTTCACCTGACGGGAGGCTCTAATCGTTCGCTAACAAGTCCTTCAGTCCATCCCGGCTTACGACATCATCTGGATGGTTGCCTGGGAGATCTGATTCAGTGTCGTCAGCGCCTTCGCATTCGCTTCATAGTTCTGCTGCGCGACGATCATGTTGGAGAACTCGGTCGACAGGTCCACGTTGGAATCCTCCACCGCTCCTCCCGTGATCGACCCGTTCCCGCCGGTTCCCGCCGTGCCAACCACCGCCGCTCCCGAGGCAAACGTCGCCTGATAGTCGTTGCTTCCGGTCTGCGTCAGGCCCTGGTTATTGGCAAAGCTCGCCACCGCAACCTGCCCCAGCGCCAGCGTCTGCTGGTTGCTGAACTGCCCCTGCACGGTTCCATCCGGCAGCACCGAGTAGCTGGTCAGCGTGCCCACTCCATAACCATTCTGGTTGGTCGTGGCCGTCGCGCTGGCCGAGTTCTGCTGCGTGATCGTCGGGTTCCCCGCCGCGTCGCTCAGCTTCCAGGTCAGATTCATCGCCGCGGCGCCATCCGCCAGACCACTGACGTTGATGCCTGTGATCGACCCGCTGGGCGACGTCAATTGCCCCGACGAGTTGAACGCAAGCGTGCCCGAAGTGATGGTCGTCGGACTTCCCGTGCCGCCCGTGGCCGACGCCGGAAGCGTAACCGTGTAGCTCCAGTTATTCGGGGACGTATTGGTATAGTTCACGGTCAGCGTCTGTGCCGTTCCCAGCGAGTCGTATACCGTGATCGGCGAGCTGAACGTGCCGCCAACCCCGGCGCTCGAGTCCAGATTGGTATTCATCTGGAAGCTGGTGGTCGCCACCCCGGGGATCGTGGTGGACTGGTTCACCGAGATCGGCGCCAGCGCCTCGCTGGTCGAAACCACCCCATTGGTCGCAGGGTAGCCCATCACCAATTCGCCGCTCTGCGTGGTCAACTGCCCGGACGAGTTCACCGTGAAGTCGCCCGAACGCGTGTAATCCGTCGCGCCGCTGCTGCTGTTCTGTAGCACGAAAAACCCATTGCCCTGCAGCGCCATGTTCGACGAAACCCCCGTCGAGTTGACCGTCCCATCGGCGAAGTTGGCCGTCGTGCCCGCAACCTGCACGCCCGATCCGGTCTGGATCGGGTCCCCATTGCCTGAAGTCCCCTGCATCTGATTGAAGATGTCGCCAAAGTTCATGGTTTCGTTCTTGTAGCCATCGGTGTTCAGGTTGGCCAGGTTATTGGCAATGACGTTGAGCGAGGAAGAGCTGGCTTCCAGGCCTGAGAGAGGTATTGAAAAAGCAGACATTGAACTTCCTCCTGTGAGTGTTGAATTTCTAATTGGTGGATGGCGTCGCGAAGCTGCCATAGAGATTCATCAGCGCATTCGGGTCCGTAGAGGGCACGTACGCCGGTTGCTGCTGCGTGGGCGTCGTTACCGCGGTGGGGTTGGGGCCGGACGACCCAGTTGCCGCCGTACTTCCCGGGGCCGCCTTAATCATCGCGTTCGTATTCGCCCCTTGGGTGCTGCTGGAAGTGCTTGGGGTCCCGGACATGCTGCTCAACGTCTGGTTGATCGAGATCAGTTGGTCCAGCTGGTTCAGTGACACCATCTGTCCGACCATCGCGGTTGGATCGACCGGGGCCGTGGGGTCCTGATTCTGCAACTCGGTCACCAGCAGGTTCAGGAACGTGTCCTGCAAACTGGTTGCTGAAGTTGCAGAGGAGCTGCTGGAAGAGCTGCTGGACGAGCTGCTCGATGTGCCGGCTGTCCTCGGCGCGCTGGCGTTCCCCGCTTGCAATGGTGCACTCACGCTCGGGGTGAATCCTTGAATGTTCATCTGCGTTCCTTTCTTGCTGCAATCTTTCTTAGGCCCTGATGTCTAACCGATATCCATTGCTTGTGCTCATCGACGGTCCCGCGCCCGGGCCAACGTCGGCCTCTACCGCGACCGCGGCGCTCTCCGTCCGCGCCGACCGGACAAACCCACGTTGCTCCCCTTGCGGCGATCGTCCCGAATCACCCGAAGTCGACGCCCCCAGGTGGTTCCCAGGCTGACCTCCAAACTGATTCCCCGAATGACTGACCTCAATCACCGTCGGCAACCCCGACTCCTCGCCCAGCTTCGTCTGCATCGCGCCAACATGCGCCGAGATCGCCTGGCTCAGGTCGCCGTGCTCCAGCGAGATCTGCGCCAACATCTGTTGTGGCGTCACCGAAGTCCGGATCGAGATGTCGCCGAACTCGGTTGAGCGCATGCCGACCCGCATCTCGGTCTCGCCCATTGTCTGGATGAGCTTCGCCGCGTTGACGCCCGAAGTCGCGGTCGCTTCCTCGCCGTCCAGCGGGCTCGCGGCCACATCTCCGCGCTGCAAACCTTGGCTTGCCGCATCCTCAGGACTCCCCGGTGTGCGCACCGCCGTCGCCGTGTCGTGCGCGGCCACATGCATTGGGACCGTCTGCGCCTGGACTGTGCCGCCATCGACCGCTTTCGCCGTAACCGCTGCGGCCTGGGCAGGATCGGCCTGCGCGTGCTGCATCGGCTGGCCATTGCTCTGCGCGCCATGCGAACCCGACGATCCATCGCTTGCTGCGCCTGCCGCCTCCACGCCTTTGCTGCCCTTCGCATCGGCTGCACCCGCCAGATCGAAACTCTTTGCATTGCCGGCGTCGCTCGCGGTCTTTGCTGTACCCTTGCCCGCGGTCTGAGTCGCATCTCCCTTGCTCGGAAGTGCGCTTGCCGCTGTCACCTGGATCGTCGGCGCCCAGCACGGCGCTCCGGCCAGCTCCGCTACCGCCTGCGCCACAATTGCCGCTCCGGCTTCGGATGCCACGTTTGCAGTTCCGGCCTGTTGCGCTACGTCTGGAACTCCAGCTTGCTGCGTAGTGCCTGGGGCCACCGGTGCAGCCGCCGCATCTCCGTCAACCGATCCATCCATAGGCGTCCAATGCTTCGCCGGTTCCGTGTTCCGATCGGCTCCATCTGCCGGCTGCGCGACTGCCAATGGCTGGTTCACATCCTGGGTCACCGCCGGCTGCGCTGTGCGCCAGGCAGGAACATCCTGGGATTCAGCGTCCGATCCAGTTGTGCTGGAAACGCCAGCCGCGCCGGTCGACCCCGATAAGTCCGATCCCGATGGACTGGACTGTCCGTCGCGCTCGCAACGGTCGCCCGCTTGCCCATTCCACCCTTGTGCCGAAGCCATCGCCGTCGCGGCAGGTGGCGGCGTCACGGTCGCGGGAGCACCGCCATTACCGGAGGCTGGTGGCTGCGCCGGTGCCTTTTGCTGCCGGCTCGCCATGCGGCCCGACAGGTTGCCGTTCGAGCCGGAACTGGTCGTGCTGTTCGCCGCCGCGCACCCCAGCACATTCGCGAGTGTCAACCGAAACGCCACGCCGGATGGAACGGGCAGTGGCACCAGGGATTGAATCGGAGTGGAGGCCGTCGTCGCTGCGGATGGAATCTGCACACCCACCTAATTGCACGTCGCATGCCAGCATTTCGCAGCAACCACGCAACCTCGCCTCGGCGCAACGTACGCATTATCAGTGTCTTGCTAATCTCCGCCCTGAACCACCCCAGGCTCCAAACCTCGCCTCGGCAATCGTTGCCGTACGCACTGGGCAACCTCTGCCTACCTTTGTCATTTTGAGCTTCGTGGAGAATCCCCGCGGATGGCCCGCCTTGACCAACCCCAAGGGCCCCGTGGACACTACCGACGCAGACGACCGGACCTAGAATTCCTCACCTCTCAAACAGGGCCAGTGCCCAAGTTCACGCATCGGCCGCCGTCCCTTAGAAAAACTGTCAAGCTTTTTCTCCCCAGTCTCCCGCCAACCTACTCAAAACAAACAGAAGATAATTCAAAATAACTGGCATAACAGTTATGCTCAATCTGCTACCGTTAATTCAGATGGAAGAAGATAAGCAGAAGGCCCGGCCCAGCGCTGGGCCTTTCGCTTTTAAACCGTAGCCCCACAAGAAAGGTCCCTTCCTGCCTTTCACGCGCGTCAGCGCGTCGAGGACCGCACGAAGTGCCACCAAGGAGAATCCGCCATGTCCGCATCTTTTCTCACCTGCCATTATCTCCACGCCACCGGCAAGCGCTGCGGCTCGCCCGCCCTCCGCGGCGAGCAGTTCTGCTTCTACCACCACCCCACGCGTCGTCCGCCCACCCGTACCCGGCCCTCGCGCACCCCCTTCGACCTGCCCCCCATCATCGACGCCGAAACCCTCCAGATCGCCCTCTCCGAGGTCAGCCGCCGCCTCGCGGACAACACCCTCGACCCCAAACGCGCCGGCCTCCTCCTCCTTACTCTGCAAATGGCTAAGGCCAACCTCCCCGCGATAGCGCATTACTTGTGTCAGCCGGACTCGCCCCTCCCTGAACTCGATCCGAACCTCCCGGACTTGTCTGAACTCCTCACCGGACCTGGTCTCCACCCAACCCTGTCCGCGCCAGGACGTTGGGACCCAAAGTAGGGGGAGGGGGGCCCCCGTGGGCTAGGCTCGGTGCCGCCGCGCCATGAAGATGTCGTCCAGGTACTTCTGCTGCGCGCGCGCCTGCTCCAACTCGTACGCATCGCGCCGCTCCTTATACATGCTGATCATGGTCTCGTGGTCGCGATGAGCGGCCTGGTACACCTTCATCTGCTTCTGGCGCTGCTGCTCTAGCCCCTGAAGCGTGTTGAGAAGGGTCTTCCGATTCTCCACCGCGCCTTGCATCTCCCACAGCGTCGCATGCAGATGTCCTGCCGGCGTCGGCTGCAACAAAGCCTGTTTCTGTGCCTGGTCCAACCGCGCGACTCTCGCGGTCAGTTCTTCAATCTGCCGCGACACCCGCGCCATCTCCAGTTGGATCCGCTGCAGCGCCATCTCCTCGCGCCGCTCGATGCTCTCCCGCACCCGAAGCACCGCCGCCAATGGAAATCGAAATGCCATCGCATTCTCCGTTGCCGTCTGCTGAACGGCTAGCTCAACTTGGCAGGGCGAGCAAGGAATCAACCGATTCCCCATACTGGCAGCGCGCGTCCGGAGTCTGCTGCAGGAAAGTATTCAGCGCGGGCAGAATCTGCACCGCCTTATCCAGAATCGGGTCGGAGTCCTTCTGATACGCGCCAATCCGAATCAAATCTTCCGAGCGCGCATACGCCGCCATCGACAGGCGCAATGCGTTTGCCTTGGCCAGATGCCTCTCCGTCACCACGCTCGACATCAGCCGGCTCAGGCTCTCCAGAATGGAGATCGGCGGATAGTGGCTGCGCATGGCAAGATTCCGGTCCAGCAACACGTGCCCGTCCAGCAGCGAGCGCACCGTGTCCACCACCGGGTCCTGCTGGTCGTCGCCTTCCATCAGCACCGTATAGAAGGCAGTAATGCTTCCATCCGAGAAGTTCCCCGCTCGCTCCACCAGGCGCGCCAGCATGTTCAGCACCGAGGGCGTATATCCCTTCGCCGTGGGTGGCTCCCCGGCCGCCAGACCAATCTCCCGCTGCGCCATCGCAAACCGCGTCAGCGAGTCCACGATCAGCAAAACATTCTTGCCCAGGCTCGCGAAGTACTCCGCAACCGCCGTCGCCGACAAGGCCGCACGAATGCGCAACAGCGGCGATTGGTCCGACGTCGACACGATCACCACCGCCCGCCGCAATCCCTCTTCGCCCAGCACCTCAAGAAACTCGCCCACCTCGCGCCCGCGTTCGCCCACCAGCGCCAGCACCGTCATGTCGGCCTGGGTGCCGCGCGCCATCATGCCGATCAGCGTGCTCTTGCCCACGCCGCTGCCGCCAAAGATCCCCACCCTTTGTCCCCGCCCGCACGTCAGGAATGCATCGATCGCCCGGATGCCGCAGCCCAGCGGCTCGCGAATCGGCACCCGCTCCAGCGGCAACGGCGCCGACCCGTCGATGGACACCGAATGCGTGGCGCGGTACTCGCCCTTCCCATCCAGAGCATTGCCCGTCGGGTCGATCACGCGTCCCAGCAGCCCCGGCCCAACCCGCACCGAGGGTCTCGCGCCCCAGGTCATAATCTGGTCACCGAACCGGATCCCCTGCGGATGGTCGGCCGCCATCGACAACATCGTCGATCCGCGAAACCCAATAATTTCCCCGGAGTAGCTCCGGCCGCCCGCGCCCAGGATCTCGCACGACTCGCCCACCGAGCAGAACGGCCCTTCCGACTCAATCAGATTGCCCACCACCTGATTGATCCGGCCCCGCCATCGCAGCGTTGAGCCGGCCTCAAGATAGTGGGTATACGGAACCAGCAACGGACGGCTCATCGGCTCTCCGGCCGCAGCGCCAGCAGGTCGAAGAAGCCTTGTTCGACCTCCTTCAACTGCGTATCCAACCCGAAGTTGGCAGACCCAAGCTCTGTCTCCAGCACGCAGTCCTGGTCGCTGAGTTCTGCATCCTCAGTCACCTCGACGTGCGCAACGCCCAGTTGCCCGGCAAGGTAGTCCTTCCACCGCTTCGCGCGGCCCGCTCCAACCCGGACCGTCACGCTCGATCCCTCGCGCATCTTCTCGATGGTCATCCGCACCAGCGCCGCCACCAGCATCGGGTCGACCTGCGCCTCGCGGTGCAGAATCTTCTTGGCAATCGCCAGCGCGAGTTGGACCACCTCAGCCTCCACCCGCGCAAAGTATTCCGCCCGCTGCGCCTCAAAGGCCGCGAGCGCCGGGGCAATAGGCGCCCGTGCCGCCTGCAGCTTCGCCTCATACTCCTGGCGCAGCCTCTGCTCCGCCTGATGGGTGGCCTCGGCCCGCTCGCGGGTGATCCTCTCCGTCAGCTCTTCTTCCGTAAGCTCGACCAGCGTTCGGCGCTTGCCTCCTCCACCGTTGGTCCGGCCTCCCGGCCTCATCCCGTCGTCGGAGATCAGGTGGCCCGCCATATCGCGGTACTCCATGGCCGCGACCGGCAGCGAAAATACGCTCTCGAACTCAGTGCTAGAGGACATACTCGTCTTCTCCCTCGGCTTTCAGTACGATCTTTCCTTCCGACTCAAGCTTGCGCGCGATCGCGACGATCTCGCCCTGCGCCTTCAACACATCCTTGCTGCGCACCGGCCCCATCATCTCCGAGTCCTCTTTCATCATCTCCACCGCGCGCGATGACATCGTGCGATAGAAATGGCTGCGCAGGTCCTCGCTCGCTGCCTTCAGCGCAATCATCAATGTCTTCTTATCGATCGAATTCATCAGCTCGCGCAGCTCATGCTCGGGAACTTCGAGGAAATCGGCGAAGGTGAACATCAGGTCGCGGATGCCGATGGCCATGGTCGGCTCCTCTTTCTCGATGCTCTCCAGAATCTCCCGCGCGACGGTTGAGTCGATGCGGTTCATCAACTCGGCGACATTCTTGAAGCCCGAATCCGTGTTCTTGGTCTGATCGCCGGCCGACCTCAACCGGCGATTCAGCACAGCGGAGACCTTCGCCGCGGTCTCCGGCGAGAATTGACCCAGATTCGCCAGCCGGCGCACGCAATCGGCGCGCACGTCAGGTTCCATGCTCATCAGCAAAGCCGAAGCCCGCTTCGCATCCAAATGGCCAAGCACCAGGGCCTTGGTCTGCGGCCGCTCGCCCACCAGAAACCGCGCCAGCTGCTGCGGGTCGGCCTTCTTCAGTGAGTTCACCTCATTCGGCTCTTCCGGGCGCGTCAACCGCTTCACCATCGCCTGCGCGCCATTCTCTCCAAAGGCCTTCACCAGCAGCCGGGTTGCCACGTCCTGCCCGCCCACCGCGATAAAGTCCTGCGCGCTCATCAGCTGCTGGTACTCCTCCAGCACCTCCAGCGTCACGTCGAACGGCACATGACCGAGGTTTGCAACCTCATCGGTAATCCGTTCCAGATCGCGATGCGGCAGATTGCGCAGTATCGTCGCCGACGGCTCGTCCCCCAGCAGCGACAGCAGGATCGCCGCCTTGCGAGTCCCGGTGAGAGGCGCTTGTCCTAAGCTCATGAGGGCTCCTCTCGCAGCCACGCCTGCACCGCGCGCGCCGTGTTAGCCGGCTTCTGTTTGATCATTTCAATGGTCTGCTCTTTCAGTTGGGCCGCCCGGCGGGTCTCGTCAATCGTCTCTGTCGCCGGAGCAATGGCAAACCGCTGCTGTGCCGGCGCGCCCGGTAGCGCAGGTTGGGCCACCGGCTGCGGCGCAAACGCCTGCTTCTGGATCGGCCGCAGCACAAACATGTACGCCAGCAGGAACAACGCCAGCAGCGAAAGCGGCCGCACCAGCGAGGAGTAGTCCGTCACCGTCTTCTGCGCTCGTTCCACCAGAGTCGGAGCAGGAAGGTCGGCCGCCGTCACTGGCGCATCGAAGGCCAGGTCCTGCACGCTGATCGTATCGCCGCGCTTCGCATCGAAGCCGATCACGCCCTCCGCCAGTTGCTGGATCCTTTCCAGCTCATCCTGCGATCGCTTGCGCTTGGTGTAAGTCGTCTTGCCGTTCGTCACATTGCGGACGATCGCGTCGTCTACCACGATGGCCGCGGTCACCCGCTGAATCCGGCCCGCCGGCACCACCGTATGGGTCTCGACTTTGTTCACCCCAAACTCCGTGCTGTCGGACATCGAACTCTGCGTCGGCCCTTGCGGCGCCGCCGTCTTCTGCTGGCTCGACGGCACGTTGCTGCTGGTCCCGGGGACACCTCCCGCCGGCCCGCCTGCGGTGCCCGCGGGCGTCGGCCCGGACTGCTGCTGCGTCTTCTGCTCCGTCAGCAGCGCGCTCACCGATGGGTCGTACCTCTGCTGCGTCTCGTCCGTCGAGCCCTGATCGTAATCGATGTTCACACTCGCCCGGATTTTGTCTACACCCACCACCGGCTCCAGCGTCGCCACCAGCCGCTGCGCCAGCGTCGCCTCGGTCGCCGCGCCATCGGCCTGTCCATCGTGACTCAGCCCCAGCGACCGGTCGGAGTCGGCATCGACAATCGACACATCCTCCGGCTTCAACTCGTCCACTGCGCCCGACACCAGCCGCGAGATGGCCAGCACCGCGTCCTTCGAAAGCGTGTCGTGACGCAGCTTCAGGATCACCGAGGCCTTGGCCGCGCGCTGACTGTCCGCGAACGCGGAGTCCGTCGGCATCACGATGTGCACCCGTGCGCTGGCTACATCGGACA